>Ga0068714_10000777_pt1 | contig 54914 bp, 46 predicted proteins | sample MTBNYHSulfiMetaG_FD_62988 | JGI IMG/M metagenome (GOLD analysis project Ga0068714, IMG submission 62988) | Enrichment culture microbial communities from rom New York Harbor, USA that are MTBE-degrading - MTBE-NYH (New York Harbor Sulfidogenic)... | ecosystem: Environmental > Aquatic > Marine >... | reverse complement strand
GCTTCCGTAAAATCCTGGTTCGCTATGAGAAGCTCAGCGATACCTATATGGCTTTGCTGCATATGGCTGCTGCTATCATCGCCTACCGAAAAGTGGGCGTTATTTACGGATAAGATCTAAATGTCAACCAAATGGGGACATTACCTAAAAAACGAATATAGACGATTAATGTGTAAGCGTCCGAGGTAGCCACCTGTCCGGGGCGTTTGATTCAGTATAGGATTCGATCAGACCAAAAATAGCAATTTTTTTATTCATCAAGAAGTCGTTGATTTAATTGATTTTATTGCCATATAAGAGCTATGGAGCAGAAGTCCACGATTTGCTAGCTGGCACACTAATGCCGACTCAATGACATGGAGGTAAGTATAAGCTTTATTCTAGTATTTTACTGGATTTTCGTTACCCCATTACAGAGCTTGCATAGCTACCAGCTTGCCGAATCGTGAGTCTCCTGCATCACGGAGTTGCTGATAGGGTCCGTGCTCTACCAAGAGCCCGTTGTCGAAAATGTACACGTGATCAACGTCTCGGATGGTGGATAGGCGGTGCGCGATGATGACAACGGTTATGCGTCCTTTGAGTGCATCGATACTCTGTTGGATGAAGGTTTCAGATTCAGTGTCTAGGGAACTGGTAGCTTCATCGAGGATCAACAAACTCGGTTTACGGAATAATTCGCGTGCAATAAATAAACGCTGTCTCTGTCCACCCGAAAGGCGGATTCCACGGTCACCGACAAGGGTTTGGTATTTATTCGGTAGCGTTTCAATGAACTGCGCGATGTGCGCTTGCTGGGCAGCTTCGCGGACGCGTTCTTCTAGAAGATGATCTGTGATAATGTCGCCTTCCCACATGCAGATGTTGTTCGCGATGGTATCGTCAAAGACAACCGTCTCTTGTGAAACATAGCCAATCTGCTTACGCCAATCAGCGAGGTGGATTTTATCAGCCGGTATACCGTCGATGAACACCTGTCCTTTCTGAGGTTTGAGCATAAGAGTGAGAAGGTCGCCGATTGTAGATTTGCCAGCGCCGGATTCCCCGATTAGCGCGATGGATGTGCACAAGGGGATGTCGAGGCTGACGTTCTTCAAGACGTCCCCGACTTCAGGTGAGTAACTGAAATAGACATTGCGAAGGCTGAGCCCTTGGGCAAGAGGGGGCACGGGCTCAGTTGCGTCAGGCTCACGGTGTTGGCGTTGGGCGTCGAATTCATCCCGGACCAACTCCAAGCTTCCGATCTGATTGAGTGTATTTAGCCATGAAACCTGTGTGTTTAGGATGGCATTCAGGCCGCGGTAAAATAGAACGATGGATACCAGGATCGGTGTCAGGGGCTGTTGCAGGAGGACAATTTGCACCAACACGATGAGCATGATAAAGACAACGGTGACGGGCTCCCGAACTGCGGTGGTAAAAGCCTGAGCGATGCCGCGGCGCATCTCCTGCCCGGTGAGGCGACGAATGGATGCCATGATATTGCTGCGCATGGGGCCGGATTGGCCGGTGGCGGTGAGGTATTTAAAGGCGTGGAGAAATTGGATCAACAGTTTGGATAGGTGGCCGTTTTCGATTGCGCTTTTTCGCGAGAGTTTCCGGACATAAATATTGAGCCAGCGGAAAAGCAGCATGAGAAAGATGCCAATGATCAGGGCCATGAGACCGAAGCGCCAGGTCACGGCGAAGGCGAGGCCGATGTAGACCGAAGCGGAAAGCAATTGCGAGCCGAATTGCATCAGGAAATGAAAAGAATTCAACATCTGCGTGATCTGTTCGTTGATGACGTTGATGAAGTGGCCCGTGTCTCGCTCGGCATAGTAAAGGTAACTCATGCGTCTGTAGTCATCGAACAGCCGTGCTTTGAGTTCGCGCAGCAATTGAGCGCGGAGTGCGGCGTTAAAGGCTTGGGCGCCAAAGACAAGAACGCCTTTTGCGATGAAAGCAAGGGTGATAAGTATGACCAAGGCTACGGTGGATTGAGCCCAACCGAAGCTGGCGAGCAAGTCGTGGAGCAGTTTGTTGATTCCCGTAATGGGCTCTGCGACGGCCCCCCCGCTCTTGCCGTCGAACCCTTGGAAGAGGGGCAGCAGCATGAGGATGCCCACACCCTCGGCCAGCGCCCCGACCAAGGTCAACCCGAACACCAGGTAGATGCGTGCACCTAGATACGTCTGGTAGACGCGCAGGTAATGGGGAATATCGCGGAGAGGATTTTTGTGCATTGCAAGGGTTGAGGGAGCGACTAGAACTTGAAGGTAGGTTCGGTTTTTTTGTTAGTCGTGCGGGTGTCCGTTATCTATTGTAGATTGGTGTGCAGGTCCTGGTCGGAATTTAGCCAAGAGACGGACGGATTGGCAGTTAGCAAAGGGCAGTGATTACAGCTCCGCCGGGCAAGTTACATCAGCTGACGTGATATAACTGACCGACAATATTATATTTAAAGCTGATTGGGTCAGCTGTTTTGTAGCTCTTTGGAAGGGTGGACTTCCTTTTGCAAGGACTCTATCTCCCTTCTAAGGGCTTCGAACTCGCGCAGTTTGCGATTCAAAAAGGCTGCGGCCAGACGCAGCTTTTCTTCGAGGCCGGCAGGGGTCAGTTTATAGATATAAGCTGCTTTGGCCTTTGCGTTTTTGAAGCGCTGGGCTCTTACCATGCCCTTTTGAATCAACGCCCTGACGCAGTAGTTCGTCTTGCCTATACTGATACCTGCCAGCCGCGACATCTCCCGTTGGGTCAAACTACGGTCGGCCTCGGCGATGATCCGAAGCAGCCGAAGGTGAATTTCCTGCTCATAGGCGCCCGGGAGGTATTTGTTCATGGTGAGAATTTATTGCCATGGACAGGGCGGAAATGTCAAGTTTAAAAGGCTGCCGGGGTGGGTTAAAGGCGGGGTGGTTTTCTGCGGCAAGGTGAAAAAGGAGTGGTGTCACTATACGCTCGACAACGAGCCGTATCCGGATCTATATTTTGATTTTCCAGTGCGTTAGGGCGGCGGATGGTGAAGTTTTTCCGGTTTCTCTTCGAAGGGGGTGACCCATGGCCAATAAAGCGCTTCTCGTTGGTGTGAATCGGTACAGGCTTCCTGGTGCGGATCTTCAGGGGTGCGTCAACGATGTGACGAATGTGCGGGATGTCCTGCTCAAGTACTTCGGCTTCACGGTGAAGCAGGTCCGCGTGCTGGTGGACGCGCGGGCGACCAAGGCAGCGATCTTCAAGCGGCTTGAATGGCTGGTCAAGGGGGCCAAGGAGGGGGACCGGCTGCTCTTTCACTTCTCGGGGCACGGGTCGCAGATCCGGGATCGAAGCGGAGACGAGCTGAAGGACCGGCTGGACGAGATCCTCTGCCCGCACGACATGGACTGGGACGGCACCTACATCATCGACGACGAACTGAAGACCTTTTTCGGGAAGGTGCCGACGGGGGTGCGGTTGGATGTCTTGCTGGACTGCTGCCATTCGGGGACCGGCACGCGGGAGGTATTTGCGATGGCGGCGCTTCCCGAGGAGCGGGCCTTCCGGCCGCGGTTCCTGCCGCCGCCGATCGACATCCTGTGCCGTCAGATGGACGAAGAGGAAGACCTCAAGGTCAAGCGCTTGTTGAAGGCGACGAACCCTGCCAATCATGCCCTGTTTGCCGGGTGCCGGGACAATCAGACCTCGGCCGACGCCTACATCGGGGGATCCTACAACGGCGCGTTCACGTATTATTTCTGCAAGCACCTGCGCGACACGCAGGGCAATCTTGCAAGGTCCGAGCTGATGAAGAGGCTGCGGGCCTCGTTGAAGTTCGAAGGGTACAGCCAGGTTCCGCAGTTGGAGTGCCAGGCCGCGCGGCGCAAGAAGCGGCTGCTCGACTGAAGGGAAAGAGAAATTGGGACAGCCTGGTGAAAAATGGGCACAGATTTAAGTCTGCGCCCATTTTTCGTGAGGAAGGCAGCACAGGGGCGGAACGGTTCAAGGACCCGGGAACTGCCCGAGCGCGGTGAGCTCGAAGTAAATTCTCCAAGTTTTTCGGTCGGATCGGAATATGGAAGCCCCCGGTTTTCGCACAGGAATCCAAGGGGACCGAATCAATCAGACAAATGAACGGCCAGCCAAAAGACTCATCGCGCTGCCGCGGCCGCGAAAACGTGTTCTTCGGAGCGTTTCTGTTCGGATATTCCCGCCGAAGAGATCAAGGGATGCAATGGATTCACCCCGTCTGCTGGAGGGATTATGACACAGGATCAGGTTGTGATCGTTGGGCTCATAGGTGCGACGATGGCCATGTTTCTGTGGGGGCGGTGGCGGCACGATATGGTTGCCCTGGGGGCCTTGATCGCCTGTGTCGTCTTGGGGCTGGTGGAACCTCAGGCGGTCTTTTGCGGGTTCGGGCATCCGGCGGTGATCACGGTGGCCTGTGTGTTGATCTTGAGCTACGGGCTTCAGACGACGGGGGCGGTCGATGCGCTGGCGCAAAGGATCCTCCCGAAGCAGGCGGGTCCGACGTTGAGCATCGTGGCGCTGACGGGCCTCGCGGCGGTGTTGTCCGGCTTCATGAACAATGTCGGGGCGCTGGCGCTCCTGATGCCGGTGGCGATACAGATGTCGGGCAAACAGGGGCTGCCGCCGGGAAAGCTCCTGATGCCGCTTGCCTTCGGTTCGATCCTGGGGGGGACGACGACGCTGATCGGCACGCCGCCCAATTTGATCGTCTCGGGGTTCCGGGCGGAGTCGGGGGCGGAGGGGTTCGCCATGTTCGACTTCAGCCCGGTGGGGCTGGTGATTACCGTCGTGGGGGTCCTTTTCGTGGGGCTGATCGGGTGGCGGCTGGTTCCCATGAGAAAACAGTCGGATGCCGAGGGGTTCGACACCGGCACGTATCTGAGCGAGGTCCGCATCCTCGAAGACAGCAAGGCGGTCGGGAGGACCCTGCGGGAGGTGGAGCATGACCTTGACGAGGCCGATGCCCAGATCGTCGGGATGGTGCGGCATGATCTGCATTTGTCTGCACCGAATCCCGGACGCATCCTGCGGGCGGGCGATATCCTCATCATCGAGGCGGAGCCCGAATCGCTTGCGTCGGCTCTGTCGAGCCTGGGCCTCAAACTCGAAGAAGAGGTGCCGGTGGACCGGAAGGACGAGCCGTCCGAGGGTGAGGCGGACCAGGCGGAGAAGGGAACGGGGGGCGAAGAAGGGTCTGCGGAGGAGAGCAAGGGGCGCAAGGCGGAATCGGGCGAGGTCGTCATCCGGGAGCTGGTGGCCATGCCGAGAGGGGTCCTGGTCGGACGCTCCGCGACCGACATCGATCTCCGGAGCCGCTATGGCATCAACCTGCTGGCGGTCTCGCGTCATGGCAGGCGTTCGGTCAAACGCCTGCGGTCCACCGCGGTCCAGGCCGGGGATGTCCTCCTCGTGCAGGGGACGCCGGCGGCTTTGTCGGGGTTTGCAGCCGAGTTCGGGTGTCTGCCGCTCGCCGTGCGGGAGATCCGGGTCCCCCGGAAGGGGCAGGCCCTGACAGCCACCCTCGTGATGGCGGCTGCGATCGGGGTTGCCGCTCTCGGGTTGCTGCCTGCGGCGGTCTCATTCGCCGCCGGGGCGCTGGCCTTCGTCGCGATCGGGGTGATTCCGGTCCGCTCCATTTACGACGCGGTGGATTGGCCCGTGGTCGTCCTGCTCGGGGCGATGCTGCCGGTCGCCGATGCCATGAAGTCGACGGGTGCGGCCGATATGATCGCGCGCTTCCTCCTCGAATATGTCGCGCAAGGCGAGGCGGTGGTCGGTTTGGCCGTTATCCTGATGGCGACCATGGTCCTGACGGATTTCATGAACAATGCGGCAACGGCGGCCGTCATGTGCCCGATAGCGATCGGCACGGCGGCCCAGCTCGGGGTGAACGCCGACAGCTTCCTGATGGCGGTTGCCATCGGGGCGTCCTGCGCGTTCCTGACGCCCGTCGGACATCAGAACAACACGCTGATTCTGGGTCCGGGGGGTTTCGGGTTCGGGGATTACTGGCGGATGGGGCTGCCGACCGATATCCTGGTGGTCTGCATCGGCGTGCCGATGCTCCTGTGGGTTTGGCCCCTTTGACATGGTGGAAGCCTTTATACACGGTGTCGAATGCGAGTGTGCAGCGGGATGTCTTGGCGGATTACTGCCATTCGGGGATCGACACGCAAGAGGCCTTTGAGAGCGGCGGCTCGAAAGGCTATTCGCCCTCGGGCGGCGGGCAGGAGTCGGGGGTGCTGTCGGTTTGGAGGAGAATGGTGAAATTGGACAGGCTCCGAAAGAGGTAGCGGCGACGAAGCCTGGAGACGATATCGGCTGAGCAAGTGATCTTAAAGCTTTTTCGCGAGAGGCACCGCCTCCTTCCCCTGCGCGAGGAGCGCAAAATAAATTTACCCCACTCAAAAGACTTGTCTAGTCGATCATTCGGACGGGCAACCACATATTCTCTCTCCCACCATCAGATCATCCAGAGCCATTAATTGGTGTCCATCCGGAAATGATTTCCCGGTAGAACCGAGTTTCCAATCCGGAAATGAGGATTTTTGCCAATATCAAGGAAATCAAGCGCTTGTGCGGAGGCGACCTGTAGGTGCCCGCACAAGCAAACGTGCAGATTGACGCCGAGATTGGCCAAAAAGACCATTTCCGGATGGACACTGTTGGCACCCGATAACCCGGAGGTGAACAGACTTATATGGGATTTTGGATACGGCAGCCGCCACTCGGGCTCGACGACCTCGATGCGGGCCACCTGGGGGAGTGCCTCGAGATGAATATTTGACTTGAAAAAGGGCGGCAGTCGACGCCGGGTTGAAAGGCACAAAATGGCGGTGAGAGGCGAACCGAGAAAGATTGCATAATGCAAGACCCGGCACTCATAAATCTCTTCGGATGATAGATATCTCGTTATGCGTATGCTATCTTTTGATTTCTGGAATGTATCAATATGCTACTTCGACGTTAGCAAAACGGATTGTGTGTATCATAATGCAAAACCTGGCACCGAATGATAAGCTAAAATAATTTTTTTGCTTGACATAAACCTTCCTTGATCCTATCGTCCAAAGCCTGAACGATTCAAACTCATATTCGCTAAGTCTATATGTTCATCCTTCGTACATAGATAAGCATGTAAAATAATTTATTTCTCTATTTTCAGCGTGAAAGAATGAACCCAACGGAAGCGCAGCACGCTTGTATTTGCTTGAAAAATCAGGATTTCTATATTTTTCTCCAGCATCATGGTTCTCGAAGAGAATAGATGTTCACATCTTAATTAGGATCCACCTGCAACCGCTTTGGGCGGATCTGTGTGATTAGTTTTTTTGGTTTTTCGTTGGTTTATGTTTTTCGGCCGTTGGTTATGAACGAAAGGGATCATTCAAGCAAGGAGGTCGTCTGATGAAGGCAAGGGACAAAAAGAAGGTGGGTCTGTCTTTGGTTGTGCTAGTGGCCTTGTTGTTATTGTGTTCGTGTCAGAGCGCGCCCCCGCCGGCGCCTGAGCCTACGGCCGAGGACTATTTCAACCAGGGGATGCGGTATTTCAAGGCTGCAAATTATGATTACGCCATAAGGGAGTTCAGAATGGCGACCGCGGAGAATCCCTCTTACATAGACGCCTATTTCTACCTGGGGCAGTGCTACGAGAAAAAACAGGTTTGGGACGATGCGATATCCTCCTACAAGGAATGCATCAAGCTTGACAGCCAATATCTGAAGGCTCGGGAAGCCCTGGGTGTGCTCTATTACGACCTCCAAAAGTATTCTCAGGCGCGGGAGCAGCTGGAGGCCGCGAAGAGCCTGGGGAGTATTCTGCCCAAGGTGTATTTCTGTCTGGGTGAGATCTTGAGAACGGACGGGGACTGCAAGGGAGCGATGGCGGAATACCAGCGTGCGCTGCAGCTGGATCCAGCCTATGTGGCTGCCAAGGACGGTCTCAAACTTGCCACGGATGACTGCAATAGAAAATACAGGAAGCCCCAGGCGGCGCCTCTTCCCAAAAAAGAAAAGACGTTTCAGGGCGGTGGAGCTGCGATCGATCCGAGGAAGTTTTAGGAGCGGTTCGCGGTCGCTCTGAGGTGTGGAACGACAGGGGCTGATAACGGCAACGACAGAAGCATTCTTGGAGGAGAATTATGACAAGGAATGGGGCTAGAGGGATCTTCGTTCTTGCTTGCGTGACCATGTTTTCTGTTTTCTTGTGGACGTCCGCCTCGGCTGGAAACAGGCAGCTCATGAGCGAGAAGATGGCCAAAGAAGACCTGAAGCGGAATCTGATGGAGTCCGTTGTGGGTTACAAGGTCATGAGCAAGAGCCAGATGGGCCTTACCGAAGAAGCGAAATACCAGGTCAAGGAAAGGGCGGACGCCTTGGTGAAAGGGATCGTGGTCGAGAAGGTGATATACGATCCCCAGAAGGATGTTGCCTTCGCATTTGGATCGGTGAAGCTCGGGGATGTCAAGACAGTTGTGGGCGACATGAAACGCTATGACAATGTGGTGGTTCAAGGCATGGGCTTCGGGACGATGACCCCGGAAGCGCGGCCTCCCCTCATGGCGCTGCGCGCCGCGCTTCTGAACGCCTATGACGAGATGGCCGAGACCCTGGTTGGGGAGAAGATTTCCAGTTACAGCGAGATGGAGAATTTTATCCTCACCAAGGATATCAACCACTCCGAGGTCTGTGCAGCCGTCTACGGGGCAAGCATTCCGAATCCCGGCATCGATGACAAGGACAGGGGCTGGGGATGGGATGAAAGCGGGAATGCCTTTGTGAAGCTTCAGCTTGATCTGCGCAAGGTCAAAGACATCCTTGGGCAGCGGATCGTATACGAGGGCCCGAATATCATAGAGGTGGAAGGCAGGGGCGCCCAGACAGACGAACTGGCTGGACCCGAGCAGGGCGGAAGCGGAGAAATGGTTGCCGCTCCGGCCACCCCACGGACCACGCTGCAGGCGCTGCCTGTTCCGGTCGGCGGCCAGAAGGTCGGTGAGCCCGTGGCTCCGCCGCCTGCACCTGAAAAACACGAAGGGGGAGCGAGCAGATAATAAACCTGTGCCGGCAGGCCTTCACAGCGGGAAGCGCCTGCCGGAGCCGAGAGGTCCCGGCGGAGGATGGTGTTCAGATTGGGAATCGCGCAACAAGGAATGCAGAGATCACGGCTTCCCCTTCTTCTTTCCCGGTTGTGCGGCTGCATGCTTGTTGTTCTGGTTGTTTCACTCCGCGCCGGCGGAGCGTCGGAGGAGATTCCGTGGACCGATGCATGTGTGACCGCTGCGCAGGCGTCCAAAGTGGCTGTCGTGGTCAACTGCGATTCCGGTGGCGATTTGGAGAGCCAGGTTCAGGGGTTGATTGAAGATATCCTCTATGAGATCGGCTTTGGGATCATTGACACGGATCTTGTGCAGAGCGCCATCAGCGACACGCAACGGCAGCTGCTTTTCTCCGGCGACAAGGTGGCCGCGCTGCAGGCTGCCGATGCGTTGGATGCGGACCTGCTGATGATGGTAAAGGTCGGGGTGAGTTCCAGGGCGGTCAGCCATCTTAAGACCAATCTCCAGAGTGTCTCTGTCGGAGTGTCGTGCCGGATGGTTGCGAAGGATTCCGGGGCTGTGCTCTCAGTCTTCAGACTGACAGACCGCACGGCCGGATTGGATGAGGGCTCGGCGGCGATCCTGTATCTGGAAAAAAGATCCGAGGAGATTGCCGGGAAAGTGAAAAGGGATTTCTGCGGCCGCATTCTGAAGGAACTGGGAGGTCCGTCGCCTGCGGTCCGCCCGCGGGGCGAAGGGATTGACCCGCCACCCTCGACCCTCGTGCCCGGCGCAGGAGAGAAGGTCCAGGATGCATCGAGTCTGGAAGATCTTTAGCGTGTTGGGTGCAGTAACCCTTCTTTCAGCCTGCCCTGCCCAAGCCGAGGTGGACTCCATCCCCACGATCGTGGTTTCCGCCGAAGGCCTTGCGGATCCGAACTACTATCGCGATCAGAGCATTGCTTACGACGAGGCGCTTCGTGACGCCAAAGGTCAGGCTGTGGAAAAGGCTGTCGGGTGTTTTGTCAGCAGCCGCACGGTTGTCGAGAACTATGCCCTGGTCTCGGATCGTCTAATCTCCAAAAGCGACGGCTTGATCAAATCCGTTTTGAAAGTGGTGAATGGTGGCGTCCAGGCGGATGGGTTCTACCACGTCTGGATCAAGGCGGAGATATTCGCGAAGCCGTTGAGCGAGAGCTTGAATCAGCTGTCAGGGAAGGAACGTTCCTTTCTGATCAAGGAGAGGGGCAACCCGGTGGTCAGCGTCGGCATCCTGGTCGAGTCTCCGGAGAGCGGCGAACGGCAGGAATGCCACACGTGCAATACGGAGATCAGCAGCGCCCTGATGCATTTCGGATACCGGGTGATCTCGGATAAGAAGGCACTCGAAGAAAAGGAGGCCCGCATCAAGATGATGGTCTCCCAGGGATATCCCGGCCAGCTGGCTTCGACATTTATCCGCAAGGCGAGCGACATCTCCGTCATGGGGATGGTGAATCTCAGAAAGTCTCCCAAAATCAACATCGCCGGAATCGATGTGCAGACCACTCTCCTGACTGCCTGGTCTCTCGAGGCGGTCGACAACCACACGTCGCAGATCATCTTCGCCCGAAATTTTCAGCCTCCGCGGGGCGTCATGTACAACAACGAGGACGAGGCCGTCCTGAAGGTGGGAAAGCAGATTGGGGAGGTCTTCTCAAAGGACCTTTTCAAGAGCTACATCATGCGGCCCTCGCATGAGATCCTCATGATCGTGAGCGGGTTTGAAGACCGAAGCCTTGCAAAGATGCTAAAAAAGGAGCTTATCGGGGTGCGCGCCGTGTTGAACGTGAATTTCAAGGAATTCCTGGCGGGAGGCGAAACGGTCTTCGACGTCGAGTTTGCGGGCGGCAGGGAGCATTTTTCGAATATTGTGGAGGATGCGGTTCTTGGACCCTTGAACCGTAAGTTCGGCAAGGACGCTTTTCACATCACTGAGGAGCATGGGGATGTCCTCCGGATAGCATTCGATTCTTCGAACCTTCGGCAACCGTTCGAAGAGGTTCTCGAAGAAGGGGCTCCCCTGCAGCTCGTGGCGGATGCCCCCCCCGAGCGTCTGCGCGAGGTTGTCAAGAGTGAGGAATTGAAGCAAAAGGTGGTAAAGGCCAACCCGGATGCCGGGAAGGCGTTGATGGATCTGTAAAGCATTTGGGGAAGGGAAAGAGGAGATTATGGCGTTTCAAAGCGGAGAGGCCGGAGGCGGCCGGGATAGGCAGATGTTCAGAGGCCGGCCTTTGGCGGTATCGCTTTTCGTGGTGGTGTTCGCGGCGCTTCTGTCGTTTGCTTGCGGCTGCGTTGCGAACAAGCTGATTGCCCGGCAGGGGGCCCATTCCTTTGAAGGACGAGTCACATCCTATCAGATCGAAAAACTGTTCAACACGGGGTATGTAGAGATCCGCTCCGCAGACGGAAGCGGGACGAAGCGGTTCGAATCGGATCCCCTCACGAAATTTCTCGGGGATGAACTGCCTCGTACAGGGGATTACGTAAAGGTCACCTATCTCGTCGATAACGAGGTCAATAAGCTATGTAGCTTGCAGGTCGAACATAACAAACCGGCTGCCGTCTACCTGCCTCCCCCACGTTCTGCCGCTGCCGCGAAAACGGGCTCTTCGGAGCGTTTCTGTTCGGATATTCCCGACGAAGAGATCAAGGGGTTCGGGCGGGTGAAAAAGGTCGTGAATGTAAGGAGCGGCGCGAGTACCAGCTGCGCGAAGCTCTCACAGGCCTCGCCCGGCGACAGACTGAGGCTGCTCGGAAAGAAGGACCGATGGTACTACCTCGAGCTGCCCGATGGAACCAAGGGCTGGATGTACAGTCCGCTTGTCCAGGTGGAAGGTCAGGAAACGACGATTTCCGCTCCGACCGCTGTCACCGTGGAGCTCCCGGAGGTGAAAGGGGAGAAAATCTCGATCGCGGTGCTGGATTTTTCCAACACGACGCCCGAAGCTGCTGAAGTCAACCTCGGGAAGATGATTTGTGAGAAGATCACCACCGCCCTGGTGAATTCCGATGCCTTCAAGACCATCGAGCGCGAGCAATTGACCAAAGTGGTGAGCGAACTCGAACTCGGTCAGACCGGGATCATCGATACGTCGAAGGCCATCGAGATCGGAAAGATATACAACGCCGACGCCATCATCGTGGGAAGCGCGGCCTTGATGAACAACGAGATCAGTCTGGACGCGAGAATCATAGAGGTGGAAAGCGGTGTGATCATCAGCGCTGAATCGAGGACCGGCAGTTACAGCCTCTCAGGTATCAGCGCTATGTCGCAGCAGATAGTGAACAGCTTGGCGCGCAAATTTTATAAATAGATCTGAGGTTTGCACATAGTGGTGTTGGAGGGGTGATGGGACGGGCCTCGAGAATAGAGTATCCTGGGGCTTGCTACTATATCTGCTCGAAAAGAGAAGAATGGCAGCGTATCTTTGAGAAGGATAACGATTTCGAAACCTTTCTCCGGATCCTCAAAGACGTCGTGTTGATGTACCGGTGGAAGTGCTACGCTTGGTGTTTGACCGCCGATCAATACCAGATAGTGGCCGAGACGCCCAAGGCGAACCTCTCACGCGGGATGCGCCAGCTGAACGGCGTTTACACACAGCAATTCAACCGCCGACACGGGCGTAAAGGCCCTTTGTTTCATCGTCGCTACCAATCGATTCTGATCGAGAAGAAGAGGTATCTTCTCGAACTCTGCCGGTATGTCGTATTGAGTCCGGTAAGGAGAGGGTTCGTGAAAAGGCCCGAGGAATACCCCTGGAGCAGTTTCATAGTGGAAGGCAGGGATGGTCCTGCGCCAAAGTTTTGTGATATGGACTGGGTCCTGCTCCATTTCGGGGGCGACGACCGGGAGGCAATGCGCCGCTATGCGCTCTATGTTCAGAATGGCATTGGGGCCCGCTTTCCATCAGAAGACCTGAAAGACCGCTGCATCCTGGGCTGCGAGCATTTCGTCAGCGCTGTGAGACGGATGTTGAGGAGTGTAGTCGGGCTGAAACGGGCTGTTAAGTTCAGTGGTTCGGGCAGGCGGCCGAGTCTTGAGGCACTCTTTGCCCCGCATGGTCCGGTAGACAAAGAGCGCCGGAACAAGGCCATTGCACGGGCTCGCTGGGAGTTCGGCTACAGTCTGAAAGAAATCGCGAAGCATGCATGCGTCCATCCTTCCACCATCAGTAGGATTGCCCGCGGGCGCTCTGGCGAGGAGTTGGAGACGCCTTTTACCTTTCCCCGTTCATGAATCAGCATGGCGGCCGATTCCTGTGATATTACGGGCCGCAGAGGCTCGAATCGACCGCCCGGCAGCCCCATCCAAGCACTCATCGGTCAGGTCCGGTAAAAATTTCCCATTCTAGACGACATCGGTAACCCCCGGTTCACAACCATCGACCGACATGGGTTCACGCAGACAACCCTGCACCGTGATATTGCTGAAGGGTACTCTGTGCGTCGCTTAATATCCCTACGAATCTTTAGTGCTTCCTTTTCTTCCCTCTTTTTACTATGAGTACGCTGAAGATGTAGATCAGGTTTCCGCATTCGTGAATGTATTTGGACGACGGCCCCAATCCGTTTGACGAATGGCTACAGGGTCAGATTCTAATTGGTTTCGATCCGGAAATGGTCTTTTTGGCCAATCTCGGCGTCAACCTGCACGTTTGCTTGTGCGGCGACCACCAGGTCGCCTCCACGCAAGCGCTTGATTTCCTTGATATTGGCCAAACAGGGACCCGCCGCGAAGCGGTGGGACTGAGCACGCGCAGCGTGTGAAGAGAAATACACATTTCCGGATTGGAAACCGGGTTCTATAGGGAAACCATTTCCGGATGGACACTGTTACGAAACGTTTACAGGTGCGATGATGGTGTTGTTTCTTTGGAGGCCGGTCCGGGAAGGGGCGGCCTTGAAGCGGGAAGGGACGCCAGCGGGAGGGAGCGCATGAGGAGAGGGCGGGTGGTGTGGTCATTGGCGGCGGCGTGTCTATTTTCGGCATTCGGGTCAGACGCGTCGGCTATGTACAACGATTACGGTGTGAATCAGCCCAGCGCTTTCCGCGATTACCAACAGGTCATGATCTGGGACAGCGAGGTCCATGCCGCCGTGGCGGGGTTGAGGGGCGTGTTGATGTTTTCGACCGGCAGCTGTTTTTCGGGAGGATTCATCGACGACCTGGTGCAGTTGGACCGGGCCGTTGTCGTGACGGCCAATCTCTGGCATGGGTTCGGTCTTTCGATGTGCGATTTTCTGACAGGTGTTTCGGACGAGCGGGCCTTTCATGATGACTACCTCGATGCCTTCGAATGGGACGGGACAGGATCGCCTCCCACCTTTGAAGAGGCCTTTGCCCTCGCAAAGGATACGCTGCGGGTGACCGAGGGGCAGTCATGGTCCTGGGGAGGCGTCGAGTTCCCGCAATTCGCCTCCACGGGTGGAGCCGGCGGCGGCGACCTGCGCTACAAGACGGGGGACCGGGCGATCCTTTTCAGCGGAATGCCCACCGACAATCCTTATTATCGCACCAGCTGGGACTATACCATCGCTGCAGGCCGCGGGCTGCTCATGCAGGATTACGGCTGGCCCGGGGAGGCCGTTAAGACCCTCTTCTCGGATGGGAATGCTCCCCCGGGGGAGGCGGCTCCCTGGCTGTCAGGGGCGGGGACCAAGAGCAATCTGCTGAGCGCCCTCAGAGAAGCCGCGGACGATATGGACGCCGGCAATTCGCTCGTGGTCTTCGTCATCGCGCACGGCCGGAGCAGCGCCGTCATGGCGAGCAGACTCCCCCAGGACGGCTGCAGCATCGAATATCTCCTCATCCCCAACGGGCGCTCCATCGCCCTGGATCCAGCCTACCCGGTCGCCACCTATGGATGCTCCCGGATCGAATTGACCGGTTTCAGGGATCTCGATCCCCGGCACTACTCGGTCCAACTGCCGGCTGCCCTGTCCGGTTGGGGATGGCGGATCGATCCGGAAAAGGGATCGCTTTTTCTCGAGGCAGACGACCCGGCGGACGAGAGCACGTGGCTGGTGCCCGGCACCGAATACCTCATCCGGCTCGAATACCATGGGTCCCGCGGTCGCATGGCGATCAGCCGCGGCGGCTGGATCCTCTGGCTTCCGGAGGGCGGCGGCGGGCCTCTCTTCATGAGCGATTACGGTGAGCCGGGCCCGGGTTGGGGGATCGGCGAGCACGTTCCGGGGGGCGATGCGCTGGGTTCACCGGACCCGTCGGGTTGGGGCGACGGATGGGATTCAGGAGGCGACGGCTGGATCCTTGTTCCGGCGCCTCTCGAAGTGTCCCTGAAGGTTCCGGCGTTGTCCTGGTGGGGTGTCTCAAGCTTGGGGTTTTTGATGCTGCTCGTAGGCGTGCGATTCCTCCTCGGAAGACGGAGGACGTGATTCGGTCCCGGCCGGCTGCCGAAACGCCATGATGCAAGCAGGTTCCGGGGTTCAGGGGCGGTGAGCGGCTAACCCGCTCACCTTCCGGCGTTATGAGGACCTCTATTTCCTCCGGCGCATCGGCCCCATAACCTGCTGGAAAAGGCTCAATGCACCAGACGCTGGCCTTGACAATCCTTCTGCAACTGCTATGATTATTACATAATTGCGTAATATGTAAAATATATGCTGAGGAGAAATCGTCTCAATATCCAGGAGAAGGAAGCCATGCCGCTGGTAAAAGTCATCCGAAACGGACAAATCACCATCCCCAAAGAGTTCCGAAATTCTTTGAAAATCAAGGACGGGGATTTGCTGGAAATCGAACGCTCCGGGTTCGGCTTTTTTGTCAAACCGAAGGTCGTGCTTGACAAGGACGAGGCTATGGAAAAGTTTATGAACGGAGTGGCGCAAATCCGGGAAAAAATGAAAGGGGCTGACCCGGAAGAAGTTGACGCAGCCATCGCAGATGCGGTTAGAGCCGCTAAAGCAGCCACAGCCAAAAAGCGTAAAGCTAGCGCCGATGCATAAGGTCGTCTTCGATACCAACGTCTTTATCAGCGCGATTATCAAAGGGAAAAGCAATCCTGGTCGGCTGCTTGATATGGTTAGGGGGGGCGATGGCAACTCCGAGCGGGCTATTCGCTTTCCGGCGGCGGGCAGGAGCCGGGAGTGCCGTCGGTTTGGAGGAGAACGAGAAGGTCTTTCCACTCGGAGATTCGGGGCACCTCTCGCTTGGGCTGGTAGTTTTTGATGGTGGCTATCCCCGGGGCGAAGGGGATGTTGCGGTCCCAGACGTAAGTGGTCCAGATCGGCTGGATGCCGACCTGGCAAGGCCCTTCGATATCAGGCTCGGGGTCGTCGCCGATATAGATCAGGTCCTGGGCCTCCACCCCGAGCTCCTCCATCAGCCGTTCGAAGACGAGCGGATGCGGTTTGCGGTAGCCCAGTTCCCCGGATATGAGGATGGTGTCGAAGTGCTCGGTCAGGCCGAGGGAATCCAGGATCTTCCAGGCGGCCGGCCCGTGGGTGAAGTTGGAAAGAAGCCCCAGGCGGTAGCGGCGGCGGAGTTCGGAGAGCATCTCGGCCGTGCCGGGGATCAGACGGGCCGATTCGTGAAAGGCCGAGAAATAGGCGTTGATCGCCTGCGCGATGCGGGGGTCGTCCGGGTCCACATCAAAGCCCACCGCCTGGAGGGCGGCACTGATCCAGAACCGGTTGTGCGTTTCCCGGCCGGTCACACGGGTTTCGGCGATGAAGCGGATGGCCGCTTCGCGGTGGGCCTTGTTGAATCTCGTTTCGTCTATCGGGAACCCGTTCTCGGTCAGGCTCCCGACCAAACGCCCGACGGCGATATGGAGGGCGTTCGCCTCCACCGTGATCAGCGTGTTGAACAGGTCGAATCCTATGGCTTGCAGTGTCCGCATTGTCAAATGATAGCTGAACCGGCCTGCAAAGACAAGGTTTTGGAAAGCCTCCTTCCGCTCTTGCATTGCCGGAGAGAACCAGCCCAGCAAATGGGCTTTGAGGTGTTGTCAAAGCACCAAGGCGGGGATGGACTGAAGATTCTCCCCAAAAGGCACAAGCTTTTTCCTTGTTTAGATCAGTTTGCTGTGGAATCAGTTCTTTGGCGGAATTGAGTGTAATAGAGGTCGCTGACGGATTCGGGTTCGTTCGACAATGGTAAAACGTTCCTCAAGGAATTGAAAATAATTTTTCATCACGTGTGCATTCTGCAGCAAACGAAAAAACAGCGCGCAAAGATTCGTGATTGAGGGTAGGGTAGTTATCCAGGATCTGCTGCTCCGTCCATCCTTGAGCAAAAAGACTCAGGATGAAATCGACCGAAAGCCTGGTGCCGCGAACGATTGGTTTGCCAACCATCACATTTGGATCAGAATGTATATGACAGTGCCAGTCCATATTTCTTCCCTTTCTGTGATTCGTGGGAAAAAGCGTTCAAATCTACTTTAACAACTATATGGGCAAGATGGAAGCGCGTAATAGCGGGTTCCCTTCATTTTCCTCGCATCGGTGAACACGGACTTATTTTCTTGAAAAAGCCTCCCTTTTCCTTCGATCACCGGTTTGGGGATCACCTTTCTACGACCAACGCGGCGTCCAGGACCAGCAGCCCGTGCTCCATGACCCGGACCGGATTGAGGTCGAGTTCCTTGATCTCGGGGTGCTGAACGAGGAGCTGCGAGATCTTGGCTGCGGCATCGGCCACGGCCTGCTTGTCGTACCGGGGGCCGCCGCGCCAGCGGTCGAGGAGGGCGCGGCCCTTCAGGTCGCCGAGCATATCGAGGGCCTCCGCCTCTGGTATGGGGGCCAGGCGCATGGCGGCATCGCCCAGGGCCTCCGCCGCCGTCCCTCCGAGGCCCAGGAGGACCGTGGGGCCGAAGCTCGCGTCGCGGGTGCCGCCGATGATGAGTTCGAGGCCTGCCGGGGCCATTTCCTCGATCAGGTACCGCTTTTCACCCGCGGCCTCGATGCGGTCTATGCGGTCGAGGGCTTCGCGGAGCTGGTCATTGGTGTGGATGTCGAGATGGACGCCCCCCACCTCGGTCTTGTGGAGGATGGATGAGGAGAGGATCTTGACGACGCAAGGTTTCTGGAGGCCGGCAAAGGCGGCCCGGGCCTCGTCCCGGGTCTTGCAGACTGCGCGGTGCGGGGTCGGTATGCCGATCCGGTCCAGCGCGGTCTTGATCTCGGCCTCGTCCGGGGCGTCGCCGAAGGGGGCCACGGACGCAATGGCCGGGGGGGCACCGAGGGATCGCCGGCTATGGGCGCGCTTGGCATCCTCGACGAGCGCCCGGAGGGCCCGCGCGGTCCGGTCCGGGGAGACGAAGGCGGGGATGCCGAGGGCCTTCAGATCCTGGAGCGTGGGGGCCAGGTCCTCCGGAAAGCCCGCCGTGCCGAAGATCACCGGCTGAAGGATGGCGTCCTTCGCCGCCTTGAAGAGGGCCACCGGGTCGATGACGGCGGGCTCGTGGATCGCGAAGACGACGAGGACGTCGACGGAGGGGTCGTCCGACATGGCCTTCAGCACGCCCTTGAAGGTGGGGCTCGGCCGCCCGGTGTCGACCGGGTTCTGGATGAAGGTCATCGGGGGGATCAGGCCCGCGATCTTTTGCACGGTCTCGGGCGCCAGCCGGGGGAGGTTCACGGAATGGCTCCGGAGTTCGTCGGCGATGATCATGGCCGGCCCAGCCTGCCCGCTCAGGAGTCCCACGCCGGGGTCGGCCTTGGGGGCCAGCCGCACCTTGGAAAGCAGGTTGGCGGCGTCGATCAGGTCGTTGCTCGAATCCGCCAGCACGGCGCCGGCCTGACGGAGCGCCGTGCACTTGAGGGCGTAGGAGCCGATCAGGTTGCCCGTGTGGGAGGCGGCGAACTCACCGATGTCCGCCCGGCCGACGGCAAAGACCACGACGGGTTTTTTCGCGGTGGCGCGGGAGACGGCCTCGAAGATTCGCCGGCCGTTGCTCACCCCTTCGAGCGCCATGGCGATGACGCGGGTGTCGGGGTCGTCGGCGAGGTAGTCGACCACATCGGCGGCCGAGACGTCGGGGCCGTTGCCGATCCCGGTCGCAACGCTGATGCCGAGGCCCTGGGCACGGACGACGGAGCAGAGGATGAGGTTCATGGCCCCGCTCTGCGAGACGACCCCTACGTCTCCGGGCCTCATCTCGCTGATCCACGGGGTGAAATTGGCCGGGACGCCGGCGCGCGGGTTGGCGAAGCCGGCTACGTTGGGACCGAGCAGCCGGATGCCGTAGGCCCGGCAGACCGAAAGAAGCTCTTCCTGCGCCGCCTTGCCGGGCGCGCCCGATTCCGCGAACCCGCCGCTGATGATCATCGCCGCGCCTGCACCCGCCTCCCCGGCCTCCCGCAGGGCCGCGGCGCTCCCCTTGGCGGGGATGGTCAGGATCACCAGGTCCACCGGCTCCCTGATCGACTTGAAATCGGGATAGACGCGAAACCCCTGGGTTTCCTCGATCTTGGGATTGATGGGGTAGAGCGCCCCGGGGAAGTTCCTGAGGGCGTAAACCATCTGGTAGCCGGCCTTGTAAGGGTCGTTCGACGCCCCGACAACGGCGATGGAGCGCGGGCGGAACAGTCTTTCGAGCGATGCCATGGGGGATTCCTCTTATGTCTGGGTGGGATCGGGGAGCGTCCGGTTATGGACGCCATGTTTCGCAATGTGAAACCAAAGTCCATTTTCTGGCAAATTAGAATGTATCTCAGCGGGGGCGGGGGGTCAATCAATTATTTGAGAAAAGGGGAGGGTGAAAAGAGAAAAGGGGTTCGCCGCAAACGATCATTAAAGCCGGTCAAAAAATGGAACAGTGTAGCCGGTGGAAAAACGGCCGAAATGGGCGGCCCGAGGCGCCCGCCGCCTTGGAAAAGGACAATCCGTGTGATGTTCAGAGGGCGGGTGTGCACGTCCTGTCTTATTTTTTCAACCATTTGACTTTTCTTCAGATTCTCATTGAATAAATTTAATCAGCGGGCACTGAATAAAAATGATCATCACTATACTCTCTGGAGAGAATGCCCAGATAATCGGATATCGGAGCACCGAGACGGGGATGGCGTACAAGTCTTTCCCGAAAGACACAAGCACTTTTCCCCTGTAAATCAGGATGCCGCGATGAGTTGAACGTGGGTGCTTTTCCCCGCCTGACGTGCTCCGCGCAGAAGAACGAGAGGGGTATCGGAAAGGGCTTCCAGCAGTTTTGGGGTGATATTCCGCGTAAACATGGTGGAAATTTTACCACACGATGGGAAAATTTCCACCATGAAGCTCTGGGGATGTTCACGGTAATTCTACGTTTGGATATCTTCCTGAGCCCCGAAGCCCTTGAATCTCCAGGGCCTCGGGGTTGATTCGGCGATCTCCTCTTTCAGATGGGCCGCCCGGGCGGTTAGGGCATCACTGCGGCTCGCTCCGAGAGGCGTTTGGCCGTGTTTCCCCAGATGATGCAGCCTGTGGGGCAAACCGAACTGCATGCGGGCGCCTCGTTGCGTGAAAGTTTCTCGACGCACAGATCGCACTTGACGGCTGTTTCATGTTCGACGTCGAACTGCATGGCGCCGAATGGGCAGGCCTGCAGGCACTCCCGGCAGCCGATGCAGGTCTCTTTGTCGATCTGTACGATGCCCTGGGCGTTGCGGGAGATGGCCTCCACAGGGCAGGCCTCGATACACGGGGCCTTGGTGCAGTGGTGGCAGTAGATCGGAGTGAAAACGGGGGCGTTTTCGACCACCCGCACGAGCCGCGGCCCTACACCGAGGCCGTGCTCCTGTTTGCAGGCGATTTCACAGGCATGGCAGCCTATGCAGTCCTTTTTCACAAACATCAACGAGACTTTGTTCATCTTTGCCTCCTATTTCGTTGCCCTTCGAAAAGGGTTTTCTGCGTCACCATCGGGCCCGGCCGCCGCCTGCCGCCGGACGCACCGGACATGGTAGGTGTTCTCCTTTGAGTAGCTCAGCACGTAGGCGCCGTCGAACATCACGATCCAGGCGTTCTTTGTGTCTGCCCCGAAAGTGGTCGCGGACCAGTAGGACCGGTCGTCCCGAAAGGGGACTTCCTCCCGCATGACCGGCCGATACCGCGTCCGGTCGAGCAGCGTCTCGAGCTCCCTGGCCGTAGGCAGGCGCCAGTCGTTCTTCCCGCCGAGGATAAGCGTTTCAGCGTAGCGCTGCGCTGAGGCCCAATCCATCTCGCCGGGGGAGCGGCACTGCCATTCGAGGCCCGTCAGCGGATCCCGCCACACGGGCGCGCCCTCTTCGGTTTTGGTGTGAAGGTGTTCCGGTTCCATTCGGACCCTCGACCTGCCGTCATCCATTCCACTGGGGGATGCGCGCTTCCCCCTCCTTGACCGGATAGACGTTGCACAGACAGTTTCTGAGGTTCGTGGACCCGATTGCGGGGTCCATGCTCGCGTGGGAGTTGTCCGTGAGGAGGTTGATGTTCGAGATCTGCCAGCCGTGCCCAACTTCTTTGATCTCGGGGAACCACCAGCCGTGCTCGGCCACGATCACCTGCGGGTGGATCCCGTCGTTGATCTTGGTCCGCTCCATGACCCGGCCCCTGGGGGATTCGATCCAGACCCAGTCGCCGGCTTCGACGCCGATCTTCTTGGCTGTCTCCGGGTGGATCTCCACGATCGGATCCGGGCGGACCTCCCGCAGCCAGGGCATCTGGCGGTTGGCGGAGTGGAAGAAGGTGGGGGTGCGGAGCCCCGCATTCAGGATGAAGGGGAATTTGTCCAGCAGTTCGGGCGTGGAGACCGGGCTCTCGGGGAGTTCGGTGTATTTGGGAATGGGATCGAATCCCCATTTATCCAGGGTGTCGGAGTAGAGTTCCACCTTCCCGGTCTTGGTGGAAAAACCGCGCTCTTTGTATTTGTAGTAGACCATCTCGCCTTGCAGGTAGCCCTTTTCCTTGAACTGCTCCCAGGTCAGGCCCGAGGGTTCGAGGAGGTAGCCCAGGGCGTCTTCGACGGTGTCCCACCACTCCTGTCCCATGCGTTTGCCAAGTTCCATGAAGATCTTGTGGTCCTGCCAGGCCTCCCCGATTTCCACGCATTTCTGGCGCGCGAGTACGAAGCCGTGCCGTTTCCAGTTGTCGGCGACGTGGTTCTGCTCGATCCAGGTTGCAGCGGGGAGGAAGATGTCGGCCAGATCGGCGGTCGGCGTCATGAAAAAGTCGATCACGGCAAGGAACTCCAGTTTCTTGAGCGCCTCGTAGGCCTCCCTTGCGTTGGCCCGGGTGACGACCGGATTGGTTCCGCAGAGCAGGCCCGCCTTGAGCTGATAGGGTTTCCCCGTAAGGATGGATTCCCAGGCCACCTTCGGGGTGATGAAGGCCACGCGGGCGCCCAGCTTGTACTGATCGCCCCCGAGGCGTTTGGCTCGCTGCTCGGGGGAGAGGTCCTTGTGGCGCGAGAACTCGGCGACGGTGCGGGTCGGCGGATTGACGAAGAGGACGTTTCCTCCAGGGGCGTCCAGGTTGCCGGTGGCCGCCATCAGGCCCGTCAGGATGCGGGTGCAGTCGGCGCAGTTGTTGGTCTGCTCGGTGGGAACCCCCCAGTGGATGCAGGCCGGCTTGGTTTTGGCATACATCCGGGCCGCCTTGCGGACGAGTTCCTTGTCCACCCAGGTGATGTCCTGCACCTTGTCGAGGGGATAGTCCTTGACCCGGTCCTTGAAGGCATCCCAGCCGTGGATGTAGTGCTCGACGAAATCCTTGTCGTAGAGCTCCTCCTCGATGATGACGCTGTGGAACCCCATGCCGAGCGCCGCATCCGTCCCCGGCCGAAGCTGGAGCCACAAGTCGGCCTTGTTGGCGACGAACCCCTTGCGCGGGTCGATGCAGATCAGTTTGGCGCCGTTTCTGAGGGCCTTCCAGAAGGTTGTTCCCTTGTACTCGTCGGGGTTCGTCCACTGCGGGTTGCAGGCCCACATCACGATGCACTTGGGCCCCCCGGCGTAGTCGCAGATGGGGAGGTTCCCCACCGTGATCAGAGTGGAGGCCACCCGGGAGACATAGCACATGTGCCCGGCGGTGAGGACATTCGGCGTCCCCAGCTGGTTGGCGAAGCGATAGAGGTGGCTCTCGTAGTCGCGCCCGGTCCCCTGGCCGACGACGATATGCTCCGGCCCGAACTGGTCGATCACTGCCTGGAACTTGTCCTTGATGGTGTCCAGGGCCTCGTCCCAGGAGATGCGCTGCCAGCCATTCGCGGTCTTCTTCATCGGATGAAGGATCCTATCCGGGTGATAGGCGAGCTGCGTCACCGCCAACCCCTTGCTGCACATGGTGCCGTGGCTGATGGGGGAATTCGGGTCCCCCTCCACCTTGATGACCTTGCCGTCCTTGACGTGGGCGATGACCCCGCAGCCCCCATGGCACTGTCGGCAAGCCGTGCGGATCTTTGTGACTTCTCCCATGGTAAACCTCCTCGATGCTAAAGTTGGTTGTCTCCTTGGCCCATATCCGGGCTCCCGAACCGCAGGGCGTAGGTGAAACCCAGGATGCGCCGGGCGTTCTTCCTAACGAGTGGAATGCCCTTCCCCAAAAAAGGCAGCGGTTCGGGGCCAGGGTTTTCGCATATCATTTCAGACGCCGCTTGCTGCGTGGTGCAGCGACCCTTCACGCTGCAGGGCTTCGCCTTGACGGCCTTGCCCCTGGCAGACGTTGCCGGACTCCCGGGGTTCAGGGGGTCGACCCCGGTATGGGCTTCTCCCCGATGGTCGGACTGCGTCGGGATCTCCAGGACGAGACAACCCTTTATTCCATGGAAAGCCGCAGACTGATCCGGTTTGCCGCCTCCTTGAGCAGGCTTGCATAAGCCTCCAGGCGGTTGTCAGGGATCTGCCGCTTTAGACCGATGGCCCAGATGGCCGCTTGTACCGACCGCCGGAAGGTCTCGATGGGAACGGCTATGGCCACGATCCCTTCGATGTATTCTTCCATGTCGTATGCGACACCGGTTTCACGAACCTTCAGCACGGCTTGTTTGAATGTCTCCTTGTCCATACAGGTGCTCGGAGTGAACCGCTTCAGATCGTGTTCCGCCAGGAAGGCGTCGATATCGTCATCGTCGAGCTGGGAGAGAAGCGCCTTTCCTCCGGCCCCGGCGGAAAGCGGCAGCCGCATGCCGACTTCTGAGGCGACGCGCAGGTCGGAGGTGCTGTCCACCTTGTCGACGATGACCGCGCGGTCGCCGGAACGGATCCCCAGGAAGAGCGATAGGTCGGTTCTCTGTTGGATCTCCTGCAGAAAGGGGTGCACGGTCTGGATCAGCTCCGAACTCTTGCCCGCCGCGCGGCCGAGCAGGTAGAGTTCCGTGCCGAACTGGAATTTTCCGTCCGGCGTGTTTTCAAGGATCTGGAGGGCGCAGAGGGTGTAGGCGATGCCCGAAACCGTGCTCTTGTTGTATCCGAGCGCTCTCGATATCTCGCTGATGCCCATTGGCCCCTCGGATTTGGAGAGGAGGTGCAGGATCTTGAAGGCCTTTTCGAGGGCCGGCACCTTCTTGAAGCTCGTTTTCATAGGTTGATGCTCCTGAGGGATGTTCTTTATAGCGAACGCTTGTATTCCATAGTATACGTCTGCAGGTGGCCTGTCAAGCGAAAATCGGAAAATTTTCCCAATAATTCAATATATTATGTCACATTCGATATAAGTCGGAAGTGATATAAGGTGGCCTCAGTGGAGGTCTGGAGGAGGGCCGATGCAAGATTGGTATGGGGTGCATGGGGCACGGACGGTTTTGCGGTTTATCGCCGGCAGGTGAAGCCTTTCGCTCTTTTCTGACGGCAGCGGCGGATCCTCACCCCAGGCCTGAGGGACAAAGAGGGGGTGGCGGCCAACAGTATCCATCCGGAAATGATTTCCCGGTATAAACCGGGTTTCCAACCGGAAATGAGGATGTTTCTATCCGGAGACGAAGGAAGGTTCGCGTGATGTTCAGGAGGAAACAGTGGGCACGATGTCGTCGAGCTTATCGAGGAGCCGCAGAAAGGCCCATGCGGCGGGGGACAGGTGCTTTTTGTGGAAGTACCCGATGCCGAACTCCACCTTGGGGGAGCCCTCGAGGATGGTGACGGCGGTCAGCCGCTCCCGGGCGAGATCCTCCGCTACCGCATAGCGCTCGAGGAAGCACAGCCCCGTGTCCTGGCGGATGAGCTCCTTCACGAGGCCGATGCTGCCCGACTCCATGACGACGTTCGGCGAGATCTTGTAGCGTTGAAGGTATTCGAGGGTCACGTCTCTCACGGCGGAACCCTCCTTCGGCAGGATGAGGGGGAGCCGGTCGAGGAGCGTGACGGAGATCTCGCGTCCGGGAAGGTGGCGGCTGTGCGGAGCGGCCAGGAGGAGGATCTCTTCGTTCCTCAGCACCTTCATCTTCAGCCGCCGGTCGTCCGGCCGGTTGCGGATGAGGGCGAGTTCGTTCCGGTTCGTCAGCAGGTTCCGGACCATCTCCATGTTCGTGCCTTGGTCCACGATGATCCGGATGCCCGGGTGGGTCTCCTTGAACCGGGCGATCAGCCGGGGCATGATGTACTTGGCGGGCGTCTGGGGGCAACCGATCCGCAGCTCCCCGAGCTTGCCGATCGAGATGTCTTCGAGATAGTTCTCCATGTCCGTAATCTTCTCGAAAACCGCCTCGCTCTCGCGGAAGACATCCCGGCCGATGTCGGTCAACTCGATGGTGTTGCCGCTGCGATAGAGGAGTTTCATCCCGATGGTCTCTTCGAGTTGTCGGACCTGTTTGGAGATGGCGGGAGGCGTGACCATCAGGACTTCGGCAGCCTTGGTGATGCTGTTCTGCTTGGCGGCTGTATAAAAGGCCCTCAGCTGGTTCATGTTCAAAATCATGGTGGTGACCCCGAATCGGACCAGAAAGGCTGCGTGCAATTGGAGATGGGCCGAATGTGTTGATGGTATGAACAATAGGTTTACATCAGCTAACTATTTTTAGTTTGCCTTGTCAAATCCTTTTTCTTAAGGTTGTTTCAAACGGAATAAGATGCAGCGATAGGCAGCGTAAATGCGCCATGAGCAAAAAGGTCAGCTTTATCATGGAGGAAAGAGGCGTTTCGTTTGGAAGATATGACCGATTGAGTTGTAGATCCAACGTGTTCTTTGAAGAAAAACCCCGCGCTTGAGGCTGGATTGCCATTCCGGCTTCAAAATGGGGATGCCCGTTCAGCAACCAGAACCAGGGCCCTCTTTGCACAGGAGGGATTGGAGGGGTTGCCATGAAGAATGACATCGCCGTAGCCGTTTCGAGTGCTACCGGTGTCGTCTGCAGCGCACATCTTTTACGGCATACCGCTGGAAAGAGCGCTGAACCCTGCCTGACTATTTTTCTTTCAAGCTCAGCCGATAAGGGAATCAATCCCTGCCACCCGGCGGATGATTGTCCCGAAGCTGAATTTTCAGCCCATCTCCGCGCCAGGCTGCGGGGACGCCCTTTGGGCGACCTGACGGTCTTCTCCGCGCAAACCCGGGAGCTTCATGGCCCCGGCACACCTTATTCCAAATTCCAATCGAGCTTTGATTTACCCTTGCGTGCGGGCGCTCGCTTTACGCAGGGCCTGCAGTGTTGTCTAAGACCGAAGGGAACGTTGCGACGGTCGAAGGCCAGGAGCGTTCCCGGGTTCGGGATTCGGTAACGCCTGAAAAGTGTACCCAATTTTTAGCTGGAAGGAATGTTCCGGCGGGAGCAGGTTTCTCGACCCGTGTACGAGGAAGTTGTCTTCCTCGGATGGGCCCGACCGCGCGCATCCGTCGGCGGAGGGCCGCACTTCGGTAGAAGTCCGGGAAACCTTAGGACGGTGCGCAGATTAGCCACCGCTCATGCCGGAGAGGTTTTTCCGGTCATCACGAGGCCGGGGGAAAACCAGGGGCGGATCCGCGCCTTTGAGCCATGGCGGGGATCGAGAAGGAAACAGCACCATTCATCCAGAAAAGGGGAGGACATCATGGCAGCCCAATTTCCGTTTGCAGAAGAGATTCAATTGCCGACCGAAATGAAGGGATGGGAGGAGATGTATGCACCCCAGCGCCTCTTCAGCAAGGACCGGGAGGATTGGGAGAAGCGGCACTTCTGGTATCACGACAAGATCCATGCCGCCGATCCGCTTTACCCGCTGGACGACATCTTCCAGGAGGCCTGGCAGATTGCGCTTTCCCAGTACACCACACGGGTTTTTTGCATCCCTCCGGCGCAGGGAGTCGCCCAACGGATCCTGGGCTGCTACATGTATATCGGTGCCGTCGAGTCGCCTCCTGCGAACGTCATCGAGAAAAAGGGCGAACTCTTCGGGCAGAGGGTCCCTTACACATTCGAGCATTATTCGAGTCAATGGGACGAGTGGCTCAGGAAATTCCAGAAACTGGGCCGTGACATGGAGTCCATTCAAATCCCGGAAGAGCTGTACACCTTCGTGCCCGAGGAGGACGTCATTCCGACGCCCAAGGGGTATACCGAAGCCAACCTGCTGATGGAAAACTTCAACGATATCCTCAACCTCATCTTCAGGGGCTGGCAGTATCACTTCCAGTATCTCAACCTGGCCTACCTGGCTTATCTGATGTTCGTGGACACGGCGAAGAAGCTCTTTCCCGGGATCAAGGACGGCACGATGGGAAAGATGGTTGCGGGCGCGGATGTGTCCATGTTCCGTCCTGAGGAGGAGCTCTGCCGGTTGAGCCGACTCGCGATGAACCATGGCTCTGTTGCAGCGGTCCTGAAAAGGAAAGGCTCGGCCGAAGAGAAGATGAACACTCTCAGCGGCACACCGGAGGGGCGGGCATGGATCGAGGCGTTGGACCAGGTCAAGAACCCCTGGTTCTATGTCTCCAACGGAAGCGGATGGTTTCATTACGAGGGGAGTTGGATCAATACGATGGATCTCCCTTTCAGCTATATACAGAGCTATGTCGAACGGCTCGAGCAGGGCGAGCAGATCGAGCGTAGACTCGAGAGCATCACCGAGGAGAGCAACCGGATCGTATCGGAGTATCGATCGCTCATCCGTTCGGAGGCGGACCGGAAAACCTTCGATGATGCCTATAGAGTCGTCAAATCCATTTACCGATACACCGAGGACCATCTCTTCTGGGTCGAACACTGGCTGCACACCATCTGGTTCGAAAAAATCGCTCAGTTCGGCGGAATCCTCACCCGTCATGGTGTTTTGAGCAAGCCCGACGATATCTATCTCTTCAACCGCTTCGAAGTCCCGATGCTCCTCGAAGACCTTGCCACCGCGTGGGCCCTCGGGCATGGCGTCCCCACCCGGGGGCCTTTCTGGATCGAAAAGGCTGGGAGGCGCAAAAGGATCCTCGAGGCGGCGCTGAAATGGAGCCCGCCTCCGGCCATAGGAATACCGCCGGAGGAGATCGCCGAACCTTTTACCCTGATGCTCTGGGGTGTGACGACGGACACCGTGCAGGAGTGGCTCAAGGGATCGGGTGTCGAAGTGGAGCACCTGGACGAGATGACGGGATTCCCCGCCTCGGCCGGCGTGGCGGAGGGGCCTGCCCGGGTTCTCAAACTGCTTTCGGATGTCGCCAAGCTGGAGCCCGGCGAGATCATGGTCGCCCCGACGACCAACCCGTCCTGGGCCCCCGTGTTCACCAAGATCAAGGCCGCCGTGACCGATATCGGCGGGCTGACGTCCCATGCCGCCATCGTGTCGCGGGAATACGGTCTGCCATCCGTGACCGGGACCGGGGTCGCGACTTCTGTGATCAAGACCGGGGATATCCTCCGTGTGGATGGGAGCACCGGCAGGGTGACCATCGTCGAGCGGGTATGATGGTTAATCGGGTGCGCGACTCACACAAAGAATGATTGGAGCGGAGCCCGCCGCACATCCCCGCAAGGCGCCGGTGGCGGTTTGACGGTGCGGATGCAGCCGGGGAGCGGAAAACCAAAATCAACCCTTTGGGTTCAAAAAAATCCGCCGTCGCGATTTTCGGGATCCGATGGACGTTTGCATGGAGGTGTACCATGGATGAAATGATGCCTTCGGCCCGCTGGACTACGATGCAGCCCTGGCGTGGATTGTTTGGACTGGCGGTTACCCTGGGAGCCATGATGATCGTTACCTCCCTTTTCGATGTAGCGGGGTATTTGGGCCTGTTTACGACGATCATCATGTCCAATGTACCCATTTTGGCGGTTATCGGGGCCGGATGGCAGGGCCGTTATCCGTCCACCGCTGGACTGCCGCAGCCCTGGAAGGGTTTCCTTCTGACCGCTTTTGTGGTGCTTTTCGGCGTTCTGGTCGGTGCCGGATTGGTCGGCTTCATGGCGGGAGGCGCCGCCACACCGTTCATACACGTGCAGGCGATTATAACGGTTTGTGTAACGTTCTATCTCATTCTGGCATTCGGTACGTGGCCGTTCAACGGACTGTCTCTACCCGGCAAAGGGTTTCTGACGCTGATCGCAGCTTATATCCTGGGTTGGCTGGTGAGCATGGCGGGGAATTTCGGGTATTTGACGCATGCCAGGGGAGTGATTGAATCGCCGGTTTTCAAGGTGCCGTTTTATGCTGCGGCGGGGCCGTTGGAGGGCTTTGCCGATATGGCACCCATGGGCCCTGTAGCGTGGGAGTCTCTCCTTGCTTTTATCTTGTGTAGTCTGGCTTTTCTCTTCTGTTTCCTGGCTTTGCAGTTCTGGCCGTTCAGCCGATATGATTCCATGAGAAAACAGCCGCTGATGGGTATTTCTGTAACCTGTATGTGTGCTATGCTGGGTTATATCCTCTATGCGATTGGTATTTTGGGGATGAAAATAGTTCCTCTCCAGTTCATGCTCTACATAGTATCCTTTCTTTTCGGATTGTTGATGATTGTATTCATGTTTCAGATGTGGCCTGGTAAACTGGTAAAGAGCGCATTGGCTTGCGGTTTGCTAAATATTGCCGCAGCGGTCATAATAGGGATAATCGCCTACCATGGCATAGGATCATTTTGCGCGTCGCATTTTGAGGCGGAGGCGATGCATTATCCGAACAATATTTTCGTCATTGCGAATCTGATGCTCGGATTGACGTTCCCGGCATGGGCCGCCTATTCGGCCTTGTGGGATTTCTGGCCTTTGCCCCCGACCCCGCCGCCGCCGGATGCAGGCCCCGCATCATGAGGCCGATCGGGATGTCAATCTGCCCTCACGAGGTGATTGTCCTTTGCAGGGGCATCTCCTGTCCCCTTCGGGGGCATGCGGCCGCCGGGGGGAATTGCCAAACAGGCAAAGGTACGGATTGGCCTTGTGGGAAGGGGACGGGGTCCGGTGCGGCCCGCCCCTTGAAGCAGGGGCTTTTTCTCGGGCATTGCTTGTTAACCAATAGTTTGTCTCGAATAACTATTTTTATTTTGCCATCCTGTCTGATTTTTTCCTATAGTCGATGGCACTGGCTTTACTGCGAAACCAGGCGGGACTGGAGGACCTTGGGGCTGGATTTCGCCTTTCCGATCTCCAAGCTGCCTTCGAGAATGCGGATTTATTGAACCCATTTATCAGCAGGAGGCAAACATGAAGGACGTCAGGGATTTCATCGCGGCATGTGAAAAAGAGGGGATTCTCCAGCGCATCAAGGCCGAGGTGGACTGGGACCTCGAGATGTCCCACATCGCGAAGCTCAACGAGGAGAAAAAGGGGCCGGCCCTCCTGTTTGAGAACGTCAAAGGATACAGCTCCCCGGTCCTCATGAGCACCTGTACGACCACCGAGCGGCTGGCCATGATCATGGGGATGAACAAGGACGCGACCCTGGTCGATCTCATGCGGCACTGGGTCGAGAAGGGCAAGAAGGGCATCCCGCCCAAGGTCGTCGCGACGGGGCCCTGCAAGGAAAACAAGATGGAGGGGGGCCAGGTGGACCTCTTCAAGTTCCCGGTGCCGAAGTTCTACCCGAGGGACGGGGGGCGCTTCTTCGGCACGGCCCACTTTGTCGTCACCAAGGACCCCGATTCGGACTGGGTGAACCTCGGCACCTACCGCCTGCAGCTCCTCGAAAAGGACAAGCTCGGAACGCAGTTCATCAAGGGCAAGCACGCCGACATCATGCTCAAGAAGTACCAGGCCCTGGGAAAACCCATGCCCGTGGCGGTGGTCGTCGGCTGCGACCCGCTCCTCTTCCTGATGGGCGCGGCCCGGGTGTCGGCCTTCCAGTCGGAGTACGACCTGGCGGGTTCCATCCGGGGCGAGTCGATCGAGGTCGTCAAGTGCGAGACGAACGACCTCCTCGTGCCGGCTACGGCCGAGATCGTCGTGGAAGGGGAGGTGGACGCGGATGCCTTCTACCCGGAAGGGCCGTTCGGCGAGTACACCGGATACTACTCCGGTGTGGGGACCGATCCGCGCAACTTCATTCAGGTCAAGGCGGTCACCCACCGGACCAATCCCATTTTCATGTCGACCACCGTCGGGCGCGCCGTCACCGACTCGCACATGGCCCTGGCCCTGACCTACGGGGCGACCCTGTGGCAGCAGCTCTCGGACATGCGGATCCCTGGCATCCAGTCCGTCTACTGCCCGCCCGAGGCGGCAGGGAGGTTCCTGGCCATCATCTCGCTCAAGCAGATGTATCCCGGCCACACCGATCAGGTCCTCACCGCCGCGATCTCGACCGAGATGGGGGCCTATGGCCTGAAGACGGTGATCGCCGTCGACGAGGATATCGACGCGTGGGACATTCCCCGCGTCCTGTATGCCCTCAGCTTCCGCTTCCAGCCGAACCGCTGCCAGGTCATCAAGCGCGGGCGCTCGACACCGCTCGATCCGTCGCTGCCGATCGACCAGCGGGACATCACCGGCCGGCTGTTGCTGGATGCCACCATCCCCTATGATTGGAAAGAAAAGCCCATCCCGATCAAGCTCGACCCCGACATGCTCAAAAAGGTCGAATCGCGCTGGTCGGAGCTGGGATTCTAAGAGACCCGCACCCCATCGAGCTTCCCCCTGAATGCGCGCTTCCGGTCGCCCGGACCGGGGGCGCGCTATCCTAAGAAAGGCAAAATCGAATGATTATTGAGGAAAGATGGGCAGGGACCTGATCCGAATTCGATTTTGATCGAAAACTACGATGCTTCCTTTTTCAAGTGCTTCGATCAAGTAAGCCAGGTTGGCGAGAAGACGAATGGTGATAAAGCGTTATCAATAAGAAATTTCATGCCAAGTTTACCAGTGGCAGTTCCCGTTCTCTTACTGCTTCCGCGGCGTAGCGGAGGGCTTCTGTAATATCATCCCTGTGTAGGTCTGGATAAGCTCGAAGAATCTCATCGACACTCATGCCGTCTGCAATCATGGCAACCACTGTAGCGACCGGGATCCTTAACCCACGCAGGCACGGTACCCCACCCATTTGGTCGGGGTTTACTGTGATTCGATCATACCTCATTTCCTGCCTCCCGATAAACCACGATTTTCATGGATAGCAACGTTTTAACAGTCAGACTAAATTATTAATATGATGCAATAAATTCTTTAAGTCAAGAAAGTTCTCATGTCGACCCGAAGTGGTTTACGAGTCGGGCGGAAAATCCGCACAACCAGCCGGACCGTGCGACAGACAGTGAGGAATGGGTCGCCAATGCTACCAGCCCAGCTGAATCATCAGGTCCGTCAGGCTGTCCACGACGAGATCGGGGGGCGGGTCGCCCCGGGCGTCGGACCGGCTGCATTTCCCGGTGGTTGTGAGGATGGTCTGGAGGCCGAGTCCGGCGTAGCCGCGGATGTCGGTCTCGAGGTCGTCGCTCACGATGGCGAGCGAGGAGGGTGCGAGGCCGAGGTCTCGAAAGAGGATGTCGTTGTAAAGGGGGCTCATCTTGCCGCATTGGAGGACCGGTTTTGGGTAGCCGCAGGCGTGGGTGAACAGGGCGGCCATCGCGCCGGGGCCGGGAAAGACCAGCCCGTCGTCGTCCAGGATCAACCGGTTGTCGTTCAGCGCGCAGAGGAGGGCGCCGTGCCGCTTCACGGCGGTGGCGGCGGTCTTGATGGCGTTGAAGCCCATCGACAGGTCCTTCGCAAGGACGGCGGCGTCGACCCGGGGGTCTGCCGATATCTCGAAACCCGCTGCGGCCAAAAAGCGCTTCAGCCCGTCCGTTCCCATCACGAAGAGCCTTTTGGCCCCGTTGGCTTCGAGGATTTGCGGGCAAGTCGTCAGGGGCGAAAGGATCTCGTCTTCGGCGAGGGCGATGCCCGCCTCCCTGAGGCGCCGGGCGATCTCGGCAGGGGGGCGGACCGTGTGGTTGGTGACGAGGCGGACGGGAATGCCTTTGCCGCGGAGGGCGGCCATGAAGGCGCCCGCATCGGGAAAGGGCTCCAACCGGCTGCCGTGGACCAGGACCCCTTCCATGTCCAGGAGCATGGCTCGAATCGGTTTCACACGCGTCTCCTTGTCTTCTGTATGGCACTCATTCGATACCGGTGCGGGCTCCGGTCGGGCACAGGGGCCCGCCTTTGGGTTGCAGTCTGTTAGCGCTCCTCGACCACCGAGTACAAGTCGCTGAAGGGCACTGCCCAAACTTACAGCGCGCAAAAGGGTATGGCGGTGACGTTTGGGGCAAGGGGCAGGGTGACATCCCCTGGGTGGATAACGTAGCCCGGCATGGCCTTGTCTTCGAGGTCGTTCTGAAGCGTCCGAATGGCGGCGGCAGTGGCTGGACGGGGTGTCGCCGTCAGCTTTACTTCGATGGGGACTATTTTCCCGGCATGCTCGACAACGATGTCCACTTCCGAGCCGCTGGAGGTCCGCCAGAAATAGATCTGCGGATCGGGCCCGCGGTGGGTGATGGTTTTGTAGATTTCCGTGAGGACTGCGGTCTCCATGATCGGCCCCGCCATGGGTCCGGCGGATGCATGCCGCGCATCGCTGATGCCGGTGAGGTGGCAAAGCAGACCCAGGTCTGTGAAATAGACCTTGGGGGTTTTCACGAGCCGCTTCCCGACATTCGCAAAATAGGGACGCAGGATAATGATCTGGTAGGTGGCTTCGAGAACCGAGAGCCAGGCCTTGACCGTATTGACCGCCACCCCGAGGTCCCGGGCCAGGTCGGTCAGGCCGAGCAGCTGCGCACTCCTGGCGGCGAGCGCGCGCAGAAAGGATTGGAACTGCGTAAGATCCCCCACCTGCCGGAGAGAACGGACATCCCGCTCCAGGTAGGTCTGCACATAGCTCGAATGCCATAATCCGATGTCCCTCTCCGGGTTTGCGACGAGTTCGGGGTAGGCTCCCCGCAGGGCGGCCTCCCAGAATGACTGGTATGAGAGGCTGATCGGGTTGGCTTGTACGCCTTCGGTTTCCCAGGGAAGAGGCGCGAACGGCCGGCCGAAGGCTTCTCGAGCCGCCAGGGGCAGAAGGCGAAGCACGGCGGCCCGGCCCGCGAGCGACTCGCTTACGTTCTGAACGAGCAGGAGGTTTTGGGAACCCGTCAGGAGATATTGCCCGGGTTTTTCACGCCGGCTGTCGATACGCTCCTTGATGTAGGGGAGGAGGCTGGGGGCGTACTGGATTTCGTCGAAGATGACCGGCGGCGGGTGGAGTTCCAGAAAACCGCGCGGGTCTTCCTCGGCTGAAGCCCTGATATCGGGAGGCTCTACCGAGACATAACCGTATTCGGCGCCGAAAAGATGCTTGAGTGTTGTGGTCTTGCCGGATTGACGCGGCCCGGTCAAGACAACCGCCGGAAACTGGTCGACGGCTCTTCGAAGCGCCTCTTCCAGGGATCTCTGAATGTATCGGTTCAACAGCCACACCTCTTTTTTGGTAGTATTTTTGCATTTGAAATGCAAAAATGCAAGAAAAAAGGAAAGGTGTTCCCGTCTGCGTGGCAGGCCTCTTAAGGGTTCATGCCGCCGCCGAGGTCGGCGGAGATCTCTTCGGCGGCCTGTCTCAGCTTGTCGACGATCGTGTTCAGGCGTTCTTCGGATTTCCCTTCCGTGGCGGTCAAGGCGACCCCCAAGGCCCCGACAACCCGCTGCGGATAGCCGCGGATGGGGGCGGCAATGCCGATGACGCCGTCCAAGGCCTCTTCGTGTTCGACCACATAGCCCTGTTCCCGGATCTGCTGCAAACGCCGCTTGAATCGATCGTTGTCCACGATGGAGTGGACGGTATAGGATTCGAGCGGGCTCTCTTCCAGGATGCGATCCACCGCGTCCTCCTTGAGGTGGGCCATCAGGACCATCCCGAGCATCCCGTAGTGCGGCGGTCTGCGCCACCCGATGTCGGAGACGACGCGGATCGCGCCGCTCCCCTCCTTCTTGTCGGCATACACGAGCTGGTTGTCCATGAGGACGCCGAGGAGCACGGTCGCGCCGGTCTCGTTCCGGAGCCGGGACATCGCGCGGTCGGCGGATTTGCGCAGGGAAAAGGACGAGAAGACGATGCTCCCCAGTTCGAAGAGGCGCAGCCCCAGGTGGTAGCGCTTCGACAGGGGGTCCTGGCGGAGGTAGCGCCTGGCCGTGAGGTTGGCGAGGAGCCGCTTGACCGTGGTCTTGTTGAGCCCGGTCTTCTGGACGATCTCCGAGAGGCTCATCTCCCGTGTTTCGAAGCTGAAGGCATCCAGGATGTCCAAGGCCCGTTCGAGGACCTGCACGCGGTAGGCGGTTTCGGTTTCCTTTTGACGATCGGCCATATCCTTGTCTTCCCTTTTCCCCTGCCTCTTTCCGTCCATCTTCCCTCCACCCCGCGGCCGCTGCAGCCTTGAAGGCGCTGCCTGCCGGCCCATCGCCAAAATTTTTTGGTCCGCCGAGTGAGCTCGGTTCACTTTTTCCTTGACACATACCATTTCAAAACGATACCGTCAATCTAAAAGTGAAACCATGTTCCACAATGTGAAACTTTTTACTGGAGGGGATGCGATGATCAATGACCTGAGAGGCTTGTTGGGGGCGCTCGACCAGAAGGGCAAACTGCGCGTGGTGAACAACGCCGACTGGGATCTCGAGATCGGCACCATCAATGAGCTGATGGCGGAAAAGCAGGGCCCGGGCCTGGTCTTCGACAACATCAAGGGGTATCCGGCCGGGTTCCGGGTGGCCACCAATCTGCTGCATCACGAGGTGGGTCAGCGCATCGCCTTCGGGTTCCCCGACGAGCTGTCCCGGCTGGAGTGCGTGGCGGACTGGAAGCGGAAGTGGAACGCGTTCAAGCCCGTGCCGCCTGTCGAGGTGCAGAACGGCCCCGTGAAGGAAAACATCCTGACCGGAGGCGACATCGACATCTTCAAGATCCCGACCCCCAAGTGGCACACCCTGGACGGCGGCCGCTACATCGGGACGGGGGTGATCACGATCACGCGGGATCCAGACGAAGGCTGGGTGAACTTCGGCACCTACCGCGTCATGATCCAGGACAAGACGACCCTGGCCTTTTACGCCTCGCCGGGGAAGCACGCGACCATCATGCGCGAGAAGTACTGGGCGATGGGCAAGCCCTGCCCGGTCGCCATGTGCTTCGGCCAGGACCCGCTCCTCTTCGCGCTCTCCACCATCCCGCTGCCGTGGGGGATCTCCGAGTACGACATGGCCGGGTACATCAAGGGCCAGGGTGTCGAAGTCGTCATCGACGATGTGACGGGCCTTCCCATTCCGGCCACGGCCGAGATCGTGGCCTGCGGGTTCTCGCCGCCGCCCGAGGAGGACAGCCGGCCCGAAGGGCCCTTCGGGGAGTGGCAGGGGTACTACGCCTCCGGGACCCGGAATGAGCCCGTGGTGCACATCAAAAAGCTCTATCACCGGAACGACCCGATCCTCTTCGGGCAACCGCCGGTCAAACCCCCGGTCAACACCTGGTTCCCCATCCCGATCCACTCGGCGACCTTTCTCTGGAACGAGCTCGAGAAGGCCGGCATGATGGACATCCGGGGCGTGTACGTCCACGGCCCGGGCGACCGGATCATCGCGGTCATCTCGCTCAAACAGCGCTACCTCGGTCACGCCAAGCAGGTGGCCACGCTGGCGGGCGCGTTCCTGCAGGGCGGCGCCTGCACGGGCCGCTACATCATCACGGTCGATGAGGACATCGATCCGTCGAACCTGGACGAGGTCCTCTGGGCGGTCACCACCCGGTGCGATCCGGAGGCCTACATCGACATCGTCCCCGGCTTCCTCACGAGCCCGCTCGATCCGATGATCAACCCGGAGAAACGCGCGCGCAAAGACTACACGACGGCCAAGGTCTTCATCAACGCCTGCCGCCCCTACCATTGGAAGGACAAGTTTCCGCCGGTCAACACGGCCGGGCCGGAGCTCCGGCGCAAGACCCTCGAGAAGTGGGCCGACCTCTTCGCGAACGTATAGCCCCGCTGCGGGCGGAGGAAGACGTGTCGTTTCTGACGCCCGGAAAAAGCACACTTCTACAGCCCCCCGCCGTCGATGGCGGGGGGAATCCGATCGATCGAAAACCGGTCATTATGGTCACAGGCAAGGCGCCCGGGGGTTCGAATACAAAACGGCCGGCGGGCGCCTGCACCGGCTGTAAACCCTCGACAACCCCTGGGGGATGCCATGCAGAAGACCGTTGCCGTTGTGGGGACCTTGGACACCAAGGGCCCCGAGATCGAACTCCTAAGGGACCTGATTACACGTGAGGGCGTCCGGGCGCTCGTTGTCGACACGGGCATCCTGGACGAAGCCTTCCTCCCGGCTGACATCCCCCGCGAACGGATCGCCGAGGCCGGCGGGCAGACCATCGAGCGATTGGTGGACACCGGGGACGAGGCCTTCGCCCAGAGGACCATGGCGACGGGCCTCCAGATGGTCATCTCCGGCCTGCTGGCTGAAGGGCGCATCCACGGGCTGCTCGCCGTCGGCGGCGGCCAGGGCTCCGTCATCGTCGCCCCCACCCTGAAATGCCTTCCCCTGGGATTTCCCAAGGTTCTCGTTTCGACCAAAGTGACCCAGGCCGGGCTCTGGCCCTATATCGGGCCGAAGGACGTCCTGGTCATGCCCCCCGTGGCCGACCTGGCCGGGATCAACCGGCTGACGCGGCGGATCCTCGTCAATGCCGCAGGGGCGATCGTGGGCATGGTGAAGATGGCGCCCCTCTCCGACCGGAACCGCCCCCTCGTGGTCATGAGCATGAACGGCACCGTGACCGGCTGCGGGCTGGCGGTCAAGGACCGGCTGGAGGCCCTGGGGTATGCCGTGCTGGTCTACCACACCATCGGCACGGGCGGGGAGGCGCTCGAGGACTACGTGGCCTCGCATGAGGTGAAGGCCGTGGTCGAACTGGGAGTAAACGAAGTCACCAACTTCATGCTGGGGGGGCGGGCCTCGGCCGGGCCCGATCGGCTCACCGCCGCCGGGAAGCGAGGCATCCCGCAGGTGGTGGCGCCGGGAAGCGCCGATTTCATCAACTTTTTGGGACCCGAGACCGTCCCGGCCTGTTTCCAGGGCCGCAATCTCTACTGCCACAACCCGATGGCCACGCTCGTCCGCACCAGTCCGGAGGAAAACCGCCGGCTCGGGGAGGCCCTGGCGGAGAAGCTGAACCAGGCCTGCGGCCCCGTGATGGTGCTATGGCCTCGGAGAGGGCTTTCCACGCTCGACCGGGCGGGGAAGCCTTACTGGGATCCGGAGGCCGACGCGGCGCTGCTTGAAACGCTCAGACAGCGTCTTGACCCCGGAATCGTGTTCAAGGAGCTCGACGCCTACATCAACGACGCGGCCTTCGCGGAGGCGGTGACCGAGGCGGTTGAAGAAATCCTGAAGACATGATTCATGTTCCCACCCTTCGGCTTCCGGCTGACGCCGATGGGATGATGCCAGGATGAATCGCCGTAAAGACAGGGGTCGGCAGGGGATTTTGCCTGAAAACGCATTGGCGAGAGGTCAGTAGAAGATCGTCTCCGTCCGGTGGTAGGGCCTTTCCCGGTAGCGTTCTTCCTGTCCGAGGGTCCAGAGGAGGGCGTCGATATCGGCCGGGATGCAGGGTTTGCCCATGCGCATGAGGCGGCGGCAGATGCGGCCGACGGCCTCGATGGTGCAGGCCCTGACCTCGACTTCCTGGGGGGACCCTTGGGCGAGCGGTTCCAGGTGGTCGATCCGCATCGACAGATCGGGACTGTAGACCAGGACCCCCTCGGCGCGCAGGACCTGGGGCAGCTTGTAGTCCGCGAAGGCCGTCAATTCCGCGAAATCCTCGAATTCCCCGAGCCCTCCTCCGCCGAACGCGCCATGCAGATCGGCGGCAAGGATCTGGGCGCGCTTGTAGAAGAAGACCTTCTTTCCGCTGTAAAAGGCCGTATCCCTGAACGAGGCGAAGTCCGACGCGAGGCGCCTGACGAGGGCGAGGGCGGACCGGCCCGCGGACCGGACGAGGCGCTCGGCGCGGCCGTCATAGTTGTGGATCAGGACCCGCCCCGTTTCGTTGAGCGCCGCGAGGCGTTCGGGCATCAGGGGAAGGGTTCCGCGGCCGCCCAGCACAAGAAGGAGGTCGTCCATCTCGAGGCCGGCGAGAAAGGATGCATCGGCAAGCGGCGCCCCGGCCTCCATCGCCTTCTTGAGGGCGGCGGCCAGGGCGTAGTAGCCGTTCAGGGTTTCGCCCCGGTCGTCGATCTGCCATCGGTTCGCCCCGGGAGGGGCCCAGAAGCAGAAATTGAGGGTGTCGAGGACGAGGAGATAGGCGCAGGTCTCCGCCTCCCCTCCCTGGAAGTGGTACCGGGCATCCCACGGGACGGCGAGCGAGGGCTGCCCGGCCAGAAACGAGCAGAACCGGTTCAGGTTTTCTTCATCGATGCGGACGTCCCGGGCGCGCTCGGCGACGAAGCGGGCGCTCTCGGCCGCCTCCCATGGCGCAGACGTGCGGTGTTGCGGGGCCGTGGATGTCGGGTGCTGATCGGAAAGACTCACCAGGTTCTGACGGGACCGGTGTCGACGTGGATGAAGTTGGACCGCGGGTAATAGCCCACGCCGCCGCGCTGAAGGCTTATGGCGATCTGGCGGAGGGTACGAAGCGGGACGCCGGGGATGGTGATGTCGACTGCCTTGGCCTCGCAGTGGAGGCTGTTCTTGGCCACCCGGGAGCTTTTCCTGCGGAGCATCGCGTTGGTGGATGGGGAACGGTACCCGGAGATGACGTGGAAGGGTTCCTTGAGACGGAGCTTTTTGCGGATGGCGCTCAGAATGTCGAGAAGGTTGCGGTCGATGGGCTTGATCTCGTCCGTGCGGTGGTCCCGCAGGATGTAATTGATGTGCCGGAGCGCCGAGGTGCGGTACTGCCCCTTCGAGAAGTAGCAGACGTCCAGGTCTTCTCCGGTGTGGGCATTGTAGAGTGCGAGTTCTTTGCTGGGCGTCTTCCGGGAATAGGCGCTCCAGGCGGACTCCTCGCGGCAAAAGATCAGAGCGGCAGCCAATCCGGCGGATTTGAGAAAGAATCGTCGGTCCATATGTCTGGTCCTGCTCGAAGATCGGATAAGCGGTGCAATTCCACATGCGGCGCACGCTGCGTGCGATGCCGTAACGAAGCCAGATGGGCCAGGCGGTGTTCTGCAGGGGGTCGATTAGCGCTATTCTATCCGTCGAACCGGATTTGTCAACCCGTTTTCGCCTGAATTCGGGCCTTTTCTTCCTGCAGGCTTTTTCTTTTGACCGATGGCCGTGCTTTTCGACGGCCGCGGCCCGGGCGGAAAAGACCCTTCAAGGGTCGAAGGGGCGGTTCTGCCGGCTGGCTAGGGCCGGAGCAGTTTGAAGCCCGTCTCGTCGTCCATGATCCGGGCGGCCGAGGTCCCCAGCAGTTCGAACAGAATGACCTCCATGACCTGCCAGACCTTGACGCCGTTGCGGACGCAGCCGGTCACGGTCCGGTCCCTCCGCCCCGAAGCGATGTGCATATGCAGGATGGGCTTGCCGCTCTCGTCGGGGAAAAGCGTCCCCGTGCCGCTGATTTCATGGACATCGCCGAGGATGTGCTCCAGGGGGACGACCGGCTGCGCGCGCCCGTCGGCGGGGCCGACGACGAGCCGGCTCCCCTTGTCGGCGCCCCCGAGCGCGATCAAGGCGGCCGCCCGGATGTCCTTCTTCTCGGCAAAGGCCTCCACGGCTTCGTGCAGGATCTCGCCGTCCTCGAGGCGGATGACGAAGATCCGCCCGATTTGCGCTTCGGAATATTTCATGGATTCATCCTCGTTTCGGCAGAGTCAGTAACGTCTTCGAATCCGCCGGTGTTTTCCGTCGAATGGGGGCCTTCTTCGCTGAACGCCCGCGCCTGTCAGGTCTTGCCGGCGGCTCGGCGGAGTTCATCGAGGATCTCCCGGACCTCTTGTCGATGCTCCGGCGGTACCCGGATGATGCCCCAGCCCTTCTGGGTCTGGAAAAGGCCGTCGTAGGCGGTGTCATGATAGGATTGGAGGATGTGGGGGATCTCCCTCTCCTCGAGGATGGACACGAGGAGGCGCGCCTCGATTTCATTGTCCAGAGTGGCTGTCTTGATATAGTCGTCCACGACGGTTCCTCACAAATCAGGCCGCTGAACAGCGCCCATCGGCTGCGTTGCGCGCATCCTGCGCCGCAGCGGCGCAGGGATCGGGGCATCCTGTTCCACGGGATCTCGCGGGTTGTGTATCCGGCCGCTTCTCCAGGGCCTTTGCACAAGGCGTTTCCCGGCATGCTGTTCCCCTGCCGGTCCGGCCAGGGGCCCGGGTCAAAATAGGGCGCTGCCGTTCGGCGAGCGGCCGGTCAGGTCAGCCGGATGGAGTATTTCTTCACCAGGTGGTCCGGCGAGTAGGACTCCTTGGCGCTCCGAAGGCTCTCGATCCCCATGTCCTGCTCCCGGTTGATGAAGGGGACGCCGGCCCAGGCCTTCTGGCAGAACATCTGGTTGATCGCGGCATAGAGGCCCCGGATCTCGGGATTGGCCTTCTCGATATGGATGACGGCCGTCTCCGGGTTCAGCATCTCCCCCAGCGTGAAGGCCTCGATCCGCCCCTCGATCTGGATCCCCGCCCCTGTATAGCCCAGTTCCTCGAAGTGGGTCAAGGCTTGATAGACCGCATAGTCCTCCGAAAGGAGATCCGGGTTTTCAGTGCATTCCCGCATCCGGCACCAGGTTTCCTGCATGTCGAGGAAGCACTCGACGACCTCCATATCCATGGGGCGGTATTCGAAGGCGAAGGTCTTCAGAAAACTGTTCAGGTGGTTTTTTTTCCGGTGATACCGTCGTCCGGGCAGATCGATCAGGTCCGTCGTGCGATAGACGTAATCGCTGTTGTCCCGGTCGAAGACGGTGGCGTACCGCACCGGGTCTGCGAAACGCTCGACGAACGCTTCGTCCGTGCGCTGCAGGACGTCCACCGCCTGGGGGGAAAGACCCCTCAGGGTGTGAACGACGGCGTCGAGGGCCTTTGCCTTGTCGCCTGCCCCGACTGGCTGCAGGGCGAAGGGCGGTTGACCCTCGGGCTCGAAAAGGACGAGGAGGCAGCCCTGCCACCGGCACCAGACGGGACGGTACTTATGCCGCCAGATGAAAAGATTGGTGAAGGTCCATTCAGAGACCCTGGGCGGGTCCTCGCGCAAGAAGGCGTCGAAGGTCTCCTTGTGCTCGATGGCAAGTGGTTTGAAGTCGTCCAGGGGCATGGCATCTCCCTCGTTTCCATCCGGAAATCGTATTTTTGGCCAATCTCGGCGTCAATCTGCACGTTTTCTTGTGAGGCGACCTACAGGTCGCCTCCGCGCAAAGGCTTGATTTCCTTAATATTGGCCAAACCGGGACCCGCCCCGCAGGGGTGGGACTTAGCACGCGCAGCGTGTAAAGAAAAATTCTCATTTCCGGATTGGAAACTTAGTCCTACCGCGAAATCATTTCCGGATGGACTATCTAACCTGTTTTGCCTTCGGCTGTCAAACAGGCGCGCGGAGGGGTGGCGGTCGATGCCTCCTGAGCCGCATTCGAACGGACCGCCGGTTTCCATCCGGAGATGGGCTCCCGGGCCGAATGGGGATCCGCCGCGAAGCAACCGGACGGGGCGTGCGGAGCGCTTGAAGAAACCGGGACCCGCCGCGAAGCGGTGGGGCTGAGCATCCGAAGAGAGTGAAAAAAATCCTCGTTTTCAGATTGCACACCGGGTTGTACCGGGAACTTGTTTTTGGATAGACCCCAGGTTGCACCGGTAATTTTTTTCCCAGATAGAGACCAGCAGGTTCAGTAGTGCTAAAGAAATCGACCGGTTGCGTGGATGGAATCCGCGCCGCGCGGCGCGCGAACAACAGAAAAATGAAAAAATCACCGAAAAAAGGTATGCTGTTGACTTAAGTCAAGGCGATCTTCCGTCTGACCTGCCAGAATGGCATCGAAACATGCGGCAATCGGGCATCGGTTCCGCGGATGTCCTCAACAATCAATTCAAATGTCCAATGGAGGGTCAACATGTTTTGTTACCAGTGCGAGCAGGCGGCAAAGGGCGAAGGGTGCACCAAGATCGGCGTGTGCGGGAAGCAGCCGGAGGTGGCGGCCCTTCAGGATCTCCTGATTTATGCCCTCAAGGGGCTTTCGCAGGTTGCGGTGGAAGGGCGCAAAGTGGGGGTCGTGGACCGCGATGTCGACGTCTTTACCTGTGAAGCCACTTTTTCGACCCTGACGAACGTGGATTTCGATGCGGAGCGTTTCGTGAAGCTGCTAGACCGCTGCGTCGAGCTGCGTGAAGGCCTGAAGGCGAAGGTGAAGGCCGCGGGCGGCAAAACGGACTTTGGTGGACCGTCCGACTTCAAACCGGCCTCGACGCTGCCCGAACTAATCAAGCAGGGCGAGGGCCACGGCATCCAGTCGGACGGGGAGCCCGATCCGGACATCCACGCCCTCAAGTGGACCCTCGTTTTCGGGCTGAAAGGTGTGGCCGCTTACGCCGACCACGCCCACATCCTCGGCAAGGAGAGCGACGAAGTCTATGCCTTCATTCACGAGGGGCTGGCCGCGACCCTGCGCACGGACCTCGGACTGAACGACTGGGTGGGCCTGGTGCTCAAGTGCGGCGAGATCAACCTGAAGGTCATGGAGCTCCTGGACGCCGCCAACACCGAGACTTACGGGCATCCGGTCCCGACGAAAGTGCCCCTCGGCGCGAAGAAGGGGAAGGCCATCCTGGTCTCCGGCCACGACTTGAAAGACATGGAGGAGATCCTCAAGCAGACCGAGGGCAAGGGCATCAGCGTCTACACCCACGGGGAGATGCTGCCGACCCATGCGTATCCCGGGCTCAAGAAGTATCCCCATTTCTACGGGCACTTCGGGACGGCCTGGCAGAATCAGATCAAGGAGTTTGCGCAGTTCCCCGGCGCGATCCTCATGACGACCAACTGCATCCAGAAGCCGCAGGAATCTTACAAGGACAACATTTTCACGACGGGGCTCGTCGGCTGGCCCGGCGTCCGGCACATCGCCGACAAGGACTTCACGCCGGTGATCCAGAAGGCCCTGGAGATGCCGGGTTTTCCGGAAGACTCGAACGGGCGGGCGGTCATGTGCGGCTTCGGCCACAACGCCGTCATGAGCGTCGCCGACAAGGTGATCGACGCGGTGAAGAGCGGCGCGATCCGGCACTTCTTCCTGGTGGCCGGGTGCGACGGTGCGAAGCCGGGGCGCAACTACTACACGGAGTTCGTCGAAAAGGCACCGAAGGACACGGTGGTCCTGACCCTGGCCTGCGGCAAGTTCCGTTTCTTCGACAAGGACCTGGGGGACATCGGCGGCATCCCGCGTCTCCTGGATGTCGGTCAGTGCAACGACGCCTACTCGGCCATCCAGATCGCCGTGGCGCTTTCGAAGGCCTTCAACGTGGGGGTCAACGATCTGCCGCTGTCGATGATCCTGTCCTGGTATGAGCAGAAGGCCGTGGCCATCCTGCTGACGCTCTTCTACCTCGGGATCAAGAACATCCGGCTCGGGCCTAGCCTGCCGGCCTTCATCACCCCGAACGTGCTCGATGTGCTGGTGAAAAATTTCAACATCATGCCGATCAGCACGGCGGATGAAGACCTGAAGGCGATTCTGGGGTAGGACGAAGTGGAAGGCGCCCGCACGGCAAACCGTGCGGGCGCTGATCCCGGGAATGGAAAATCATGATCTTGGCGGGCGGTTGAAAAACGGCCGGATTGACGACGGGGCTCTACGGGGAATTCATCTCCGGATGGCGACAAGGCCGGCGAAATCCCGTGGAATGAGGCGCACACATCCGTGCGCCGCCCGGGTCCGGGCTGAGCGCAACAACATCAGAGGCACGGTTTTCGACCGCCTGCGCACAACGGATTTCAGCACGATGATGGCCGCACGCGCTGCGCCGCGTTTCAGGGGCGTTGCACGGACGGTGGGTTTTCTAAAGAGAGGAGCGAACAATGAAATGTCCCGGACAGGATAGCCGCTACTGGAAACCGGGGGCCATCTTCGAGGCCAAGTGCCCGGAGTGTGGCAACACGGTCGAGTTCTTCAAGGATGACACGACCCGTCTTTGCAAGGCGTGCGGGCACCGGATGCTCAACCCGAACATGGACTTCGGGTGCGCGGCCTATTGCCGCTACGCCGAGCAGTGCATCGGAAATCTGCCCCCAGAGCTGCTGGCCCAGAAGGAGAACCTCCTCAAAGACCGGGTGGCTATCGAGATGAAGCGCTATTTTAAACGGGACTTCAAGCGCATCGGGCATGCCGGCCGGGTGGCGAGGTACGCGGAGCGGATCGGGAAGGAGGAGGCGGGAAACCTGGCCGTCATCCTCTCGGCCGCCTACCTCCACGACGTCGGCATCACGGTCTCGGAGGAAAAGCACCCCGGTGAGAGCGCCCGAGACCACGAAGAGGAGGGGGTGCCGGTCGCGCGCGGGATCCTCGAAGGGCTGGGGGCGCGGGAGGAGCTGATCGAAGAGGTCTGCGACATCATTGCGCACCACCATCACCCGCGGGCGGAAGAAGACATCGAATTCAAATGTGTTTACGACGCCGATCTGATCGCCAACCTCGAGGAGAAGCACAAGGAGGAGCCGTTGACGGAGGCGGAACTGGAGCGGACGATCGCCGATCGTTTCTACACCGGGAGCGGCAAGGCCCTTGCGCGTGAGGTGTTGATGGGAGGACAGGCATGAAAGTGATGCGGAAGATCATCGAGATCGACGAAGAGAAGTGCGACGGCTGCGGGCAGTGCGTGCCCGCCTGCGCCGAGGGGGCCATCACCGTTCAGGACGGAAAGGCCCGCCTGGTGGCCGAACGCTACTGCGATGGGCTGGGGGCCTGCCTGGGGGAATGCCCGCGGGATGCCATCCGGATCGTCGAGCGGGAGGCCGAGGACTTTGACGAGGAGGCGGTCGAGGCGTATCTGGAGGAGCAGGAGAAGCACCAGCCGGCGGCCGCGGCCTGCTGCCCGTCGCAGCAGGTCGCCGTCTTCGAGCCCGGGGCCCGGTTCCCCTCGGCCGAGGCGTCGGGCGGCGATTCGGCCCTTTCCCACTGGCCGGTCCAGATTCATCTGGTGCCGCCTACGGCGCCTTTCCTGAAAGGCGCGGACCTCCTCGTGACGGCGGACTGCGTGCCGGTCGCCTACGGGGCGTTCCACCGGGATTTCGTCCAGGGAAAGGTCGTCCTGATGGGGTGTCCGAAATTCGACGACGTCCCGGCCTACCTGCAGAAATTCACCGACATCTTCAAGCAGGCGGGCATCCGTTCGGTCACCATCCTGAGCATGGAGGTTCCGTGCTGTTCGGCGCTGCCGGGCATTGTCAAGAAGGCCATGGCGGCGGCCGGGAAAAACATCCCCGTCGAAGAGGTCCTCATCGGCCGCCGGGGCGCGATTCTGGATCGCGTCCAGAGCGCCGCCTGAGCTCGGGTGGCCCCGATTGCGGGGAATCGCAGGGCCTGCCGGCCCGGGCCATTTTCCAGGGCCGTGCGTGATACGGATGCCTATCAACCGAAAGGAGGATTCCGGCATGAAAAAGATCGACCTCTATGAGGAAAATACATTCAACGACCTTCACATGAAGCGTTTCCTGGTGCACGATTCGCCCTATTTCAAGATCATCAACTTCAACTTCAAGGCCGGGCAGGAACTGCCCATCCACTCCCACGACATCGAAGGGCAGCTGAGCCTGGTCGTGCTGGAGGGGACCGGGGAGTTTCTGGCCAAGGACGGCACCCTGCCCGCCAAGGCCGGGGACGTCTTGATTTCGGACATCAGTGAACCGCACGGGATCCGGGCGAAGAGCGACATGCGCGTCCTCGTCACCATCGCGCCGCCGATCTGATTCTCCATCCGGTGAGGGTCTTTTTGGCCGATCCCGGTGTCGATTTACATGTATACTGTGGTGGCGGCCCGCAGGCGGCGCGGCGGCTGGACCGTCTTGGCCTGGCCGGCGGTTTTCACGAAAACACCGAACGGAAAGGAGTCTGTCATGGGAAAACGGGTTGTAATCGAAGAAGAGGAATGCATCGGCTGCGGCTCCTGCGAGGAGCTTTGCCCTGAGGTTTTCAAACTGAACCCGGATACGGAAAAGGCCGAGGTGATCAAGCCCGAAGGCGGGCCGGAGGACGAGATCCAGGAGGCGATCGACACCTGCCCGGTCGAGTGCATCCACTGGGAGTGACGGAGAGGGAGAAAGGATATGCCCATCCCGGGAAATCTGCTGACGACGGCTATGGCCGTCATGCCGCACACGGACGTGGACCGGGCGCTCGAAACCGCGCTCTCGCTCGACATCCCCTTCTGGCCCCAGCTGCCGCTCTACAGCTACACCGAGGACATGTACGTGCAGGCCTCGGAGCACTTTCCGGGGATCGTGCTGGACATGGAGAAACGGACCCTCCGCTTCTCCATGGAGAAGTTCGTCGCCGAGTTCGAGGAGGCGATGAGCCACTTCGACGAGCCGGATTACTTCGATATCAGCAGGACCTATTCCGTCGTCTACCACCGGTTTCTGGAACTGGACCTCTCGGACCGGCCGGCCATCCGGGGGCAGCTCGAGGGGCCGATCAGCTTCGGCCTGAACGTCGTCGACCAGGACGACCGGCCGATCCTCTTCGACGACACGGTGCGGCCCTTCATGCTGGAGTTCATGGCCCGGCGCATCAACGTGCAGCTCGCCCGGCTGAAGGAGCGGAACCCGAACGCCTTCATGTTCGTCGACGAGCCGGGCCTGCAGTTTCTGTTCAACGCCATGGCCGGGTACGGCGACGTCGCGGCCCACGCCGATATGGAGGGGTTTTTCGCCATGGTGGACCGGCCGCGCGGGGTGCACCTGTGCGGCAATCCGGACTGGGATTTCCTGCTGAGCCTCGACCTCGACATCCTCTCGCTCGACGTCTACTCGAACGGCGAGGTGTTCGCCAACTACGCGCGGTCGATACGCAAGTTCCTCGACCGGGGGGCGACTCTCGTCTGGGGGATCGCCCCGACCAACTTCGAGCCGTTCGAACACGAGAACCTCCAGTCGCTCGAGGCCCGGCTCGACGAGATCTGGTCGGCGCTCGACAGGAAGGGCATCGACCGCGGCTTCCTGCTTTCGAGGAGCCTGCTCTCCCCGGCCACCTGCTGCCTGGTGAACCCGGACCGCGAAAAGACGGTCGAGAAGGCCTTCGTACTCATCCAGGAGCTCTCCGGCCGGTTGCGCGAACGCTTCGGTCTGTGATATCCTCCCTGCTGCGCGGCGCAGAGGCTCGGCGGCCCCATCGAGGGGCGCGCGATCCGGGGGTGCCCGGAAATTTCGGCAGCGCCGTTTGCAATGGATTGAAGACGGCAGCCTGACGGCCCGGGCCGCAAGCCCCGGGCCGTTCGCTTGAAGGAGGGAAACTGATGACACCCCAGGAAAAAGAGGCCATCCACGCCTTCGGCAAAACGATCCAGGGCGGAGTTCGTTTCGGTCTGCACCTGCCGCATGAGGCCGCGGCGGATCCTTTGCTGGAATTTACCCGCGAACTGGAAGAGGCGGTACCCGGTGCAGAGGTCGATCGGTCGGAGACCGACCCGGGCGAACACCCGGCGCTCGTTCTGAGCGACGGGCTCCGGTTCCAGGCGGTGCCTCTCGGCGGTGAGCTTCAGCCCTTCCTCGAGGCGCTGGCCTGGGCTGCGGGTCTTCGGCAGGGGTCGGACCCCGGGTTGGAGCAGACCCTGAGCCGCGTTCATCTGCCCGCCTCCCTCAAGCTCTACGTCACACCCCGATGTCCCTTCTGCCCCGCTGTGCTGAAGACCATCGTCCCATTTCCCTTCATCAATCCCCAGGTTCATCTGACCGTCATCGACGGGGACCGCTTTCAGGAAGAGGCTGCCGCCGACGGCGTCAAATCGGTTCCCACCCTGATCCTCGACGACCGCTTTCGCTGGACGGGCGTTGTCAAGCGCGACGAGATCCTCGCCATCCTGCTCGAGCGGGACCCAGCCACCCTGAGTGCGGATTCGCTCGCCGGGATGCTCGGCGACGGACGGGCGAAGGAGGTGGCCGCTCTCATGCAGCAAAGCCAGGCTGTCTTCCCCTCCTTCATCGAACTCCTCCTTCACCCCCAGTGGCCGCGCCGGCTGGCCGCCATGGTGGCGGCCGAAGAGCTGGCGTCACTGGATCCGGAGCTCGTTCCCCAGCTGGTCGAGCCCTTGTGGGCGCGTTTCGAAGCCCTCGACGAGGCTCGGAAAGGGGACATGCTTTACCTGCTGGGCGAGCTGGGGGCTGTTTGCGAGATCCCCAGGCTGAAGGCGATTGCGGCGGGTCCCTATGAAGATGCCGTCAAAGAGGCCGCCGAAGAGGCCCTGGATATGCTGGAGCCGCAAAGGGGCGAGGGATGATTCTATTCGTTTCGGAATTTTGGAAAGGGAGCCCGGCGGATTTCATAAGTGGAAGATCGAAATCCGGCAGGTGCCGCGCATCGGCCCGTCGTCAGAAATCGAAGGTCAGTTGATCCGGTGCACTCTGATTGGAGGGTGTTGCCGGGGAGGGCATGGCCTTGAGGGCGGGGGCGAGAGGCGGGGCGGGCGCACCGGCCTCGGGCTCCGCTTCGGGGAATAAGCCGGGCTGGACGAAGCGCTGGAAATCCCGGCAGGCCTTCATCCGTCTGCAGCGCAGGCAGACCTCGGGGGCGAGGCGCGGGGCCCCCTTTTTGGTGTGGCAGGTGACATAGGCCGGCGGTTTCCGTGCGCGAGTCATCTTGGCTGCTGCATTCCTGAGCGGAAGGGTGAAGGGTTCGACCATGCGCTTTCGGGCCCGATCGCAGCCGGGAGATCCTGCTGTCCGGCAAGAGACCGCCGATTGCCCGGCGCGCTGTTTCACCGTGGAAACTGCCTTAGTGATAGGCTTTTGGCGGGGTGAAAGTCAAGCCAAATACCGCCCTTCCTTTTCTGCAAGCTTTTCGGCTGCAAAGTCTCCATCCTTCACGGAGCCGATTTCCGCCCGCACTGGATTGAGAATTGCCGCTATGGATTGCAAGCCCATAGGTTAAGACAATGACATTGATGCAAGCTTACAGCTTATGTCAATGACATTGACCCTCAGATTATGCCTTTCCTCAGCAGCTCAATAGTGCGATTCATGAACTCATCGCCGCCTTTGTATTTGCTGGCAAGCTCTTCTCCAAGTTTGGGATCTATGTGCCAAATTGCCGTTAATAACACGCCTGGAGGGATCCCCATCAAGGTTGGATTCTCATACATCCTAATTAAAACGGGTAAAGCCCGCCGGTCTCCAATTTTCCCCAAAGCTAGAGCAGCATAACCTCGCTTTGGCATGTCCTCTTTTTGAATCTCGGTGATAAGATAGGGCACGATCGCTTTCCCTGCATTCAGGAGATGTCGGTCATTGATGGATTCCGGTACATTGTCAGTATAAAAATCATTGAATACCTTTTGAGCTTCTTTCTCATCCATTGACAGTGGGGAGCAACCCAGAATTACTGATATGACTGCCACCGAAAAAAATAAAGTATAAAAATGCTCTCTTAACATCAATATCTATAATGAATTCTCAGTTTTATTTAGACACATTATTTTTGGCGCTATGCTTGGTTATTGTAACATTGTTTTTACCTAGGTCATCAACTAGTACAGAATAGATAGCATCACTGCTGTCCAAATTAGCCGGGGATTCAAACTCCACCCCCTGAAAACATTGGGATTTTAGAGCAGATTTGGCGGATTTGGAAACCAGGTTGTACTTTCGACATGGATGCTGTCCCGATTATGAAAACGCGAAAGCCAGCTGTTCGTGGTCTAGGCCGAGGGGAGGTGTTCCCCACGGCTCGTTCAGCCACCTCCAAAGATCACGATAGGTAAAGAGGTTCATCCTGAGGAGCGCCACGAGGTTGGAAATGGACCAGGCGAAGGTGGCTCGTAATTGAAGATATTTCAGAATCAGCATGGCGATCAGTGCTGTCCAAATCTGGGTCTTCAAAGCGTTGGCAGAGGTCCCGACAAAGGTTTTGATCTTCAGGTTCTGTTTCAACAGCTTGAAAAAGATCTCTATCTGCCACCTGTCTTTGTAAATGGCAGCGATGGTGACCGGCGAAAGCCGCATGTGGTTCGTGACGAACTCGAAGGTTTCGTTCCGTTCCTCGTCATGCCATAGGATCCTGCGCAGATATTCAGGACAGGCTTCCTCAGCCTTCTTGCTGATAAGGTGAATGATGTCATCGGCTAGGACACGGGTATTTTTCGGACAGGGTCTACGCTCGCAGACCTCGAACTGGGCGTTTTTCTTGGCCCTGGTAACGAAGAAAACCCCTTGCTGGCACCACTTGCCCCACAACCGATAGTCGTTGTAGCCCCGGTCGTCCACAACGATAGTCCCCGGATCAAACCGGATTTGATGCGCTATCTTCACATCGGAGACGTTTCCGTTGGTAATCACCCCAAATGAAGGGAGATATCCGTCGTGATCCAAAACCAGGTGCAGTTTCACTGCTCCCTTCGTCCGCCGAAACTTGGCCCAATCAAAAACCTTTACGCACAGGTCGATGGTCGTGGAATCAAGGCTCATCAGCTTATTTTTGAACCGAAATTTTCGCTTGAATCCGGCTGCCTGGACCCGGCACCTCTCCAACAGGTTGAAAAAGACTGTCTGATAAAGCTCCCAAGGACGATGCTCATTGGCATAAGCCAGGCTGGAGCGACTCGGCGCGCGAATTCCCAGATGGACCAGCTTTCCTTCGCAGGTTGCAAGACCGCCGCAGATTTCGCGCAGGCTATGGGCGCGCCCAAACTGGCAGAAAAGCATCGCGACAAATTGTCCCCAGCACGTAAATCCCCTGGCATGCCGTTCCGCCCGAGTCTCTTTCACCGCCGCCTCAAATTCCGCCCGCGGAAAAAGTTGCAGCAACTGGCTAAATATGCTACCGAACCTGTTCATGGGTATCAGCCTCCTCTTGGTGTGTTTGTTTTTCCCAAAATCCTTATACACCAAAGAGGCTATACCCAGAAACCTCGATCACCTTCCCGACTCCACCTTGCGCTTCACCTCCGCCCTAAACGCCCGCAATTCCTAATTTGGACAAGAGTGAGATAGCATTGCTTACTTCGTTAATCTCAAAAATTAATTCCGGAATTCGATTTCCTGCAGTCCAATTGACTACCCATATATGCAGTTTATTTTTCGAAATCAGTGGTTGAGACTGAGCGTATTTCACATACACGCAGACAGGGTAACCTTCGCTTGTGACAATCTTTTTGAAGCTTGAGATAAAACCGGACTGTCCTGGAAAATCCGGCGGCGACACTGGTTTATCGGGCCCACACTGTTCGTATCCGCGATTTAACAGAATATCGGAAATATGCAAGGCTAAATAGCCGGATTTATCGATTTCTGAAGCATCGATATCAACCTTATAAGTATATTGGCCGTCGCCCATGATGAATGTTGAACATCCTTTGATACATATTATGATTAGCAGGTATGTAAGAAACTTATTGAATATAAATTGCATGTATTTATTTCTATTGACGATATCACTATATTTGATTTTTTAGCCTTTTCTATGACTGCATATTAGACAGTCTTACATACTTATACATTATAACATTCTTTTTTTCTATTTTAGTAATAAGAAAGCTGTATATTCAATGTCATTGACTTAAGCTATGGGCTTCTAGGCCATAGCTTAAGTCAATGACATTGCCCAGGTAATAGAGATCGGATCCGAAGGTCACAGCCTGAAAACGGCATGACAAATACTAAAATACAAATTACAGCCTTAAATGGTGCAATAATATGCATATGATAACCATTTTCGGACGCCGACAGGCTACCAGACTAAAGCAATCCTCATTATATGATAGGTAGGCCAGTCCTTTTTGCTTTGAGTTCTACCATGCCAGGAAATCGCTTTGAAAGTTCTATATAAATGTGTGTGGCAATTTTATCTATTTCAGTTTTGACAAATGTGTCTTGGCCATTGCAATCATTCGCGACTGAAATCCAGGTTTGATTAACTTGATCCGATGCCTCAGCACACGCTGAATTGTAGTAATTATAGCATATTTGCAGTAGAACATATTGTGTATCATTTGGTGATTTTTCAGGAATTATATATTTTATATAAGTTCTACATTTGGTTACTTCATCATCAGATTGCATATTAAATTTTTTAAATTCATAATAGCGTGTAAAGTTATCAAAAATGTTATCTATTAATTCATAATTATTTGATTTTATAAAGATATCTATTGCATATCCTGGCATATGAGAATAAAAAAATTTATTGCATGATGTAATAGATATAAATATAAAAGATGCAATAACGAAAAAATCTAGATAATATATTCGTCTAGAATGAAGGGACATCTATCCACCACCTTTCAAACAAATTATATCTGTGTGTACTATTCCAAAATCCAATCCCATTCGCAAAACCGATTGAGCCACTGATCCCTTGAGAAAAAATGTGGCAAGGTACATATGTCGGTGATAGAATTATTTGTTGTGGAAAATGTGCTCTCTCGTGAGATTCGATAGAGAGATTGCTTTGCTTATGGTTAACTAGATTTTGCCGTTGTAGTATTTGACGGTCTCCAATTATGATGCCACCTGTTGTAAACGGCCGCTGACTGTCTGCAAAATAAAAGAATGCGCCTTTTTTGAATTCTGGTGGTTTTCCAGACAGGGCATAACCAAATGCATGTCCAATAAGCATGTTGCCTGCTTCACCAGCCGCCCAGCCAAGGGCTCCCATGCCCATGCCGTGGAGGACGTCTCCGCCGGTCATTCCGGAGTAAGCGGCCCCGAAGGCAGCGCCGGTCAGAGTGCTGTTCAAGAACCGATTCGCTATCGTCCCGGCCGGACCTTGGCCGAACGGCTTGAAGTCTGGACAGGGGAAGACATAGGAGGCGGCGGCTAACAGGCCCCCTGAGAACGCTCCGAGAGCGAGATCAGTGCCGCTGACAGCGGCACTGATTGCCCCGGCTGACGCCCCCGCGCCTGCATAGAGCGCCGCTGCGACGATGCCCGTCAGTTCGAGGCTGGTGACGATACTTCCCGCACCTCCGAGGAATCCCCCTGTAACTGCTCCGGTCAGGGCGCCGAGGCCGATGTCCCCGCCGGTAATGGCAGAGGTCGCCACCCCGAGGGTTGCTCCGATGATGGCCCCGATCAGGGGCTCGATCAGGAGATGTCCAGAGGGATCGGTGTACCGCAGGGGATTGTTCGCGCAATAGCTATACCGGTTGAGCAACTGGGGATCCATTGGATCGGGCACGATGAAATCCGGGGAGATGAAGCGTGCGATGAGGGGATCATAGAGGCGGGCGTTGTAGTTGTAGAGGCCGGTTTCGATGTCGTGCTCCTGGCCGGTGTAGCGGTGGTCGGCGATCTGGCTTCGGGATGGTTTGCGTTCTGCACCGAAAGGCGCATAGTCGGCCCGCTCGACCACCTGGCCGTTGGCATTGGTGAGGGCCGTGGTGCCGCCCAGATGGTCCTGGTGAAAGAAGAGGAG
>Ga0068714_10000769_pt1 | contig 55201 bp, 52 predicted proteins | sample MTBNYHSulfiMetaG_FD_62988 | JGI IMG/M metagenome (GOLD analysis project Ga0068714, IMG submission 62988) | Enrichment culture microbial communities from rom New York Harbor, USA that are MTBE-degrading - MTBE-NYH (New York Harbor Sulfidogenic)... | ecosystem: Environmental > Aquatic > Marine >... | reverse complement strand
CGCCGCCGACCATATGGTTTTCGAACTTGGCCACATTGTGACAGACGTCGAACACCTGCCGCATGCCGTTATCGCTTCCCAACACCCTCTTGAACACTTCCCGCACCCAGTGGGCGATCATCTGGCGGTTGGCGAAGGCGAAGTTGACCGCGGCGGCCATCGAGGCGTAGTACTTCCGGCCGATGTCCGAGCCGAGCGGGGCGTGGACGAGCTCCCGGTCGGGAAGCCCCTTGACGCCCACCCGATCCTCCATGAGCTTGATGTAGTCGGTCGCCACCTGGTGCCCCAGCCCCCGGCTACCGCAGTGGATCATGACCAGGATCTGGCCTTCTTCGTCTATGCCGAACGCGCCGGCCGTTCCGGGGTCGAAGATCCTGTCCACCTTCTGGAACTCGAGAAAATGATTTCCGGCTCCCAGGGTGCCGAGCTGAGGGATCCCGCGCTCCATGGCCCGTTCGGAAACGTGATTCCACGCCGCGCCCCGCATCCGTCCGCTTTCCTCAGTGGCGGCCAGGTCATCCCTTCTCCCGTAACCCTGCTCCACGGCCCATTCCGCGCCCTTGATCAGGATCTCCCGGAGCTCTCCCCGTCCGAGCTTCGTCACCCCGGCCTTGCCCACGCCGGCCGGAACCTCCTTGAAGATTTCGGCCAGGAGCTCCCGGCGCTTGGCCGTGATGTCGTTCTCCCTGAAGTCCGTGCGCAACAGCCTCACCCCGCAGTTGATGTCGTAGCCTACGCCGCCGGGCGAGATGATGCCCTCGGCGGCGTCGAAGGCCGCCACCCCGCCGATCGGAAAGCCGTAGCCCTGGTGGGCGTCGGGCATGACGTAGGACTTCTCAAGGATGCCCGGCAGGCAGGCCACGTTCCGGGCCTGAGTCAAGGTCTGGTCGCGCTTGATGTCCTCCATGAGACGCGCGGAAGCATAGATAACCGCCGGGACCTCCATCTCCCCATGCTTGGGGATCTCCCAGGTGTTGTCGTCGATCTTTCTCAGTTCCATGGTTCGCCTCACAGGTCAACGACGACTCGGACCGAGGCCCCCTCTGGTCCGCTCCGGACTCGCATTTCGTTCAAGGTAATCGCCTTGACCTCGCCGCAAATCTTGTAGCGGTCCGGGTCCGCGTCGCCGACAAAATCGGCCGAGAGCCGCCAGCCTTCGTCGGTCTCCCGGATGCCGACGTTCTCCACGCCCGCCAGGAGGAAGCGGCGGGCATCGAGCAGGTAAAGCACCTCCTCCAGGAAGGCCATCAACAGCCTTTCCCTATCGGGCCCCGAGACATCGACCGGAATCCGCAGCCGGCGGGCGACCCGGGACCAGTCCCACATCACCGAGGCCACGGCCAGGGCAGCGTTCCCGAAAGCCTCCTCAAGAGTGGCGCCGAAGGCCTCGAACTTGGCGTCGGCCGTGTGGTCGAGAAAGCGGTAGCGCTCCATCTTCGATTCTATTTTAAAGATTCTTTGAAGCCATGTATATCCGCTTCTCATTCAAGAAAAAAAAGAAAGCCGGAGAATTATCCGAACACGCCGGGGATCGCCGTCCTGCATTTCGGGCAGCGGCCGTCCGCGACCTTCACCGACGAGACCGAAAAGCCCGTCCGGCGGATGAGAGTCGTTCCGCAGCCGGGGCAGAGCGTGTCGTCCCGGCCGGCCGCGACGTTGCCGATATAAACGAACCGCAGGCCCTCCTCGGCTCCGACGGCCGCCGCCCTTTTCAGGGTTTCGAGCGGTGTGGGAGGCGCCTCGTCGTACTTGTAATCCGGGTGGAAGCGGCTGATGTGCCAGGGGATGCCGGCCTCGACGCCGGCGATGAAGCGGGCGATGTCGCGCAGCTCTTCCTCCCCGTCGTTCAGCCCGGGCACGACCAGGGTCGTGACCTCGACCCAGATCCCGAGCCGGGCCATGAGCCGGATCGACTCCAGGACGGGCTCGAGCCGGGCGCCGCATATCCTTTTATAGGTTTCGTCCCGGAAGGCCTTGAGGTCCACGTTGCAGGCGTCGAGCCACGGACGGGCCGATTCCAGAGCCTCGGCGGTCATGTAGCCGTTGGTGACGAAGACGTTGGCCAGACCCTTTTCTTTCGCCAGGCGGCCGCATTCGGCGGCGTACTCGAAAAAGATTGTCGGCTCGGTGTAGGTGTAAGAGACGCTCCGGCAGCCTTCGGCCCCGGCCAGGCGAACGACCTCCTCGGGAGGGAGAGCGCGGCTTCCCCGGACCTTTCCGTCCCTGGGACGGATCTGCGAGATCTGCCAGTTCTGGCAGAAGGGGCATCGGAAGTTGCAGCCGGCCGTGGCGATCGACAGGGAGCGCGTCCCGGGCTGGAAATGATAGAGCGGCTTCTTTTCGATCGGATCGATATGGGCGGCGATGACTTCGCCGTAGGCATAGGTCACCAGGCGGCCTTCCAGGTTCTTGCGGACGTTGCACACGCCGAAATCCCCCCGCTTGATGCGGCAGCGATGCCCGCACAGGCTGCAGACGACGGTCCCCCTTTCGTCCGGATGCCAGTGCCTTGCCTCGTGGATCATCTCTCTTCCCCCGCCCGGCTCCCGGCGCCGGCCCGGCATTTCCGCTGCTTGCCCGGCCCTTCCGGAAACCGTTATTTCTTCGGCCGGCTACCGGCCGAGGCCCGGGCGCCCTCCGTCCCGAATTTATCCGCCGAAGGGCACAGCGCCTTGAGCGGACACAGGGGGCAGCGCGGTTTTCGGGCCTGACAGACGGCCCGGCCGTGATTGACGAGCATGTAATTAAAATCCAGCCAGTCGGCGCGGGGCACGATTTCGAGGAGGTCACGCTCGATTTTCTCCGGGACCGTCTCCCGGCTCAATCCCAGGCGGCCGGACAGCCGGGCCACGTGGACGTCGACGGCGATCCCCTCGGCCCGGCCGAACGCCGAGGAGAGGACGATGTTGGCCGTCTTGCGCGCCACGCCGGGCAGGGTGAGCAGATCGTCCATGGTCCCGGGGACACGGCCGCCGCAATCCAAGGCGATTTTTCGGGCGGCGCCGATGATGGACTTGGCTTTGTTGCGGAAAAAACCGGTCGGTCGTATCTCGGCCTCGAGCTCGGCTTGGTCGGCCGCGGCGAAGTCGGCCGCGGTCTTGTATTTCCGGAACAGGGCGGGCGTCAGGCTGTTGACCCTCTCGTCCGTGCATTGCGCCGAGAGAATCGTGGCCACAAGGATCTGGAGCGGTGTCCGAAACTCGAGCGCCGTTCGGCTGCGAGGATAGGTTTTCCGCAGGATCCGGATGACCGGCCCGATCCTCTTCCGGGCGCTCTCCATCCGGCCTCCTCGGGCTCTACAAGCCCAGCTCGGTCTTGAGCTTGATGTAACGCAAAACGTCCGTGCGGCAGATGATGCCCTCCAGCCGCCCGCCCTCCATGACCGGCACCTGGTTGATGTCCTTGGCCGCCAGACTGGCGAGAATGAGCCGCCCGTCCGTTTCGGGCGAAACGGCCTCCAGGCGATCCTTGGGAGTCATGATGTCCCGGACCCGGGAGCGGGGCCAGTCCCGCCGGGGCGTGGCCTTGACGTCCTCCAGGCAGACGATGCCGCGCAGGTCGTCTCCCTCCATGACCATGAACACCCGGTCCTTGCGCTCGAGGATGAAGTCATCCACCAGGGCCTGAATGGTCAGCGAGGCTGGGACCGTGGCGAAGGTCGTCGACATCAAGTCTTTGGCCTTGACGCCCTGGAGCACGCTGCGGACGACGACCTGCTCGTAGCCGTGGGCGGCGGCGCTCTGCAGGAACCAGCCGATAAAAACGAGCCACAGCCCGGAAAAGACGCCCCGCAGGACCTGGAGGAATCCGAGGGCCATGAGCAGAAAGGCGATCCCCTGGCCCGCGATCGAGGCGATGCGCGTGGCTTTTTTCATGTCCCCCGTCGCCTGCCACAGAATCGAGCGCAGGACGCGGCCGCCGTCCATGGGGAAACCCGGAAGGAGGTTGAACACCCCCAGGCCGGTGTTGATGACCGCCAGGGTGAGGGCCGCGGCGGAGAGAGGTTGGCTCGCCCGATGGAGAAACACGGAAACCAGGAAAAACAGACCGGCGAGGACGAAACTCGACAGCGGTCCGACGACGGCCATGCCGAATTCCCGGAGGGGCTTTTTGGGCTCGTCGTTGATCTGGGCCACGCCGCCCAGGAGGAACAGGGTGATGTCGCCCACTTTTTCCCCCTGCTGCCGGGCCACCAGGGCATGGGAAAGCTCATGAACGAGGACCGAGGCGAAGACGAGCAGGCTCGTCAACAGCCCCATCGTCCAGGCCAGCGAATTCGGCCAGGCGGGATACCTCATGGGAAAGAACTGTCCGCCCAGGCTCCAGGTGAAAAGAAAAAAGATGATCAGCCAGCTCGGATCGATGTTGATGTTGATTCCGAAAATCCGGGCAATCCGCCACTTGTGCTTGAACATCAGTTCCCTCCGCGGTCGCGTCCCAGGCACGGCCAAGCGGGGATTATACCATCAATGTCGGCCCAAAAATCAATGTCCTTCAAAGCCGGCTGTTTTTCCTCGTCGCCGCTCTGGATGGCTCTCGCGCGAGGCGGCGTGAAAAACGTCGGATATCGGAGCGCGCCTCGCCCGGCCTCAAGGGCCGACGTGGACGAGGTCCTCGCCGAGGTGGGCGTCCTCGACCTTGTAGGAATCCGGGAACCTTTCCAGGAGGTCGATCTCGGATTTGACGAGGAAATAGTGGCTCCGCTCGACGCGGCTCAAGTATTCCAAAATCTTGCGGCTGGCGGCGTCCTTCATCGAGGCGCGGGCGGCGAGATAGTACTCCTCGGAATATTTTTCGGCTTTGAGCGCCGTCCGGAAAAGCCGGGGGACGTTCAGGCGCGCCGGATTCACCCGCAGGGACGCGGGCAGGAATGAGGTTTTGGGAAGGGTGAGCGGCTGTCCGGCGAACCGCTGGGCGTAGAGCCTCTCCAACATTCTCCTGTGCTTCCCTTCCTCGAAAATCAGGAAGTCGAGCTTCCGCAGGAGAAGACGGCTGCGGACCTTTTTCTTGAGGGCGGCGTAAAGGCCCGCGGCGTCGATCTCCGACTTGACGGCCGCGGCCAGGACCTCATGGGGCTTCAATCGGCTCGAGAGTTTCATGATTTAGAACGCCTTGAACTTCGTCTTGGGCGACCCGCAGACCGGGCATGTGTCGGGCGCCTCGCCCTCCGCGGTGAAGCCGCAGACGCTGCAGACTTGGATGGTCCCGAAGTCCGCGTCCTTCCCCGCGGCGACGGCTGCGGCGGCCTTTTTATAAAAACCGGCATGGACTTTCTCCGCGGCCAGGGCCCAGCGCGTCGTCCTCTCGGCGCCCTTCTCCCCCTGTTCCACGGCGACGCTGATGTAGGCGGGGTACATTTCGTCGACCTCGAAGTTTTCGCCGCCCACGGCCTCCCGAAGGTTGTCGACGGTCGTCTTGATGCCGGAGAGCGCCCGGAGATGGTTCACGGCGTGGACATGCTCGGCGTAGGAATTCGCCCGGAACAGCCGGGCCGTGTTGGGCAGCTTCTCGCTGTCGGCCTGGTCGGCAAAGGCCAGGTATTTCATATGGGCCTGGCTCTCGCCGGCAAAAGCGTTCTTCAGGTTTTCCTCGGTCATTTTTTTCATGTCGTGACTCCTTGTCTCAAAGTCGGATCATCCGTTCGATGGCTCCCAGCGCCCGGCGCCGGACGTCTTCGGGAACCGTGACCCGCGGCTTCATCCTCTCCAGGGCGGCCAGCACCTTCGGGAGGGTGATTTTTTTCATGTTGGCGCACAGGGCGTTGTCCTTGACGGGATGGAATTCCTTGCCCGGATTTTCCTTCCGCAACCTATACGCGATTCCGGCCTCGGTGGCGACAATGATCTCGCGCCGCGCGGTCCGGAGCGCTTCCTGGACCATCTGGCCGGTGGACAGGGATTTGTCGGCGAGGTCGATGACCTCCGGCCGGCATTCGGGATGGGCCCAAACCTCGGCCTCGGGGTGCGCCTTTTTTTTGGACAGGATGTCGGCCGGATAGATGTGATGGTGGACGTAACAGTATCCGTCCCAGGCGATGATTTTCTTGCGGCTCCGCCGGGCGACGAAGGCCGCCAGGTTCTTGTCGGGAACAAAGAGGATTTCCTCCTCCGGGAGGGATTCCACGACGCGCAGGGCGTTGGCCGAGGTGCAGCAGATGTCGCTCTCGGCCTTGACCTCGGCCGAAGTGTTGACGTAGCACACGACCTTGCGTCCGGGATAGCGCTCCTTCCATCGGCGCAGCTCGACGGCGGTGATCATGTCGGCCATGGGGCAGCCGGCGCCGGCGTCCGGGAGAAGCACGGTCTTGCGCGGGGAGAGGATGGCGGCCGTTTCGGCCATGAAATGCACTCCGCAGAAGACGATCGTTTCGGCCTCGACGGCCTCGGCCTTCCGGCTGAGCTCCAGGGAGTCGCCGACATAATCGGCGACATCCTGAACCGGGCCGACCTGATAGTTGTGGGCCAGGATGACGGCCCGGCGCTCGGACTTCAGGCGGGCGATGCGCGCCCGCACTTGGTGGTCTGTCATGCGCCGATCCTCACTTCCGAGCCGGACCTCTCCGGGCCGCCGGACCGGTCAGTCGGACGGCAGCCGGGCTCCGCAATGGGAACAAGTCTCCTCTCCCGCCTTGGTGGCCTTGTGGCATTCGGGACACTCCCTGAGCTCGACGTGGCAGCTTCGGCACAGCCCCACGGCCCCCTCCAAGGGGCCGTCGCAATAGGGACAGCAACAGCCTCCGCCTTTCTTTTTTTTCGCCTCGGACTCACCGGCTTTCCGGGACCGGTAATCCTCGATGGCGGCGTGCAGGGCGTCGGCGCCCAGGTTGGAGCAATGGAGTTTGTTCTTGGGCAGGCCGCCCAGCTCCTCGGCCACACGGTCGTTCGTGAGTTTCATGGCCTCTTCGACCGTCATGCCCTTGGCCATCTCGCTGACGATGCTCGACACGGCGATGGCCGCCCCGCAGCCGAACGTCTGGAATTTGACGTCCTCGAGCCGATCGTCCTTGACCTTGACATAAAACGTCATCATGTCCCCGCAGACGGGATTTCCCACCTTGCCCACGCCGTCGGCGTCCTTGAGAACTCCCACGTTGCGGGGATTCTGGAAATGGTCCATGACCTTGTCGGTGTATATCATTTCCCTTTTTCCTCGAGATATTGGGTGTACAGGGGGGACAGGGCCCGCAGGCGCTCGACGATGGGCGGGAAGTCCTCAAGCAGCGTCTCGACATCCTCGGACGTCGTCCCGTCCACGAGACTGAAGACGAGCGATCCCTGGGCCAGCGCGTGGTCCAGCCCCATGGCCAGAAGAACGTGCGAGGCCTTGAGCGACTTCGAGGCGCAGGCCGAGCCGCTCGAAACGGCGAAGCCCTTGATGTCGAGGGCGAGAAGCATGGCCTCGCCCTCGACGAATTCGACGCACAAGCTGGCGTGGTAAGGCAGGCGGCGGGTCGGGTGCCCCGTGAGCGTCAATCGATCGATTCTCCGAGAGAGCTCGCCGATAAGACGGTCGCGAAGACCCGAGAGGCGCGCCGCCCTGTTCTCGAGCTCAACCGCGGCCAGCTCGGCCGCCCGGCCCAGGCCGACGATGGCGGCCACGTTCTCCGTTCCGGCGCGACGACCGCTCTCCTGGACGCCGCCGTCGATGAGCGGCAGGATGCGCGTCCCACGGCGCACGTACAGGACCGCGCTCCCCTTGGGCCCGGAGAACTGGTCGGCGGCCAGGCTCAAGGCGTCGACGCCGAGGGCGCGGACATCGACGGGGATGTTCCCCGCGGCGGCCACGGCGTCGGTGTGAACGGGGATTTTGCGGGACCGGCAGAGGCGGGCGACCTCTGCGACCGGCTCGATCGTCCCCACTTCGCTGTTGGCCAGCATGACCGACACAAGGACGGTCTCGGGGGTGACGGCCGCGGCGACGCGCTCGGGATCGACCAGGCCCTCCCCATCCACGCCGACGAGCGTCGTCTGGAAACCGAACCGCTCCAGGCTCTTGGCCGCCTGGAGAACGGACGGGTGCTCGACGGCCGAGACGACCAGATGGCGGCCCTCGTCGCGCCGGGCGAGGGCCATGCCCTTCAGGGCGAAGTTGTTGGCCTCCGACCCGCTGGAAACGAAATACATCTCCCCGGCCGCGGCGTTGACCAGGCGGGCGACCTTTTCCCGGGCATCCTCCACGGCCTCTTGAGCGGGACGGCCGAAGGAATGGAGGCTCCGGGGGTTTCCGAAATGCTCCCCAAAAAAAGGCACCATCGCCTTGAGCACCCTCGGATCGAGGGGCGTGGCGGCGATGTGATCGAAATAGATCCGTTTCATTCTCAGGCTCTCTCCGGTATCTTCTCCTCCCTCCGGGGGGCGCCGGCGCCCGTCTCCTCAGACGGAGACGACCTCCTTCACCTCGGGAACATCCTTCTTGAGCTGGCGCTCGATGCCCATCTTGAGGGTCATCTGAGACATGGGGCACCCGCCGCAGGCTCCCGTGAGCCGAACCTTGACCACGCCGTCCTCGAAGGACACGAATTCCACGTCTCCGCCGTCGGCCTGCAGCCCGGGACGGATTTTGTTCAGGGATTCAAGAATTTTTTCTTCCATGGCCTCGCTCCTTGCCGAAAAGACATACTATAAGATTTTCCCTCCGGGAATTCCACGGCTTTTTGGGCCCCGTGACACATGTCCTTAAATGCCTCTTTCCTTCTTTATTGTAAAGCCCCGGCGGCGAGAAATCAAGTAATCATATCAAAATTATAGGATTTATGCTTCTCGTCTTCCGGCTCCGGCCGGTCTTTGATCCCCTCGGCTCGTCCGCCGCGGCCCGCTCCGCGGTCCCCAAAGCCTCGGCCTAAACGAGGACTCTCGGCAGGAGAGGATTGATCCGGGAAAGAATTTCATAGGCGATCGTGCCGAGGAGAGAGGCCAGATGCTCGGCCGGGCAGGCGTCATCGCCGTCGCGCCCGATGAGCGTCGTCGTGTCCTCAAGGCGGACGCCGGGGATGTCGGTGACGTCGGCGACGATGAAATTCATGGCCACCCGGCCGCGGACCGGCGCCCTCCGGCCGCGGAGGAGAACGAACGAGGCGTTGGACAGCCCCCGGCTGTAGCCGTCGCTGTATCCCACGGGGAGGACGGCCAGACGCGTGGGGCGCGTGGTCCTGTACGTTCCCCCGTATCCGATGAACGCTCCGCGCGGCACGCTCTTCACCTGGGCGACGCGGCATCGCCAGCTCAGCACCGGACGCAGCTCGACCGGGCGGCGCTTCTGAAGGCGGCAGGAAAGATACGTTTCCTTGGACGGCCAGCAGCCGTAGAGGCCGATCCCCACTCGGACCATGGTGTGGTACGTGTCGGGAAAAAGGATGGTCGAGGCCGTGCAGGACATGTGTTTGACGGGGATGCGTATCCCTTTTCGCTCCAGGGAGGCGGCCGTCCCGGTGAAAATCTCGAGTTGATATCGGGGATAGCTCGGATCGGTGGTGTCTTCGATATTGGCGAAATGGGAGGACAACCCTTCAAGCACGAGCTCCCGCCGGCCGAGGATCGTGCGGGCCAGACGGGACACGTCCGATGGAGAGAGCCCCTGGCGTTGGGTTCCCGTCTCGACCTTGATGTGCACCCGGGCCTTGCGCTTCATCCGGCGGCAAATCTCCGCCAGCCGCGCGACCGTCCGTTCGTTGGAGACGGTCAGTCTGGCGCCCAGTCGGACGGCCTCCCCGAGTCCGTCGAAGGGAACATAGCCCAGGATGAGGACGGGAAGACGGACGCCCGCCTCGCGAAGGGCGGCAGCTTCCTCGAGGGAATGGACTCCCAGCCAGATGTCCGGCAATCCGTTCAGCACCCCGGCGATTTCGAGGAGGCCGTGCCCGTAGGCGTTGGCCTTGACCGCCGCGAGGAGCGTTCTCCGCGGGCCGACGAGCGCTCTGAACTGCCGGACGTTGTGGAGGAGAGCGGACCGGTCGATCTCGATCCAGCTCAAAGGAGCGGTTTTCATCGGCCTGACATCCGGCTCATCAGCCCCGAACGGATTTTGTCGGGGTCGGCCAGGCCGCGCAGCCTCGGGTCGCGGAGGGCCGTCTGCCGGCGTTCGACGCCCGTAGAGATGATGCAGGCCCGGGCCTCAACCAAATCCTCGAGGGCCCGGAGATAATCTTTGAAACGCCGCGGAAAGCGAGCATAGTCGGTCACGCCGGCGAGAGACGTTTTCCATCCTCGAAAGACCTTGTACCGGGGCTCGACGCGGTCCAGAACCCGGCTCTCGACCGGGAAATCCCGCAGCGGGGCTCCTTTGTAAGCGTAGCCGATGCAGACCGGGATCTCGTCGAGCTCGTCCAGGACATCGGGTTTGGTGAACGCCAGCCGGTCGATGCCGTTGAGCCGGCAGGCATAGGACACGGCCACGGCGTCAAACCAGCCGCAACGGCGCCGCCGTCCCGTCGTGGCGCCGTACTCGTTCCCCCTTTCAAGGAGGATCGCGGCGCGCACGTCCTTGATCTCCGTGGGAAAGGGGCCGGCGCCGACGCGCGTCGTGTAGACCTTGGTGACGCCCAGAACGGCCGAAATCCAGCGGGGCGCGACGCCCAGACCGGTCGCCACCCCCCCGGCCGTCGGGCTTGAGGACGTAACGAAGGGGTATGTGCCGTGGTCGAGGTCGAGCAGGACGCCCTGCGCTCCCTCGAAAAGCACGGATTGTCCTCTCCGCATCCTGTCGTGAAGAAGACGCGCCGCATCGGCGATGTGCGGCCGGAGCCGCTCTCCGTACCGGATGAACTCCTCGAACACCGCCCGCGGGTCGAGCGGAGCAAGGCCGCAACGCTCCAGTTCCGGATTTTTGTCACGAAGGTTGGCCTCGATTTTTTCGCCGAGCCCTTCGTGATCGAGAAGATCCGCGACGCGGATGCCGCGGCGTCCGGCCTTGTCCTCGTAGGCCGGTCCGATCCCCCGGCAGGTCGTGCCGATTTTTTTCGCTCCCAATCTCTCCTCGCCGGCCTTCTCCAACAGGGGATGGTAGGGCAGGATGAGGTGGGCGTTCTTGCTGATGACGAGGTTCGAGGGCTTGACGGCGATCCCCAGGTCTCTCAAAGCCTCCACTTCCTCCAGAAAGGCCCGGGGCGAAAAGACGACGCCGTTGCCGATGACGCACAGCTTCCGCGGGTGGAGGATGCCCGAGGGGATGAGGTGCAGGACGATCTTGCGGCCGCGGACAATAACCGTATGGCCGGCGTTGTGGCCGCCCTGGTACCGGGCGACGATATCAAAGGCGGGAGAGAGGAGGTCGACGACCTTTCCCTTGCCTTCGTCGCCCCACTGTGTCCCGAGCACGACGACGTTAGCCATGTCACTCCTTTTTTAAAAGCTCGCCGCGATCTGCACCGAGAGAAGGTTGTTGTCGGCCTCGGCCTCCGGCTCGCGGTCCCAGGCGTACTCGACTTTGAGCATCGTCCCGGAAAAAAGGATCCAGGTCAGTCCGATCGTCCAGCGGCTTCTTTCGACGGTCGGTCCTCCGGGGGGGGCCGTTTTCAGGTTCTGGTAGCTCGCCACCGGCCACAGCGACCTGTAATCCAGAGCCAGTTCGACGTACCAGCCCGCTTCTTCGGACCGCTCCCCGCCGGCGTCGTCCTTGGCCACGCGGACATACTCTCCGACGACCCGATAATTGTCCGTGATCCAGGTGACGTCCGCGCCGAGAAAATCGGCCCGCCGGTCGCCGGCCGACCCGAAGGTCTGGCGGGAATAGGAAAACGCCGTCTCCAGACCGGCTTTCCACTGGATGCCCAGACGGCCCACGACGTCCTTGGAAGCGTTGTTGTCCCGGAACTGTTGGCCGGGATCGCCTTCGTCATTCTCTCCCAGGCCGTTGCCCAGGGATAGGGCGTAGAACATGAAACTCGTCCTCCCGGAGGCCAAAAGGCCGAGGTCGCGCCAGCCGGCCGGGAAGGCGGAGGCGAAGGGCAGGGGCGTCCGGACGAGCAGGTTTTCATGAGGCCGGTTGAAGCGGTTGTACCGGCCGAAGGGCACGAGATACAAACCGGTGCGGAGGACGAGTGCTTTGGACAGGTTGAAACCCAGCCAGGCTTCCTCCAGGCCGAAGCTGGCCTCGTCGCGGCTGCGGATTTCGAGACGGTAATCGAAATTCGCGGCGAACAGGCCGGACAGGCTCAGCCCTCCGCCGAGGTCTTCGAAGCTGCCGGACGGAGCGCCGCTTTCGGCCCCGCCGCGGATGAAGGAAAGAGAAAAATAGCCGTGGGCTTCCGGCTGGGCCGGTTGTGTCGTCTGGGCCGACTGGGCCTGAACAATGGTCGCGGCCAGAAGCAGCGCGCAAATCCCGGACAGGACTTTATTCATCGCAGACGGGAGAAATCGAAGCCATCTTCCAGAATCTCTTTTATCCATGGCCCGACATCCGATTTTTGGGAAACGGCATTGGACACCGGGAGCGCTCCTTCCTTCGTGCCCATCCAGATCGCCCCCACCAGCCGTCCTTCTTCCAGAACAATCTTCTTGTAGAGCCCCCGGTCGGGATCTTCCTTTCTGATCTCTTCAAACCCCTTGCCCTCGGGGACAGCCATTCCGACCGAGGTGAGATGCAGACCCGCCACCTTGAGCGTGTTGGAGGGAACGGTTCCCTTGTACTCTTTATCATGGTCCAGGATGTTCAAGGCCGCGGCCTGAGCCTGCACGAACGCGGCGGGAATGATGCCGTAGATGCGGCCCCGGTGCTGCACGTTGTCTCCGGCGGCGAAGATCGCGGTATGGCTCGTGCGGAGGCGGTCGTCCACGACCACTCCTCGCTCGACGTCCAGCCCCGCGGCCTTGGCCAGGTCGAGGCTCGGCCTTATGCCGGCGGCCACCACGACCAGGTCGGCATCGATCGCTGATCCGTCCTTGAATTTGAGCCCCGTGATCCTGTCGCTCCCGAGTATCTCTTTGGTGGCCGTTCCCAGGCGGACGGCGATCCCCGATCTTTCGATTTGCGTCCTGAGGACGGCGGCGCCTTGAGCGTCGAGCTGGCGGGGAAGGAGCCGGTCGAAAAACTCCACGACCCCGACCTGGGCGCCCCGAGCCGCCAAAGCCCGGGCGATCTCCAGGCCCAGAAGCCCACCGCCCAGAACGACCACGCGGCGATGCTCGCGCAGATAATCCAGGATGCTCAGGGCATCGTCCCACGTCCGGAGGGAAAACACTCCCTTCTTGTCCGCGCCGGCCATGGGCGGGACGAAGCACGAGGCTCCGTCGGCCAGGAGAAGGCGGTCGAATCCGACCTTCCGACCCGAAGAAAGCTCCACGGCCAAGGGGTCGAGGACGATCCGCCGGGCGGGCGCCGCCAGCCGGACCTGAATCCGGCGCTCGGCATACCAGCCTTCCGGGAAGGCGAAAAGCCTCTCAGCGGGAAGACGGCCGGCGATATGCTCGATCAGGTTCGGACGGGGATAGTAGCGATATTTTTCTTGGGCGAAGATTTCGATTTCGCCCTCAAAGCCGGCTTCCCTCAAGGTTTTGGCGGCGATGACGCCCGCCAAGCCGTTGCCGACGATCCCGATCCGCGTCATGGGCCTTTTCCGCTACAGTGCGCCCGCGGCGGTCAGGAAACCTTTTGGAAAAAATCTTTCCCCACCCCGCATTGAGGGCAGGTCCAGTCGTCGGGCAAGTCCTCGAATTTCGTGCCGGGCTTGACTCCGTGTTCCGGGTCTCCGAGAGCGGGGTCGTAGATGTAGCCGCAGGCCTGGCATTCGTACTTGTCCATGGGATCCCTCCTGATGGAAATCAATTTTCCCAGAGAACGCGGTTTTCGTACTCGGTCTCAAGCCGAAGCTTGTGCCGCCGCTCCTGGGAAATCAAAAACTCGAAAAGACGTCTCTGGTCGTCGGTCGAAGCCAGGGCGAGAAGGCGCTCGTAGAGCTCCACGGCCTTCTGCTCCTTCTTCGCGGCGAAGATGAGCAGGTCCTGAAGGCTCATCTCGGCGCTGACCGGCGCTTCGACGAGAAAGTCGCTGATCCTGAGGTCCGGCACGCTGACCGCTCTCAGGGATGCGGCCTGGGATGAAGACAGGTTCAGCAGCAGGCGTTTGTGATTCTCCTCCTCGGTCTTCAGGTCGGCCAGGAGCAGGCGCAAGGAGTCGTTCTTGGCTTTGGACATCATGTCTCCGTAGCCGCGGGCCGCCTCTTCCTCGCGCTCGACGGCGAAGGCGATGATGTCGCCGAAATCCTTGAATATGTCGCCCGGCAAGTCACCCTTCCTTTTTGACCATCGGCTGATTGCAGCATACGAGCGTCCCGATTCCCTGCCTGGTCACCCGGACCTCCTGTCCGCAGACCTTGCACACGTATGTCTTGTCTTGTTCCGCCATCCTCATCGCTCCTTTTCAGATTTTTCAGAAACAACAAAGATTTATTATACTCGAAACCCCTGTCTCTTAATAGGGGGACACAATTCCTATTAACCTTATTTGTCGTGGCACACGAAGAGCCGAGTGGTTTTGGAATTCCATCTATCGCCAGCTTTTAACGTCAAATTCGCAGGGTCTAGTTTTAATCATTCGAATAATAGGCAGGTCCTGAATTCGATTTCGAAATAAGGCGAATAGATATTATGTCCCCCTATTTCCCCCCTATTTCCTATTTGTTTTTCTCATTTCTGGCACGAGGGGCAGAAATGGGTCGCGCGGCCGCCGACGACAAGACGTCGGACGGCAACGCCGCATCGAGGACAGGGCACGCCGGCGCGTCCGTAGACTTTATGCTCGAGCTGAAACCGGCCCAGCCGGCCCTCGGCGTCGGCGTAGTCGCGGATGCTCGAGCCGCCGCAGCGGACGGCGCGGGCGAGAATCCTGCGCATGCTGCGCCAGAGCCTTCGGGCCTCGACCGGGTCGAGCCCTGAGGCGGGCCGGAGGGGGGCCAGCCGGGCGTCGAAAAGTATCTCGTCGGCGTAGATGTTGCCGATCCCGGCCAGAAAACTTTGATTGACAAGCAGACTTTTCAGCCTCCCCCGGCGGCGGCCGAGCAAGTCGAGGAATCGCCGGCGACCGACATCCAGGGGTTCGGGCCCGAGAGTCTCAGGAAGGACGCGCCGCACGTCCCCGTTCACAAGATACAGGCGGCCGAATTTCCGCGTGTCCCGGAAGCGGATCTCACGGCGACGGCCGAAGCTCAAGACCAGGTGGGTGTGCCGATCCCGGGCGTCATCAGCCCCGCACACCAGAAACTGTCCCGTCATCTTCAAATGAAAAACCATCTTCATTCCGCGTCCGAGTTCAAAGATGAGATACTTGCCCCGGCGCCGGATATCCACGATGCGCCGCCCGGGGAGGCGACGCAAGCCGGCCCGGCCGGAGCCCTTGAGGAGGTGAGGACTCACGTGGCGGCACCGGAGAATCACCCGGCCGGCGAACCAACGGGCCAGGCCGCGGGCAATCGTTTCGACCTCGGGCAGTTCGGGCATGCGGGCTATTGTAATAAAATATTCCTTGATTTGAAAAACCCGTTGGTCTAAACTGGCACTCCCATGAAGGCACACGCCGTCGTCTTTTTCCTGGCCGGCTGGGCCGTTCCCGGCCTGGGACATTTGCTCCAGAAAAAATTCTTCCGGGGGATCGCGTTCCTCGTCTGCCTGGGAGGCATGACCGCCCTCGGCCTGGCTATGGGCGGACGGATTTTTTCGTTCCAGCTTGAAAATCCGCTGACCGTGCTGGCTTTCTTCGCCGACATCGGCAACGGCCTGGTCTACGTCCTCTCCCGGATTCTGCCCTTCGGCCTCGGCGCCTTGAAGAATGTCACGTACGAATTCGGAACAGCCTACCTGGCCGGAGCGGGCCTTCTCAACTTCCTGATCGCCCTGGATGCTTTCGACATCGCCGCGGGAAAAAAGAAATGATTCTCAAAAGCCACCTCCTGTCCATGGTTCTTTACGCCCTGCTGGTGAGTGTCGTTCTGGCGCTCATTCGACGCTCCGACGTGAAATCCCGCATCCGCTACGGCCTGATACTCTTTCTGGTCATGGTCGGGGGTGCCATCGCCTTCGGCTGGTTCATGTATCTCTTCGCCCGCTGACCGGGACGCCGCCCTGTCCCCCGGACACGGCCCCCCCTTTGTCCGCCCGGCTTCTCCCCCCACCGGGGCTGAGGACGAGGCGGCCGCCATTCCGGGGGAGGATGTCGACAACGGGAAACAGATGATGACCGTCCTTGTCTTTTGATATACTGGAGCGGGATGATCGAGCTCTACCACGTCTGGAAACAGTACCAGAAGCCGAACTGGGCCCTGTCCGACATCACCCTCCAGGTCAAGAAAGGCGAGTTCTGTTTCGTCACCGGGCCCTCGGGTTCGGGGAAAACCACCCTCCTCAAAACCATCTTCCGCGAGCTGTATCCCACTCACGGCCAGATCATCATCGCCGGGAAGAACATCCAGCGCATCCCCTCCTCGAGGATCTACGAGCTTCGGAGGCAGATGGGCATCGTTTTTCAGGATTTCCGGCTCATTTTCCACAAGCGCGTCTTCGAGAACGTCGGCCTCCCGCTCGAGGTCGTCGGCCTGCCCCGCAAGGAGCTGAGACGCAAGGTCTTCAACGCCCTGCGCATGGTCAACCTCCATCACAAGATCTGGGAATTTCCCGCCGGGCTTTCCTACGGAGAGCAGCAGCGGGTGGCCATCGCCCGGGCGGTGGTCAACAATCCGAGCATCATCCTGGCCGACGAACCCACGGGCAACCTGGACACGGAGCTGGCTTTTGAGATCATCGCCCTGTTCCGGGAGATCAACCGCCAGGGGGCTACGGTCATCATCTGCACCCACGACAAGGAGATCATCCGGCGCTTCGCCGACCGGGCGGTGTTCCTTCACAGCGGAAAACTCATCGGCAAGGAGACGTTCTGACATTCGAAAACTGAAGCACTTCCTCCTCTCCGCCGCGGGCAGTCTGTGGCAGCACCGGGTGCGGAATTTTTTCTCCATGTCGATCATCTGTCTGTCTTTCCTCGTCATCGGCATCTTTCTCTCCCTGTCGAACAACCTCCAGTTTCTGGCCCGGCAGCTTTCGGAAAACCTGGCCGTCGTTTTTTTCCTGGAAAAGGACATCGCCCCCGAGACCCGGGAGGACGTCATCGGCCGGATCCGGAGCTCGCCCCCCGTGGACCGGGTGCGGTTCGTCCCGCCCGAAGAAGCCCTGCGGCGTTTCCGCGAGCGCTTTCCCCAGCTCCAGGATGTCGTCGCCGACCTCGGCACGAATCCCTTTCCCGCTTCGATCGAAGTCGTCCTCAAGGACAGGGCCGCCGCTTCGCCCGATATTCTGCGCTTCATGAACGGCTTTCGCTCCCTGCCCGGCGTGGAGGACGTCCAATTCAACCAGGACTGGGTGGAGAAAATGAGATCCCTGAGCCGCCTGGCGCGGGCGGTGGGATTCTTCCTGGGAGGCATCCTCATCCTGGCCTCGTTCTTCACCATCTCCAATGTCATCCGCCTCAACGTCTTCGCCCGGAAGAACGAGGTCGAGATCCTGCGCTTCGTGGGGGCCACGAACACATTCATCCGCATGCCGTTCATCATCGAGGGCGTCTCCTTGGGGATCCTGGGCAGCCTTCTGTCGTTGGCCCTCATCTACGGCGTCATCCGATCCTTTCCCCTTTATCTCGGCGCCTCTCTGGGGGCTTTCCAGGATATCGTGAACTTCCGCTTTCTGACGCTCGGGCAGTCCCTGACCTTGGTGATCGGCGGAGCGGTCATGGGCCTCCTGGGCAGCCTGAGTTCCCTGTCGCGCTTCCTCAAGATCTGAAACACAACCGCCGGCCGAGCACAGCCCCGCAAGGAAAGGTCTCGCGAATCCGACCGGACAGGCGGCCGGGCGCCCGGCCGCCGTTTTGTTGACACCCCGGCGGAGTTGACCTACAATTTTCCTCACATGAGCACACTGGGTCAGGAGTTGAACCGAGAACGCGAGACACGAGGCATCCCCCTCCAGGAAATCGCCCGCCAGACGAAAATCAACATCCAATACCTCCTCGCCCTCGAACAGGACCGCCTGGATCTTTTGCCCGGAGAGTTTTTCATCAAGGGCACGATCCGGGCTTACGCCAAATGCATCGGCCTCGATGAAAATCAGGCGATCAATCTCTACCTCCGCCAGGCGCGCCAGCCGTCCCCGGCCGCGCCCCAACGGAGGAAGGCGGCGGCCTCGAAAATGTCGCCCGCCCGATGGAGAAAGCTGTTTGTCCTCGTCCTTCCCCCGGCGTTCCTTGCGGCCGTCCTCATCTTCTTCAAGCCCTGGGCCATGAACAGCCGTCAAGGCGCCTTTCCCTCCGCCTCTCAGCGCGTCGAGGCGACGGCCAAGCCGGAGGCCGAACCGCCCTCCGGCCCGGAGGCGGCTCAAGCGCCGTCAGCGACCGAATCCGGAGAAGTCCTTGTCTTCGACCTGGCGTTCAGGGACGAAGTCTGGATCCGCATCCAGTCCGATGCCGGCCCAGCCGAAGAGGCCCTGATGCAGGCCGGCGACCGGAAGACCTTCTCGGCGGCGGAAAGGATCGTGTTGCGGCTCGGCCGGCCGGACCAGGTGGACATGACCATCAACGGCCTCAAGGTCAGGCCCTTCCCGTCCTCGGCCACGGCCCAAACCTATGAAATCAACAAAGACAATTACCGGAGCTATCTGGCCGAGTGACCGCCGCGGCCGCGGATTGCGCCCATGAACCCGGAGAACGACGGGAAGAGAAAAGGCCCGCGGGTCGTCGGGGCGATCATCGTTTTCCTCATCGTCCTGTTTTTCATCATCGAGTTCACGATCCGCCAGTCCCGGGGCTTCGCCAGCGGATCCCTTCCCGGCGTTCTGCTGTCCACCCTCCAGGTGATCGTCCTCCTCCTCTTTCTCATCCTCTTTTTCGTTTTGGGCCGGAACCTGATCCGCCTGTACCTCGAAAGGCGGCAAAAGGTGCTCGGCGCCCATTTCAAAACGAAGCTGGTTTTGTTCTTCATCTCCCTGTCCCTCATCCCCACTCTCCTTTTGTTCTTCTTCGCCAGCGACCTCATCAACCGCAACATCGAAACCTGGTTCCGGACCCCGCTGGACGGCGTCCTGGAAGACACCAAGACCGTCAGCGATTCCTTGTACCGCAGCGCCGAGGACCTGACGCTCCATTTCGCCCAACGCCTCTCCCAGGACATCCGCGCCCGGCGGCTCCTCAATCCCGAAAACAGGCCGCTCCTCCGCGAGTTCATCCGCAACAAGCTCAAGGAATACCGGCTGGATGAAATCGGCGTTTTTCTCGGCGAGGAAGAGCTGTTCTCCTACTTGAATCCCGATCTTCCCCTTCAGGACTACCGGGACGTCCGCCCCGAGCTCGTCAAGCGGGCGTACCTGGGCGAGACCCTCCAAAGCCTCGACCGCATGGGAAACGGGCAGATGATCCGGCGCGGGGCGGCCTTCAATCTGCCCGATATCGGGGATGCCCTGGTGACCGCCGGCACGTTCCTGCCCCAGAACACCGCCGAGAAAATCGACACCATCACCGCCTTCGTCCTGCGCTACCGCCAACTCAAGCTTCAGAAGAATCCGGTCAAGACGTTCTACATCATCACCCTGCTGTTCATCACCCTGATCATCGTTTTCGCCGCCAGCTGGCTGGGATTCCGGCTGGCCAAGGGGATCACGGTGCCCATCGAAAAATTGGCCCAAGCGACGCGCGAGGTGTCGCGGGGCAACCTCGAAGTGCGCGTCGAAGACCCGGCCTCGGACGAACTGGGCATCCTCATCGAATCCTTCAACCAGATGATCTCCGACCTGAGCTCCAGCCAGAAAAACGTGGCCCAGAAAACCGACGAGCTCGAGGCGCGCAAGCAGTCCATCCAAACCATTCTCGACCACATCACCACCGGCGTCATCGCCCTCGACGCCGAAGGCCGCCTGATATCGATCAACCCCAGCGCCCGGGAAATGCTCTCTCTCTCGGAGAGGGACGTCCTCGGCCGCCCCTACGGAGAGGTGCTGGCCGATTCCCGCTTCGAGGGCATCCGGGCCAGCATCGACTGGGAGAGGAAGAACCGTCACAAGCTTTCCGACCGCGAAATCATCCTCGAAGACTCCGGGCAGCAGAAAACGCTGGCCCTGACCCTGACGCCCCTCCTTCAGCCGGATGGGGAGTCCGCCGCCGGGACGATCGTCGTCCTCGACGATCTGACCCAGCTCATCAAGGCCCAGAAAATCGCCGCCTGGAAAGAGGTCGCCCAGCGGGTGGCCCACGAGATCAAAAATCCCCTGACGCCCATCCAGCTGTCCGCGGAGAGGATTATCAAAAACATGTCGCGCGGCGAGCCGAGCTCCTCGGGGATCATCGAGGAGGGCGCGCGGGTCATCATCCAGGAAGCCAAGACGATCAAATCCCTGGTGGACGAATTTTCGGATTTCGCCCGGATGCCCAAGGTCCGACTCCGACCCGGCGATCTGCATGAAATCCTCCACCAGGTCCTGCCTCTCTTCCGCGGAATCTTTTCCGAGGTGGAGTTCGACCTCCGGCTGCGACACGACATTCCCTCGCCCATCCCCCTCGATCCGGAACAGATGAAGCGCGTGTTCATCAACCTTCTGGACAACGCCATCGAGGCCATGAACAAGGCCGGCCGGATTTCGATCGCCACCTCCTTCGACGCAGCCTCGAAAAGAGTGAGGATCGAAGTGGCCGATTCGGGACCGGGCGTGGCCAAGGATATCCGGGACAAGATCTTCCTGCCCTACACTTCGACAAAGAAAAAGGGCCGTGGCTTGGGCCTGGCCATCGTGGATCAGATCGTCCGGGAGCATAACGGCACCATCGACGTCCGGAGCCACCAACCCACAGGCGCGAAATTCATCATCGAGATACCGACATGAGCCGAGCGAATATCTTGATCATCGACGACGAAGCCAGCATCCGCTCCGCCCTCAAGGGCGTGCTGGAGGACGAGGGTTTCGACGCCGCCTTGGCCGAGACGGGAGAGGAAGGGCTCCGTCTTCTCGGCCGTCAGAACTTCGATCTGATCCTGCTCGACATCTGGCTCCCGGGTCTCAGCGGCCTGGACGTTCTCCGAAAAGTCACGGCCCTCGATCCCCACCCCCAGGTGGTCATGATCTCCGGGCACGGAACTGTCGAGACCGCCGTCCAGGCGACCAAGCTGGGGGCTTACGATTTCCTGGAGAAGCCTCTGACCCTGGATAAAGTCATCCTGACGGTCAAAAACGCCCTGAAGCAACTCCGACTCGAGGAGGAAAACATCCAGCTCCAGGCCAAGCTCGCCCGGCGCTACGAGCTCGTGGGCGACAGCCCGGCCCTCCGGAAGCTGCGGCTCGACATGGAGAAGGCCGCGCCCTCCAACGGACGCATCCTGATCACCGGGGAAACCGGGACGGGCAAGGAACTTGTGGCCCGTCTCATACACAAACGAAGCCGGCGCCGGGACAAGCGGTTCGTCGAGTTCAACTGCGCCGCCGTTCCTCCGGACATGATGGAAGGCGACCTGTTCGGCGCGGCCCGGGGGGCGGCCCCGCAGGCCGGAAGGGAAAAAAAGGGCAAGATCTCGGCGGCCGACGGAGGAACGATCTATTTCGACGAGGTCGGCGACATGAGCCCCGCCGTCCAGGCCAAGCTCGTCCGCGTCATCGAGGATCGGGCCTTCCTCCACCCCGGGTCCTCCCAAGCCGTCAGCGTCGACGTCCGGATCATCGCCTCCTCCAGCAAGAGCCTCAAGGAGAAGGTCGCCCAGAACACATTCCGCGAGGACCTCTATTTCAAGCTGAACGTCATTCCCCTCAACATCCCCCCCCTCAGGGAACGGCCCGAAGACATCCCGATCCTGATCGAGCATTTCCTGGCCCGCTTCGCGGCCGACTACGGCCGGAAGCCCAAGGTCATGACTCCCGAGGCTCTCCGCGCCTTCCTGAATTACTCTTGGCCGGGCAACGTCAGCGAGTTGATGAACGTCCTGGAGCGGTTCGTCATCATGGTCGAGGAATCCGAGATCCGCGCCGAGCACCTGTCCTTGCTCGTCGAGGCCCGGGAGGCCGAGGCCGCCGCCGAGCTCGGTTCCTGGCCCTCCCTGGCCCAGGCCCGGGACCGGTTCGAAAAACGATTCATCCATCAAACGCTGGTGACGAGCCAGTGGAACCTGACCCAGGCCGCCGCCCGGCTCCGGATGCCCGTCGAGGACCTCCAGAACCGGATGGCCGAGCTGAAGATCTCGCTGAGCAACTGATTCGGAAGCCGGAAGCGGAACGGACATGCCCCGCGACCAGACCGAAGCCGTCGTCCTCAGGAGCACGGCGTTCGCCGACCAGGACAAGATCGTCACCTTTTTCTCCCGCGACAAGGGGCTCTTCCGCGGCATGGCCAAGGGCGCCCGGAAGTTCGGCAACCGTTTCGGCAGCCTTCTGGAGCCCCTGACGTTCGTTACGGTTTTCTACTACGAGAAGGAACGCCGGGACTTGGTGACCGTCTCGGGATGTGATCTGATCGAATCGTTTTTCGAAATCCAAAAGAACCCGGCCACGGCGGTCACCTTGGCCTATTTCGCCGAGCTCGTCGAGGAATTTTTCCCCGCCCGGGCGCGCGAAGACCTCGTTTTCCGGCTTCTGCTGGCCACCCTGCGGGCGCTGAAAGCGGACGGGAACAGGGCTTTTGCGGCCCGCTATTTCGAAGCCTGGTTTCTGCGGATCAACGGCCTGCTGCCCGACGTCCGCAAGTGCCGCCGCTGCCGCCGTCCGGTCGCCGGCGGGGGATTCCTGTCCGGAATAAAGGACGGCATTCATTGCCCGGACTGCGCCGATTACCGAAAAGACGCCGTGGGCCCGGAACTCGGACGTTTCCTGGACTGGACGGTGAACAATCCTCCCCCCGCGGCGGGAGCCCAGGAACCCTGCTCGGGCGAAGAGATCCGCGCCGTGGGCAAAATCCTCCAGGGCCTCATCATCTTCCACCTCGAGCGCGAGCCGAAGACGCTCCGCTGCCTGGGGGAGTGAAGAATGCCGGAACGCCGCGCCGATCGTTTCCCGGCGGCGGAAGCCGCTTGTCACCGACACCATGAGCCAAAAGGAGAACGCCCATGAAAAAAGGAAATTTGCGCCGGACGACGGCCGCCGTCCTGACGGGATTGATTCTCATCCCCTTGACCGTCCTCGGCCAGCGGACGGGCTATTCCCGCGAAGAATGCGAACGACGCCGCAAAACGCTGGCCGCCGGAGTCGAGGAGGGCATGATCGTCCTGTTCGGCGAACCCCTACCTCATCCCGGCTCGGCCTTCCGTCAGGACAACGACTTTTATTATCTCAGCGGCGTGGAGGACGAAAACGCCATCCTGGTCATCGCCGCCCCGTCGGCCGAAACGACCCTCTTCCTGCCCCGCCAGACACCGAGGGAGGTGATGTACGAGGGAGCGAATCTTCTCGCCGACGAGAAACGGCAGGCCGCCTGCGGATTGACCGCCGTCCAAGACCTCTCCTTCTTTGACGAGTTCGTGGCCCGCAACCGCAGCCGGTTCGCCGTCACCTGGTTCCGTCTTCAGCCGCGCGACACCGTGGACACGGACCGCGGAGAGACGTTGCTCTTCGAAGCCCGAAAGAATCGCAATCCTTACAACGACCTGCCGTCGTTGGACAGCCATCGCCTGAAAAAGTTCCGCGAGCGTCATCCCTCCTTCGACATCCGCGACGTGACGCCTCACATCGACGCCTTGCGCCTCATCAAAAGCTCGGAAGAGATCGAAATCCTGCGGAGAAACGGCCGTTTGTCTGCGGAAGCCATAAGGCGGGCCATGCTGGCTTCAGGTCCGGGCGTTTTCGAATACGAAGTCGAGGCCGCGGCCCGGCATTGGATCGTCAAGCACGGCGCCCGGGGCCCGGCTTATCCGCCCATCGTCGGATCCGGGCCGAACACCTGCATTCTCCACTATGCGCGCAACGACCGGAAAGCCGAAGACGGGGACCTGCTACTCATGGATTTCGGGGCGACGCTCGACTACCTGTGCATGGACATCACCCGGACCTGGCCCGTATCGGGGCGGTTCGCTCCCGAACAGAGAGAGGCCTACGACCTCGTCCTCCTTGTTCTCAAGGCCTGCCTGGAAGCCTACCGCCCGGGCGTTACCTCGGATCAGGTGAAGGACCATGTCAAGCGGGTTCTCAAAAACCGGGGCCTGGATAGCCGAGGCCTGACCGGCGGCATCGGCCACTATGTCGGATTGTGCGTCCATGACGTCGGTCCGCGAGGGCTTCCCCTTCAGGAGGGCATGGTTTTCGCCATCGAACCCGGCTTGTATGATTCCAAAAGAAATTTGGGCATCCGGATCGAGGACACGGTCCTCATCACCCGGGACGGATGCGAGGTCCTGTCGGCCGGCGTCCCCAAGGAGGTCGAGGAAATCGAGGAGCTTCTGGCCCGAAGAAAATAGGGCCTCACTTCTTCGGATACGCCGGACGATCCGGAAATCCCTCGGGCTTTTTCTCGATAAGCTCCAGGGCGACCTCGATCGCTTTTTCCAGCTGGGCGTCCCGCCCGGCCGCGGCCGAGGCCGGATCGTTGTCGACGAAAATGTCCGGGTCGGCGCCATGGTTCTCGACGATCCATTCGCCGGCTTTCCCCCAAAAGGCATTGTTCGGCTGGTGGACGATGCCGTTGTCGATCGTCGCTTGGCCGTTGACGATGCCCACCAGCCCCCCCCAGGACGTCGTGCCGACCACCACGCCCAGCTGGCGCGACTTGAAATGGTCGACGAAGGCCTCGCCGTCCGAGCCGTTGTTTTCGTTGGAGATGACGACGTAACGTCCCTTGCCCGCCGAGCCGGGATAGCGGAAAGGAACCATGTTTTTCAGGACATTGAAGGAATTGAGCTCGCGTTCGAGCTTGTCGATGAGGAAGTACTCCGTCCAGCCCCCCGAATTGCGGCGGACGTCGATGATCAGGCCGTCTTTATAGCGGAAGGCCCGCCAGAACTTGTCGAACTCGCCTATGCCGCCCGCGCCCATGGCCGTAATGTGCATGTAGCCCACCCGGCCCCCCGAGGCCTTGAGGACCTTGCGCACGTTGTCCGTCACCCAGCGGAAATAGCGGAGCCGGGAGTCGCTGCGCAGAGGAAGAACCTCATAAGTTTTGGCCCCGGCGGCCGTCGGGCGGCTGTTGACCGTCAGCCGGATCTTCTGTCCGAGCGCGACCTGGAGGAGCTCGAAATAGTCCTGAGGCGGCCTGACCTCCCGTCCGTTGATGGCGATGAGATAGTCGCCCTCCCTGAGGGCGATGTCCGGCCGGACGAGCGGACCGGTCAGGTCGGCGTTGATCTCCGTGGGCCCGTAGATCTTGTCAAATTTGTAGAAGCCCGCTGCGGCGTCCGGGACAAAATCCGCGCCCAGAAGCCCGGTAAAAAGGACGGGGTCGGGGGGATCGAGAGGCCCCATATCGCCGCCGCCGACGTAGGTGTGAGACACACACAACTCGCCCACCATCTGCTGCAGCACCCAGTTCAGCTCGGCCCGCGAGGAGATCTGGGGCAGATAGGCGCGATAGGTGTCGCCCATGGCCTTCCAGTCGCGCCCGTGCATATCGGGATCGTAGAAGAAATCCCGGTACCATCGCCAGGAATCGTTGAAAATCTGAAGCCATTCCTTGGCCGGGTCGACGAGGCAGGTCATGCCCTCGAGCGACACTTTGGCCCCCGGCGATTGGGAATCGGAGGCCTTGTCCAGGGAGGAAGCGTAGACATTCCCCTGGCGGCTGAAGAGAAGATAACGGCCGTCCACAGAGAGTTCACAGGAGGCGATTTTCTCCGTCAAGACCGTCTCCTTTTTTTTCTTCATGTCGAATATATGGAGGTCCCACTTCGTGGCGCCGCCGGGCTTGAAAATCTCCTCGTACTCGTCCTCGGTGAATTCCGGGACCGAGGACCAGAGCACCTTGCCCGGTCCGGCCTTGAGGAAGAAAAGGTTTCCGGCCGGAACGGGGAGAGGGAAGGTCCGCTTCGCCAAGTCTTCCAGATCGATTCGCAGCACGGCCGGCGCCGCAGGCGGGGCGGATTCTTTTTCCGCCTCGGACTCGACGGCGGCTTGGGGCGCGTCCGGAGTCGCGCCGAACTCCTCGAAAGGCGGCTTTTCCCCGGCGCGGAGCTGGACGCACATCACCTGATAGGGCGTCCCGAGGACGTGGTTGTCCTCGTAGAAGTCCATGCGGACGTCGAAGTTGCGGCTGGAGAGATAGTAGAGGTATCCGCCGTCGGCGTCGAAACAGGGATGGAGGTTGTCAAAAAAATCATCGGTCACGGGATAACGCCGGCCCTGCTCCAGATTGTAGAGGAAAACCTGACTGTTGCGATTGGACTGGACCAGACTGTAGCATACCCAGCGGCTGTCCGGGGACCAGGAGTAGTCGCTGATTTCCCAGGTAAACTCGTCGTTTTTCATCTGATTCGAGGAGTCGATCTTGATCAGCTTCCTCGTGGCCACATCGAGCCAGAAAAGGGTGTAATCCTTGTTGCCGAACAGGATTTTCTTCCCGTCAGGCGACCAGAGCAGCTTGTAGTTCGTCCGGTCGAGGGTTGTGGTCAGAGGTGTCCACTCCCCGCCCTCGATGCTTTGGGTGTAGATCTGGTATTCCCCCGTGCGGTCCGAGAAGAAGGCCACCGTCCGGCCGTCGGGCGAGAGCTGGGGGTACCGTTCCCTGCTGCCGGGGGTTTGGGACAGGTTGCGCGTCTGGCCCTTGTCCACGGGCAGAAGAAAGATGTCTCCCCGGGCTTCGATGACCACCGTCCGGCCGTCGGCGGAGATTCCCTGGCTGTGGATGTACCGCCGGGGATTAATGACCCGGGGACGAAGCGTCCAGCGGTCCGACGGGAGCCGAACGGCCAGTTTATTCGTCAGGCCGGACTCCGTCTCCATGAGGCGCAGGTAGCCGTCCTGCATGAAGACGATCCGCCGGCCGTCGGTGGAGGGCATCATGACATCAAAGTCGGCGTAGGAGGTGACCTGACGAATCTCCGAGGATCCGATCTTTTGAGCGTACAAATTGGAGATTCCGTTCGTCCGATCGGAAACAAAAACCATGGTGTCCCCGACCCACATGGGGTAGCTGTTTTTACCGACATAATCGGAGACGGGGGCAAACATGCCGTCGGTGAAACTGTAGAGCCAGATGTCCTGGTACCGTCCGCCCTTGTATCGCTTCCAGTAATACTCCTCCTGGCCGCGCCGGCAATAGAGGATCCGTGTGCCGTCAGGCGAGAAGCTGCACAGCACGCCCCGATCGAGGGGGAACCTCTCGGGCGCCGATCCCTCGAGGTCGACGAAATAGAGGTTCGGATCGCGCCCGGAGGCGTTCTCGAACATCGAACGGAAAACGATCCGGCGCGAGTCGGGCGTCCAGGTCACGACCTGAGCGAAGCCGGGAACATAGGTCAGCCGGCGGGGCGCACCGCCCTCGGCCGGCAGGCAATAGACCTGGGGAGAGCCGTCATACGAAGCGGTGAAGGCGATCCAGCGTCCGTCGGGCGAAAACTTGGCCATGCTCTCGGTCCCGGGAAAGGTGGTCAGGCGGGTCGCGTCACCGCCTCGGTCGGAGACCAGCCACAGGTCGCCCTCATAAGTGAAGACGATTCGGTCGCCGTGGATATCGGGGTAGGTCATAAACCGCGATTCGGGCAACGCGGACAGCGATGAGGCGACGATCAGCAAACAGGCGATAATCCAAGCTTGTTTCATGAGGGGACTCCTTTCAAACGGCCAAGAACATCGGGACGTCAAAAATGTATAACCCTCACCGGAGAGGAAGTCAACAATGCCGCGGCCGAGGCCAGATCGTTGTCGACGCAAATGTCCGGGTCGGCGCCTTCCTGCCGCGGACCGTCAGTCCGAAAATATGATGCTGTTTCCGGCTTCTTTGATGAAGTAAACCGGCCGCCTGTCCGCCGGTCCGAAGATCGTTCCCGTGGGCTGAGGGTCGTCCCAGGTGTTGTCCACGGCGGAGATCTGTCCCCGGTTCGGGCTCCGGGCGTCATCGATGCCGTACCGCTCATTGCCCCGGATGATATTCCCCGTCAGGATCGGGCGAGCGTCGAAGAGAACGTACACCTCGGGCAGGACATTGCCCGTCACCGTGTTTCCCTCAAGGGTCGGAGCGGAGCTGTCGGTGCAGGTCAGGCCGTGTTTCCGGTTTTCCCTGATGATGTTGTCCTCGAGCCTGGGCGTCGAGGAATCGACGCATTCCACGCCGTCTCCTTCGTTGAGCTCGATGGTGTTTTTCCGGACCGAAGCGGACGCCGCACCTCGCAGGGACAGACCGGCGGCGGTGTTGTCCGTGACGGCATTCCTTTCGATGACGGCCGGGGCCTCGCAGACGATGCCCACGAAATTTTCCCGCACAACGCAGGAATCCAGCGTGGAATCGTTCCGAAGAATCACCCCGGCCCGTCTTCCTCCCCGGATGGTCAGGCTTTCGACCCGGCTTTGAGCGGCGTCCTCGAAGACAGAATCCGCGCCCGTTCCGTCGACGGTCACTTGACCGGCGTCGACGCCCCGGAGCGTGACCCCCGCGCGGAGGAGGAGCGGAAAGCTCTCCCCCAGGGCGGAGTCGTAAAGTCCGGGGTTGACGATAACGGTCATTCCCGCCGAACTGTTTTGCAGGCCCGCGCCGATCGTCCGGTATGGATTGGAGGACGAGCCGTCCCCGTCTTCGTCATCTCCGGTGACGGAATCGACATAGATATCGGAGGCGGAGGGCGGCGGTTCGGGCGGAGGGATGAAGGGTTGAGTGGGCGTCTCTCTCCTGCAGGCTGAAGCCAAGAGGGCAAAGACAAACAGGAGGGCGGCCGGCCGACGGCGCCGATCCTTAAGACCTCGATCGGACAGGCTCAAGAGTTTCTTTCTTTCGGAGCCGCCGGCGGGGACGCCTGGGAATGGCTGATGGGTGGTGGAGCTGACCGGGATCGAACCGGCGACCTCTTGACTGCCAGTCAAGCACTCTCCCAACTGAGCTACAGCCCCACCGAGTGGCGGGAGCATGATACCGAAAGAGGGTTCGGAGGTCAACAGCCGGCCTTACGGATGGCGTCCGTCATGACCTCTCCGCCCGCGACTCATTCCAATTCACGGACTTTCTGGGCGGCTTGGTAGCTGAAGGCTCCCTCGACATACTCATCACGAACCGTCTTGTAAAGCTCCAGCGCCTCGATCTTCTGGCCTTTTTTCTCCAAGGCTTCCGCGAGGCGGTAAAGAACGACGTCCAGAACGTAGTCCTCGGGATTCTCGGTTTGGATGGATTTGTAAGCCTCGATCGCCTTGTCATAATCCCGGCGCTGGAAATAAATCTGCCCCAGAATATCCCGGGCCCGGTAGTGCAGAAAATCCTTGGGACCGGCGGCCGCCTCGGAGAGGACCGCTTCCGCCTTCTCCAAATTGCCCTTCCCGACCCAGTGTCCGGCCAGGAGCACCGCGGCCAGGCGACCGGTCCGGCCTTTGGCGGCCCACTCTTCAAGCCGGGCGATGTTGTCCGGGTTTTTCTCCACGTCCCGGTAGAGGTCCAGGATTTCGGTCTCGGCCTTGCCCCGGTTTTCCAGGGCCCGGCCGTGCAGGAATCTGACACCCAGGAAAATCAACACTCCCGCCGCGGCGACTCCGGCGGCGGCGATAATCCATATCTTGTAGACGCCGAGGAAATGCATAAACCTGTGAAGACCGGAGGCGAATTGATCTTCCTTGAGGTGTTTTCTTTCCGTTCTTTTCATATCCGGCTCCTTGCCGTTCGGGGAACCCCGTTCCACGCAGAACCACCGAACGGGTCGGGCGAGAATGTACCACAAACGCCCCCCGAAGCCAAGGGACCGGACCGGAACGCCCGGTAGAGGAAAGGAAGGTCTTTCAGGGAAAAAGCTTTTTGACCAGGGCGGCCAGTTGACGGGCGTAATCCTCACAGTTCTGCAGCGCCCGGCCGTCTGGACGGCCGACAGCCACCGGGCCGTAATGGTCGCCGCGATCGGATCCCTGGACGACCATGCCGTGGATCATCAGGGCCTTGAGAATGTCGAGGACCGTGGTCTCGTTGCCGCCGCCGACATTGGCCGAGGAGGAAAACGCCCCTCCCACGCGCCCTCGGAGCTTGCCGTGGAATTTCACGCTTTCGTCGAGCAATTTTTTCATTTCCCAGGCCATGGTCCCATAATAGGTGGGCGAGCCGAAAATGAGAGCCTGGTAGCCGGGCAGCTCGTCGACCCCGACCTCCTCGACGCGCTTGAGGTCGACATCCAGTTCCGTTTTTTTCATCTCCTCGGCGATCTTCTCGGCCATCTTCCGGGTGTGTCCCGTCCGGGAATAATAGCTCACCAGCACCTTGGCCATCTCATCGCTCCTTCCGGGGCGGTCGTCCCCATCCGAGATTCCTACGAAGCGACTCCGTTTTGCGGCCTCTCTCTCGAGCCGGCCGGCGTCGCCGCCCGTCGGCGCTCGTTTAAAAAATCCACCATGCGCCGTATGTCTTCCTCCGGCAAGTGCATGCGGAAATACCTCTTGTCCGGATTGACCGGATAATGCTCCAGGCTGGTGTGGACGACGAACAGCTCTCTGACGTTTTCGGCGAACGCCCGCAGGGCGTAATCGTAGCGGATGGTCGAATCCTCGGGATTCAGGATGAGGATATGAGGGCGATCCTGAAAACACGCCTCGTGACGGCGGCGGAGGATCAGCCGGCTCACGGCGAAAAACGTCCGACCGTCCATATGGTCCAGGATGACCTTGACCCTTTCGGGCGGGTAGGAGCTGTACCAGAAGGCGAATTTTCGGAGAAAACGAGTGCGCCACACCCTGGCCGAGAGACCGAAAGCGTCGAAAAAGTTCACCACCAGGACGTAAAACAGCCTTTTCTTGCGCTTGAGATTCAAGGATTTCTTGCCCAGAAAGGGAAAAATGGCCACCACGCCTTTGCATCTCCGGTCCCGGCGCAGGCGGCTGACGACCGCGTAGCCGAAAGAAATTCCCGCCAGAATGTAATGATCCAGGCCGAGGCGTTCGATCTTGTCCTCCACGTAACGGGAGAAGCTGTCCAGACTGACGTCTTCCACGGGCGGCGCGGCCAGAGAGAATCCCGGCAGGTCGATGAAATGGACGCAGAAATGATCGCTCAGATAATCGACCAGGCCCTGGAGCAGGACGCTGTTGGCGTAAAAGGGATTGACCAGAACGATGTGCTCTTTTTGGGTTTTCGCTTCCGTCGCCATTCCCGGTTCCTGACCTGTCTTCGCGTCTTCTTATCACAAGGTCCGCCGGCCGTCAATTCCAGATCAAGAGCCCGAATTCCGGCCCATTCCGGATTTTGCGCTCCCGGAGAAGAGTCTCCGGCCTCCCGCCTTACGGCCGCCCTCTTGCCAGAGACATCGAATTTGTTTATCATTCGTTGTTCATCCGACCGAAGGAGTTCACCGATGAAAAAGAACATGGGAGAAACCGATCGGCTGATCCGCACGATTTTGGCCGTCGTGATCGCCGTTCTGATCTGGACCGAAATCCTCTATGGAACACTGGCATGGATTTTCGGCGCCCTGGGCGTCGTTTTTCTCGTCACCAGTCTGATCCGTTTCTGTCCGCTCTACGTTCCCTTCAAAATCTCGACGATCAAAACAACGAAAGCCTAATCCGCTGAACCTATTCACCACCATGCTCGACGGCGTCGGCCGGACGCCTCTGTTGCGCCTCGGCCGTCTCGGCCGCGGCCTCAAAGCCGACATTTTCGCCAAAATCGAATTCCTGAATCCCATGGGCAGCGTCAAGGACCGCATCGCCAAGTACATGATCGAAAAGGCCGAGAGCCAAGGCCGCCTCAAGCCCGGCGACACGATCGTCGACAACTCCTCAGGCAACACGGCCCTGGGCCTGGCCATGGTCTGCGCCATCAAGGGCTACAAGATCAAGATGGTCGTCCGGGACAGTCTCAGCCCCGAAAAAATCAAGTTCTTGAGAGCCCTGGGCGTCGAGCTCGTTTTCGTCGACCACACGCTCCCTCCCGAATCTCCCGACTCCTACAACAACATCACCCCCCGCATCGCCCGCGAGACGCCCGGAGGCTATTACCTTGACCAGCACAACAACAGGGACAACAATGAGTGCCACTACCGGACGACCGGTCCGGAGATCTGGGACCAGATGGAGGGTCGCATCGACTTTTTCGTGGCCGGCGTCGGAACGGGCGGCACTCTTTGCGGCGCGGCGAAATTTCTTAAAGAGCGCGACCCGCGGATCCGCGTCGTGGGAGTCGATCCCGTGGGGTCCATTTTTTTCGACTACTTCCACTCCCGGAAGCTCGTCAAGCCCTCCCCCTACCTCCTGGAGGGGTTGGGGGACGAATTCCTCATCGGCTGCGTGGACTTCGATGTCATGGACGATATGATCCAAGTCTCCGACAGAGACTCGTTCGCCATGACGCGGCACCTCGTCCGGACCGAGGGGGTGCTCGCCGGGGGATCGAGCGGCGCGGCGGCCTGGGCCGTGCTCGAGCTGGCCAAGAAATGGGATCGCCCGGCGCGCATCGTTACGATCTTTCCCGATTCGGCCGGCCGCTATCTGAGCACGATCTTCAACGACGACTGGCTGCGGGAAAAAAACATCGTTCTCTAAAAATCCTCTCCCGGCCTCACGCCTTCCTTAACGGCCGGTGAGGGTGCTCGCCGGGTCGAGGCCGGCCGCCCGACGGGAGGGCGGAAAAGCCCCGACGACGCAAAACAAGACCGCGACGGCGACTCCTCCGGCCAGCATCCACCACGGATAACCGAAAAAACGATCGGGCTTGAAAGGAAATTCCGGCAGAAGCTGGACGGCCAGCCAGTCGACGGCCAGGCAGGCGGCCGCCCCCAATGCCGCGCCCGCGACGCCGCCCAGACCGCCGACCAGAACCGCCTCCCCAAGGAACAAGGCCCTGACGTCGCGGCGCGTCGCTCCCACAGCGCGCAGAAGCCCGATTTCCCGCCGCCTCTCGGAGATGATCATATAAAAGGTATGGGCGATGTTGACCGCCGCCAGCCCGACGATGACCAAGCTGATGAGCGTGAATCCCAGGGTGACGAGCGTCACGACGAAACCGACGCTCTCGGCCATGCGTTGCTGGCCGGTGTCGAGTCCGAATCCCATCGCCCGCACCGCCTCCTGGATCGACGTCAACCTGGCCGAGGATTCCGCTTCGAGAACGGCCATGTCGTACGTATCGGCGGCCCGCTCCCCGCGGAGAGTGCGATTGAGCTTTCGCACCGTCTCGAGGGGCATGGTGATCCCCCCCAGGAGGGCATGATGGCTCGTCCCCACCAGACGGACCCGGAGAGGAACCTTGGCCCCCTGGACCTGGGCGTCGGAGACGAACGAATCGTTGACCGTCAGTGGCAGGGCGGGGAGGTAAGGAATCAGGATGTCGTTGACCGGGGGGAGGTTCCGGGACCGGGCAAAACTGGAATTATAAAGCTCGACCAGGCGCTTGGAAAGGAGGATGGGGATGGGCCGGCCGGGTTCGGGGTCTCGGAACTCGCCGAACTCGGCGTCGTCCTCGACCAGGCGCGGATCGAGGCCGTCGGCCATGATCTCCAGCCAGGAGTTGAAATCCCTGACGGCCACGAGCCACTCCGGCCTGACGCCGGGCATGCGTGATATCCTCTCGATTTCCTCGGGGTCGATGCGGCTGCCGACCATGGCCATGGTGGAGGGCACGTCGAGTTTCATCCGGGGATAGACGGCCGCGACTCCGGGGATCCTCGCGAATTCGTCCAGGGCCGCCGAGTCGATGATCCGGCCGGCCGCGGCGTCGTCGAATTGCATCATCCGCGGCACGACCTGGATGCGGTTGGCCTCCAGGGGGAAAATCTCCGTGGAGACAACGCGTTGAATGCCGCTCCCCAATCCGATGAAGAACACGAAGCTGGAAATGCCGACCACGATGCCGATGGCGGCGAAAACGAAATTCCTCCGATTGCGCCGGAAGTCCTGGCCGACGAAACGTCCAAGGCTTGAAAGGGTCATGCCTTCCCGACCTCTACGATCCGGCCGTCCTCGAGACGCACGCCGCGCGTCGCTTTCCTGAACAAATGTTCTTCGTGCGTGACCGCCACAACGGTGATGCCGTCCTCGCGGTTGAGAAGCTCGAAGAACCCGATGATCTGTCCGCTCGTCCTGGTGTCGAGGTTGCCGGTGGGCTCATCGGCCAGGATGAGAGCCGGCCGGTTGTAGAGAGCGCGGGCGATGGCCACTCTCTGCTTCTGCCCGCCCGAAAGCTGACCCGGCAGCTGGCGCAGCTTGTCCTTCAGACCGACGCGAACCAAGACTTCCTCGGCCCGTTCCCTCGGGTCCTCCTTCCATCCGGAAAAGAAGGACGCCAGAGCCACGTTCTGCAGGGCGTCCAGGTGGTCGAGGAGATGGAAATGCTGGAAAACAAAGCCCACCGCCCTGTTCCGGAAACGGCTGAGCGCTCTGTCGCTGAGCGTTCGGAGATCCCGGCCGGCCACGACGGCCCGGCCGTCATAGGACGTATCCAACCCGCCGATGATGTTCAGCAAGGTGGTCTTTCCCGACCCGGACGTTCCCACGATCTTGATGAACCCCCCGGCCTCGATGTCCAGGGTGACATCCCGCAGGGCGTGCGTCGCCCCTTCTCCGCTTCCATAGACCCGGCTGACTTTTTTCAACTGAATGACCGCCGCACCGCCCGCGGAGGCGCCGGGCGGTTTTGTTTTCCGAGCGGAAGGAGGAAAACTCATGGTCGGAAGCATACCATAAGCGGGATGGAAACGACATTGTTTGACAGACAAGATGCGGCATCTCCATTTCTGTGACTTTCCAGAAGAAGTCGAAAGCGTCCTGTCGCGGCTCCCCCCCGGCCGTGCTCGCGGCAATGCGGGTGCGTGCGGGCGGGGGCAGCCCGCCGCGCCTCCCTTCCTCATGAGTATCGGAATCACAGAAAGGAAGATGCTTTCCAGAGAAAAAAAGTCTATAATCAATTTGTTGTGGCATTGTCCGAGGAGAAACATGATGGGATCTTCCAAGCCTCGCCCTGAAAACCGGCATGCTTCCGCGTCCGGGAATCCCGGCGAGATCGCCTGCCCTCGCTGCTCCGCGAGTAACGGCCCGGACGCCAGCTTCTGCATCGAATGCGGCGCAAACCTCAAGGACGCCCGGCCGGCCGGCGCCGCCGCGACGGCTTCATCCCCGCTTCCGGACCTTGAATCCGCTCCCGCCCGGGGAGTGTCCTGCCCTTCCTGCCGGTCGGACAATTCCCTGGACTCCGCCTATTGCGTCGAGTGCGGAAGGGATCTGCGGGCCCCGGAAGACAAGGAAGCGGAAGTGAGCGCCGTTCCGGCCGCTGGGGCGGCGGAACCTGAGGCCGTTTCAAACGCCGAGGCGCCGATCGCGGAAGCGGATCCCAAGGAATCCGATGCCGCGCCGTCCGAAGCGGTCGCCTCCCTGTCCGAGAAACCGCCGTCCTCGCCGTCGGATTCGTCCATGACCGCCACCCTGAGAATGGTCCGCAAGGAATTCGGAACGGGGGCGATCTTCGCCGACCGCTACCAGATCGTCGAGGAGCTCGGCCAGGGCGGAATGGGCCGTGTTTACCGGGCTGTGGACAAAAAGGTCAACGAGGAGGTCGCCATCAAGGTCGTCCGGCCGGAGATTTCCTCAGACCACCGGGTCATCGAGCGCTTCAGCAATGAGCTTCGCAACGCCCGACACATTTCCCACAAAAACATCTGCCGCATGTACGATCTCTTCGAGAGCGAAGGCCTCCACTTCATCACCATGGAGTATGTACCCGGCGAAAACCTCAAGAGATTCATCCGGCGCTCGCGCCAGCTGACTGTCGGGACGGCCGTGGCCATCGCCAAGCAGGTGGCCGAGGGGCTGGAGGAAGCCCATCGCCAAGGCGTCGTCCATCGGGACCTCAAGCCTCAAAACATCATGATCGATCACGAGGGAAACGTCCGCATCATGGATTTCGGCATCGCCAGCTCGATCAAGACCCGCGGTATGACCGTCCAGGGGGCGATGATCGGGACGCCGGATTACATGTCCCCCGAGCAGGTCGAGGGCCAAGAAGCGGACGCTCGCTCCGATCTCTATGCCCTCGGCGTCGTCCTCTACGAAATGCTGACCGGCCGGGTGCCTTTCGAAGGCGAGACCCCTCTCAGCGTAGCCCTGAAGCACAAAAGCCTCCCGCCGCCCGACCCGGCTTCCCTGAATCCCCTGATTCCCTTTGAACTGCGGCGCCTCATCCTCAAATGCCTGGAAAAGGACCGGGACAAGCGGTTTTCGAACGCTGGGGAATTTTTAAGCGCCCTCCATCGAATCGAAGAGGAAATTCCCACCGCGGAACGCGCCCTCCCCGAACCCGTTCAGGCCGAGAAGAGCGCGACCCTTGTCCCCGCCCCCAAGAAAAGGCGGCTCCTTCCGGTTGTCGTCGCGGCGTCCCTGGCTCTTGCCGTCCTGGCCGTATGGTTTCTCTTCCTCCGGCCCCGCCCGGCCGACCGGCCGGCGGCGGCCGCCTCCCCCCCGCCCAGCCGGACCGCCGAAACCGCGCCTCCGTCCGCCGAGGAGACTCTGTCGCGCGGTTTTCAAGACCTGAGAGAGAAAAAATACGACGCCGCCATCGCCTCGTTCCGCGAGATCCTGGCCAACGAGCCTTCAAGCGTGGAAGCTCTCCTGGGCGCGGGCCTGGCGCTGAAAGGGCGGGGAGATCTTGAAGAGGCCTTGGCCGAATTCCAGAAAGTCATCCGCTTCGATCCTTCGGATCCCCGAGCCTATGAGCACCTGGGAGACATCTATTCCGAACGCCGGGAAACGGAGAAGGCCCTGGAAGCCTACGCCCGCTGTGGGGAAAGGTCCCCGGAAGGCGAAACCGCGGACAGGGTCCGCAATAAGGCCGCCTTGTTGAGGGCCGCGGCCGAGAAGACCGAAGCCCGTCCGACGGAAACCGTTCCGGCGCCGCCCGCGGCCAAGCCGGTCCCGGTGAAGCCCTCCCGGCCGGCCGCGGAACCCAAGGCCGACATTTCCGGACTGTTGGCCAGGGGCATCGAGGCGTTTCACGAGAAGGATTACGAGGGATGCATCCGGGAGATGCGGGCCGTCCTGCAACTCGACCCGGAAAACACGACCGCCCGACGCTATCTCGACGAGGCCCCTCTTTTTCTGGCGGCCGAGACTGCGTATCGGGAAGAACGATGGGAGGACTGCCTGACCGAAGCGCGAAAAATCCTGGCCCTGTCGCCCGACAACGTCCAGGCGGCCCGATACGAGGACATGGCCTGGCAGAAGCTCGCCCCGACGAAAATCAAATCCGCCGTCGATCGCTTCGTCCGAGCGGCGAACAACGACCAGATCCTGTCCTTCTACCAAACCGCCTGCGATCCCCCGCTCTTCCAGAGGATCAGGCGGGAGGCGGAGATCGTCAACAGCCTTTACGAGCAATTCCGGGCCCGGGCCTCTCAGATCATCATCCGCTTTCCGGCAAAGAACAAAGCCGAAGTGCGCTTCACCAACATCACCACGGGCATCATGAAGTCGGAAGGCAAGCGCCGCGTCGTCTTCGAGGGGATCTATGTCTGGAGCATGGAGCGCCGGGGAGACGACTGGTCGATCGTCAACATCCAATCCCTGCCCTCCCGGAAATAGTCGGGCTGTGGTATGCTGTCCGGAAATGCGGAGGATCTCGCCATGGCTCTCGATGAAAACGCGATCTTAAAAATTTTCAAAGACACGGGCGCCCTTCTGGAAGGCCACTTCATCTTGACCTCGGGAGCGCACAGCGGAACTTATTTCCAGTGCGCCAGGGTGTTCCAGCACCCCCGCCACGTCGAGTCCCTGGCTCGGGACATCGCCGATCATTTCCGGGGCGAAAAAATCGATGTCGTCGTCTCGCCCGCCGTCGGCGGCATCGTACTCGGACAGGAGGTGGCCCGCCTCCTCCCCGCCCGGGCCATTTTCACCGAACGGGTCGAAGAACGGATGGTCCTGCGCCGCGGGTTCGAGCTCGCGGCGGGAGAGCGGGTGCTCGTCGTCGAAGACGTGACGACCACCGGAGGCTCCGTTTCGGAAGTCATCGAAGTCGCCCGCGCCGCGGGCGCCGTGGTCGTGGCCGTCACGGCCGTCGTGGACCGAAGCTCGGGACGCGCCCGGTTCGACGTTCCCTATTTTTCCCTCGTCCGGATGGACGTCGTGAACTACGCTCCCGGCAATTGCCCCCTCTGCCGGTCGGGCAGCGTCGCCGTCAAGCCCGGCAGCCGCAACTTGAAATCCTGACCGTCAGGCTTTTCTGTATTTTTTCCCCCAGGGCGCCTGCTTGTGGTACTGATAATCGGCCAGGGCGCGGCGCATCGTCTCGGCCGCCAGCTGGGCGCAGTGAACGTGCGATGCGGGAAGGCCTTCCAGGACCCGCAGAATTTCCGAAGCGCTGACCGCCGCCAGGGCTTCGATGAAGGATCTGCCCGCGGCCAGCTCCGTGGCCACGCTGCCGCAGATGATCGTCGCTCCGCAGCCGTCGGTCTGAAAACCGCATTCGTCGATCCGGCCGTCGCGGACCCGCAGGAACATCTCCATGGTGTCCCCGCAGGATCCTTGGACCCGGGCATATCCGTCCGGGTCTTCGAGACTTCGGAAGTTTCGCGGATTCATCCAATGATCGATGGCCGCGCGGCTGTAGGTCCGGCGCAGGTCCTCCAGGATTTGCTCCTGGAGCTCGCGCTGAAACCTTTCGACCTCGTCGTTTTCGTCCATGACAGCCCTTTCCACCCGGCGGCGGGCCGAAAGGTCTCCGACGGCCGGGAAAACGCGGCTGAGGCGTGGAGGCCCTGGCCGGACTCGAACCGGCGACAAACGGATTAGGAATCCGTTGCTCTATCCACCTGAGCTACAGGGCCGCCCGGAGAATGACGGGCGCCGTCGCCCGCCCGGCGAACGGCCTCACTATAGCAAAGGGCGGCCGGAAACCGCAAGACGAGGGCTTCAGATCCGCAGCTTCAAACCCTGGCGGGCGGCCTCGGTGCGCGGAAAACGGCGCCGGGCGCGTCGGACAATCCCGTCCACCATCCGGTCGTCATGGTCGGGATTGAGATGGGAGAGAAGAAGGTTCTTGACTCCGGCCTCCTCGGCCAGCTTCACGCCCGCTTCCCAGGTGCTGTGGCCCCAGCCGCGCCGGCCGTCTTCGTATTCCCCGGGGGTGAACGTGGCGTCGCAGACGAAATGCTCCGCGCCGCGGCCGAACGCGACCAGCGCTTCGTCCGCTCCTTTGAGGGGATGCTCGGTGTCCGTGGCGAAGACGACGGATCCGTTTCGGCCGTCGAGCCGGTAGGCCACGGAGCCCTGAGGATGGGTCAGGGGCAGATGAGAAATCTCCACCCCGCCGAGATGCATCCGTCCGGCCGGCAGCGCCTTAAAACGTCTCTTGGAGCGGAGTTCCGAGAACTCCAGAGGAAAGAGACGGCGGCCCATGAGGGCCGCGAGCAGCCTCTCGGTTTCCTCGGGCTCCTCGTCGGCGTAAAACGTCAGTGCCGTTCGTTCGGAATAGAGAGGCTCGAAAAACGGAAGCCCCATGACGTGATCCAAATGGAAATGCGTCAACAACAGGTGAAGCTCGAGGCGCTCCGCGCCCGAACGCTCCCGGATCTTCCGGCCGAGGTTTCTGAGCCCGGTGCCGGCGTCGATGATGACGAACTCTTGAGAGGAAACGGCGAACGCTGCGCAGGCCGTGTCTCCCCCGCACCGTGCCTTCTTCCGGCCAGAAACGGGAAAAGTGCCCCGGGTTCCCCAGAATTCAAGCTCCATTCTCCTCTCCCTTCTTCGTCTTACTCATCTCCCGGCTCGAGCGCCAAGGCTCCGCCCGTCATTTGGATTTCAGGTCGAAGACTCCGTCCCAATCCTCCGGAGGGGGCGCGGCCAGGAGGTCCCGGCAGCGTCGGCCATGGACCGCGGCCAGGGGGTCTCCTTCGAGGCCTTCAAACCGCTTGAGCGCCTCGCCGAAGTTTCGAGAGCGGTAGGCTTCGAGCGCCGACTGATACGTCCTCAGCCGGTTCCGAACCTCTTCGGAAACGAACCCGGCCTCGCCGACAAGCTCGAACACCCGGACGGGCTGTTTCCGGCCCACGACACGGAGAAGGTCCGCTTCCCTGGCGACCACGGCCTCCCCCGCCCGGGCCACGGTCCCCTCCCCGGCCAGGAGGAAAAGGCCGTAAGCCTTGCAGGCCCCCTCGAGACGGGCGGCCAGATTGATCGTGTCGCCCATGGCCGTGTAGTCGAAGCGGCTCCGGGAGCCCATGTTGCCCACGACCGCTTCGCCGGAGTTGAGTCCGATGCGCATCCTGAGGTCGGATCCGCACTTCTCCCTGAAGAACGGCCGCAGCTCCGCCAGCCGCGCCTGGCAGCGGAGCGCCGCCCGGCAGGCGCGAAGCGCATGGTCCTCCTGCTCCAGGGGAGCGTTCCAGAAGGCAATGACGGCGTCGCCCTCGTATTTATCCAGAGTTCCTCCCGTGTCGAGGATGATATCGGTCATCTCCGAAAGGTAGGCGTTGAGCAGGTGGACGAGCTCCTCGGGCGAAAGCCTCTCCGAAATCGAGGTGAATCCCTGCACATCGGAGAAAAACGAGGAAACCTCCCGTCTCTCTCCCCCCAGACGCAGCCGCGAGGGATCGGCCAGGATGCCCTCGATGACCTGGGGGCTGAGATAATGCCGGAAGACGGCTTTGATGAACCGTCGCTGCCGTCCTTCGGTTCTGTAGTTCCCCAAGGCGGCGCCGATGAAAGACGCCGCCACGGCCAGCTGCGGCGCGGCAAGCTCGAGCCACAGGCCGCCCCGATAAGCCGCCGCAGCGGCCGCCGCCGGCAGACAGAAAACGAACGCCAGAAAGAGGACGAGGTGCCCCGTTCTTTGGAGGTAGGAAACCGCCGTGGCGGTCAATACCGAGAACAGAAGGAGAAGCGCGAGCGACAGCCAAGGGGGAACAACCCGGATGAAATCGTCATGAAGGAGGTTGTCGATGATCGCGGCCTGGATCTCCGTTCCGGGGCTGACCGGACTGAGAGGCGTGGGCCTCAAGTCGAGAAGCCCGGGAGCGCTCCCCCCGACAAGCACGATCTTGCCGGCGAACTCCGAGGGTCGGATCTGGGGCACCCCTCCCTCCTCGATCACCGCCCAGGAATTGATGATCGCCGCCAGGGGATAGGCGCGATAGGTTCCCGTCGGCCCGTGATAATTGATGACCATCCGCCCCCCGCGGTCGAGGGGAACGGCGTCAAGATCAATCTCCCGTCCGCGGACATGCTCGGCCAGGGCCAAGGGGAGAGTGGGCAGGATGAGATCGCGATAGCCGAACAGAAGCGGCGCCCGCCGAAACACGCCGTCGTCATCCGCTTCGAACCGCACGTTCCCTACGCCCCGGGCCGCATCGAACAACACATCAAGACAAAGAGAGGCTGAAACGGAAGGAACGACGGCTCGGGCGGGCGGTTTCCGGCGGTCCCATTTCCGGCCGGAGAGAAGCGCGGCCGCCTTCTCCTCCGCCCCGCTTCCGTCTTCCCGGTCCGCGACCTCGCGGCTGAGAAAGACGGGCAGGAACACATTCCCCGCCCGGCTCATGGCCCGGGCCAGGTTCAAGTCGTCCTCATCTCCGTAGGCGGACGGCTCGGAGAGGATGAGGTCGAAGAAAACAGCCCGGGCCCCGCCGGCGCGGAGAAAATCGACAACGGCCGAATATATCTGCCGGGGCCAGGGCCAGGAGAGGCCCTGGTCTTCATAGAAGTCCAAGCTGTATTGATCGATCAGGAGGAGGACAAGAGAAGAATCGGCCTTTTCCGGCCTGGCCAGCAACCGGAGCCGAGCATCCCAGCTCTTCCATTCCAAGGAGTCGAGGAGCCCCGTCCGCGAAACAAGCGCCGCCGCGGTAAAGGCCAGGAGCCCGATCACCAGCCCGCGGAGGAGACGTTTCGGCAATTAGCCCTTAATGTATTTTTTAAAGCGGTTCAGACGGATGGAATCCCGAACGGGAAGGGTTCGGACTTTCCCGATCCGGCTCTCCACTCTGTCCAATCTGTCCTTGGCGGGGGGATGGGTTTTAAACCAGCCCCCTCCCTGTTTCTGACCTTCCTGGGCGGCCAGATTTTTCAAAAAGTCTGACAATCCTCCGGGGTGGTAGCCCGTGGCCAGGGCGAATTTCACCGACAACGCATCGGCCTCGTATTCGTATTTCCGGTCATAGCCGCGCTCGATCAGGCTCCCGACGATGTCGCCCAGGGCGCCCTCGAACACCTCGGTCAACTTGCCGAGCTCCTGGGGGGTGTATTTCTTGGCCACCTCATGGCCGAGCAGTTTGAAGGCTTCGACGAGTCTGGCTTTTTTTATGGACCGCAGCCCGTGCTTGGCCGCCACGTGCCCGACCTCATGGGCCAGCACCGCGGCCAGCATCTCCTCGTCCCGGCACTGCCGGAGCAGGCCTCGGGTGATGAACACGAATCCTCCCGGGGCGGCCAGGGCGTTGACTTCGGCCGAGTTGAGCACCAGGAACCTGTAGCCTCCGTAAATTTCGGGCCGGTCGGAGTAGGCGGCCACGGTGTTTCCCAGCAGGTTGACATAGCTGTTGAGGGCCGGATCGTTATAGACCTTGTATCGCGACAGGATGAGCGCCGCCACGGAACGTCCGATGTAATACTCCTCTTCCTCGGTGATGTCGGCGAAGGTGTTGCGGACGACGGCCGCGGTCTTGCCGGCCTTCTTGATATTCCCCTCGGTCAAGTACTTCTGGCCTTCCTGGAGCAATGAGCAGGACATGACGAGGAGCGAAAGAAGAAAGACGGTCAGAACGAGAGCGGGAACGCGGCGGGCGGTCATTTGACGCCTCGGAATTCGCCCAGCCGGCCCTGCCTGAGAAAAGCCTCAAGCTGGGCCCGACTGACGGCCATGCGAACCATCCTGTCCACCCAGACGAAACTGACGTTCCTGTTCCGGGCTCGGAAGCTGTCCTCGACCTGCTTGTTGAATCCCTTGGCCGCCATGGCCACCTCCGTGGCCGTGGCCTGGTTCTTCGTGCTTTTGCCCCAGGCCAGGATGTCGAATTGCCTGGGCTCGACCGCGCTGAGATGGATCCAACCGGCCTGCCCGCCCGATGTTTTGACCTGGAGCCAGTCCGCTTCCCGGTTGAGCAGCACAAGGCCGTCGCCGGCTTTCACATTCAGCACCGTCGACGCGAAAAACTTGGGCCGGGAGCGCAGGGCGGATGTTCGGACCTTGACGATGTAGGTTTCGGCCGCAAAAAGCGTCGCGAAGAGAAGAACAACCCCTGCCAGGACGGGGATGTTTTTGGGCTTCACTCTCACCTCCTGCATTCCGCTCGTCGGTGATCATTATTCCAAAAAAACGCTCTTTTGCCAACTCAAATCCCATCACTCCGGCCGACGATTTGTCGCCCGGCGGAAGCGGGGCGGCACGAGTCAAGACGAAGGCTTCGGCGCCGGCCGGGACTCGGAGCGCCTCCCGAGCTCACCGAGCACCCCCCTCCTCCTTCGGATCTCAAATCGGGTTGGGGGAACGGACGTCCGTTGCCCGGGCGAGCCTTTCCCGCATGAAGCTGTTGCGCATGACCTGGCGGTCGTTCTTGATGGCGATGTGGAGCGCCTTGGCCGAGCCGACGACCATGCTCAGCTTCCGGGCGCGTGTCAAAGCGGTGTAGAACAGGTTGCGTTGGAGCATGATGAAATGCTGGGTCAGGAGGGGCATGATGACCGCCTGATATTCGCTGCCCTGAGCCTTGTGGACCGAAACGGCGTAGGCCAGGGCGAGGGAGTCGAGGTCGTCCCTGTCGTAAAGGACCTGCCGGCCGTCGAAATCGACGGCCAGCCTGTAGCGCGCCCTGTCCAAGTCGCAGACCAAGCCGATGTCGCCGTTGAAAACGTCCTTCTCGTAATCGTTCCGGATCTGCATGACCTTGTCGCGCAGCCGAAACTCCCGGCTCCCAAGCCGCAGGCCTTCGGGCGAGGGATTGAGGCGCCGCTGCAGCTCCTGGTTCAGCCGGTCCACGCCCGCCAGACCGCGGTACATAGGGCTGATGACCTGGATGTGGGGCGACAGGGGAGGCAGGCCGAACCGGCGCGGCACGCTGTGGCAGGCGAGGGTGAGGATCGTCTTGAACGCTCCCTCCTCGCTTTCCTGGCGGAGAAAATAGAAATCGGCTTCCCGGTCGCCGCGGGCGGGATAGAGGAGCGACTGGCCGCGGTTGACCCGATGGGCGTTAAGGACAATGAGGCTGTCCCTCTCCTGGCGGAAAATTTCGTCCAGCCTCACCACGGGCAGCCGTTCCGAGGCGATGATGTCGCGCAACAGGTTGCCCGGTCCGACCGACGGGAGCTGGTCCTTGTCGCCGACAAGGACCAGGCGCATCCAGGGCGGCAGAGCCCGGAGGAGGTGAAAAAGAAGGACAAGGTCGACCATTGAGAATTCATCGATCACCAGCGCCTCTCCGGCCAGAGGACGTCGGTCGTTGCGTTTGAACTCCCCCGTCTGGGGATTGAACTCCAGAAGACGGTGGATCGTCTTCGCTTCGCGCCTCGTCGTTTCCTGAAGGCGCTTGGCCGCCCGGCCGGTGGGAGCCGACAGGAGGAGGGGCCGTCCCCAGCGGCGGAACAGCTCGGCCACGGCGTTGATGATCGTCGTCTTTCCCGTCCCCGGTCCGCCGGTGACGACCAGGACTTTTCGCCGGAAGCATTCCCGGACGGCGTCACGCTGGGCGGGCGAGTAGCTCAAGCCCGCGTCCTTCTCCACCTCGTTCAAGGTTCCATCGATATCGAAGGCCGGGACGAGAGGCGGCTCGCCGGCCAGGGCGCCAAGAAGACGGGCGGCCTCGCTCTCGGCGCGGTGAAGGAAGGGGAGATATACGGCCCGCCCCCGATCCGTCGTTTCGACCACCACGCTCCCCGAAGCGCAGAGCTCCCGCAACCCCTCAGCCGTCCGCCCGGCGTCCGATTCGATCTCGCGCCGGCACGATTCCTCCAGGTCCGCTTGCAAGGTGAAGACGTGCCCTTGCTCGCTGTCTTTTTCCAGAAGGTAAAGCAGGAAGGCCTTAATCCGGTCCAACGAGGCGGGATTCAGGCCGAGCCTCAGGGCGACCTGGTCGGCCGTCTTGAACCCGACCCCCCAAATGTCCAGACACAGCTGATAGGGATTGGCGCGGAGGACCTGGTAGGAACGCGGTCCGTACTGCCTGTAAATCTTCGTCGCCAAGCTGGTGGACACGCCGTGCTCCTGGAGAAAAATGATCAGGTCGCGGATGTCGCGGTGCTCCGCCCAGGACCTCTTGATTTCGGCCAACTTGGACGCTCCCACGCCGGGAACCTCAAGCAGCCGCTCCGGCGCGTTGCCTATGACCTCCAGTGTTTCCGGCCCGAACACCTTGAGAATGCGTCTCGCCAGCACGGGCCCGACGCCCTTGATCAAGCCCGAAGATAGGAATTTCTCGACCCCGGATTCCGAGGCGGGGAGGACGGGGACGAAGGACGCCACCTTGAACTGCCGGCCGAACTTGGCGTTGACTTCCCAGTCTCCGAAGATCTTCAGCCTCTCCCCCGGAGAAAGCGGAGGAAAGACGCCGACGATGTTCATCTCCCGGCCCGCGTCCGGGATGAAGCGGCAGACGGTGTAGCCGTTTTCGGGATTATAAAAAAGGATATGATCGATCACCCCCTCCAGAGAGTCGACCCCGGGAGAAAGGTCCGCTGCGGGCGGGAGTGGGGAGACGGGTGTCTTTTTCATGGCTGCCGCTCGCGGGATCGGGCTCCGTAGAGCGATGATATGTCATCGCCTCGAGACGGTCAACCGGCCGGTTTGACCGGCCGCGCGGGCTCATGGTAGTTTGAATAGCGTGAAATTCCCCAAGGCCTTCCTCAATTCTTTGTTCTGCGGGCTCTTCTTCTGCGTCCTGCTCGCGCTTCTCGTGGATGGCCTGAACATCAACTCCCGTCTCAGCCTCTCCTTCCTGGGCGGAATGGCCTTGGAGCTGTTCCTGACCTACGGTCTGGCGGCGTCGATTCTTTCCCTCTTGATGTTCTTCATCTACGACTTCTTCTCCTCGAAAAAGAACGCCATCTTTTTCATCTCGCCAACCTTCCTGATCCTCGGATTCTCCCTCGTGATTTTGACCCACCTCCTCGTCTTCTGGGCGAACCTCCGCCATTTCCGCGTCTTTTTCGAACCTCCGGTCATGACGCACCTGAACAGGCAGAAAGCCGTCCTCCTATCGCTCGGTCTGCTGGGGATTGCGGCCGTCATCCTCTTTTATCGCCTGAAGAAAAGGCCCCTCTTCTACTGGGCCTATGGCATCCTCTTCGCCGCCGGCATGGCCGCCCTCGTCTGGCAGAGGCCCCCTGTTCTTCCCCTCCACCCGGCGAGCAAGACATCCGCCCTTGAAGCCCCCCGGATCAACAGCCGGCTGACCCTCCTGGGCATGGAAGGATTGAGCTTCGATTTCATCATCCCCCTGCTCTCCGAGGGCACATTGCCCAATTTCAGCCTTCTTGTGGAAAACGGAAGCTGGGGGCGGTTGAGGGGATTCACCCCCAACGAGAACGAGGTCCTGGGCGCCTCGTTGGACACGGGCAAGCTGCCGGCCAAGCATCGCCGGCTTTCGGCCCTCTCCTATCGCCTGAGAAATCATCCCCAGCGCCTGGATGTTATCCCCCGGTTCATATTTTTCAGCCAACTTTCCAGGCTGGGCTTCCTGAAACCCGCGCCGGCCGAGCCTTCGGCCCGTCCCGCCGACATGTGGCAAATTTTTTCCGATTGCGGCCTGTCCGTCCTGCGGCGCGACCGCCCAACGGATGTTGAAGCCGTGTCCGACATCCAAAAGGCCGAGACGGCTTTCTCGCTGCTGTTCGCCGATCTGAGATTCGAGACCTCTCCCCTCTTCACTCCCGCCCGGCAGTCCTTTTTCCGGGATTTCCGGTTCGAGGACGAGGCCGGCCAAGAACGCCAGCGTCTCCAGCCCCGCGTCTTCTCCCTGATGCTCACCGGTTTGAACACCGTGGAGAAGCACTTCTACCAGTACAGTTTTCCCGACCTCTACAGCGGCGTGGACTCCGCGGACGCGGCCAAATTCGGCTCGGTCATCGCCAAGTATTACCAGTTCTACGACCGCATCATCGGCCGATACCTGACTTCCCTCAAGGACGATGAAACGCTCATTGTCTATTCCCCTCACGGCATCGAACCCCTCCCCTTCTGGAAAAGACTCTTGGGCTGGGTGTCGGGCCGGCCCGGCGTTTCGGCCGACCATGAACAGGCGCCGGACGGGGTGATCTTTTTTTACGGCAAGAAAATCGCCCGGGCGAAAAACATAGAGGGATTCCGGGTGATCGACCTCGCGCCGACGCTCCTGTATTTCACGGGGCTGCCCGTCGGCCGGGACATGGACGGCATCGTTCGCAGCCAGGTATTCGTCAAGGAATTCACGGCCGAGAATCCGATATTCTACATCTCATCCTACGAAGACATCAGCATCAAGGCTCCCGAATCCTAGAAAATCCGCTCCTCGGGCCGGCGTTCAGCGGATGACTTTCAGGATGCGCTTGATCCGGCCCTCCTGGAAGAGGATGCGGATTTCTTTAAACAGATTCGTCTTGGCACCCGCGGCCCCGGGCTCCAGGGCGGAACTCTCGGCCTTGTAAGAGAAATAAATGATCCACGGCCGGCCCTTGACGTTCGTCAGGGGAAGGAATCTCCAAACCCGGCTGTCGGCGCTGTTGTCCCTGTTGTCCCCCATGACGAACAGGTGTCCGTCGGGAACGGTCTCCGGGCCGTAGTTGTCGCCGTCCATGATGTATTCGGGATAGATGTGAACCTTGTATTTCTCCTCGTCAAGCGGCCGGCCATCGATGAAGACCTGCTTGTCTCGTATCTGGATCGTCTCTCCCGGCAGGCCGATGATCCTTTTCACGAAATCCTTGCTCAGGTCCGGCGGCGACTTGAAAACGACGATGTCTCCGCGGCGGATATCGCGCCGCGGAAGAAGGGACGCCTCCAGAGGGAGGGCGGTCGGAGCGTGGACGAGCTTGTTCACCAGGAGGAAATCCCCCACCAGGAGCGTGGGCTCCATCGAGCCCGTGGGGATCTGAAAGGCCTGGACGACGAAGGTCATGACGAAAAACACGAAAACGGCCGTTTCGACCACGAGCTCGAACATGTCGCGGAAAACATTCTTGGTTTTTTCCCCGTCCTTCTTCTTCTGCTTCTCGAAGACGGCGGTCAGGATGACGCCCCGGACGACGTACAGCACGATGCCGACGAGCAGGGCGTTCAGGGCCTTGGTCACGGGGAAAAACAGGGCAATGGCCACCACGGCCAGGAGGGACAGGATGCGGACGACTCGGTAGGTCTTCACCGGCAATCACCTCGAGATGGTTTTCTCATTAACAAGAAGGGCTACTATATAAGAAAAAGATGATTTCATCAATAGAGGCGGGGACGCCGCCCGCAAAAGCGGCGACCCGTCGCCGCCCTCCAAAAAAGACGCGCCTTCAGCGGATGACCTTGAGCAGCCGGCCCCAGCGGGCCTTGGGCAGGAAGCTCACCAGACGCTTGAGCCGGTCTCCGAGGCCCGTCCTCAAGTGGGCGTCGGCATCGGCGCGGTAGGAAAAATAGATGATCCACGGAATGCCCTTGACGCACTCCCGGGGGAGAAAACCCCACGCCCGGCTGTCGGCGCTGTTGTCGCGGTTGTCTCCCATGACGAAAACTTGGCCGCGCGGCACGGTCACGGGTCCGAAGTCGTCGCCGTCGAGAAGCAGCGCGCCGTAGAGATGGACTTTGTAAGGCTCCGCAAGGGGGCGGCCGTCGATCCGGACCTGTTTCCCCCGGATTTCCACTTCATCGCCCTCGAGGGCGATGATCCGCTTGACGTAGTCCTTGTTCAGGTTCTCGGACGGAGCCTTGAAAACCACGATGTCTCCGCGGCGGAGATTCCGTTTGGGCAGGAACGCTTTCTCGATCGCCGACGCTCCTTCGGCGACGACCATTTTGTTGACCAGCACGAAATCCCCGACAAGCAATGTCGGCTCCATGGAGGGCGTGGGAATGCCGAACGACTGGACGACGAATGTCAGGATGAAAAAAACGAAGATCGCCGTCTCGGCCAGGAGCTCGAACGTCTCCCGCAGCCCGTTCCTCGTCCCGGGCTTCTTGTCCTTCTTTTTGCTCAAGGCGAATGACCTCTTCTCGTCAGATAGAATAATCTTTTCCTTCATCAATAACAACGCCTTTCCGGTCCGCGTTTCTTTTTTGGAAACGACGATCATTCGATGAGACGCCCTGCGCCGAGGGCCTTTCCCTTGTCCTTCCCCAGCTTGACAGCCCGCACATATCGGGCTTTACTTAACCTATGAATTTCACCCTCTTCGGCTATCCCAAGACGGGCAAAACCACTCTTTTCAACCTCCTGACCGGCGCCCGTCTTGAGGTCCATGTTTACGACGAGGGAAAAAAAGAGCCGGTGCTGCGCGCCTGCCCCATCCCCGATGACCGTCTCGACCGGCTGTGGGCGCTCTATAAGGATAAAAAGAAGGTGGCCGCCACCCTGGATCTCGTCGACCTGGCCGGGATCTCGGCCGGCGAGGTCAAGACGAGCGCTCTGTTGTCCTTTCTGAGGAAAGCCGACGGGTTGGTCCATGTCGTCAGGGCTTTCGAGGACGAGGCGGTCTTCCATGCCCGGCCGATCGACCCCGCCGAGGACATCCGCGTCATGGAGGACGAGCTGGCCGTAGCCGATTTTCTTTCGCTCGAGTCGCGCCTGGAAAAGCTCGACAAAGACCTCAAGAAAGCGAAATCCCCCGAGGGGGAAAAGGAAAAAGCGCTCCTCGAAAAACTCCGCGCCGCGGTCGAAGCCGGGGCGGGTCTCAGAGACGTCGAGCTCAGCGCGGCCGAGGATAAGCTCATCCGGAGTTTCGCCTTTCTCAGCCGCAAGCCGCTTCTGCACGCCATCAACGCCCCGGACAAGGACGCCGGCCGCCTTGACGACCCCGCCGGCCTGTACGGACTGGATCCCTGCCGCGGCGAGGTCCTGGCCTTCTGCGGGCGCGCGGAGAGCGAAATCCGGGAGCTCGAGCCGGAGGAGGCGGAGCCCTTCCTGGCCGAATTCGGAATCCGGCGGCCGATCCGGGATCGGTTCTTCGAAACCGCCCCCCGCCTGTTGGACAGGCTGTTTTTCTTCACCATCGGCAAAGCCGAAGTCCGCGCCTGGCCGTTGCGGGCGGGATCGTCGGCCCAGGAGGGGGCGGGCGTCATTCATACCGACATCGAACGGGGGTTTATCCGCGCCGAAGTCGTCTCCAGCCTGGAGCTCTTCCGGCTGGGATCGATGGCCGCCGCTAAGGAGAAAGGCGCCCTCCGGCTGGAAGGGAAAGAATACATCATTCAGGACGGAGACGTGATCCAATTCCGTTTCGCCCCATGAAATCGACTTTCTCCCTCAAGTCCCGCGATCCCGACTCCAAGGCCAGGACCGGCCTGCTCCGCACGGCCCACGGCCGGGTGCGCACCCCGGCCTTCGGCCCCGTGGCCAGCCAGGGAGCGGTCAAAGCCCTGACCCACAAGCAGCTGCGGGAGCTGGGCGCCGACATCATCCTCGTCAACGCCTATCATCTTTCCCTCCGTCCCGGCGCCGAGGAAATCTCCCGTCTGGGAGGCATCCACCGGTTCATCTCCTGGAACAAGCCCCTCCTGTCCGACAGCGGCGGCTTTCAAATCTACAGCCTCACCCCGCCGCCCCGGGTCACGGAGGAGGGCGTCCATTTTTCCTCGCACTTCGACGGGAGAAAAATTTTCCTCCGGCCGGACGACGCGGTGGACATCCAGGTCAAGCTGGGCGCCGACATCATCATGCCCCTGGATTGTTTCCCCGCCTATCCCGCCCCCAAAGAAAAGATGAAAAAAGCGGTCCGCCTGACCACTCTCTGGGCCCGGCGCTGCCGGGACCGGTTCGCGGAGCAGGACACTCGCCAGCAGATGTGGGGCATCGCCCAGGGGGGAGTGGACGGGGATCTCAGACAGCGGAGCATCGACGACCTCCTCGAAATCGGCTTCAGCGGTTATGCCCTCGGGGGGCTGGGCCTCGGCGAGCCCAAAACCCGGCTGTTCGACATCATGGAACAGTCCCTCGAACGGCTCCCCGCCGACAAGCCCCGCTACCTGATGGGGCTGGGCTATGTCGCCGACATCCTGGAGGCCGTGGAACGGGGGGCGGACTTTTTTGACTGCGTCCTTCCCACCCGGAACGCCCGGAACGGAACCCTGTTCACCCGGGGGGGGACGATCGTCATCAAGAACAGGAAATACGCTCGGGACGAGCGCCCGGTCGAAGAAGGCTGCGCCTGCTACACCTGCCGGAATTTTTCTCGGGCTTATCTCCGCCATCTTTATGAGCGCAACGAAATCGGCTCCGCGGTGCTGAATACCATCCACAACCTTCATTTTTATCTTGACTTCTTTCGCCAAATGCGGCAAAGTATTGACTCTCTTTCCTTTAAAGAATTTAAGAGGAATTTCATTTCACGGAAGGAAGAATCGTTATGACGCTTTTCAACCTCCTCGCCCTCCAAACCCAGCCCGCGGCCTCGCCCACGCCCGCGGCCCCGGCCCAGGGCGGCTCGCCCGGCGGCTCTTCGCTGATGATGTTCGTCATGATGTTCGGGATTTTCATCATCTTCTACCTGCTCCTGATCATGCCCGCCCGGAAGAAACAAAAGAAGCACATGGAGATGGTGGGAAACCTCAAGCCCGGCGATCGCATCGTCACCACGGGGGGCATTTTCGGCACGGTCATGGGCTTCAAGAGCGCCGACAAGATTGAAGTCAAGATCGCCTCCAACACCGTCATCCAGATCACAAAAAGCGCTGTGGGCGTCATCCTGCCCAAGACGGAAAAAGGCGACTGACCCCCGGAGGACGCCGCGGCCTTCCCGGTCCGGCGGCGTCCGGAATCCACGACACAGGACCCGCAATGAGAAGAAACCTGCTGGCAAGAGTCATCCTGGTTCTCGTCGTCATCGGGACGGCGTTCATCCTGGGCTGGCCGCCAAAGAAGATTCCCCTCGGGCTCGACCTCGCCGGCGGAATGCATCTCGTCTTTCAGGTGCAGACCGACGACGCCGTCGAGATCTACGTCGACCAGACCATCGGACGGCTCAAAGAGCTCCTGTCGAGGAAGAAAATCCCGGTCGGTGCGTTCACCAAAAAAGAGCTCGGCCGTTTCACCATGTCCCAGTTCTCCCCGGACGACGAGGGCAAGATCCGGGACCTCCTGGACGAATACCTGAGGGACTGGGACTACGGCTTCACCGCCGGCGCCGTCAATTTGACCCTCAGGCATGCGGCCGAACGTACGCTGCGCTCCGAAACGGTCGACCAGGCCCTGGCGACCATCAACAACCGGGTGGACCTTTTCGGCGTCTCCGAACCTACGATCCAACGCCAGGGCGGAGCCGAAGGGGACCGCCTCGTCGTCGAGCTCCCGGGCATCTCTAATCCCGAGCGGGCCATGAATCTCATCCGCACTACGGCCCTTCTCGAATGGAAGCTCGTCCATGCCGGGCCCGTCGCCGAGGAGGCCGCCCTCCTTCAGAACTTCGGCGGCCAGGTCCCCGAGGACATGGAGGTCGTCAAGGGAGACCCGAAGAAAACCGAGGGAGGGTACTATCTCGTCAGCCGCGTGGCGACCATCACCGGCCAGGATCTGAGCTCCGTGAATCTCGACCGCGACGAGATGGACAATCCGGCCGTCGGCTTCGAGCTCAAGCCCGAGGGATCGGCACGCTTCGCCCGGCTGACGGAGGAGAACATCGGCAAGCCGGTGGCCATCATCCTGGACGGGAAGGTCCAGTCCGCCCCCACGATCCAGGACCGCATCTCCGACCGGGGCATCATCCGCGGCCGCTTCTCCATTGCGGAGGTCCGCGACCTGATCGTGACCCTGAAGTCAGGCGCGCTGCCGGCCTCGATCAAAATCCTGGAGAACAGAACGATCGGCCCCTCCCTGGGAGCCGATTCCATCCACCGGGGACTGATCGCCATACTCGCCTCGTTCCTGATCACCCTGGTGTTCATGGTGTTCTACTACCGGGGCGCGGGCGTCAACGCCCTCGTGGCCCTGCTGTTCAATCTGATCATCATCGTCGGCACCCTGGGCGCCCTGGTGACGATGAAAATCCCCGTCTCTCTGACCCTGCCCGGAATCGCGGGCATCATCCTGACCATCGGCATGTCCGTGGACGCCAACGTCCTGATCTTCGAGCGCATCCGCGAGGAGCTCAAGTCCGGGCGGAGCGTCCTGAGCTCGATCGGTTTCGGGTTCTCCCGGGCCTTGAGCGCCATCGTCGACTCCAACGTGACCACGGTCATCGCCGCCTTCTTCCTCATCCAGTGGGGGACGGGTCCGATCAAGGGATTCGCCGTCACCTTGATCATCGGCGTCTGCGCCAGCCTGTTCACCGCCATCTTCGTCTCCCGGCTGATTTTCGACCTTGTCGTGCCCAGACACAGAAAAGTGGAAAAGCTGAGTATCTAGCCATGTTGCAACTTTTCAAAGAAACGCGCATCCCCTTCCTGAAGTACAAGTATCTAGCCCTCGCCTTCTCCTGGACGATCATCGCCGCGGGGCTGATCAACATGTTCTTTTTCCGCGGCCTGAAGCTGGGCGTGGATTTCTCGGGCGGGACGCTCGTCCGGGTGAGATTCCTGGAGCCCGTTCCCATCAACGAGGTCCGCAGCCGCCTGTCCGATATCAAGCTGGGTGAAAGCAAGATCCAGGAGGTCGGCACGGAGAGTCGGGAGTACATCATCCGCACCACCCTCTCCAAGGCCAGCCTGGCGGACGCGGAGGCGGCCGAGATCGAGGCCACGGAAATCATGGCCAACCGCGTCATCGACACCCTGGTCACCGACGAGGATCGGCGGGCCGCCCAAGCGGGCCTTCAGGATATCAGCAGCCTGGACCAGAACAGCCTGGCCTTCATCCTCGAGCCCCTGCTTCTCGAGGACGCCTCGGCCCAAGCCCGAAAGATCCTGGACTTCCGCGTGGAACGGGGCGTCATCCGCAGCTGGAACGAGCTGCGCGACCTGGGCCTGGGCCAGGACACGATCGACCGCCTCAAGGAACGCTGCTATCTCGGCTCCCTGGCCGTGCTCAGCAAGGAGTCGGTCGGACCCATCGCCGGCGACTACCTCTGGAACCGCGCCCGTCTGGCCATCATCTACGCCCTTCTGGGCATGCTCATCTACATGGCCGTGCGTTTCAAGCTGGCTTACGGCGTCTCCGCGCTCCTGACCCTGTTCCACGACGTCCTCCTCACCCTGAGCGTCTTCTCCTTCACCAGCCGGGAGATCAACCTGCCCGTCATCGCCGCCTTCCTGACTCTGGTCGGCTATTCGATCAACGACACCATCGTCATTTTCGACCGGATCCGCGACAACCTGAAAATCCTCCGCAAGGCGCAGTTCGAGGACCTTATGAACCTCAGCATCAACCAGACCTTGAGCCGGACGATCATCACCGGCGGCACGACCATGCTGTCCCTGGTCGTCCTCGTGCTTTTCGGCGGCCAGGTCATCAACGACTTCGCCTTCACCCTGCTGCTCGGCATCATCATCGGCACCTACTCGTCGATCTTCCAGTCCTGTCCGTTCCTCTATTTCTGGTGGAAAATTTTCAAGCCCAAAAAAGGGATGAGAAAATAAATTTTGGCAAAAGACTTGAAATCGTGGATTCCTTTCCTTTATAATCCAATAGCTAGAACCTTAGGCGGATGAGGTCTGAAAATGCCAGTGAGCCATAAGTCCAACATCATGAAAGAAGGCAGCGGCGATATCTTTAGAGACTCCTTTTTTACGGCGAAGATTTCCGAGAAGCGCGCCACGATCGGATTGGTCATCGCGCTCATCCTCCACTTGGGGCTGGGCATTTCGCTGGTGGTTGTTCCCCTCTTGAGCGCTCCCGAGCTTCCCCAGGTCGAGGTGATCAGCGCCTTCCTGGTGCCCCCGCCTCCCCCGCCTCCCCCGCCTCCCCCGCCGGCGGCCAAAAAGCGCTCCACGCGCTCGACCCGCATCAAGCCCGTCCAGGCCCAGTCCAACATCGAAGCCGGCAAGCTCGTCGCCCCCATCGAAATCCCCGATGAAATCGCCGAGGAGCAGCTCTCCGACATCGGCATCGAGGGCGGCGTCGAGGGCGGCGTTGAGGGCGGCGTCGTGGGCG
>Ga0068714_10000767_pt1 | contig 55316 bp, 65 predicted proteins | sample MTBNYHSulfiMetaG_FD_62988 | JGI IMG/M metagenome (GOLD analysis project Ga0068714, IMG submission 62988) | Enrichment culture microbial communities from rom New York Harbor, USA that are MTBE-degrading - MTBE-NYH (New York Harbor Sulfidogenic)... | ecosystem: Environmental > Aquatic > Marine >... | reverse complement strand
GATCGCGGTCACCGAGAAGCCCAAGTTGTGACCGAGAGCGACCAACTGGGAGCCTATGTTTCCCACCCCTATAATCAGAAGCTTCGGGGTCGGCTTGATTATTTCGATGTAAATCTCAGCCATCCCGCCGCATTTCATTCCTATACCGCCGAACTCTTCTTCTTCGAGGGCGGCGCTGAATGTCTTGGACTTGCCCTCTTTCATGGCCTCCATGGCCTCGGCGACTGCTCCTGACTCGACACAGTCGCCCCCGATTGTGCCGAAGGTGCTGCCGTCCTGAACCACTATCATCTTGGCCCCTGCTTTGCGCGGCGTGGACCCCTCGGTCTTGACGATGGTCACGATTGCGAAAGTCTCCCCCTTTGCCATGAGCTCAGCAGTTTTCTTGAAAATTTTCTCGTGCATGGATTTCAGACTTGTTTTTGGGCTTGACTATTTAACCATTTTCCATTTGGCGTGCGAGTTTTGATGCACCCGTCAAATTTTTCTCTTGGTCGAGTATCTCATGTACCCGCCGTGCAGTGCGTGCACGTCCATTATGGTGTAAAAAGCACTATTGTCATTTTCTTCAAGGGTCTTTAGAAATCGGTGTGTATCTCTTCTCCTGAGCACGACGTTGTAGACAAATTCTGGGCCTTTCAAGCCCTCACCCTTCATCACAGTCACGCCGAATCCTTGGTTTCTTAAAGTTTCAGCCAGGGTACTCTGTTTGTTTTGAGGCACGACGTAGGCGAAACTGTAGCCCATGGCAATCTTTTCCTCGATGTAGCTTCCAAGGAAGTTCCCTGAGGCAAATCCAAGGGCGAAAGCGATTATGTAATACCATTGATCCAACTGTGTTATTACCCGACTCACGGCCAGTATCCAGATTATTATCTCAAAAAATGCCGAGATTGCTGCTATCCCTCTTCTTCCCCTGATGATGAGTATCGTGCGCAAAGTACCCATGGATACGTCCGTCATTCTGGCCAAGAAAATCATTATTGTCCAAATGATGACTTCTTCCATGGTTTGGCCACCTCGGTGGTTTTCTAATATCTGATGGCTCGCGTCGGACAAACAGATACGCAGAGACCGCACTCATAGCATCTGGGCGCGTCGACTTTTGCCACCTTGCCAATAATCCGGATGGCGTTGTAGGGGCAATGCCTTTCGCACAGGCCGCATGCCGTGCATTTCGCCGATATGACTTCGACGGGCTTTGGAGACACCCGAAGCGGTTGTTCTGGCAGATGCCGCAGGGCCAGTCCCTTGAAATCATTTATGGTGTTATATCCTTTTGCCTTCATGAATTTTGCCATCTCATCGGCTATTATGCCGTATATCTTGTTGCCGCGGATCATCGCCGCAGTCAACAGCTGCACTGCGGATGCCCCTGCCATTATGAACTCAATCGCGTCCCTTCCAGTTGTGATGCCGCCGACGCCCAGCACCGGTATCTTGACGGCTCGTGCGATGTCAGCCACGCATCTTACCGCCAGAGGCTTTATGGCCTGCCCGGAGAGCCATCCATAGCCATTGGCGCTTCCTAACATCGGCATACCGTTCTCTATCTCTATCTCCAGACAAGGCCCCAAGCTGTTTATGGCCACTATGCCGTCGGCTCCGGCGTTCTCGGCCGCCCGCGCGAACTGAGTGATGTCCAAGACGTTCGGGCTGAGTTTGACGAAAACCGGTATGCTGACGACCTCCTTGGCCGCTTTCGTGGCTTCGACGACTGGTGTCGGGTCGCTGCCTAGGTAGTGAGTTGACAGCTCCAGGGCGTCTGCCCCGGCGGCCGCCACTTTAGGCGCGAGCTCCCTGATCTCCTCGGGTTTGTAACCTATGCTAGCGATAAGCGGAACTCCAGCCTGTTTTGCCTTCTTGTACTCAACCTTCAGCCACTGATCAGCTGGCATATCCGACCAAAGCTCGGCATTCAGCATGCTATCCTTGACCTTTACTATGCACGGGCGTGGGACTTGGGCGGGAGCCACGCTGACCGTCTTGGCTACGAGCCCGCCTGCCCCGCCTTCCACAGCTTTCAGCATAGTGCTGCCATCGCGCACGGTCGGTCCCGCCGCCGGCAATATTGGATTCTTGAATTTCATCCCGCAAATCTCAACCGAGAGGTCAACCACATTATCACCTCTTTTTTATAACATCCATCTTCTGCCATAGTTTTTCGGCAGATTTTCTTGAGACCTTGATAGCTTCCTCCTCTTCCATTGATAGCATTTTTCTGTCTCGCATAAGTAAGTTTCCCCCGACTATAACAGTTTCCACGTTGTTCCCGCTGACGGTGTTTATTAAATGGCCGATGACACTCTCGGATCGAACTGGCGTGGAGGCCCTTTTTGGGTCGATGATTATAATGTCTGCGAGCTTTCCAGATTCTATCGAGCCGAGCTCATTTCCGAGGCCGTAGAGTTCTGCCCCGCGAATTGTTGCCATTTCCAGTGCCTCCAACGGCGATATGACGCGCGGGTCGCGAAGTGCGAGCTTGTGCATGAGATAGGCCGCACGCATATTTTCAAATCCATCGAAGATGTAGCCGTCGTTTCCGAGTCCGACTGGAATTCCCATCGAGAGCATTTTACCCACTGGTGCGACACCCACTGCGTTCAGCATGTTGCTCATAGGATTGTGTGCGACTTTGGCCCCGGTCTTTTTGATTATGCCAAGTTCGTCGTCATTCACTTGGACGCAGTGTGCCAAAACAACGTCTGGGCCGAGCAGTTCAGCGTCTCTCAGACGTTCGATAGTTCTCTTGCCGAAGCGCTCATAGTTGTGGTACAGGTCACCCAGACCCTCAGAGGTGTGGATAGTGATCGGGACTTTGTACTTGCTGGCCAGTTCCCGCACGTATCGGAAAAGCTCGTCAGAAACGGTGAATGAGGCGTGAAGGCTGAACATTCCTTGAATCCGGTGCATCCTTTCTTTCTTTGCTTTCTGGATAAACCGCTCATTTTCCTTGGTTCCCTTTGAGCCTTCGGCGTGAGTGTGCCGCTCGGTTGCTTCAAAAGATATTATCCCTCGCATGCCGGATTGTTCCACCGCGGTGGCTATTTTGTCCAAAGCTCCAGAGATTGCATTGGGTCCCGAAAAAGTGTCGGCGAAAAGAGTAGTCCCTGTTTTTATGAATTCTAGACATGATATCAGCGCACTGGCATATGCGTCCTCTTTGGTCATCGCCTCGTCCATCGGCCACCAAACTCGCTGAAGAATCTGAGAAAAGTCGCTGGGAGGCTCGATTTTTAGAGGTGCGCCTCTCAAGAGCATGCCGTACAAGTGAGTGTGCGAGCACACCAGTCCAGGCATGACTATTTTTCCGCGTGCGTCGATTACTTCCTCAGGTTTGCTTTTCCCCGACGAGCCACGCTTAACGGATACTATACGGCCGTCCTCGACTGCCACGGAGCCATCGGCGATAATCCGACGCTCCTTATCCATGGTCACTATTAGACCGTTTTTTATCAGTAATTCGACCATAAACTCCCTTTAGTCAGATTGTCTGGATAGCTTTAAACCTTAATTAGGGGCGAAAGATAAAATATCGAACAAGCTGTTTTGGATATGAGAAAATGTCCGAATTCTTGGTAACCACGATGGTGCGGCAGATAAGAAAAGTGGCAAAAGTCCGCGTTTCGCAAAGCGCCGCTCTAGAGTTGAGCGCGGTGCTTGAGGATTACGCTTTGAGGATTTCAAAGGAGGCTCTTAAGCTTGCCGAGCACCGTGGGGTCAAGACCTTGGACAAGGATGATATCAAGGCAGCCGTTTCCGTTATACCACGATAATCATCTTTAGGTGGTCTATTTGACTGGACTTGTTATACGCAACGGGAAAATTGTTACGTTAGATGGTATAGTCAGTGGAGAGTTGTCCGTTGAAGATGGGCGTATTCGCCAGATTGCTGTCAGCGGACTGCCCAAGGGTGAAAGGGAGATAAACGCCAAGGGAAAAGTGGTCATGCCCGGGGTAATCGACGCTCACGTTCATTTTTATGACAAGAAACTCTCCGACCGCGAAGACTTTGCCAATGGTAGCGCGGCCGCAGCCGCTGGGGGCGTGACGACCGTTATAGTCATGCCACTTGACACTCCATTTCTCTCTAGGCAAAGCATAGACGAAGCAATCAATGTGGGGTGCAAAAAAAGCATCGTTGACTTCGCTCTGCACGCGGGTAACATGGATGCTGAGTCCATACCTAAAGTTCCTGAGATGCACACGCTCGGGATTAATTCTTTCAAAGCCTTTACTTGCGAACCTTATCAGATGTCCTACGAATCCATAGGGGGATTGATGAGCTTCGTGAAGGCCATAGACGGCGTAACATTTGTCCACGCCGAAGATCAAAAAATTTTAGCTAAGACTACCGGTAAAATCCTAAAGGAGAACAGAAAGGATTTATTGGCCCATGCCGACTCGCGCACAAGCGGGGCCGAGGAGAAAGCCATAAAGAAAGTCTCAGCGCTATCCAAGCAAACCGGTTGCAGGCTGCACGTGGCTCATGTAACTTCGAGGCAAGGATGCGAGGCCATCGGAAAAGCCAAGAAAAAAAGGACCCCGGTGAGTGCTGAAACTTGTCCCCACTACCTGATTTTTACTAGGGACGATATTGAAAAACTTGGTCCGTACTTGAAAACAAATCCTTCTCTCAAAACGAACAAGGATCGTGCCGCATTGTGGAGCGCCCTCGACAGCGGAGTTATCGACATTGTTGCTACTGACCATGCACCCGCAACCAAAGACGAAAAAGAGGTAGGCCGTGACGATATCTGGCGTGCTCCATCTGGAGTTCCAGGAGTCGAAACTCTTCTGCCCTTAATGCTTAGCGAGGGTGTCAACAAGGGAAGGCTCACTTTGGAAAAATTGGTTTGTGCATTGTGCGCAAAACCAGCCCAGATTTTTGGGTTATATCCACACAAAGGAATTATCCAAGAGGGTTCTGACGCCGACTTGACGATAGTCGATCTCAAAAGAGAGGTGACGATATCAACAGATAATTTACACTACAAGGTCGGCTGGTCGCCTTTTGAAGATATGAAAATAAGAGGTCTCCCAACGATGACTATTCTCCGAGGCACGGTGGTCGCCGAGGAGGGTAAAATCATAAGCTCTCCAAGGCGTGGTCGGTTTTTGGCGAGATAGTCTTAAGGATTCCGCGCCTTATTCATCCTTTCCAGCTGTTTTCCTCTGGTCCTCAACATGTTAAGAACGTGGGCAGCCTCTTCGAGCTGGTAGTAGATTGGAAGCTCTGTGTTCAATATTATTTTTTTTACGGCTTGGTTGTCTCCGGCGCATAGTACGGTAGCGACTAAAGGTTTTTCCCTTGATTTTTTCGCGACATTGGCGACTTCCCTAAGGTCCTCAATACTGAACAAGGTTGACTTTAGTGAGTTTATTATTATTACACCGTCCACGTTGTCGTCTGAGAGCAGCATCTCCACCACGCTTTTGAAAACATCAGCTTTTGCAGCCGCCCCGAGATTCACAAAGGCAGACATTTTTGAACTTGGATATTTCTTTTTTATTTTTTGGGCGGTATCTTCTGCAGGTCGCGCTAACTCTAAACCTTCCTCAAAAAGATATTTTTCAAAAAGCGCTGCTTGGCCGTCAAGATTGGTAACGACCGCGACTCTAGAGCCGCGTAGCGGCGGTTGTCTTACCAATCCTTCAGCTCCATTTAGCATGTCTTGGATATCGTGGGCCAGGATTGCCCCAGCCTGCCTGACTGCGGCCTCGAAGATTTTCGCCTTTTCCGCACCGCCATTCAAAATTATCACTGGCTTTTCAGGGACAGTTTCCTGTATTGCCTTCACGAACTTTCTACCGTCCCTTACTTTTTTGACGTAAATGCAAACAGCCTTGGTTTCTTTGTCCCGTGAAAAGTAGTTCAGGACATCAGATTCATCACTCCCGATGAAGTCGCTGATGCTTGCCATTTTGCTGATACCCGTGTTTTTAGCCAAGTCTAGGGCATTATATGTTACACAGCAGTCCTGCGATATGAAAGCCACACGACCCTTTCGAATCTGCATTTTTTCTGGAATTGCGAAAAGTTCGTTTGCCGTGTTTATTACGCCTATCGAGCTTGGCCCAAGAAGGACCATTTTTTTTCTTTTGATGATATTAGCGATTTCACGGATTAACTTTTCCTCCAAATTACTTTCTATCAGTACCAAAGATTTTATCTGGCGCGCAAGTAACTTTTGGAGGTTCTTGTAGAGCGTTTTTTTTGGCAACAACACTAAGGCCAAGTCTTGGCCATTACTGATTTTGCCAATGTTTTTATAACTCCCTCCAATCTCCCCTTCCAGATCGATTACGCATACTTTACCTTTTTTAAAGCTCGCCAAGTTTTGCACTAGATGGTGGAAAAGGTTTGAGTAAACTTTGTCCTCTTTTTCCAATTTAGATGTTCCAACTAAAACGACCGACTTGGGCTCAAAAAGCGTCTTGAGCTCGACTGTCATCACTTGCCCTCTCCAAGCACTATCCTCGCGTCAACGGCCATCACGCCCTTGCCGGTGTTGAAAACGAATATCGGATTTATGTCTAGTTCCGTTATCTCGGGAAATTCATAAGCCAGTTGTCCGGTCTTCTGGATGAGGTCAACAATCGCATCGATGTCAGCGGGTGGGGTGCCTCTCAACCCCGATAATACTGGATAGCCTTTGATTTCTTTGATCATGTCGCGCGCGTCTTCGACATTTATTGGAGCCAGCCTGAAGCTAATATCCTTAAGTACTTCCACCCAGGTGCCGCCCAAGCCGAACATAACCGTTGCGCCGAAGGAAGGGTCCTGCACAGCCCCGACGATTATTTCGCGCGCCTGAGGCAGGTATTCTTGAATCGTCACACCCGTTATTCTGGCACTTGGCTTGTAAGCCTTGGCGTTTTTCAAGATGTCGTTGTAAGCCTGCCGAAGCTCGAGTTCAGATCCTATTCCGATAATTACTCCCTTGGCATCGCTTTTATGCAGTATATCTGGCGAGGCTATTTTTGCCACCAATGGATAGTGAATTTCGCGGGCAATCCTAACGGCCTCATTAACGTCCTTGGCGAGCAGAGTTCTGTTTACTGGAATGCCCCAAGCTTCGAGCAATTGCTTTGACTCCATTTCCAAGAGCTCTTTGCGGTTGTCCGTTTTGGCCGAATTTATAATCTCCAATACTCTCTTCTTAGCTGTCGCCAAACGAACCACCAGAAACAAGACTACTCGGAGACAAATGATATAAGTTTTTCCAGAATTTCCTACTTCTGACTTTTAGACCAAATTGTAGGTAACAGGTCAGTTTTTAACCCACCAAACACTTTTAATAGTTCTTACGTATTCCCTTACTTTCAGGTGACTGGTTGAAAATATTGGCAGTGGCCGATTTTCACGGCAACTCAAGTGCTGAAAATAGCCTTTCGAAACTCCTCGCACGCGGGTACGACTGCATAGTGTTGATAGGCGACCTCACTAACTTTGGCCCGCCAGAGGTAGCGGAAAGCATACTTGATCTGGCCAAGGGTTCCGGCGTGCCCACCTTCTCCGTGCCTGGTAATTGCGATCCCAAGCCGATTCTGCAGGTTCTCGAAAAACACGGCACGAACATACACGGCAAGTGCGGCAAGCTTGGCGAGGTGGCGTTTGTCGGTTTGGGCGGTTCCAACCTGACGCCTTTCAACACCCCATTTGAGCTCACCGAAGTGGAGATTCAGGAAGAACTCGCCGCGGCTTCATGTGCAACTGGGGAAAAATGGGTTCTGGTGACCCACGCGCCGCCACACGGAACCTTGGTCGACCGCATTAACGAAGGAACTCATGTGGGCAGCAAGAGCATCAGGCAGTACATTGAACAGAGGCAGCCTCTGGTTGCTCTCTGTGCCCATGTCCACGAGGGGCGCGGAGTTGACCAGGTTGGCCGGACGCTTGTGATAAACCCTGGCCCGATAAGCAAGGGCTTTGCGGCCGAGGTCACCATAGACGAGAAGGGAAAGGTTAACTTCCGCCTCCTCGAGATTTAACTTTGGGTTGGAAATTTGGGCATACAAAAGAGTCTCAAGTATTGCCCCCGTTGCGGCTCTTCCAATTTGGGCTGGGCATCTGGGCTGCCGCAGCTTTGGTCAGTCTACGATTGCCGGGAATGCGGCTATCGCGGCCCGCTGGTTATTGAGGACGAGAGGCTGGCGAAGAAGATTAGAAGCCGCTGGATGAGACAAAGGGACCACGGCCAAAAGCCATCGTCCAGCAAGTAATTTTTGGACTTCATCTTTTAATCAGCAAGTCCAGAACAACGTGATAGCACCGAGTTGCGTAAGAACGGAGCTTCCTTGCTTCCAAAAGTTCCGCTTTGCTTTTCAGTTTAAGAGCCGCGGTCTTGACAAAGTCGAGCGAAGGCCCGAAGACATCGGGTTCTTCACCGAAATCGTAGAAATGGATAACGCCTCCAGAAGGCTTCAGGGCCGCAAGTGCCACATCGAAGAAATCATGTGTGAGCTCTGGTAACGGCATGAGGACTCGGTCCGCCTTACGAGCAAGTCTTTTCTGGACGACTTCTCGAGCATCGCCGAGTATGGGGACAACGCGATCTCCGACCCTGTTGATTCTTATGTTGGTTTCCATGTAATCGAATGCTGACGGATTTATGTCAATGGAGTAAATGGTGGTTGCCCTGCTGTGTTTGGCAATGACTATCGAATAGCTTCCAACGCCAGCGAAAAGGTTTGTCACTATTTCTCCAGGCTTCACGAGTTTGGCCTCACGCAGCCTCTCTGTAGCCAACCGTGGGGAAAAATAGGTTTTCGCCAGATCGACTTTGAATATACATCTCGCCTCGTGATAGGTCGTTTCCGTTTTTTGTTCTCCCGCGATGACTTCCAAGTCGCGCGTGCGGAACTCGCCCTTGACGGGGGAGGTTTGGTTGAGCACTGTCCGGATATTTCTTTGCATTTTCATCAATGCCTGCCCAATCAGGTTCTTTTTCGGCAACAGCGCCTCTGGCAGCTTGACTACTGCGATATCGCCCACGATGTCGAAGGCGCGGAACTGCTTCAGCTCGTCTTCGGAGAGCTGCCCCTTCAGTGCTTCTCTCAAGTCGTTAGACATCCTAATCAACAACAATTCAATCCATAACAAAAAGGATTTAGTGGTTTGAGAAGTAGCTGCGTCTGACCTCGACATTTGCCCATTTTTAAGCTTAAGAAACGCTCCCTGCCCCTACGCGTAGCTTTATTTTAGCACTCAAAGATTATTATGGTCAGCATGACATGTCCGACTTTCGAAGCTAAAGATTCCGGACCGCTAAGGATAGCAGAATTTGATTGCCACGGATGTGATATTCCTTGCACTCTTAATGAGCCGAAATGTCGATCCTGCGTGATAGCTAGGCTCCGCACTGAGGATGAGATGGACCAAGTGTCGCTCGTACACCCGACTGTCAGAACTTACTGTTCGAGAGACCTGTCCAAGTTGGCTAGGACGATTGCCTTGGCCGAGCAACTTGCGCTAGATCGCTCTATGTATGGAGCTGATGTGGAAAGTGGAAAGTGCAAAAAGTGCGCTGACGGCCGCGAAGCCGCCCTGTTGGAAGCTTTGGACAAGATCATGGCAAACCCGCACGACCTAAGTCCCCTTGAACAAGCTATTGCCATCTCTAGGATAAAGAACGACAGCGAGTGCAAAAAGTGCACTGAGGAAGGTTTTTTCAAGCTTATAGATTCAGTCAGGACGACTTTGAGACACTTGCCCGTCCTCAAGCGTTTGTCTGCAAGAAATTACGAGGAAGTCTTTGCGGTTAGAACCAAGCCATTTTTCGTCGAGGGCGTCTGGAACCCTTCGCCAGCTCAGTCGCGCTTGATGGAAAGCTATAATCTGCCGAACGGTCGCGGAAAAGTCAAAATTTATGAGCAGCGCGACAAGCCCATCCCATTTTATGAGCTCGAACTTCCTGAGTTCAAACTCCCAGCAGACCAGCTTGAGCTCCTTGATTCGGCTTTCAGGGTCAAGATTGAGGACTCGCCTGGCCACGCTCGATTCGCCTACTCAAACAGGACCTTCTCGTTTGCCGAGGACTGGTATAACACCCTTTTGCACATGTTGCGCGAGAAGAAGCAGACGGTCCCAACGACCAGCCTCCGCAAACTTGCCGAGCTCATGGCCCGTTGGCTCACTTACAGGTTGCTGGAGCCGCTCAGCCACGACGACCACATCACCGATATTTTCGTGACGGCTCCGCCAGAACTGCAGCCGATACATATCGAGCACGAACGCTGGGGCAGACTCGAGACGGGTATATATTGGACCACTCCCGCCTTGCTCGGTCTCGGCGAGACCATGGCCTCGCGACTCGGAACTTCATTCGACGAGATTCGTCCGCAACTGGACGCCGAGATACCCGAGCTGGGCATGCGTCTCTTCCTCAGCCGTTACCCGGCAATATGGTCTCGCAGCGTCGACATCGCCGTCCGTAAGCGCCGCTCGACACCATGGACACAGCCGCTGTTCTTGGACCGCGGCACACTGTCGCCGCTGGCGAGCTCCTTCCTCGGGAACGTACTGCGCATAGGCTCTAGCGCCTTCGTCATCGGTGAGATGGGAACGGCGAAGACTTCCCAGGTCGAGACCTACATCCCAGAGATTGGGTCTCAGAACCGCATCGTCGCCTTCCAAGACACCGAGGAGCTTCACATCGAGGACTTCATCTCGCACGGCTACAAGATGTCCAACGTCCGCGTTTCCGACCCAGAACAGCTACAACAGCAAGTCAACGCCTTTCTCAGGGGCGGATCCAGTTATTGGCTGATTACTGAGGTTAGGGCGGCCGAGGCAGTGAGGGCGGCCCTGGGTGCGGCCGCTAGGCAAGGCTCTCAGCCTGTGGTTGCGAGCTTCCATGCTCGCAGCAAGATGGAGATGTTTGACCTAATCGTGCACATAATGGGGTTGCACGAGTCAGCCTTCAAGTACATCGACTTCGTAATCAGCACTGGTCGTTTCTCCACGCCCGGCGGCACGCTCCGGAGGATTGTTGAGGTCTCCGAAGTTCTCAAGGACTGGCGGGACAAGCCGCGCTATTCCGATATTTTCCTCGATGACCGCAAACAGGATAAGCTGGTGCAGTCGGGGTTGCTAAAGGGCAACGCGAGCCTGATAAAAAAACTTAACTCTAGCGATCTTTCTAAGATTGACGTCAAGAGCGCCTCGAGGCGGGTGAGCTTCCTATCCCCAGAACGCGGCGGAAGCCAACTGATACCAAGACTTTGCAAGAGACTGGCTATAGGCGAGGATGAGTTCTTGGCCGCGATGTTGGCTGAAGCTCGGATGAAGTCCGATTTACTGTTAATGTCCAAGAAAGCTGGCGACACGAGCTATCTGGAGCTGCCGTTCGTTAGCAGGGCCTATGACGCATACTTCTTCTCGATGAAGCAGAACGCGCCGAATTACAAAAAGGTCCTGGAGGATTGGCGGTCTTGGTTGAGGAAGCTTTGAAGCCCCTCCCGGAGCGGTTTCCGGTACCGAGCGATGTTAAAGAAGCCCTGCGGAGCATCCTCGGCCCGAAGAAGCTGGGGTTCTACGAGAAGTTTTGCTTGGCTTCAGGCAGAATTTTAGGGGGTCTTACTAAGGGCACGAAGCTGAGCGAAAAGACTCTTCGCAGCCTGAGCGATGCCAAACTCAAGGTCGAGCCCAAAGACTGGGCCGCCGGATTGTATTCTTCACTACTTATTCCCATCGTACCTTCTGTGGCAGTCTGGCTTTGGCTGGGTTTGGCTGGCGGAGATTTCTTAAACTCACTCTATCTACCGATATTAGGCTTCTTACTCGGCGCCATTTTCCTGCTCGTTTTCCAGACCTATCCCTCTTCATCCGCAGCTTCGCGGAGGAGCGACGCTCAGAGCCGGGCGATAAGCACGGTGATGTTGCTCAGCTTCTCCCTTTACCATCGCCCCGACATCCGCGGCGCCGCGGTGCAAGCGGCGGACGTGGGCGAGGGCAAGCTGGCCGAGGATTTACAAAAGGGTTTGCTGGAGCTTGACGAGCGCAAAAAGTACGAAACGGTACGACACCTACTGACTGTAATCGCGAACGAGTGGGGAGACATAGACGACAGCACGCGCCAGGCGATATTCGATCTGCTTAGGTCGACCGGAGCCAAGGAAGAGTCCACGCGTCTGGCCGACGTGGCCAAGGCCCCTGGACGAGTGCTTGAGGGGGCAGAGGAACAGCTTACCAGCCGCCTGAATGGCCTGGTCATGCCGACCTTGGCTTTTCTCACTTTCAGCTCCCTGGCCATCATAAGCGTCGTGGGGCTGTCCCCGATTTTCGGCGTCATTGGGGTGAGTTTCGTTGATCTGAATTTTTTTGCCATGATAGCGATTGGCCTGGTTGCGGCTTTTCTCGCGTTTACGGAGTACATGAAAAGCCGCCGACCCGTAACTGTGCAGTTGCCCAACATATCCGATGACGATCCGCGGCTTCCACCTCCTGGGAAGGCGTTGGTTTTTGGAAGGAAGGTACCATCACTTTTACTCCCAGTACTGATTTTTGTTGTATTGGCTTGGCCGGGTGTAATGTACCTAACCGGCATAAACTTAGGACTAGTTGGTTTCGTGGCTTACAGCTTCTCGACGTTTTGGTTCATTTGGGCCGTGGCAGCAGCGGTCGGAGTTTACGCCTACCTCTTCACTTCGAGGCGCTCCGCACTGCGTCAGGAGGAGAAGCGCAAACTCACCGATTGGGGCAACGCACTCAACACAATGGGTTCGCGAATGCTTGACGGCAAGCCGATGCCCCAGGCGCTGGGTGACGCAGCTGACCTAATGGCCGGGTCACCGTTGGCCCGGGAGCTGAAGGGGATCAGCCGGAAGATGGAGAACTACGGCTTGAACCTTTATGAGGCCATGTTCGAGAAACGCACTGACAAGAGCTACAACCCGATGATAAAGAGCTTCCTCGAGATAATCTCCCGCATCCGGCGCGACAGCGAGGCCGCGGCCGGACGGGCTTGTATGATGGCGGCGGAGTTCCTGCGTACGTTGCACCGCGTGGAGCGCCACTTCCGCGAGAGGATAGATGAGGCCATGGGTAACCTCTGGCTGGTGGCGGTCGTGCTCATACCGGTCGTCTGCGCGATGTCTGTATGGGTGATGGACTTCATGTCCGGGATGAAGTTCGCCATGTCGGCACAGGCGGCGACAGCAGGTGTTACCGGGATGCCATTCCTGCTCGGCGCCATGGGCGTGATGGAAATTGCGCTGCTGAGGCTGGTCATGGGACTCACTTCCGTGACCCTGGGCTTCGTACTCTCGAGATACATAGCCAACATCAGGTCCGGTGGCGACAAAGTAGAACTCTGGTCATCAGCTGCGAAATCGGTCCTGGCTTCGGCAACTATATTTACTGTGACGAGCTTCATGCTAACGTTAATAACGGTCGGGGGTGTTTGAGTGGTAAAGAGACTTGATCAACGAGGCGTCGAGCCGCTAGCCATGAAGCTGTTTGCGGGCATTGTCCTTCTTGTAATAGGTTTGGGTATAGGCTACGCGGTCTACACTTGGGCCGGACAAGGCGCGACAGGAATGCTTTCCTACACGGTCAGCGTTTCGCCCACTAGCGCTACAGTTACCAGGCCTACCAGCGGCACCACCACCGTGAGCTTGAGCGTGTCCGTCCAGAGAATCAGTGCTTATGACAAGAACGTGACGCTTACGGCGACAGGTGCACCTACAGGAGTTATCGTCAGCTTCGCTCCAAGCAGCGGTATTCCAAGCTACAACTCTATTATGACTGTCACTATCGACAGTTCAGCGGCTCTCGGCAAGACAGCTATCACGATAAAGGCTACTGGACCTGACTCGGTCGAGCAGACGGCCGCGTTTGAACTGACGGTGGCGTAGATCCCATGTCGGCTCTGCGCATACTAGGACTAGTCATCCTGAGTGCCTTCGCCGTGTCCATCGGAATTTTTGGTTACTTTTTTATCCGCGGCGCCATGGATGAGAGCGCGGCCAGAGGGGCCGCACTCCAGGTGGCCGAAGCCTGCGGCACTGTGATATCGACTGGGAGCACCCAGAACGTCAGCATAAACATCCCTGGCAATTATAACATGAGGTTTGTGGACAACCGGATTTTGATAGATAATCAGGCCATACCTGAAGACGGACTCATCTTTAGGTTCTCCGAAGATTCCCCCGAACTCAGCCCAGGCAGTTATGAGCTTTCCGTATCCCTCCAAGGCGACAGGTTGGTGATAACACGGATTTGATTAGGATTTTTAAGGCCGTTTTGGCAATCATGCTGGTCGTGGTCTTCATCGCGCTACTGGTCTCGGCCTACAGCCAGTACCAGACGATGCTCTCGACGGCGGGACTCGTGGACACGACCTCCACGATAACGAATGACCTTGTCCTCAACAAGATGGCCCGCGAGGAGGGTTTTAGGGCGCAAGAGTATGTTTTAGATTTGGACAAGGTTTCTTCCATCGACTTCAGCGAGGAGGTCGGGGGGGACAACTTCTCCTTCCAGATAAAATTCTCCTACAACCCAGATTCAGAGATCGTGCTCGGCCCCTATGGCCCTTCGCCACCAGAAGGGAAACCGGTCAGCGCCATTTCTGTCCCCGTTACTCTTTATGAAAACGGACGCCTCAACTACGCCAAGATGGAGGTAAAGGTATGGCGGGTTTGAGAAGCCTCAGATCCTCTCGTGACGAACGGGGCGTGAGCGACGTGCTCTCTCTGGCTTTCATGTTCCTTCTTGTAATCTTAGCGGGAGTTCTTCTGCACAGCTACAGGTTTGGCACTATAAGCTCGGCCTCCGACCGGCAGCTCCAGCTGAAGACGGAGTACCTTTACAGGACCCTTGAGCTCTCCCAAGTGGAAAACTATTCTCTCAGCTACCTTGGGGCACTGGCTGAGAACGTGATAGGCGTGGAACAGGTAGTTCCTGGAGATTACTTGAGATCAAGCCTTGGTGACGTTCTTGAGTACTTCAGTCCTCAAGGCTATGGCGTGATGGTCGAACTCGCTAATGAAAATTCATCTTGGGTACAAATTTATCCTGACGATTCAGAAAAACCATCCTTTGAAACTGAGAAATTTACCTTCTCCGGCAAGGTCACGATAATAATTGCAGGTGCAGACGAGAACAGGGTGGCGCAGGCGAACGCTTCTCTGACCTTGTTCGAGGTGGGACGATGAGAGAGGAAAGAGGTTCAGCGGCGCTTTTGGCGATTTTTGCGGTCTTCGTGATCCTCACCGGCCTTGTCGCGCTCAACACCTTCGAGACGGGCTACACGCGCCAGATGAAATCTCTCCAGCAGAGGATGGCGGTGGATACGACGAAAGCAGTTGCCTCTGCCGTCGAAAAAGAGCTGAATGACTCCCTCGGCACAGCAATTTCGGCCGCTATGTTTGAAGTCGGGAAAACGGCTGGGACGAAGACAGAGGTCGAGGAACGACTACGCACCTACTTCAATCAGCGCATCGCCGCGGGCTGGTCCTATTCAAACTTCGAGAGCATAGTCGTACCGTTGAGCGACGAAAACTCACTCAAGATAGAGTGGCTGCCCGACGGCGGCGTCCACGCTTACGGCTACCTGAACGCCAGCTTCACCCATGTTCTGGGGTCACGGGCTTTTGGCGTCAAGCTCGAGGCTGGCGTGGCGCCGCGCTACGGCCGGATGCTCTTCCTCGCGAACCTCATCTACGGGATGGCTCAGCGAGCACCAGACATAGTGGCTTTCCAGGATGAAGCCAATGAGAACTTTTCCGCCGAGCGTTTTTCTTTTTCCATCTACCGCGAGAACGGCGTACTCAAACTGACTCTCAATGAACTCTATGGCGGCAGGGTTTTGACGGCTGAAGATTAGTGACCCGGCCTCAGGAAACAGCTGTATTTTCCACAATATAGGATAACCAGATTTAAATAATAAAGGATATGAAATCAGTGGGGTTGATATAGTGTCGAAAGCCGAGATAATGCAGACGGTTAAGAAGGAAGGCGTAAAGTTCGTCCAGATGCAGTTTATGGATCTTTTGGGTGCGGTCAAGAACGTTACCATCCCTACGTCTAAACTCGAAAAGGCCTTGGACGAAGGGGTCTTCTTCGACGGCTCTTCAATTCTCGGCTACGCTACTATCGAGGAGTCTGACATGAGACTCGTCCCCGACACTGAGACCTTCGTCGTGATTCCCTGGTTACAGGACAGCTTAAAGACAGCCCGCATCGTCTGTGACGTCTTTGACCATGAGGGCAACCCCTTCGAGGGCGACCCGCGCGGGGCGCTCAAGAGGCTACTGGAAAAGGTCAAGAAAAAAGGCTGGATATTCAACACGGCCCCGGAGTACGAGTTTTTCTTCCTGATGATGGACCAGAACGGCGACCCCATGATAAAGCCCTCCGATTCAGGAGCTTACTTCGACCTCATGCGAGACCGCAGCGACAATGTCCGCAAGGAGATAGTCAACTACCTCAACACGATGGGGTTCGACGTCGAGGCCTCGCACCACGAGGTTGCGCCAGGACAACACGAGATAGACCTCAGATACGCGGACGCGATGTCCTCAGCCGACCGAGTCGCCATGACCAAATACGTGACCAAGGACACTGCCTACAAGCACAGTCTTTATGCTACTTTCATGCCCAAGCCCATCCAAGGGATATGCGGTTCAGGGATGCACGTGCATCAGTCCCTGACCACCCTCGATGGCAAGAACATCTTCCACGATGCCAAGGGCCCTTACAAGCTTAGCAAGAACGCGCTTTACTTCATCGGCGGACTTTTAAAGCATGCCAAGGAGAGCTGTGCCGTCCTCGCCTCTTCGGTGAACTCTTACAAACGCCTGGTGCCGGGTTTCGAGGCGCCAGTCTACGTTTCTTGGGCGAACAGAAACAGGAGCGCGTACATTCGCGTCCCTGCCGGAAGAGAGGCCCACACTCGGATCGAGCTGCGAAGCCCCGACCCCGCGGGCAACCCCTATCTTCAGTTCACGGTGATGTTAGCGGCTGGGCTGAAAGGCATTGAGGACAAGATAGAGCCTCCCGAGCCTGTGGAAAAGGACATCTACCATATGAGTAAGGAGGAGCGCGAGGCCTTGAGCATAGACTCCCTGCCCGAGAACTTGGGTCAGGCCCTCGACAGCATGCGCAAGAGCGAACTGCTCAGGGAGACTCTTGGCGAGCACCTCTTCAAGCATTTCCTCTACGTTAAGGAAAAGGAGTGGGACGACTACCGGTCCCACGTCAGCGATTGGGAGCACAAGTTCCTGTTGCCCGCTCTCTAGATTTTTACTTCTGAAAATCAGCACAATATGAAAGCTAGTTTAAAGAAGCGCTTTGAGCGGGGACGATCACGAAGCTACTCTGCGGCGGATCGGTTACCCTTACCGCGCTTTCGTCGCGAGATCTTTATCCGACATCCATGCTTCGGCGCGTACTGCCGCGCGCCTTATCCACGGCCTACCCCAGCTGCGCTGAGTTTTTCAGTGGCTCTCCCGCACCCATAGGTGGAGTTTAGCCTGTTCTGCCGGCTTGTCCCCGCAATACAGTCTCATAAAGTTTTTAATATTAAATTTATCGATTTTTATTTTTCACTACTTCCCGTTAAATTCCTGTTTCATGGGAAAAGACCGAGTTTTTCTTGAGCGTCGATGACCCTCTTGAGCCCGAGGATGTAGGTACCAGTTGGTATGTCGACCTGGTATTCTTTCGCTACCTTGATTACATCGTTGAAAGCCTTCACCATGTAGGTTTCGAGTTTTTGGTTTACTTCGCTCTCGCACCAGTGCTCGCGATGTATGTTTTGAATCCATTCGAAATAACTGACAGTCACGCCACCGGCATTGGCAAGTATGTCAGGTATTACAATCACACCGTTGTTGTACATTATCTCTTTAGCTCTCGGCGTGCTCGGACCATTTGCTCCCTCAACCACTATCTTAGCCTTGACCCTGCCCGCGTTTGACTCGGTTATCGCATTTTCCATGGCCGCAGGAACCAAGATATCGCACTCTAGCTCAAGCAACTGTTCGTTTGTAATTTCCCTAACTCCGAAGATGCCACGGAGTTTGCCCGTTCTTGCCTTGTGCTCCATCGCTGCCTTGACGTCGATACCGTTTGGGTCCACGACGCCACACAAGGAATCGCTTATGGCTATAATTTTACAGCCCATTTCTTGCAATATTTCCGCCGCGTATTGCCCCACGTTTCCAAATCCCTGAACGGCGACCCGCAACCCTCTGATGTTCATTCCAAGATTTTCCACCGCTTCTCTGGCGCATATCGCCACGCCACGTCCGGTGGCTTCTTTTCTTCCCTCAGAACCGCCGACTTCGATGGGTTTTCCAGTGACGACCTCGGGAACCAGGTATCCTTTGAACTGGCTGTATGTGTCCATTATCCAGGCCATCGTCTGATCGTCCGTGTACATGTCCGGAGCCGGGACGTCCTTGTAAGGGCCTATGTCATCCAAGAGCATTGCGGTATAGCGTCTGGTCAATCGCTCGAGCTCGCTTTTTGATAGCTCTTTCGTGTTGACCGATATGCCGCCCTTGGCGCCACCGTAAGGTATATCGACGACAGCGCATTTCCAAGTCATCCAAGCGGCTAGTGCTTTGACTTCATCCAGATTGACGTTCTGATGGTATCTTATGCCGCCTTTGAATGGTCCCCTGGCATGCGAGTACTGTACGCGATATCCGGTGAAAACTTTCAAGTCGCCATTGTCCATCAGTACTGGTACAGAAACAACGATTATCCTGCGTGGATGCTTTAGCCGTTCAATAGTGTTTTTATCTAGATTGAGCTTCTTGGCAATAATGTCCAACTGCTCTATAACGCCGTCAAAAGGGTTGCTACCTTCCATATGAATCCTCCAGGTTTCTATACAAGTATCTGTTCAAATACATCGGCTTTAACGTCGTTTGTTGTTGACACGCTTGTAACTTTTCCGTTAATGATGCTACTTCTCTTTTCCTAATTCGCGCCCTTGTAAATGTTATTTTGCTGAGATGCGAGTGATATTTTTGAATTCTTTCCGTCATGGTTTCCTCAACTGATATGCGGCACATGGTATTTAAAATTTATATTATTTATAACGTTGAACAATTTTATTCTGTTACACTCTCCAGCAATGGTTCGGGCTAATGGCTTGGTGAAAAATTATTTTGTTAACCTATTTTGCTTAACCAAAAGGGAAATTATAGTCTTTATTACTTAATGGTAAGCGATGTGATGTCAGATTTCAGACGCGTTGTCACCTTGGAAATGGCGAAGGCAATTCTGAATAAAAAGTGGCGGGCCAGGCCTCAGGACACCTTATTACCGGTGTCAAGCTCGTTCGGCCGAGTTGCCTCTTCAGATATGGTCTCCAAGGTTGACGTACCCCCGTTCGACAGAGCCACTTTCGACGGTTACGCGGTTAGGGCTTCAGATACCTTCGGGGCGACCGAGAACTCACCCATAGAGCTCACTTTAGTTGGCCGCATCATGGCTGGGACCTGGCCGAAGACCCGCGTTTCGCCAAGATCTTGTGCGGAGATATCCACTGGTGCCCCTTTACCCAAGGGCGCCGACGCAGTCGTGATGTCTGAGTACGCTGTGACAAAGGATAAGAAAGTTTCGATTCATAGGCCGATATCCCCTGGCGAAAACATCTCCAAGCGCGGTTCCGACATAAAAAAAGGCCAAGCAGTCTTGAAGAGCTTAACGCGCTTGACCAAGATAGACATCGCTGTCTTAGCGGCAGTGGGCATCAAAAAAATAAAGGTCAGAAAAAAGCCACGGGTCGCGATAATCTCGAGCGGTTCGGAGCTAGTGAAGCCGGGGGACAAACTGTGCCCTGGAAAGATTTACGACGTCAACAGCTCGTCACTCATTGAGGCGGTGCGAGCCTGCGGCGCTGACCCGGTCTTCATCGGAATTACGCCTGACGACGCGGCCGCGATAAAGGCAGCTGTAAGCAAGGGCCTAAAAAATTCTGGAGTTGTGCTCATCTCTGGCGGTACTTCCGTCGGTGCTGGCGACATCTCCCCTAGAGTGATTAATGCGATGGGGAAGCCAGGAATAATCGTCCATGGGCTGGCTATGAAGCCTGGCAAGCCGGCTTTCATAGCGATGGTCGAAGGCAAGCCAATATTCGGCCTCCCCGGTTACCCCGTCTCTGCACTCATGGTTTTTGACCAACTGGTGGCGGACTATCTCCACGGTCTCTCCGGTGTACTGAGGGAGAAGCTCCACATAGTCGTCGCCAAGCTATCGACCCAGTTTATGTCGGCACGCGGGAGAAGAGAACTCGTGCCGGTTAAGCTGATTGAGAAAAACGGGCAACAGCTGGCGGAACCAATACTTAAGGGCTCGGGGGCCATAACATCACTCTCGACCGCTGACGGCTACATCGAAATACCGCTCGAGCGGGAGATTGTCGGGGAAGGGGAGATTGTGGAAGTGAAACTGTTTGAGGGGCTTCACCATGATTAGGGCTCTTTCCGTCACTGGCTTCCACAAATCGGGCAAGACTAGAGTCGTGGTTTCCATCGTACGTGAGCTGACCAAACGAGGATATCGGGTGGGGACGGTCAAACACATACCTGAGAAGGATTTCACCATCGACAAGCCTGGTAAGGATACTTGGGTGCACGCAAAATCCGGGGCCAAGATCGTTGTTTCTCTGGCCCCAAGGGAAGTCGCCAAGATCGAAAGACACACAGCCAGAATCGAGGAGGTGTTACAGGGATTACAAGGACTCGATTTTGTGGTTGTTGAGGGCTTCAAGGCCTTCAGCGGCCCGGCTAAGATAATAGTCGCGAAAACCGAGGCCGAGGCTAAAAAACTCTTCGACAAGTTCACCATCGCTTGCGTCGGAGCAGGATGCCTTTCAGTTCCAACCTTCGGCTTCGAACAGTCGAAAAAACTGACAGACTTGGTGGAGCAAAAGGCCTACCCACTAACCTTCAACCTCGACTGCGGCCATTGTGGCTTTGACAGATGCGAGGACTTCGCGGCCGCCGTGGTCGCGGGAAAGAGGAAATGGAACGGCTGCACGACCCTGGCAAACAAGGTCAGCCTGATTGTCGACGGCAAGACGATTCCGCTAAACCCATTCACCCAAAAAATTTTAGCGGGAGCGATAAAAGGGATGATATCATCGCTAAAGGGCGCAAAGGGAGATAAAATCGAGATGGTGGTCAGGAGTGCTGGATAAATCCGGACGTTCGATAAAGGGCTTGCGAGTCTCTGTTACTGAGAACTGTAACTTCAACTGTTTTTACTGTCATCGTGAGGGATGTTTGGAAGGCTCCCGCGAGATGACGCCTGAAGAAATAGGTAAAATTGTAAGTCTGGGTTCGGAGCTCGGCGTCGAGAAAATCAAGATTACGGGCGGCGAGCCTCTCCTTCGCAAGGATATTGTGGACATAGTCGTGGCTTCGAGGCAGCCAGGCATAAAGGAGGTTTCGATGACTACCAACGGTGCACTGCTTTCTGGCTTGGCGCATGAGCTCTCCAAAGCCGGACTCGACCGGATTAACATTAGCCTTGACACTCTAAATGAGGAGAAATTTTCCAGGATAACCCACGGCGGCTCACTTCAAAGCGTTCTCGACGGAATAGACGCCGCTCTCGAGGCCAAGCTCACGCCGGTCAAACTTAACATGGTCCTACTCAGAGGCGTCAACGAGGACGAGATTGACCCCATGATAAAATTCGCTGCCGCGCGTGGCATGATTCTACAGCTCATAGAACTGGTCGATCTCAACGGCGAGGACTTCAAGAACTACCACAAAGGTTTCGACGAGGTTGAGAGGCAGCTCGCCGCCAGGGCCGTCGCGGTCAAGACGCGCCGTTTGATGCAGTCCCGCAAGAGGTACGTCCTCCCGATTGGCGAAATTGAGGTCGTGCGTCCGATGCACAACACACGGTTTTGCGCCAACTGCCATCGACTCCGACTGACGCCCGATGGGTATCTCAAACCCTGCCTAATGAAGAACGACAACCTGGTTGACCTGCTGTCTTACATCAGAAATGGCGACGAGGAAGGGGCGAAAAAGGCTTTTGTTGAGGCAATAAACCGGCGCGAGCCTTATTTCAAGAGTGGGGCCCGCGAGACCTGTGTTCACGCCCTTTGAGATAACTCTCTAATCTCCAGTACAGAGTGGCTTTAACTCTTTGCACAAAAAATTTGAATACTCCGAGGTAGAGTGTAATTTGTATGGAAAAAATCTCCGAGAACAGGTCCAATGGCCCGCCGAGAGCCAAGTATTTGGTGATTGCCATAATTTTGGTTATCTCCGCAGCAGCTATTTTTTGGTATATCTCTAAGGGAGGAAACAACATCGGCTTGGAGCTGGGACAAACCGCCCCTGATTTTAACCTTAGAGACATCGATGGGGTCGAATACATTCTGAGCGAAAGTGATCGCATAGTGGTTATAGATTTCATGGCCACTTGGTGTGGTCCCTGTGTTATCGAGATTGACCACCTAAATAATATTTATGAGACTTACCTGCCCTCTGAAGTTATGATAATGTCTATAAACGTCGACCCTAGCATCGCTGAAGAAACCGTTCGTCTCTTTGGATCGGAATATGGAGTTTCTTGGATATTGGGCAACGGGCCAACAGTTGGTGTCACCTATGAAGTGTCTGCTATTCCAACCATTTACATCATCGACAAACAAGGACACGTTGCCTTCAAGAGCGTGGGCGTGACCGAGGCCTCAGTGCTCAGCGAGGAGATTGAAAAGATTCGTTAGGCGGCCGATTAAATTGACAGACCTGGCCTTGCTCTCGCTTTCTTTCGGTGCTGGTCTGGTAACTTTTTTCAATCCTTGCGCTTACGCTATGTTACCGGCATTTATCTCCTATCAGTTCAGTCGTCGCGATGAAGGCGACTCTTCCACATCTAGAAGCTTGGTAAGAGGGGCCGTCATCGGCTTGACAACTTCCTTGGGCTTCGTTTTCGTTTTTCTCACTGTGGGCTTATTGGTTTCCCTTTCCGGAGCCCAAATAGGCCCTTACCTACCTGGGGTGACGATTATTATCGGAACAATCCTCATTGTCATCGGTGCACTTTCTCTGACGAACTTTAAGTTGTCTTTCCATGTTTCGATGAGGTTACCGACTGGCGGCGGTATTTTATCGTTTTTCATCTTCGGCATCGGTTACGCCACTGCTTCGGCTGCATGCGCATTTCCCGTCTTTCTCATGGTACTGCTCACGGCAGCCGCCTCCGGAGGATTGGCTTCTGGTCTGCTGATATTTCTGGTTTATTCTTTGGGAATGGTCGTTATCATGATCCCTTTAGCCGCCGCTGTTTCGATTTCGAGAAATTTGGTGCTGGCCCGTATTGAGCGACTGATGCCGCATATGAAGAAGATTAGTGCAGGGATACTCATTGCCGCTGGCATCTACTTGATATTGCTTCACGCCGTCATCTCTTAATTTTAGCTGTAACATATTTGCCGTGCCGTGAGGCCCTCAAGTTCTTAATTGCAACAAGAGCATTTTTAATCATAGCCCACCTATGTACATTAATGGGGAATGATTCGAGACGGAGGTTTATTACGTCATAGCGAAGTACAGGAGCTATGATTTATTGGGCTGAAGTCTAGGATTCCAATTGGTGTGAAGATGAGCGGGAACTCATTTGGGAAGATTTTCAGAATAACGACGTTCGGCGAGAGCCACGGGGCCGCCGTCGGAGTTGTCGTCGACGGAACCCCTGCGGGCATGCCGCTGAGCGAGGCCGATATCCAGCGCGAGCTGGATCGCCGCCGCCCGGGACAGTCGGTTCTGGCGACTCCGCGCAGAGAGAGCGACAAGGTCAAGATACTCTCCGGAGTTTTCAAGGGCAAGACGCTGGGTACCCCTATAGCTCTTGTAGTTCAAAACCGGGACGCGGACTCGCGTCCGTACGAAGAGATGAAGAATAAACCGCGGCCAGGGCACGCCGACCTCACCTACTGGCTAAAGTTTGGCCACGTTAACTACCGAGGCGGTGGCCGAAGCTCTGCCCGCGAGACCGTCGGCAGGGTGGCGGCCGGTGCCATAGCCAAGAAAATGCTCTCTGCAAAAGGGATTGAGATTTTGGGCCACACCGTTGAGGCAGCCGGCATAGCTGTTGAGCGGCAGCCGACGCCTGCTGAAATCAGGAAAAACACGGAGCGCAACCCGATAAGGTGCGCCGATATGGCCAAAGCCGAAATGATGAAAGAGGAGATACTGCGCGCAGCGGCCGAGGGAGACAGCACGGGTGGTATCGTCGAGGTTCAGGCTCTCGGTGTCCCTGCAGGATTGGGGGAGCCTGTTTTCGACAAGCTCGACGCGGAGATAGCCGGAGCGATGATGTCCATAGGCTCCGTCAAGGCCGTGCTGGTAGGAGGCGGCTGCAAGCTAGCCCGCGTCCGCGGCTCTGAGGCCAACGATGCGATGGCTATCAAGGGCGGAAAGATAGCTTTCAAGACGAACAACGCTGGCGGCATACTGGGTGGCATATCTACCGGGATGCCGATGGTGGTGCGCTTGGCAGTCAAGCCCACGTCATCGATAGCAAAGGCTCAACGCACCGTGGACCTGTCGAAAATGAAGGGAACTGGGATAACACTCAAGGGCCGCCACGACCCCAACATCTGCCCGCGCATAGTCCCGGTTGCCGAGGCGATGCTAGCTTTGGTCATTGCTGACCAGATGATCCGGGCCGGAAAAATAAACCCCGATAGGTTCGAGTGACGAGGTGCTGGTTTGGGTGAAGGAGTGGGTGTTGCTTCTGCCTGCGCTTCCGCTACCGTAGTGAACGCCATCGCGGCCGGCAAGGGGGCGGCTTTTGGAGTCGACCTGAGGGTCCAGGCGAGAGTGGAACTCACCGAAAACAAGAAGATATCTGGACGTGTTATCGGTGGCAAGGAGAACCCTAGGCTCGTCGAGATTTGTGTCCGCCGGGCGCTCGAGAACATGGGTTTGCGGAAAAAGCTCGGTGCCCTTGTCGAGACTAGCTCAGACATCCCTATCGCCGTAGGTCTGTCGAGCAGCAGCGCCGCGGCCAACGCTTCTGTGCTGGCCACGTTCGCGGCGGCCGGCAGGAAGCCGGAACCGAGACTGGTTCTTGACATAGGCATAGACTCGGCGTTCGAGGCAGGGGTGACCATCACTGGCGCCTTGGACGACGCGGCGGCTTCCTATTATGGCCATGGCGTGATTACTGACAACCTCAAACGGAGGATACTGAAAAAGTTCAAAGTCGACCCGAAGCTGGCGGTGGTCATTTATGTGCCGTCGAAAAAATTTTACACGTCCAAAACCCGCATTGCAAGTCTTGAGCCCATCCGGGAGCTGGTAGAGTCGGCGCACAGGATGGCACTCAGCGGCGACATCTGGAGGGCACTGGCGCTGAACGGATTGCTTTATTCCACGGCGCTGGGTCACGACCCTTTGATTGCCGTCACGGCCATGTCCCAAGGTGCCCTGGCTGCGGGCTTGACTGGGACGGGCTCGGCCACTGCTGCCGTTGCCAAATCTGACAAAATCGCTGCCATATTGAAGGTTTGGCACAACTGGCCTGGAAGGATAATAATAACAAAGCCCGCAGTAGAAGGTGCGAGGGTGGAGGGAATTTGATGGCCGACGGCGAACTCAAGGAACTTCGTCGAAGAATAGATGAAATAGATAGTGGTTTGGTGGGCCTTCTTTCGGAGCGACTGAAACTTTCCGAGGATATCGTCAAGCTGAAAAAGAAACTCAACGCCGGCGTGAGAGACGAAGCACGTGAGCGAGTGGTGATTGACCGGGTTCGCTCTCTGGCGCGAGAGGAGGGCGTCGACCCTGATTTTATCGAGAGCGTGATGAGGCTAGTGATGGCTCAGATGGTCGGGGAAGAACGGGCACACCTTGGAGGAGTTGGCGTCTGGAATATCGTTCAGAAGGCCTTTGCCGACCACCCGGCGCAGATGAGTGTGGCGCGGGTGATGTTCAAATACGGGCTGAGGGTCATGGAAGACGGCGAGGTAGGTTGCGGCGGCATCAGGGTTCCCGCAGTCCAGATAGCTAAGGAAGCGGGTGTGGATCGCAGGGTTGTCGACTTCACAGCCCAGCGCATACTCAAGGATAGGAAGCTTCGCGACATCTTCGAAAACCTGGAACCAATCGCCTACCTCAAGGGCTTCGCTCAGAAGCTTGGCTTGGGCGTCATCGAGATTATCCCCGAGGACGCGGCCAGGCCAGGGATATTGAAGGAGGTCTCGGGGGTGCTGTCAAAGTTCGGCCTCAGCATCCGGCAGTCCGTCTCCGACGACCCGAACTTCGTGCCGCAGCCGAAGCTTACCATCATCACCGACGAGCCGGTCAGAGGAGTCGTCATCGAGGCACTCAGGAAGCAGCCGACCGTAAGAAGCGTAATAGTCTACTGAATTATGATTTCTGGTCAGAGCCTGACCAGTTGCGCGTGCTTCACGCCGCCTATCTCAAGCACGTTACAGCGATCCACTATTCCCGACTCGATTGCGCGCTCGACTATGGAGCCCAGCATGTTGGCGATGGTGGCGCAGCGCAGTGCCTCTAGGCACTTCTCCACGCTCGCCTCCTTGCCTCCGTAAAATGACTCCTTAACATCGATTTGAAATTTTTCGCCCTTGATCTTCCTGCCCAGCAGCTCGCCGTCGCAGACTACTACAAAGTTCTCCATCTTGGTCTGGACTATCCTCAGCAGGGGCAGCCTCACACGCTCCTGACGGAGTTCCGCGCCCCGCAGGCCTCGCACCTGAGTATATAGATTCTCTCTCGCCTCTCAAGCCTAGTGTCGGGCAAGCCGCACTCTCTGCACAGCACGAACTCCTCGGCGTAGTGGCGAATGCGTTCCTGGACTGTGGCCGGGGAGAACTTTCCCTGGAAAGTCGCTTGGGCGCCCTGGATGTCTCCCGCCGCCCCGAGTTCCTTCAGCAGGTATTTCATGAGATGCTCAGGCTCGCGGTTGAACGTTGCGGCTATCGTCTTCAGGTTCTTTAAGATGGTGCGGTTGCCGACCGTCGAGACGTCAGCTTCCGGTATCTGGAAGCGGGTGCTCTCGAAGATAGCCTTGGGGACCTGCTCTATGGCACGGTCCAGTAATTTCTCGTAGGATTCTTCCATCATATCACCTTGTCAACCTGAACTTACCATGTGTGGGTTCAAATACATCACCGTCGACGAACATGACCCTGAGCGCGTCGGTGACCTGCGCCAGCCCCATGTTCAGCTCCCTGGCCAGGCTCATGGGTTCGACCCCGGAGCCGGTGTCGAGCTTCTCGATTGCGATGACCACTTTCTTCTTGACGTCGTCCGGGACTATCGGAAGGGGTTCTTCCCCTTCCTCATAAGGTGCTTCCTCGTCTCCGACTTGTGACAGCGGCATGTCGAGCCGTCGCGGTCCGAGTCTGTCTACCTGGGGTCTCACCCCGTTGGCTAAAGCTTCTCTTCTCGCGGCTATTATCTCAAGCTCCCGGACTAGTTCCCAGTTGATGTCATCGACGGGGATTAGCAGCTCTGGGATAATGTATATCTCGCCGTTGAACTCCCTCACTCTGCCGATGGCGTCGACGGTGTCGCCGACTTTGAATTTGTCGAGGGCTTTCACGCCTTCCTGCCAGCCCCTGAGGCTTACGGTCTCACTGCCATCGTCCACTCGGAGCGTCGCGTAATTCTGGTCGTCCCTGACGAATTTGTCGATGACCGTGCCCATGATGCGGACGCGGGTGACGTGTTCGCCCCACGGTGTCAAAAGATAGCTTGGCTCCGTGCTGTCGGGTGATCGCACATACTGGCCACGCGCGACATCCTCTATCCTCACTTTATAGGCTGCGGGCCGCATCTTAATCGTGAAATATCTCGAGGCGAGAACTTATGAGCTTTCCGCGAAGCGTTGAGACTTTTATGGTAAAAGGACCATTCGGCGTCAAAGTCGTGGGCATTTCTTCAGGAACATTCTCCGTGACAAACGTCGACGGTTTTTTGAGAGACTTGGCAAAAGGAGACAGCGAAAATGGCACAGTTACCCAAGCCGTTAATGCTTCCCATCTGGCTGGAGCGGAACACTTGCTTCACGCCGCTCGTTTGGCCATCCTTGCGAGCGAAAACAGAACTGGCTTCGCCAGTTCCTTAAGCATCGAACTCATCTGCTGGGCCGCCGCTGAGCGTCAGATAGGCCGCGCCTTTGAGAAGATGGGCGTGCGCAAAGGAAAGGCGGATTTGGCGATAATTTCCGTCGGCTCTTCCAGAGATCAAGTTAGGCGTACGGTAAAGAAAATCTTCCAGGATGCAGCAGTCGCTTGGGATTATTCCCTCATGGAGCTAAAGAAAGACAAAATTCCCCAGCTACAGAAAATTTTTTCGATATCCAAAGAAGAAATGACTGTAGCTCCTGTTGAATGTATAGTTATGGAAAGGGTAGCGCTGCTAGCGCTGGCTAAATGACGCTATTCAATGGTTTAAAAATCATCAGGGTTTCACGGCGCATAGCGGCTCGCAGACGGTGCAGGCCTCTTTCTGGAATTTTTCGATGCCTTCGAACGAGCCCCTCACTGTCACTATGTCGTCGGCTTTTAGTCTAACATTGCCGCCAGGAGTGATGACGTGCTTGTTGCCTCTTCTGATGACAAGTACGTAAACTCCGACGGTTCCCCAGAGGTTTAGCTTCTCCAAGGTCTTGTTGTCAAATCTTGAGCCCGCCGAAATTTTTACCCGGCATATTTTTTCCACAGTCTCCGACAGCGCTTCAGCGAATATTGGATGTAGCTCTATTTTCCTTATCACAACATCGACTATCGAATCAGCCGCATCCGTTATTTTCTCCATACATTTAACCATCTGGAGAACGCTGTTCAGTCGGGCTATGTTCCTCTTTTCCTTGGAGGCTATTTTGAGGGTGTTCAACCAAGCTTTGTAGTTGAACTTGTTGAAAGCCTCTTCCATCTCGCGAACATCTTCCGCGACGTCCACAGATCCCAGCATCAGCGATGAGTATGCCAAATCCACGGCTATGTCGCTTAGGTCTCTCATTTTTGAGAGCTGTCTGCGAAGTTGTTTTAATCCACCCGTTGAGAAAGATTCTGGTGCCGATCCTGCCATTTGGCAAAATATTTTCATTCCATAAAGTGGTCCTTTAGCCACGAGCTCGTCGCCAGCCAGTATCTGAATCTCTTTTGTGATGGGAGCTATCCATTTATTCTCCCTTTTTATAGCCATCACCCAAACACCTATGCTCGATGGTAGTCTGACGTCATGGAGCGCTCTGCCGTCCAAGGCCGATCCAGCTGAAACTTCTAGTTTGATTATTTTTTCATCAGCAGCGCGCAAGGCGTCTTTTATCACCGGGTGTATCCCTATGTCCATAGTAATCAGGTCGGCCATGTCCCCAGTGGCGTTGGAGATGGCTTCAGCGGAGCTGGCCACCTGCAGAATTCCGGTTATCTTATTGGCCTCTTTCACGTTCCTCGCCGCGACTGCTGCCATGATTCTTATGGTGTACATCAGCTCGTCCATCTTCTTTTCCAAGTCGTGGACGAGGTTGGCGAGCTCGTCGTTTTCATACAAAAGAGCTGCATAGGCAAGGTCAACCATTAGATCGGAGGTGTCTTTCATCTCCGTCAGGAGTTCTCGCACGCTCCTCGGCTTGTATTCACGCGGTTGCATCCTCTACACTCCTACTATTTTCATCACTATAATTAAACATGTTACGCCAATGATGTCGCCGATTGAAGTGACGAGCGGTATAACGACGTTGTCTGGGTCCAGACCTTTGGAAAAGGACACGAAGGCGAGCCAGATGGTGCAGAGCATAGTGACTCCGATCGCGGCCACGCTAGCCGCGAAGAATCCGAACATTATCATTATGGATTTCAAAAACTCTATGCCCGAGATTAAAGCAAGGAGAAAAAATACCGCGCTGGAGAAAGAGAAGACGCCAAGACTCATGAGCCAAGAAGCCTGAGTGTTCTTCCTTAGCGCGCTTTGCTTGCCGAATTTCGGTTTTATTGTACCTATGGCCAGCGCCGAGGTTAGCCTAGCGCCAAGAATGCTGCAAACGTTGTTGTTGATGCCGTTTATCGGCGGGACCATCACCAGAATAAGAGGCAGGGCTTTGATACTTTCTATCTGCAAGTTGAGAACGAAGCCTGCCGCTAGTGAGATTACCGCGCACAGTACTAAAATAGGGTAGCTTTCCCACAAAATCCTTTTGATGCTGTATGCAGTCATTTTTCTCACACCAAAAACACGATAATAAATATAGAAACCATTGTTACCAGATCTCCGATGGTCGCCATCAGTGGGGCTGTGACGTTGTCTGGGTCCCATCTCTTTATGTAAGAGAATATGGCCACAACGACCGTGAGTATGGCCAAAATAACGCCGGATAGTACCCCGGCGGTAATCGCTATCGTTATCAAGACCATGAAGTTGATTGCCTCAATGCCCAAAAGCGCGCCAATAAGGCAAGAAAGTATTCCTATTGTCGCGGAAGCCATAAAGCTGAGGATTAATGAAGAAATCAAGTTGACTTTCAGTTCTTTGCTCATGGAAAACTTTGACTCCATTGAGCCCGTGTTTAGAGCAGTTCCGAGCCTCGATGCGAGGGCGCCGTTCACGTTTCCCCTTAACGACAATAGAGGCGGAATAACTAGGATGAGGCCAGGCAAAGTTGCTACCAAGTGCTCTTCCATGGCCCCCATTACATTTCCCACAAATATCTCTATTGCTGCACAGACCATCAGGACGGCAAGGCCTTGGATAACTATCGTGCGGACGTTCACACTCTGGGACATGGCCTCACCTTAAATGCCGTTGTTCGGCATCCTATATACGTTTTAAAAAAAATCTTGGGCTAACTGAGGCGGATAAAGTCGCTTTGGCAACCTTGCGTCCGCGACCTTGGCAGATTTATTCTATTTTCAGAAACTTTGCCTTGGGCGCCCCGCATATTGGGCAGACTTCAGGTGCCTCGTTCTCAACGGTGTTGCCGCAGATTTGGCACACATAATACGTCTTGACTTCGGATTTCTTGCCAGACTGAAGGTCGTTCAGGGCCTTTGTGTAAAGTCCATGGTGTATCTGCTCCACACGGTTTGCGTAGTTGAAGCTGCGAAGAGCCACTTTGTTTCCCTCTGCTTTTGCGTCCTCTATGAACTCAGGGTACATTTTCATAAACTCGTGTCCCTCGCCCTCTATAGCCGCTTTCAGGTTCTCTGAAGTCGACTTTACCCCACTCATAACCGCGAGATGGGCGTGCGCGTGCACGGTCTCTGCGGCGGCGGCTGCTCTGAAGAGCATGGCGACCTGGGAGTGCCCTTCTTCGTCGGCTTTTTTGGCAAAGGCCAGATACTTCCTGTTCGCTTGGGATTCTCCAGCAAAAGCATCTGCCAAGTCTTTTTCAGTTTTTCCCATGTTTTTCCCATACCGAATGCATGCCATGTAATAAATCGATTTCGCAAGTGGAAGGATTTGCTTTCTTTTATATATAACAGTGCGATATATTAAACGGGGAAACATTGCCTGCGGACGTCAAGCCCAAGGCCTCGCTGGACTGCGTTGGGTTATACTGCCCTGAGCCGGTTTTCCGGACGCGCCTCGAGCTCGACAAACTGTCAATCGGCGACATCCTCGAGGTCTTCGCCGACGACCCGGCCGCAGAGGAGGACATAAAGAGTCTGGTCAAGCACACCGAGTACGAACTTTTGCACTTTAGCAAGGAAGGCGATGTTCTCCGTTTTTTAATCAAAAGGACAAAATGAGGTGGTAAATTGGAAAAGAAGAAAATACTTTACGTGCAGACGAGCGGCGTGGACACTCCGGAGCGGACCTACGCGCCGTTCATCCTTGCCACCACGGCCGTGGCCATGGGGGTGGACGCCACGATATACTTCCTGATAAAGGGAGTGACCGTGGTCAAGAAAGGCGAAGCGGAAAAAGTCAAGCTCGGCAGCTTCCCAAGCCTGAAGCAGATCATGGATCAGGCTGTGAACGCGGGCGTTAAGCTTGAGGTCTGCGAGCAGAGCTGCATGCTTCTCGGTATAGGCAGGGGAGAGTTCGTGGACAAGTCCAAGGTGGTGGGCGCCGCTACCCTGAACGACCGGATTCTTGAAGCCGATGCCGTCCTGAGCTTTTGAACTAATGGAGCGACGAATCATGAGGAAGGTCTATCTTGATCACGCGGCGGGGAAGCCCGTAGAAGAACGCGTGCTCGCAGCCATGCTCCCATTCTTCACGCAGCACTATGGCAACCCTTCTTCAGCCCATACTCCGGGCAACGAAGCTAGGGCAGCTATTGACGCGGCTCGCGACAGCGTTGCGACTTTGGTCGGCGCGGCCAAGAAAGAGGAGATTATTTTCACCTCAGGTGCGACCGAGAGCAACAATCTCGCTCTCAAGGGTACGGTCCTCAGAAACAAGGACAAGGGTAACCGCATCATAACAAGCTCCATTGAGCACATGTCGATCATGAATATCTTCAAGGAGCTAGGCAAGCAAGGCTTTGAAGTAGTTTACTTGCCAGTCGACGAATACGGCACGGTCGATGTCCGAGCGCTGGAAAAGGAACTTAACGACAGGACGATCTTGGTTTCGGTGATGTACGCCAACGGCGAGATTGGCACGATTCAGCCCATCAGGGAACTGAGTGAGATGGCTCACAACAAGGACGCCATTTTGCACGTCGACGCCGTGGCCGCCACCGGTCAGGTTCCAGTTAACGTCAAAAACGACAACATCGACCTGCTCACGCTTTCTTCCAACGACCTTTACGGTCCGAAGGGAGTCGGAGCACTCTACATAAAGTCCGGTACCAGGATCATGCCCATGATTCAAGGAGGCGGCCAGGAGCGCGGGCTGAGGTCGGGCACTGAGAACCTCCCCGGCATAGTCGGGATGGGAAAGGCGGCAGAGATTGCCCGGGCCGAGATGGAGGTAGAGTCCGCACGGCTGAGAAAAATAAGGGACAAGCTGATAAAGGAGACACTGGAAAAAATCCCAGAGTCGCACCTCAACGGTCACCCTATCAACAGGCTGCCCAACAACGCCAACATCAGATTCAGCTACATTGAGGGCGAGGCGTTGATTTTGAGCCTGGACATGGAGGGTATTGCCTGCTCCTCCGGCTCGGCCTGCACCTCGAAGACGCTGGAGCCATCGCACGCGCTGTTGGCGACGGGGTTGAAGCACGAGGAGGCACATGGCTCGCTGCTTTTCACGCTGGGAAAGCAAAACACAGCCGAGGACGTGGACTACCTGTTAAGCTTTTTACCAGGGATAGTGAAAAGGTTGCGTGTAATGTCACCACTTACACCGAAGGAGTTGCTGAAGGATGTATAGCCCTAAAGTTATGGACCATTTCAAAAACCCGCGCAACATGGGCGAGATTCCGGACGCGGACGGCGTCGGGACGGTGGGCAACCCCGTCTGCGGCGACATGATGACGATCTACATCAAGGTCAAGGACAACAGGATTGCCGACATAAAGTTCAAGACCTTTGGCTGCGGCGCCGCCATCGCCACCAGTAGCATGGCCACCGAGCTGGCCAAGGGCAAGACGCTCGACGAGGCCATGAAGCTGAGCCGGGAGGAAGTGGCCAAGGACCTTGGGGGGCTGCCGCCGGTGAAGATGCACTGCTCCAACCTGGCCGCCGACGCGCTGCACGCGGCGATAAAGAATTACCTGGAGAAGGGAGGCAAAAAATGACGAAATTCGTTAAATGCGCGATGTGCAAGGCCAATGTCCCCGGCGAGGCCTGCGTCTTCGCCATCTACAAGAAGAAGATCGACGGCAAAGAATACCTCTTCTGCTGCGAGAGTCATGCCAAAGAGTTCGAGAAAAAGCTGAAGAAGAAAAAGTAAATTTTTATCGCTCAACCTTTGTATGCGTAGCATGTCCAGCTCGAGCTGCCGTAGCTTCCATATAGCGTGAAGGTTTCAGTCCATGAGAACTGCCCTGTCACGGTCATCTCTGGGGAGCCGGCTGAAATGATGATGGTTCCGGTAAACCAGCCGCTCGAATCGACGCTTCCTTGGAACCAGCCCTCGGAGACGTAGCCGCTGTAGACGGTGAAAGACCCGGAGCCCAAAGTCGTTCCCATCGGCGTTACAGTGACGGTGTCCCCGTAGTAGATGCCGTCCCAGTTCATGCTTCCTCCGCCTCCATCTTCCGAAAATATTTCCCAGAGTGGGTAGCCCAGGACTATCGGCGGCAAGACCAGCATGAGGCTAGCGACAATGGCGCCCGCGACAAGCCAGCTCTTTATGCTGGCGTTCCTCTCCTGCATCCTTTCCTCCGGCGTCTTTCCGCTGGTGCTGATCGGTGCTCCGACAGGTCGATTCGCTTCCCCCTGTCTTTGAGGAACATCTCCGGTTTGCGTTTTGTGCTTGGCCAGCGGTTCTTCAGCGTTTTCCGCGCGGTAATTGATCGGTCGTGCATCGCCGTGGAATTTTTTTGGAGGCGGCAGATTGACAGGAGGAGTTACAACGGCCCCTTTCTCCCGCTTCTTGATCGGCGCGCCGCACTGTTGGCAGAAGTTAGTATTGTTGTCAACCTCGACGCCGCACTGAGAGCAGTAAGGCATTATCTCTGTCTGCGCTTGATTTTTTAGCTTAAAATGGTGCTGGTTTGCATACTGGCTAAAAGTCCTTGAAGTTTACCAAAGCACCTGTTTTGGAGGATTCCAGGAGGGCCAGCGACATTTTCAGCGCCGTCTTTGCGTCCTGCAGATTCACTACCGGCTCTTCTCTGTTTCTCACCACGGACTTTATGAAATACTCGTCCTGCGGTTTGTGGCCCCACCTCTCCGGCCGGATCAAGTTGAACGGCCACTCTTGTTGCACTTCTCCTTTTTCGCTCTTGATGACTACCTTTTCCGGGCTCTCCGCGACAACCGTTTTGCCGTTGTCCCCGAAAATCTCCATCCGCATTTCCTGTCCGGCGACGGGGCCGACGTCACTGCCGAACTCGTTTATCCAGGTGACGTCGTTCTCGAATTTTATCACGTTCATGACGTTGTAAGCCAATGAACCGAACTGGGGCAGGTCCTTCCACTTCACGGTCGCGAAGATTGATTCGGGCTCCGACTTTAGCAGCCAGCGAGCCATGTCCATGCAGAAAACGGTCATGGTCGGTATCGGTCCGCCCTTTTCGCGGTTCCAGATCCATGATCCCGCAGGCCACTGCCTGGCAAGGCTATCCGCCGGCACGAACTCGTTGAAGCGCACCGACACTGGCTTCCCGATTTCCCCGGACTCGACTACCTCCGTAGACTTCCTGAATGCAGGCGCGAAGCGGTAGCAGTGCCCTGGCATCACCTTGACACCCTTTTTCTTGGCTAGGGCGTCAATTCGGTCTATGCCTTCAAGCGTGTCGGACGGGGGGCACTCAAGCAGCGCGGCCTTCCCCGCTTCGATGACCTCGCTAGCGATGGGTTCCAGGAACCTCGAAGGGATGGCGCAGATGACCGCGTCTACCTCTGGATCGCGAGCCATCTCGCCGATATTTGAGTAGTACTTTTCTATTTTGAAGCCAAGTTTGCATGTGAACTCGTCAAACTTGCCGTGCTCCGCGGGGAACTTTGAGAATGCGGCGGCTATCTTGGCCTCGGGCATGGCTTTCAGGGCCCTGGAATGGACCTTGGCCATGAAGCCCAGTCCCGCTAGGCCGATTCCAACTTTTTCCATACAACATTGTTCATTGAAACTTTGATTTAAGATTAACGAGCTTCGTCTTTTTTCTGGGCCAATATTCTTCATCATTTAAGGGAGAAAATTCGGAAAGTTTATTCCTAAAAAAATTAAATTGCTAACCATGATTAAAAGCCTGATTTTGTACTGGAGCTTGACTGGAAACACCGAGTCTGTGGCCAAGGCAATAAAAGGCGCCATTGAGAAAAGCGGCAACAGCTGTGAGATATTCAAAATAAATCAGGACCTAAAAGCGGATTGGTTCGATTATGACTTGGTGCTTGTCGGCTCCCCCGTCTATGAGTTCTTGCCCCCGCAAAACGTGGCGAATTATCTAAAGGGCAGGTTTCATTATTACCGCGATGAGAAAAAGCTGCTGAAGCCTTCATCGCCAAAGCTGAAGCGAAAGTTTGTCCTTGCGTTTTGTACCTACGGCGGCCCCCATACCGGGATTCGGGAGGCGATTCCGGCCGTGGAGTACACGGAGCAATTTTTTGAACACTTGGGTTTTTTCGTTCTTGAGCCTATTCTGACGGTCGGATCTTTTAGAGGAGATATACTGAACGGAAAGTTCGGTTACACCAAAGAGCTTTGCGATCGGTTGAACAAATCGGGCCGCCTAGGAGACATAACCAACCGGCCAAACCCGGCCGACCTAGCTGAAGTCGAAAACAAAATCATGGGATCGATAAACGCCATCAAGCCAGTTTTTGGATTATAATCTGTGGTGTTTTTAATATGGCATTAAAAGGGGAAATTCTTTTTCTGGGAACCGTGAAGACAGAGGGTCAAGAGGCCAAGATAAGCATTTTTCCCGAATTCTCTCATGCGCTTGACGGTATTGAACAATTCTCCCACCTTATAGTCCTTTATTGGTTCCACCAGCGGGATGATGAGAAGGGAAGGCGGACCCTCAGGGTAGTCCCGAGGCGGCATGCAGGGGCGCCCGAGGTCGGCGTCTTCGCCTGCAGGAGCCCCAATAGACCGAACCCAATCGGGCTGTGTGTGGTGGAGATTATCCGTGTTTCTGGCAACGAATTGTTCGTAAAAGGTCTTGATGCCGACGAGGGCTCTCCAATAATTGATATCAAACCATATCTCCCACGGTCTGACTCTGCTCAAGAAGCTCGTGTTCCTGAATGGGCACTTCACGGGCCGCCTACCTAATGCACTAGTCAAGCACTCAGCTAAATTTGCTTTCAACGACTTTTCTAAAGGCGCGGGCGAATTTTGTAACCAGCAGCTTTTTTGGTCTGCCCAAAGATCTCTCGACTTCTCTGTCGAAAGGTAGAGGGCCCAAGTAATCGATGCCGAGTTCTTTTGCTTGCTCTTCGACCCGTTCTGCATCCTCCAAGCTCATGTTCTCGACGACTCCCAAGATGGTGACTTCCAGTTCGAGGAGCAGCTTTGTCAGCTTTGCCACTGTCCTCACGGCCAACTCGGACGGTGTGGCGACGATGAGGAACTCGCCTCTCTTTATCAAGCGGACGATGTCCAGGACTTCCTCGGCAATCCCGGGCGGCACGTCAATGACCAGATAGTCGAGCCGGCCCCACTTTGTTATGGCCAGCAGCTCGACAAACGTGTCCGAGACCTCCGTCCCTCTCAAAGGCAGCGGCTGCTCGCCGATGTAGTAGACAGGGGACATGAACTTTATCCCGTGAACATTGGGTGGGACGATTCCCCTTTCCTCCTTCGGGACGACTTTCTTTGCTCCCAGGACGATGTGCCCAGATGGGCCGTGGAAGTCCAAGTCCATCAGCCCCACTTTGCGGCCGTCTTTCGCCAAAATCAGGGAAAGCGTGGTGGCCACGAGGCTCTTGCCAACCCCACCCTTGCCGCTGGCCACGACGATGACCCTCTTGACGCGTTTTAATCTCTCGTCAATTACGGCTAAACGTGGGTCAGGCAGCTTCACTTTGAGATGTTTATGTATTCGACCCATGCTCCCCTGCCTCCGATTATTTCAAAGTCCGGGCTGCCGCACTTGGGACACCTGATGAAAGCGTGGGCCAGGTCTGGGACGAAGTGCATAGCCTCGGATTTCTCATTATCATCCGGCTTCACCGAGTCGCTGAAGTTCCACTCGAAGCCGCAGGCTCGGCACTTGAACTTGGTTTCCTCTTCCTCGAGCTTGATGTCCGCCTTTTCCAGGAGAGTTCCCTTGGTCAGCTCCTTGAGGGCGAAACTCAATATGTCGAACTCGATCTGCTGCAGCTTGCCCAGCTTTATCTTTGCCTCGGTGATTTTACTGGCGTCCTTCTCCTTGGCCACGGTCAGTATCGTGGCGACCATCGCTTCAGCCAGGGCCCACTCGTGCAAAGCATCACCGCCCTCACTTGTACAGGAATCAATTAGAAGATTTCGGAAACCAGTTTAGGGCTGCCAAAAAATCCAGTTTTTACCCGATGAATTCTAAGCAAAGGTTTAAATATAGTTTGAACAAGGTTTTCCGAGTGGAATAATGAAATCTACGATTATAGTGGGAATAGTGGTCGTGGTCGTCGCGGTCGCTGGCATAGGTGCTTATTTCGCGCTTGGTTCAGGCCCAGCGGTCACCGACCAAAGTTACACCACTAGCACCACCACAACCAGCCAGAGCAGTTTCACTACCACTACTAGCCCAAGTCAGACGACTACTACCACTACCGTTTCAGGCAAGTTCCCAATCTTCAGTCCTTACGAAGCGCTGGAGCAAGACGAGGTCGAGAGCCTCGGCGCCGATGGGTTCACCGGCACCGACGAGGAGATTGCCGTCGCCATCGTCGCCTGGCAGGACAGCAACATGTACTTCGCCAGCCCGATGGATTACCAGGATGTCTCCTATCCGATGCGCTGGAACTATATCATGCCCGGCATCTATCCAGTGGACGAGATGGTCGTCGAGAGGAGAACCGGCGACGGTAAGATTTACGGGATCTGCTGGGACTATGCGGCCATATTCAGCGCCATCGCCAACTACTACGGGCTCGAGACCAGGGTCACGGCATACAAGATATACATGTCCGGGTCCGCTACCGGAGAGACTGGAATGGGCCCGCAGGAATACGAGGCCATGGTGCCCAAGCTGGAACAGAACGGCTTGAACTTCACCTATGAAGACATTAGGGCCGCCGCTCACGAGACCTGGATTCACTACCGGGCCGAGGTCAACGTCGACGGCACTTGGACCGCTTTCGACGGCACCCACCCGACCGACGATGCCTATATCATCGACAGCAACTTTGAAGTGGCTCCGTGGGACGAGGGCGCCGCCAGCAGCCTCACGGTGCGCTAAGCATACTTTTACAGATTAGATTCTCGAGCTTTTGATAACGAATTTGCCTATTTTGCCACGACTCGTCATCCTTTAAAGTTAGGCCGATTTTTTCAACCTCTCCGCCCATTTGGAAAAAATTTCAGTATGGGTAAACCCTATTTTTCCTGAAAGATTCGACTGGGTCATCAAAAGAGATTCGAGTTACATTTGTTGATAATTAATCAGCTTGTTCTTTTTGGAGGTCCTTCACCACCAACCCAGCCTCCAGTAAACAACCCTGAAAATTACCAGAGCGATCATCCCGGCGATTATCGGCCAAATGCTCAGCCACTCAAACTTGATTAGACCAAGACCGTACAAGGGCTCGAGGACTCCGTACGTCAGCTGCATGAAAGTGAAGAATGAAAGTAGGAGTTTGGCTATGATATCCTCGATGGCGTACCAGAGCAAGAAAAACACCGCGGCGGTCCCTATTCCCCCGGAAGCGAAAATGAGCAGAGTATGGATTAGGCTTTGAGACGCAGGCGTTATGCTCACGTAACCATAAGCGTTGAAGAAACTTATGCCGTAGAAAGCGTTAGCCTCGTAGCCGAGGGAGCGGGCGACGATTAAATGAAAAGTTTCGTGAATCACTATGGAGAGGCCCAAAAACACTAGAAAGATTGCTATTCCTCTTTTGACGTCGCTCGAGGCTTTTGTTTTTCCTTTTTTTCTCTTCGGCAAGATGGCCAATTTCATCCCAATTTAGATTGACTTTCTTGTGATTAACTATTTTTCAAAGAAAACTTGCAGACTTTCGCAGCTTTAATTGTAGCCGAGGAACAAATACATGGGGAACGAGGGGATGCTGGAATGTTAAATGTGGAAAATCTTGAGTTCGCATATCCGAATTCGAAAAAGAAGGCGATAGACGGGATTTCTTTCCAAATTAAAAAAGGCGAGATATTCGGTTTTCTCGGCCCGAATGGCGCTGGGAAAACCACCACGCAAAAGGTAATCATCGGTCTGCTCAAGGGATACAAAGGAAAAGTCGAGTTGCTTGGCAAGGATCTCAAAATTTGGAAATCCGACTTGTATGAGAGGATCGGAGTTTGCTTCGAATTCCCCAATCATTACCAGAAACTCACTGCTTTGGAAAACCTGGAATTTTTCGCCTCCTTTTACAACGGAAAAACGATAGACCCCATCCAGCTGCTCAAGATGGTAGACTTAGAAAAGGATGCCAAATTGCGTGTGGGTGCTTTTTCCAAGGGGATGAAAACGAAGCTGAATTTCGTGCGGGCGCTACTTAACGACCCCAGGATGCTTTTTTTGGACGAACCCACCACTGGCCTCGATCCAGTCAGCTCTAGGCAGGTGAAGAACATCATTCTGAGAAAGAAAGCCGAAGGAAAGTCAATCTTTCTCACCACCCATAACATGGCCGATGCCGACGAGCTTTGCGACAGGGTGGGGTTCATAGTAGACGGCCGAATTGCGCTGGTCGCGAGCCCGAAGGAGCTCAAGATAAAGCACGGCAAGAGGCTCGTCAGAGTAGAGTATATCAAAGGCGTCAAACTCAAGCGTGACGAGTTCTCCCTCGACGACCTCGGCAAGAACAGCAAGTTCATCAGCTTGCTGAGAAGCGGGAGGGTAAAGACCATTCACACCGCCGACGCGTCTCTGGACGAGATATTCATCAAGGTTACTGGAAGGCAGCTAGGATGAAGCAGCTCAAGACGATGATCAAGTGGGAGTTCATCCTTCAGTCACGGTACAGGATTATTCATCTCTCACTGCTGAGCGTCGTCGTGTACTTCCTAGCACTTAAGACGATACCTTTGGTGGACTCCGAATTCTTCCGTACGATGTACTTGTTTTTGGACCCGGCGTTGATAGGCATCTTTTTCGTCGGGGCGCTGGTGCTTTTTGAGAAGACAGAAAACACGTTGCAGGCCCTCACCGTCACACCGATGGAAACGCGCAACTACTTGCTCGCCAAGATAATCTCGCTTACCTCACTTTCTTTAGTTGCTGCCCTGTTGTTCATGTTTCTCGTCCAAGGATTTGCTTTCAGCTACATACACCTGTTTCTCGGGATAGCCCTCACTTCAGTTTTTCTCATACTGCTGGGCTTCATACTGGCTTCTCGAAGCAAGAGCCTGAACGAATACCTGCTTGCGGTCATCGGAATCAACCTGCTTCTGTTCATCCCGCCGCTGCTCCACATGGCCAGCTTTTACCGGAGCACTGCATTCTACCTCTTGCCGTCTTTGGCGTCATTCCTGCTCCTCCAGGGCGTGCTCGGCGAAGTAGCCTTGCTTGATTTCGTGTACTCGATTTCTTACCTGTCGCTGTGGACGGGACTGTGCTACATCCTCGCGAAGAGGGCTTTCTACAGGTACATAGTGATGGGCGGTGAGTGAGATGGGATACGTCCGAAAGCTGCTTGTGAACGACCTGAGGAACATCGTAAGGGACCGGCTGTACCTTTACGCCTTCGTGCTGTTCCCGATAATCTTCATTGCTGTGGCCAGGCTCGTCTTTCCTTGGATTTCGGAGAACGTTTATCCCATCGAGCCGCTATATCCCGTGCTTTTCATGGTGCTGTCCTTCATCATACCCATGATTTTCAGCTTCATCACGGCTTTCCTGATAATGGAGGAGCGTGACGAGAACCTCCTAACGATTCTGCGCGTGATGCCCATCTCCAGAAGCAGCTACCTTTTTTACAGGATGCTGTTGATGACGGCTCTGTCTTTTGTTTGTGTTTTGGTTTTCCAGATGCTCTCGGGCCTGGTTCAAGTCCAGCCGCTTCAGTATCTACCGGTAGCGGTCTTGTTCGCCATGTTCACGCCGCTGATGGCGCTGATAATAAACGTGCTGGCAAACAACAAGGTGCAGGGCTTCGCTGTCATGAAATCAGTTGGCGGTTTGTTCCTCATTCCGCTGCTTTCTCTCGCCATAACTGAGGACTGGAAGTATCTCTTCGGGATATTTCCGAACTTCTGGACCTTTATGGCCCTTGAGAAAATAATGGCCTCGGGCACCCTCGATTTAGTATATATTGGCTTGGGTCTCATCGTTCACACAGCATTGCTGGCCTTGCTTGCCCGGATATTCAACAAAAAGTTTTGAGCGAAGGCCTAAAGGCAGAAAAAAAAGCCCCCACGTCTATTAGTAAATTTTAAAATGTCTCAGTGCTAACTTATTTTGCGGTTGAATGGAAAAGAAATTAGTTTTGGCTTTTGGCGTCGTTTTTGTTTTGTTGTTATTAATGGCCCCTGCGACGGTCAGCGATGTCGATGCCGCGGTCTTTATCATCCCTAACACTCCCAGCGAGTTCTATCTTGGGGCGACGACGGAGTTTAACCTTGTCTTTTATAATTTTGGCAGCGCTTTGGATGTATACCAGGTTACGGCATTCTTCCCTTGGGGGGCGATGTACGATCTCAGGCCTGACACTGCCAAGCTCACCGTTCCCGGCGGCAGCTCAACTGTTTTTACAGGAACTATATTTGTCAGCAACATCGCTTCTTTGGGCTCCGGTACCGTGAACGTCCAGGTGCATTTGAAATCACCGGTCGATAATTTGGACAGCTGGGTCACTTTCTCGGACATCATCACCATTGAAGAACCCCCAACGCTTGAAACGCTCATAGTTTACGCTTCTGGGAACCCCAGCTCGGGAAACTTGCCTTTGGAAGTTGAACTCTTTGCCACTGTTTTTGGCGGCTTGCCCCCGTACTCTTACTCCTGGGACTTTGGTGACGGCGACACCAGCTCTGAGCAAAACCCAGAGCATACTTACACTTCTGCTGGAACCTACTTCGCCAAGGTCACGGTGACCGACGTTGGCTATCCTACCCAGACGAAATCTGCGAGCACAATTATAGACGTCACATTGCCCGGCTTTTACGTGTCAGCTTTGGCAAATCTTACTTCCGGGGAGGTGCCTCTGACGGTCGCTTTCGGCACCAACATCAGCGGAGGTTTGCCGCCATACACCTACTCCTGGGACTTTGGCGACGGCGGCACCAGTTCCTCGCAAAGCCCCAGCCACACCTTCACGTCTACTGGAGTTTTCGACGTGCAAGTCTCCGTAACGGACAGCGCCAGCCAAGTGGTCGCGGATAGCATCACGATCAATGTCACGGCTGTGACCGTCACCGCCACCGAGACCTTCAAAGCCACATTCGTTTTTAGCAAGCCTGACGGCACCGCCCTTGCCGACACTACTATCTATTACGGAGCCACCGAAGGCCAGGAAACAATTTTATTGGGCAGGACCGATGCTGCCGGCGAAATCATTTCCACAGACAGCTCTCTTGCCAACAAGACATTGTACTTCAAGAGCTCCGATGGCAAGTACACTGCCCGCGCTTTTGTCGCCTCCTCTGGAGGCCTCCTTGAGCTTTTGCTTACCGAGGAAGCTTCTCCGGTCCCGGTTGAGGAGGAGAGCTTCCTTGTGCCCGCCTTGGTTGTAGCGGCAGTCATCGGCGTCGCGGCCGCTGGCGGGATAATTGCAATGAAAAAAATCAAGGCCAAAAAAAAGCCGAAGCCCGGTGATTAAGGTTCTTCGGGGCACTGAATTTTCTGGCTTCAAGGCCTCGGCTAAATTTAAGTCATGAAAACTCTGATTCCATCAAAAATTCAATGCCGAACTTTCAGAAAGCGAAAAACTTCTCTTAAGTATGGTTGTGAAAAAATAATCGTTGAGTCGAATGACCAAAAATAGGCACGGCGGCGCATTTGTCGGTGTCGGGGCTTTTCTGATTGCCCTATGTGTGCTCCTTTTCCTGCTCGTTTATTTTGGCATTTTGACCAACACTACTTGGTGGTTCTCTTGGATCACGACGTACGGGGTCTCGGCTTGTGGCGTAGTCTTGGGTATAGTGCTTCTGGCATGCGGCGCGTACATCGGTTCTACTCTTGCCAAATTCGAGCAAAGAATAGCTGAACTAGAAGAGGCGAAGACCTCGGAGGAAAAAAATCACATGACAAAGGTAGCCGCTCTTGAGGGAAAGAAAAGATTGGAGATGAGGAAACGCCAGGCGAAAGAAATGGAGCTTGACAGAATAAAGGCGGATGCGGAAATAAAGGAGATTTCCCTCAGGCTCTCGAGGAGCCAGCTGAAAAAGGCTCGGCTCAAGGCCAAAAAGAAGGAAAGGGCCATGCGAAAGTTGGGAGGAAAACTCGAAGAGCGCAGCAAGCAGCTGAAGCGGATACGAGAAATTGCGAAATCCAGATGATTTGAGCCGTCTCTTGGTCCCGTTGTTTTGGATTGCGGTCAAAAAAATAAAATGATGCGTGGAAGAAGAATGTTCACGCATTTAATTGCAGATTAAGATTAGGAAAACCATTTTATTCTATATTGGTTGAACAGAAATTAAGGTGGAAATATGGTTAAGGAGAAACCGAAGGCTCTAGTCGTTTACGGAACCCGCCACGGCGCTACAATGGGAACCGCCGAAGAGATCGCCAAAGTACTGCAAAAGGAGGGTTTTGAGGTTAATGTCGTCAATGCCGGAAATGAGAAGGTCAAAGATATCTCCGAATACGGTCTGGTCGTTGTGGGAAGCGGGATTGTCTGCGGCAGATGGGTCAACGAAGCTGAGGATATTTTGAAGAAATTTAAGGAAGAATTGAAGAGCAAAACGCTGGCTCTGTTCGTTTCCTCGGTTGACACGATTGCTGAAAAGGAAGGAAAAAAGGACGTCGTCGCCAAGGCGCGAAAGATCAGCCTTGAGGATAAGGTGTCAAAGTACGGTCTCAAGCCGATATCGATGGGATTTTTTGGTGGCGTCATCGACTTCAACAAGATGGGTTTCCTGACGCGCAAGGGCATGGAAGTCGCCTTTAAGCAGCCTCTCCAGAAGCACGGGTTTAAGGAAACGGCGCCTGGCTCTTACGATCTGCGCGACTGGGACGTGATTCGAAGCTGGACTCGGGAGCTTGCCAAAAAAGCCCGAAAATAATCAAACATAGGGTCAAGAATCGCCACCCTAAACTCGTATGTTTAGTTTGGCAAGTTTAGCTGGTTTGCTCCATTAAAATTTAATTCGAGTGCTTTGGAAAAAATGGTTAAACATGGCTAAATTTAGATTGATTCAGTTTGCTCCGAAAAATACAAACATTAATCCGAAATGGCCGAATAAACACAATTATGAATCTCTTGATATCAATCGTGGTCGTGCTTGCCTGTACGTCGGCTTTTTGGATTCTGTGGACCTATGCGTTTGGCGCCGGTTGGCAGCCCACTCCAACCAAAGTCGTCTGGAAAATGCTAACTTTGGCTAAAACAAAGCCATCGGATGTAGTCTACGATCTCGGTGCGGGCGACGGCAGAATACTGGTGACCGCCTCAAAAAATTTTGGCGCGCGATCGGTGGGAATTGAGATAGATCCATTAAGATTTTTTTGGGCCAAGACGAGAATTGCCCTCCTCGGTTTGAATCGCCTCAGCAAAGTTGAATATGGGAACGTGTATCACAAAGACCTGAAAGAAGCCACCGTCGTGACGCTTTTTCTGTCTGGAAGGGCGAACGCCAAGCTAAAAAGCAAACTAAATAAGTTGCGGCCCGGGACTAGGGTCGTTTCCTATTGGCACCCCATTGAAAGCTGGGCGCCTTGTGGAATAGACCACGATGAAAAAATATATCTTTATAAGATCCCCCGCTAGTAAAAAATCTTTCAAATAACCGGACTCGTCCGTTTTTAGTCAACTGATTGATTTTTGTGTTTCTTTCGACAACAAATGTTGTGCTTCCAAATCACGCCTGAAAGGATTTTCAGAAATTATTTATAATAAAGAAGAAAATTTGTTTGCACGTGATTCAAAAAAAATATTTGGAGATTTGGGCATGCAAGAAAAAGATGCTAGTTTTAAATCAGGAGGAATCGATCTTGCTGGCACATTGACGTTGCCTGACTCTGATGGCAAGTTCCCTGCGGTGCTGTTGGTGGCCGGTTCGGGACAGGTGGACCGGAATGAAAATCACAAAAAAATAACCATAAACGCTTTTCGTGACATCGCCTCTTACTTGGCACAAAAAGGCATTGCTTCGCTCAGGTACGATAAACGAGGCGTCGGGAAAAGCGGCGGCGACTACTGGTCGACCGGTTTTCACGACAACGCTGAAGACGCCCTGTCTGCCTTAAACTTCCTGAAAAACCAGGAGAACATACAACCGAAACGCGTGTTCATTCTTGGCCACAGCGAAGGGGCCTTCATCGCCGCCAAGCTGGCCGGAAACGGAGCGGCTGCGGCCGGAGTGGTCTTGTTAGCAGGAGGGGCACAATCAGGCGAGGCGGAACTGAAATGGCAAGCGGTGCAGGTGGCCAAAGGCTTGAAGGGTTTCTCAGGTTGGATCATTCGAACTTTCCACATCGATGTTCTCAAGGCGCAACGAAAACAGCTCGAAAAAATCAAAAAAACAAAGAAAGACTGGATAAGAGTGCAGCTTGTGGCGAAACTGAATGTCAAATGGTTCCGCGAATTTCTGGCATACGACCCCGCGCAGGATCTGGCCAAGGTCAGGGTGCCAGTGTTGGCGATAACAGGATCCAAGGACATCCAGGTTGATCCGAATGACCTTAAGCTGATGGCCCGCCTGGTAAAAGCCCCATTTGAAGGTCAGCTTGTCCCTGACTTGACCCACCTTCTCAGGACGGAGAAGGGAGAGGCAACCGTCTCGACTTACAAGGAGCAGATAAAGAGGCCCACGGAGCAAAAGGTCTTGGACTTGATTTTGCTTTGGCTGAAACGCCAAATCAAATTTAAAAAACGGGCGTCGAAGCGGAAAAAATCGAGAAAATGAATTCCTATTCGTGTGGTCTTTAGCCAGAAAAAATTGACGGGGTTTAGCTTTAGATGGTCTTTTTGCCCCTTGGCAGCACCCCCCACATGCTAGTTTCGGGCGGCTTGGGCTTTACCGAGGCTTTCGGCTTCAAGACTTTGATAATCTGATGGTCCACGACTATCCGATATTCCTCAGAGAATTTTTTGTGATAAATAAATTCTTCGAGGTACATCTTCACATCTTTAGTTCTTATTTGGGCTTTTGAATCCTCCAAGAGCAACATTTTGCCTTTTTTGTCAATAGATACCTGGAGCTTCAACTGGAGATATTTGGCTAAAGCATCCAGCTCGCTTCCAAGGACGCTTAGATCAATCGTTATCAAGTTCTTACCCAGGAAACATCTGAAATTTAACCAATAAAGATTCCTGGGTCGCTTTAGCAGTAACTTCACCCTTTCAAAAAATCAAGATAAGCCCATCTAAGAAAAATTAGATGCACATCGAAAGCCAATTATGTTTAAAGGTCGCCGATTTGGTGCCTTCCATAATTTTCTATGGGGTTCACGCTCCCCTTTATAGTTTCTCCAGCAGTTCCACGGTGGCGGCCACAGTAATGTTTTGCTGGAGTTCTCTGGTGATTGTCGCTGGGTTGTCCCCTGCTTGGTCGCCGTACCAGCCGAAGTACGCGTGGTTGCCCCCCGCTATCTCCACCCTGACCGTCGTGGGCGGGAGCAAGCTCATGGACTCGTCTATCTTCATGGCGCTCACCAGCCCGTCGTTGGAGCCGTAAATCGTCGTCACGGGCAGGCCGCTTTCCGACAGGTCGACTCCTGAAGGTGGATAGGAAGCCCAGAGGACCAGCCCCTTTACCTTGGAGGGATTGTCATGAGCAAACTGCGTGGCCATCGACCCGCCGAGGGAATGCCCGCCGATTGCCCAGGAGCCGATTTCCTGGTAAGACTTTATTACGTCGTCGGCCGTGTTTGCCCCAAAGATTGCCAAGTTGAGCGGCATCCTAGTAACCACAACAAGATATCCCTCTGCCGCTATTGCGCGGGCCATCGGAGCGTAGGACCTGAAGTCCACCCTGCCCCCGGGATAAATTATGAACCCGGTGGTCGGTTGAGAGGAAGGAGTGTAGAAGATCAGCCATTTGCCAGACGACACAGCGACCGAAGAGTCCGACTCCAGCGCGGCGTAGGCCTCGGGCATGGGGGTCGGCGGCGTCTCGGCCCAGGCAACAAAGCCGACCATGAAAATCGCGAGGACCAGCAGAACGCCGATTATAACCTTGCTCCTTCGCCGCATGTTTATCTCCCATTGAATTTTCTTCTTCACAATATATCGCTTGAGGGGGCGCCTGGCGCATGCTGGAAATTTTGAGATGCTACAAGGAATTGGCAACTCTGATAAAATCTACGGAAGGTGACATCGTGCTGGTTTTGTCTCCATCAATCAAGCTTTTCAGGAGACCATCCACAAGGGGCCCGTGAGTGCCGCGACAACCGCCGACAGCAAGACCAGGATGACGAAGTAGATGATAAAAGTGTAAAGTACCTCCTTTCTCCTTTCCGGGAAATCCTTTTTTAGCAACAAGCGATTCGGCCAGGTAAGGAGCCTCGAAAGGGCTCTCGGGAGCGGTAGCATGAAAGGGGAATTGTCCCTATAATTCAAATAACTCTTGCCGAACATTTTTGCCATCTTGATTTCCTCGAGCAACGCGATGCAGATTATTATTAGCGCTGGGATCAGCCAGGTAAGGCTCGCGCCTGGGTTTTGTCCCCCCATGGGCACGGGTGCGAGGGATGCAAGCAACATTATTCCGTAGCTCCACAGCAGAAATCCAAAGTACTGCGGATGCCGCGAGTATTTGTATATCCAGAAATCAAATATTTTTCTTCCTTCCATCCTCCCGCGGAACCAGGCGAACGTGCCCAGAATGAATATGAAAATTCCCAACCCGATGGCAATAGTTGCCATGGGATTTCCGATGATTAGTTTGACGCTCGTTCCCATCGGCCCTAGCGCCCCCGCTAACGGGTAGGCCATGACCATGTACGGGAGGAGGACGATATCACCCAGCCTCAAGAGATTCAATGAGGAGTCTAAAAACGGCATCCACAGAATCCTTAGAATTCCCACGCCGGCGAGAAAGAACATGGAAACCGCGAAGTAGCCAAACGTGGGAAGGAAGAAGACTATGGACCCAATTGAGGACAGTCTCTTTTTTCCTTTCACGAACCCCACGATCACCAAGGCCAAGACTGCCGCAAGGCACGCGTAACCCAGCGGCCTCACGCTATTCAGAAATTCTTCGACAAGCTGCGGTTCCACCACTGGATGGATATCGGGAAAATATGTCCGCAAAATGTTGCCGATCACATAAGGAATCTCCAACGTTACAAAGGTCAAGGCAAGTGTGAATAAAACCGACAAGAGAACTAAGATGGGGAGCTTAGGATACTGCCCGGTTGCCTTCGTTCTGCTTGTCAAATCTTCTTTCATTTCCTATCACAATTTTTTCTATTGATAATATTTAGCGGCCACGAAATTTTCATTTCGTGCTTTCGGCTATTCTCTATTTCTCCCATTTTAATCAAAAAAGCAACTTACTTAAATTTTGTTTCGTTTAAGCAACGTATTGCAAATTGATTATAACGTGCTGAATATCATACAAGGACCTAGTGAAAAGTTGTTTGTGCCACGTTTTCATTCAATTCTGCTCAAACGCCGCTTTCCGAGGTACAAGAAGGCCGCGCCAATAAGCCAAACCAGCAAGGGAAAAAAGATCAGCCACGTGAAACTGCCAAAAACTATCCGGGTAATGATAAAAAGGAAGATTGAAACCATCATAACCGTTACCATGTTGACCACCTGCTCCGCCGGCTTGTCTGAGAATACCGGCATCAGGAGGAAAATCCCGAGGGAAAAGGCAGCATAGGCCGCAACGGTCAAAGCCATGAGCCCCGCATAAACCAATGATGTGAGTAACGGGGTTTGTAGGACTAGTCCCATTAAAATTAAAGAATATCCCGCCGCGATAGGTATCAGAACAATGCAACCTTGCAGCAATCGCGCTTTGATTAGCCTCCCCTCGCCAGCGGGTGCCTTGCGATATATGAAGAAATTCCCTTTCCCCCGGACCGTGACCTCGCCCATGACAAAAACCGAAAGCAGGGGGAACAGGAAAAGCCCCATCGTCAGCATGCCCTCAGGGTCTTGGAAGCCTCCGAAGAACACTCCCATTAAGATAAGCAAGCCAACTACATAGGCGACCTTTGAAAGATTTTCCAGCCTCCGGCCATAGTCTTTGAATATCGACACCACCAGGATGCCGAAGGAGCCTCTCCCGGATAAAAACTTGACTGTTTTGTAGAAGGCGCCGTCCGGCTTGGCCTTCGCGGACGCGAATCCGGTGAGCTCGAGGCTGTATGCCCGACCTGCGGCTTTGGCGCCGAGCCATAGCGCCACCGCGAAGAAAGCAACTAGGCCGCCAAAACCGGCCAAGGTCCCGAGCCAAACCCCAGCGATGTTGCCCGGGCTCGCCATGAATCCTGCGATGACTTCCGCACCCCAGGAGCTGGGCAGCAAGGAGAGGACGGATTTAACGAACCCGCCCGTCCCTGGGTCGGCAAGCGCCTGGAGCAGCCCCCCTCCCGTGATAGAATACATCAATGCCACCAATGGCAGCGCGACTACCAAAGAAAGGGCCCTTCCGATGTCTCTTCCGCGGGCGGTTTTTCCAAGTCTCGTCTTCAGGATCGCTGCGATCACGCTACCGATCCAAAGCGCGGAAAGGAGCGTGATGGCAAAGACCATTAATGTTATAGTTATCTGGATGGCGTCCAACCCCAAAGGACCAAGAAAAGCCACGAAAGTCCCCACGATCGCCACTATGGCTATGGCGTAGAAAGGCGCCACCCCCAGGAACTTGCCCAGCAGGACATCGCTCGACTTTATCGGGGCCGACAAAAGGAGCTCATATTCGCTGGTCTGCGCCTCTTTCAAGGTGTTGCTGATTGGTAATATTATGAAGTAAAAAAAGAACAGGAAAAGCATAATGTACATCATGGCGGCCGCAGCTTGGGAAAGCAGGAAAGCGAGAACTTCGTCGACGAAAATGCCAACCAAAGTTGGAGCGATTAGCCCCACGTAGACGGCCAGCAGCCCCACGACCAGGTAGGGGAAGTATGGCCTTATCGACCGTATGCCACTGGTGTGGATGCGGTATTCATTTCTCGCAATCACGAGCCACTTAGGAGCCGGCACTTTTCTGCTCCCTCCAGGCTAAAAGTTCTTTTTCCTCCACCCCTCCGGTTATTTCCATGAACGCCTTTTCCAGCGTCTTGGTTTTTGTTTGGGCGATAATCTCTTTCGTCGTGCCCACCGCCACGAGCTTGCCCTTGTTTATGATTCCTATCCTGTCGCAGAGTTCCTCGACGACCGGCAGGATATGGCTGCAAATGAAGATGGTTTTTTCTGCTCTTTCTGTAAGTCCTTTTATTAGGTCCTTCACCATGTGAACGGCGCTGGGATCGAGGGTGGACGTTGGCTCGTCCAGGAACAGAACTGGCGGGTCGTGGATCAGAGCCGCGGCAATCAGCACCTTTTGTTTCATGCCCCGGCTGTATCCCTCGAGCAGGTAATCCCTCCGCTCGCGCAGCCCGAAGAGATTCAGCAGATCGTCCACCCGCTTGTTTAAGATGTCTCCGGGGACGTCGTAAAGTGCCCCCATGAACTCAAGAAACTCGCGGGCGCTGAGCTTTTCGTACAGCCCGGGGGACTCCGCAAGCAGCCCCGTGTCGCGTTTCACTTTCTCCGCTTCCTTGAGTACGTCGTAGCCGTTAACCGTGGCCGTGCCGCTGCTCGGCTTCACGATGCAGTTCAGCAAGCGCACAATTGTCGTCTTGCCCGCCCCGTTTGGGCCGAGGAGGCCGAAGGTTTCCCCTTCGTAAATTTCTAGGTCGAGGTTATCGACTGCCTTGATTTCCCCGCCCTTGCCATAGTACTTTGATAATTTATCGGTGCGAATCAAAACTTTGGACACGTATTTACATCGAACCGCAACTTTTTATCTTTATCAATACTCCAAAAATGCCGTGTGAAACCTTGTCTAGGGACAAAAGGATGTCATGCGTTTTTAGAATCGGTTGTTCTGGACTAAGTCTGAATTAATTTTTCCCTTCGCTACTCGACCAACCAAAGGCAATCAAAAATTTTCCGATGTCACTACTTAGGTGAGAACGATGTTTGGAATTCGCACCTCCTTTGCCGGCGAATTATGGTTAGAAGAGATTAAATCGCCTTTTTCAAGTAATATTAAGTCCTATTTTGAGGAAGTTCTACTCATTTAAAATTATGATGTTGCCCCTACCCTTCTTCACCTTACGAAGCACTCCGCGACTTTCTAGGTCTGCCAACATATAGCTGACTTTGGACTCCGACTGAGGCAGCTGTTTTCTGAGTTCAAGTTGGTTAATTCTGCCGCCGGCTTTCCGTATTTTCGCGATTACTTCCTCAAGATCCTGCGGCAGGCTGATTACTTTGATGGTCGAGGGGGTCGCGTCAATCTTGACCTCCGACTTCTTCTTTGACCTGGCTTTCAAGTAGTAGAAAATGACGGCCACAGTTGCTCCGACGGCCAATATGACCGCTACGAACAGCCAAGTATTGTCCGTGCTGTCCGTGTCAAATATTGGGACCAAGTCGTCGTCCATTTCGTCATAATCGAACGGCGGGAAGGCGAGTAAATCCACGACGTAATCTGCCCCCGTCTCGAGTATGGTCAAGTTCTCCTCGGCATAATAGAAGAGAAAGTCTCCCTTGTAGTAACTCGCTGTGATCGTGTAATCGCCAGGAAGCAGCTCAAAGGAATATTTGCCGTCGGTGGCCACTTGCGTCTGGCTAGGCACGGTGTTGACTTCGACTATGGCGTTTTTCAGAGGCTCCAGAGTGTACCAATAGTATACTGTGCCGTGTACTGTTACGGTGTTTTCTTGGGCCCCCGCCAGTTGGCACGCGCCAGAAATTACAATCATCGCGAGCGTAAAGAGCAGGGCCATCTTAAGCATGATTAGAGCTCTACTCAGATTATTTTAATTATATGGGTAAAATCAACCAATTACCGCCCGAATCAAGTTTTAAGAAGTAATCGGAGGCAATATAAAGCTTTTTTTGCCTGGAAAGGCGCAAGTGTGTTTAAAAGATTTTTTTGAGAGAGCTTTATCCGAGAAAATCAATGAACCGCGCGCGCGATAGGGGCCGCGCGGGGAGCTTAACCCGAACGCAAAAGGTGGAAAAAAATGAAAACGAAAATGGCAGCAATCGTGGTGTTGGCGCTGATGGCGCTGGCGATCGCGCCCGCCGTAAGTGCCCAGCAGTACGAGGGAGAGTTAGGAGAGTACTACGAAGCCAGAAACGAGTATCACGCGGCCTATTCCGAATGGCAAGGGGCGAGAACTCAGTTCAACCAAGCGCTGACTCAGTGGAGAGGGAACCGGAACAACCAGAACATGACGCAGCTGATGAACGCGGCCAAGACGGCATGTGCCAACGCGGCCAATGTCATGCTGAAGAACATGGAAATGGTCAAAGCCCGAATCGATGCAACGCCGAGCATACCAGAAAACTTGCGGAACCAGATCCACGGTGAAATCGACAACTACATGAGCGAGATACAGGCGAAGCAGTTGAGAGTCCAGAACGCTGGCGACGACCAGCAGGTTAGGACCGAAGCCGGGGAGCTCAACAGGTATTGGCAGCAAATTCGTATAAGGCTGAAGCAAATGACCGGATTGACGATGGTCGAGTCAACGAACATGATGCTGCAGAGAGTCGAGGCTATCGCGGCGAGAGTCCAAGCAAGGATACAGGAACTCAAGGACAACGGTGTGGACACGGCGGAAATGGAAAGCCATCTTGGCGAACTGCATCTGAACATGGAGCAAGCCAGAGAAAAACTTGGCGAGGCTAGGAACCAAGCGGGCCAAATTTCGGAGAATGCGAACTACTCTGAAGCCTTCAGGATGGTGCAAAACCAAGCCAGGGAAACCTTGAGCTACATGAAACAAGCAATGGTGGCGCTGAAGAACATGGTCGGGGTAATGCGACAAAGCGGACACAGCATCACGCTGGAGGGAATAGGAACTTTGACCGCCCAGGGTGACGGCAGCGTCCGCATGGTCGGCACCGGCACGGTCGAGGTCAAGGCACTGATCGAGGGCACCATCATCGTCTCGGCCAACGCGTCCGTGACGACTTCTGGCGAAGGAGATCAGACGACTCTGGGCGACGGATCAATTCAGTACCAGGGATACGACAGCGCGGTGATTGTTGGGACCGACATCACTGTGGACATCAGCGGTAACGGCATTGACATAGTGGCTTCAGGGACAGGAACCGTGAACTTGACCGGGAGCGGGACTTACTCGACATTCGGCGAAAGCGACTACGTTGAGGGAACATGGACCGGCAACGGAGTCATGGTGAAGCTGGCGACCGGCCAGGCGACATAGGTGTTGCTGATGAACAAGACCTTGCTAACCGTGATTGCAGTAGTGGCGATAGTGGCCGTTGTGAGTGTGGCAGTATATAGCGGCATGAACATGACAACCACATCGAGCAATGGGCAAACGACAACCACGACGACAGCCGCAGATGGTTTCGCGGCTATTGATGACCAGTTGAGCGAGCTAGAGACCTACCTCAACGAAGAAGAATTGAACGGCGATTTCGGAACCGGCGACATAGCGGGAGATTGGTAATCAAATCTCCCGCCCAACTATTTTTCATGCTTTGAAACACCTGTCTAAAATAAGATGGCGAGTAATGAAAAATGGAGGAATGAAAAATGAATTCAAGAACCATAATAAAAGGGGTAGCCTTGCTGGTGGCATTGCTTTTTGTTGCGACCCTATCTAGCGGAGTTGTTGCGGCAGACGAAAACTATCATGGGGAAGACGACTCGCAGCCGCGTGTGGGCGCAGAGGGTTCCCCGGGCGACGGGGTTCAACCAGACGATGCCGGCGATGCAGGGCAGGCGTCCAGAACGAGATTTAAAGATAAGTAAGTCTTTTTTCTGGCAGGCTTGCATCATTGAAACTGGCAGCATGACGGGAGACTGGAAATCAGATCTCCCGCTCCTAAATTTTAAGAAGCCAAGTGCGATCCAACCACAGTTCAATAGTTCTTTATTCTGAATCGCATCTTGTTGAAGAGGAATAAATTATGTGTTCAGTGAAAATGGTGCAGGATATGGGATTCGCGCCCCTGTTTTCTGGTAAATTATGACTAGATGTGATTTTAAATCAAGTTTTTTACTTTCAGTATACTAAGTCCCTGGGCCGGTATCTGCAAGATGCAGATTAACAATTAGAAATGCTCCCTCAACTTTTCGAAGAACCCTCTACCTGTTTCCACCTTTTTTTCTGCGAGCAGTTCCTTTAGCAACTGCTCCTGTTTTTCAGAAATCTTCTCCGGTATCTTCACTGTTACCTTGACCAGCAGGTCGCCGAACCTATTTGAATTGATGTGAGGCATGCCCTGACCCTTCAGGCGGAAAACAGTGTGGCTCTGCGTTCCTCTGGGGATCTTGAGACTGGCCTTGCCGGTGATTGTCGGGACTTCTATCTCGCCGCCCAG
>Ga0068714_10000762_pt1 | contig 55593 bp, 56 predicted proteins | sample MTBNYHSulfiMetaG_FD_62988 | JGI IMG/M metagenome (GOLD analysis project Ga0068714, IMG submission 62988) | Enrichment culture microbial communities from rom New York Harbor, USA that are MTBE-degrading - MTBE-NYH (New York Harbor Sulfidogenic)... | ecosystem: Environmental > Aquatic > Marine >... | reverse complement strand
TTCTCAGTCGGGGCATCGGGAGGAATTCGTTCAGCACTCTGTCGGCTTGTCCTTATAAGTCATGAGCATGGCGTGCACGCCACGGAAATATGGGAGCCTGTGCCTTATCTTTCCGAAAAATATGCGGGCCGCGATGTATGCGACAACAAAGGTGGGGAAATAGCCTGCATCGAATCCCAAGAGGGGGACAGGAATCGACTTATCCATGAAATGGCGCTGCATCCATGCAAGGGCGAAAAAGCAGGGCCACAGCGATGCTGCGGAAAGGCCGAACTTGTTGAAGAAGGACCGGCTGAAAGCTTCGTTCGCCTCCTTGTTGCAGGCCTTGTAGCTTTCCTCTTTTCCCGCCTCCAAGGCCTGGTGAGACAGTTTATTCAGGTCTGAAAGACGCCTCTGTGTTTCTTCATAGTGGGAACGATTGAATCGATACACTAAAGAAATGGTGAACTCGCCTACGATCACCGTGAGCATGGCCAGGAGGAATGTCCCGACGTAGTAAGCCACCAGTGGATCGCCCGGGAACCTGTAAAGGTTCGCGAGCAGAGAATCAGCGATTTCCAGCAAGTTCATGGATTCCAACCTTGGTCAACGCATGATAATTGCTTTTCGCCCAGGCCGTCAACGGCCCGGGCGAAAAAACGTCTGTTACGGTATCCAGGTTATGCCGAACGCGCGGGTCACGTAACGCAGACCCACGTACATAGCTAGCACCGCAAAAAGTCTCTTGAGCCAGATATCCGGAATGTATTTCTGGGTCCGCGGGCCGACCATGGACCCTACAAAAATGCCTATGAGCTGGATTCCGATGAGTGTCCAGTCCATACCCGCTTTGGCTATGGTAATATAACCGGTGATGCTCGTGAGCATGCTCACGAACACCGCCATGGCGGACGTGCCGGCAACAACGTACATGGGCGCACCCACCAGGCTGGTAAGATAGGGCACATACAGGAAGCCGCCGCCCACCCCTATAAAGGAAGATATTGCGGCGATCACCAAACCGCCCACAAAAGCCCAGACCGGGCTGAAAGAGAAATCAATGCCGAAAAACGAAAAGGTGCCTTTTGCCAATGAAAAACTTTTGATCTTGATGCCCTGACTGGCCAGGTCCTTTTTCTCCTTCACGCTCTGCTCAAAGGCCTTGGCCGCGGCCTTGGCGGCCTTCTTGCTTTCCTGTCCCTTTGATGTCGTCTCATATATGAGAACAAAGCCTACCACCAGAACAAATGCGCCGAACCATCCCTGGTATTGCCGGAAGGTGATTTTGCCTCCAGTGAGCCACGGAATCACGATCGCGCCCACGATCGAGCCGAGAGCCAATGCTATGCCCAGGGGCCACGCAAGGCGTTTTGCCTTCAAGTAATTGATGGTGCTGATCAGGGAGGACAAGCCGACCAGGAACTGGTTCGAAGTCCTTATGCTGTCCGTCAGGGTCTTGTTCAGTGCAGGATTTGTTTGCCTGAAAGTCCCCGCATAGGGACCGAGACCATAGATCGTCATGTGACCTACGCCGGCCATGATGCCTCCAAAGGCACCCACCGTGGAAAAAATCCATCCTACCCAGACCGCCCACAAGAGCGCCAGGAGCCAATTCGTTTTGGGGGCACCCGGTATCCCGGCGAAGCCTTTAGGCGCGTTGACGTCGATCTGGCCCCTCCCAGTGCCTGCCGGCGTCTTTGCAACAGCATCTCCGATCTTGCCGGAAAGGCCCAAGGTGTCGCCCACCAGTTTCGGGGCCTCCGCCGCCTTTTCAGCAGGAGCGGCCGGCGTTTGAGCGCTGCTGTAAGGTGTCGTCAACAGCGGCCAGACGACGAATCCGAAAACAACCATCATACAAACAAACCATCGCCATTTTCCTTTCATATCTCACCTCCGTGTAAGTTATAATTGAGCGCCCCAAAAAGGCGCCTGACTCCCTCCGCCCCCTTCAGCCGGGGGTTGCACTTTTTTCTATTTTTGATGAAGCTGCAAAAAATCCCATTTTCATGTCATTTCGAGCGAAGCAAGAAATCTTGAAGCGCCAACTGTCTTGAAACGACAAGATTTCTCCAGGAGTTCACCCTAATTCTGCCGAAGGGGTCGAAACTACCGATTCACAGTCCAGGATTTCTTACGAAACAGCCTATTATGACTTAAACTGTAGATCCAGTGCAAATTAGGTGCCTGAACCATTTTCCAAGCTAATATACTGAGTTTTTTGGCAAAAGACTCGGAGAGGCCAAATATTGAATAGGAATTACCGGCTGAGATGCAATAAAAATGTTGCACTTTCAGGCCGCAGCCGGCCATCTTAGTCTCAATGTCCCGGACGGTACTCTTCGGCCTTTATCCCGTATTTTCTTAGGAGCTGCTGGAAAGATTGTCTTTCAAGACCGCATCTCCTGGCTGCGTGCGTGACGTTTCCCCGGAATTCGCCCAACACGCCCGCAAGGTAAGCCGTGTTGAACCGGCTGAGGACTTCTTCTTTCGCTTTCTTGTAGGGCAGGTGATTGTTGGAAGATAACTTTAGAGAGCGGTCTTCGTCGTTTTCGAAACCCAAATCTGAAGTGGCGACGGTTCGCCCCCCGGCCATGATGACCGCCCTTTCCAAAGCATTTTCAAGTTCCCGGACGTTCCCATGCCAGGGGTTGCGGCACATCATCTCCACAAAGCCGGGGGCCAGTTTCAGATTCTTCTTCCCGAACTTTTTGGAATAGTTCCTGAAAAAATGCTCCACGAGGAGGGGAATGTCTTCACGCCTTTCCCTCAGGGGAGGGACCCTTATGGAGACCACATTGAGCCGGTAATAGAGGTCCTCTCGAAACTTCCCCGACTCCATCAATTCTTTCAGGTTCCTGTTTGTCGAGGCAAGGATTCTAACATCGACCTTAAAGCTCTTTGGGTGGCCAAGGGGTTTGATTTCCTTTTCCTGCAGGACCCGCAGAAGCTTTGTCTGTAGTTTGGTGGGAAGGTCCCCGATTTCATCCAAAAAAATCGTGCCTCCGTCCGCTTCCTGGAAAAGCCCCTTCTTGTCTTGCTTAGCGTCCGTGAATGCGCCTTTCACATATCCGAAAAGCTCGGTTTCAAGGATATTTTCCGGCAGGGCCGGGCAATTCACGACGACGAAGCTCTTGTCGCTCCTGTCGGAAAGCTGGTGAATGGCTCTCGCAGCCAGTTCCTTCCCCGTCCCTGATTCCCCTGTGACCAGAACTGTCGCGTCGGTCTTGCTTACCGTTTGTATGGAGTCAAAAACCTTCTTCATCCGGCCCGACACGCCCACCATGTGCTGAAAAATATCTCTGGTCCTGACAAGTCGCTGCAAGTCACGGTTTTCATTGACGAGAAAATGATGCTCCATCCCCTTCTGCAAGGTCAGAATAAGCCTAGTGTCGTCGAAGGGCTTTGTTATGAAGTCATAGGCCCCCATTCTTATGGCTTCCACCGCCGTCTCTATTGCCCCATAGGCAGTCATCATCACGACCGTGGGGCTCTTCTCCATTTTTGTCATGAGCCCAAGAAGTTCCATGCCGTCCATTTCCGGCATTTTTATGTCCAGAAGCACGAGGTGCACCGGGTGATCCCTCATGATCTTCAGGGCCTGTTTCGCTGAACCGGCTGTCATGACGTTCCATTTCAGTTCAGCAGATATTGTTCTCTTTATAAGGGAGAGCATGTCCGGCTCGTCGTCCACGATGAGTATGCCTTCTTTCCTTGTCATGATCCATTTCTCCAACTTCGGCCCTTCGACAATTAGAAGACCGTCAGTTATGGGCTCCTGCTTTGCAGAAAGGGAGCAGAACGGTGAAAGTGCTTCCCTTGCCGGAAGGGCTTTTCACGTTTATTTCGCCGCCATGATTCCTTATGATCCCGTAGCTCACAGCAAGGCCCAGGCCCCTCCCCCTGCCGGTCGACCTCGTGGTGAAAAAAGGGTCAAAGACCTTTTCGATGATCTCGGGCGCAATCCCGGAGCCGGTGTCGCTGATACACACCACAATTCTTCCTCCTCTCTCATCACAGGATGTTGAAACCGTGATCTTGCCCTTTCCTTCCAATGCTTGTCCGGCGTTGGTCAGAATGTTCACGAACACCTGTTTTATCTTTTCACGATCGACGCTCGCCCCGGGCAGAGATCGCGCGAGTTTTTTGACGATGAGGAGCTTTTTCGTCCCGAAGCGGGACTGGACGACAGAAACGGCTTCTTTCACGAGTTCATTCAGGTCGGAAAGGGTTTTTGAAGTCTTTACGGCGCCCGAAAATCGCAAGAGGTCTTCCACGATGATTTTGCAGTTCCTTGCGTGTTTTTCGACCATTTTAAGATCTTCGTGGAATCGATCACCCGGTTTTGCCTCCTTTAGCATAAGTTGAGTGTATCCGAGGATAAGACCGAGGGGGTTATTTATTTCATGGGCCAGCCCCGCAGACAACCGGCCGAGCGATTCCAGCCTGTCCGAATGCGGACGATTGGGTTCTGACGACTTGAGTCTGGTCATGCGCTCCCCTCTCCCGGTGCCATAAAATTACTGCAGATACGACTAGCTCGGCCGAGCCACGGTCACTGCGACGCATTGGGAGCCACAGTATCGCTTTAACCCGCGGAGTGCAAGATTTTTCTTGCACCATCCTCAGGCAGGACTTTATTCTTTTTAAGCGAACCATGAAAACTGCCTTCTCTCCAGTGGGCAGGCAAAGCCGGCAAAAGAAATTCATTGGAAATAAGGACCCTTGGAGACAAATAACACTGGCGTAGGGGAGGATGGCGCGTTATATAGGGTATTGTTGCTTTCCCATTGACCGGCATGCTAATTGCTAGCCAATGTGGAAATCCATTTATCGTATTAAACGACAAGATCCCACTTGTTTCCCTCTTGTCAAAAGGGTCGGACGCTGTGCAGCGTTTTACAGGTCTCGACCCGGCGACAAAGGCTTGTCCTGAATTTTTCGACCGCGACCGCGGTGTCGCGACCGGGACTGTAGGAGAAAGGGATCGGGCCTTGTCTGCCTTTGCGAGGCTTTGCTGGGACTTTTATTAAACTTTTCAGGAGGGGGTCTATGCAAAAGAACATATACAGCATTTGTTTCATGTGCACCGTAAGGTGCCCCATCAAGGTGAGTGTCGAGGATGGCGCGGTGAGATGGATCGAGGGAAATCCGCACCAGTTGAAAGGCGCTCTCTGTGCCAAAGGGAGTGCAGGTACGGCGCTTCTCAACGATCCAGAGAGACTGCGCTACCCGATGATCAGGGAGGGCGCACGGGGCGAGGGGAAGTGGAAGCGAGTGAGCTGGGATGAGGCCCTCGACTATGCAGCGCAGAAGCTGAAAGCCTCGGTGGAAAAATACGGTCCCCAGACGGTCGTATTCGGGGAAAGGCAGAACCTCAACACCCACATCAGCAAGACCTTCATGAGAGCCATCGGTTCCCCGAACCACTACACCCACGACGCCCTGTGCAAGGGCAGCGTGAACACCGCCTTCCGAACCCTCACTGGCTACACGGACGCGGAGATCGCCGTCGACTGGGCTAATACCAAGCACGTGGTGCTGTACGGCAGGAACCTTTTCGAGGCGCTCGAGCTGAAGCCCATCCAGGCCCTCATGGATGCCAAAGAAAAGGGAGCGAGAGTCACATACATCGACGTCCGTTCAACCGTCACTGCTTCCCATGCGGACCGCTTCTGGATGATCAGGCCGGGGACGGACCTGGCTCTGAATTACGCCCTCATCCACGTCATCCTGAAGGAAAACCTCTATGATGAAGAATATGTACACCGATGGGTGACCGGCCTAACCCAGTTGAGGGCTTTTGTGGAACCCTACACGCCGGAGTGGGCGGAAGAAGAAACGGGAATTCCGGCATCCGAAATCGTAGCCTTGGCCAGGGAAATGAGCCGCGACAAGCCGCAGGTGGTGTTTCACTATGGTTACCGTGGCGCCAGCCACAAAAACGAGATCTACTTCCGGCGATCCCTGATTATTTTGAATGCCCTTATGGGAAGCATCGAGAGCAAAGGCGGGCTCATCGTGAAGAAGGGCCCGAAAGATGCCGGTTTCGGCTCGTTTGGGAAGCTGGTGGATCAGAAAGACCTTCCAAAGGTGAAAGTCGAGCGATTCGACGGAGTGGGCGGTTCCAAGCTCCCGATTGCAGATCCGGCGCACGGTGTAGGCAGCATGCTTCCCTTCGCCATTCTCAACGAAGATCCTTATCCGGTGAAGGTCCTGATCACTCATCGGTTCGATCCCATGCTGTCAATACCCAACTACAGCCTGAACAAGAAAGCCTTCGACAAGCTGGACCTGATTCTCACCATCGACGTCAATTTCAGTGAGACGGCCTGGTATTCGGACGTGGTTCTTCCAGAATCCATGTACCTGGAAAGGTCCGATTCGATTCAGATGGCCAACGGCCCAAAGCCAACGCTGTACATGAGGCGGCAGTGTGTTCCCCCGAGATACGACACCAAGCCTTTCTGGGAAATCGCCAGGGAACTGGCCAAGAGGCTCGATCTCGGGCAGTTCTTCCCTTACGAGAGCATAGAGGACATATGGAACCTCCAGCTCAAGGACATGGGTATCAAGGTTGAAGACTTTGACGCGAAGGGATTTGTGAGCCTCTCCAAGAACCCCATTCTTTGGGACCGCAAAGAGGGCCTCAAGTTCAAGACGCCGTCGGGAAAAATCGAGTTTGTCTCGAGCCTGATGGAAAAGAACGGGTTTCCTTCATTTGCCAAGTATGAGCCCATGGCGGCGCCGCCGGAGGGCGAATTCAGGCTTACGGTGGGGAGGACCGCGGTCCACACCCACGTCTCCACCCAGAACAACCCTTACTTGAGCGAGCTTGTGCCCGAAAACTCGCTTTGGATCAACAAGGAAGAAGCGGAGAAGCTCGGGATCTCGAACGGGAAATATGTTGAGGTGGCTTCCGATCACGGCTTCGGCAAAATCAAAGCCTTTGTGACGGACTTCATTCACCCCGAAGCTGTTTTCATGCTTCACGGTTTCGGACGACAGGTCCCGGCCACCACGCGCTGTTACGGAAAAGGGGCGAGCGACACAGCTCTTCAAGAGAACGTGACGGACATGATCGGCGGGAGCCCGGGACTTCACGAGACCTATGTCAAAGTAAGACCTGCATGAACAAGGGAGTCGATGGAGTATTGGAGTGTTGAAAAAAGCCGAAAATCCGATGCTCTTTCCGCCCAATACTCCATTGCTCCATTACTCCAATTTTCTTACTAGGTAGGAGATCGTTATGAGCGAATTTTATCTCTTTCACGATAGTGCAAAATGTATCGGCTGCCTGTCCTGTGAAGTCCACTGCAAGGAGAACAAGAAACTCCCTGCCGGCCCCCGGCTCTGCCGGATCGAGACCATCGGGCCGAAATGGGTGGGAAGCATTCCAAAGATGGATTTCATCTTCATGCCCTGCTACCACTGTGACAAACCGTGGTGCGTTGCGGCCTGCCCTACGGGGGCAATGCAGAAAAGGAGCAAAGACGGCATCGTTTTCGTGGATCACGACCTTTGTGTGGGCTGCAAGGCATGCATGAGAGCGTGCCCCTGGGGCGCGCCTCAGTGGGACCCCGAGAAAGGAAAGGTAGTCAAGTGCGACTACTGCATGGACCGAGTGGACCAGGGCCTCGAGCCCGCCTGCGTGTCGAAGTGCGTGACCAAGTGTCTTCATTTCGGCAAGCCGGCCGAAATGGTAGACGCCCGCAGAGAACGGCATGCAAAAGCTATGGCCGCCATGGCCACCGAAGTTACTCTGAGGCAACCGGTTTCCGGCCCGAAGGCAAAGCCTCTGAAGCCGAAGAGGAAAAGGGCCGAGGCTGCCCAGGCGCCGGCGTAGGGAAGAAGCGGCACGCGGCGCACGGAAACAACAAAGAAACCCCTATAAAGCATTCCCCGTGCGCCGTGTGCAGCCTGCGTCCCGTCTATTTTCCGCCTTTCCACCACTGGTGGACTCTTGGCCAAGCTGTACTGACAGGAATCAATGAAGGGCTATGACCATGACAGACCAGACCTGCAAGGTCTATGAAACCTACAAAAAACTCTCTGATTTGATCGACTCGGGCCGCCTCACCCATCCGCGACTTAGGCGACAAGCCGAAGACCTGCTCAAGCTCCTCAAAGACGTTTCCACTGGGGGCGCAGGTCCCCATCACCTTCCGGCCATGCTCAAGGAAGTGGCCCAAATTGCCATGGAAGAGACGGAGCCCTCTTCCCGGGAAGTGGTCCGAATCGTGGGAGATGCCATTGAGTTCCACAAGGAGGTCTTTAGCAGCCACATCGATACCCACAACTGCCCGACCGGGGACTGCGATATTCTTACCCCCGCCCCCTGCCAGATGGCCTGCCCCGCCGGAATCGACGTTTCCAGCTATGTGAGCCTGATCGGTGAAGGGAGGTACGCAGAAGCGGTTGAGTTGATCCGCAAAGATAATCCCTTTCCCTGGGTGTGCGGTCTCATATGCACCCATCCCTGCGAGTTCGTTTGCGTGAGAGGAAGGATCGACGAACCCATCGCCATCATGAATTTGAAAGCTTTTGCCGCTGAGAAGGCCGTCTCGGAGAGGGTTTACAAAAACCCTCCCAAGGTGGCGAACAGCTTGGATCAAAAAGTCTGCGTCATAGGCGCAGGTCCGGCCGGTCTGACGGCGGCCTATTATCTGGCTCTCAAGGGTTATCGGGTAACGGTCCTAGAGGCATTGCCCTATGCCGGCGGAATGATGATGGTGGGCATCCCGCGCTATCGGCTCCCCAGGGAGGTGATCGACAGGGAGGTAGCGTTCATCGAAGAACTGGGAGTTGAATTCCGTTTCAATACCTGGCTCGGCCATGACACCACCATCGAGCAGTTGAGATCAGAAGGCTTTGAGGCCTTCTTCGTGGCTACAGGCGCCCATTCCTGCTTTGAACTGGGTGTCAGGGGAGAAAGGGACTTCCCGCAGGTGGTCGGCGCCATCACCTTCCTGAACAACGTGGCCATGGGAGAAAGGCACATCCCGGGCAAGAGAACCGCCGTTATAGGCGGCGGCAACGTCGCTATCGATGCAGCAAGAACCCTGATCCGACTGGGCTGCGAGGACGTGATCCTGCTTTACAGGAGAACGCGCTCCGAAATGCCGGCCAACGTGGAGGAAGTGAAACAGGCCGAAGAGGAGGGCGTGCGCCTCGCCTTCCTGACGATTCCCTTGGAGATTCTGGGTGAAAATAAGAAAGTCACGGGAATAAAGTGCCTCAGGGCGAAGTTGGCCGAACCCGATGAGAAGGGAAGGCGGAAACCTGTTCCCGTGGAAGGAAGCGAACATGTGATCCCCGTCGATGCCGTTGTTTCCGCCATCGGCCAGCGAATTGACCGCTTTGGATTGGAAACCGTGGAGGGATTCCGGTGGACCAAATGGGGAACCCTCGTGGCCGACACGGTCACTTCGGCCACATCTGAAGAAGGCTTTTTTTCCGGAGGGGATCTGGTTCTGGGGCCTGCCACCGTGGTGGAGGCAATCGGGGCAGGGAAAAGGGCGGCGGAGGGCATCGAACGTTACCTGAGAGGCCTTCCCCAACCCAAAATGCCTCCGGTGCCCGTGCGGCGCATGCGTGTCAACTTGACAGAAGTCGCTGCCTCGGCCAAAATGTCTCTTCGCCGGCCGGAAATGCCCTTGCTTGGCCCGGAAAGGCGCAGGATAACCTTTCAGCAGGTCGAGCTGGGGTATGACGAGGCCACGGCCAAGCAGGAAGCGAGGCGCTGTCTTCGATGCGACATTTGCAAGCGGTGCGGGAAATGTGTGACCATCTGCAGGGACAAAATGGGAATAGACGCGCTCCAGTTCGGATATCTTGATTTCGGAGCCCCGGGGTTCACCGATTACCGGATTACGGCTGAGAGGTGCATCCTGTGCGGTGCCTGCGCAGCCAACTGCCCGACCGGGGCGATCACGCTCACAGACAGGGATGGGGAGAGGGTCCTGAGCCTTTGCGGAACCATTCTTTGCCGCGAGAAGCTGGAATACTGCGACAACTGCAGCGCCGCGATCGGACCGGCTCGCTATCTCGACTATGTGAAAAAGCGCACGGCGACGATTCGGGAGGCGTTTGAGGGCCGCCGATTGTGCGAAAAGTGTATCAGGGAGCTTACGGCAGGCTCGAAGTCGGGCATTCAGATACCTTGAAGCAAAGGAGACAGGACATGTCAGCTTTTCGCCAGGGGGACAAAGTCCGGATATATCAGAAGTCCGAAGACCAGCGATGGGAAGAATACATGGACCAATATGTTGGATACCGTGGTGTGGTCACAGATCCGGACATGGTCATCAACGACCCTGAAGCTCTCGTGCAAGTTACCCTCGAGGGCACTGGCGGCACCCACCGATTCCCCCAGGACTGTCTCGAGAAATTGAACTGAGATCGGGTTCGACACGCCGCCTTTGCCACCCGGCCGTGCATGGCTGATCCTTGCCTTGACACCAACCCCCCCACCGACCTATATATAAAGATATGAAAAGGAATCTCAAGCTTGTGGCGAAGGCGCTTTTGCCTCTCCCCCTACTGGCATCGCTTCTCTTCTTTTTCTCCTGCTCCCAGGAGGAAAAACCAGTTCCGGTTGATCTTTCAAAGAGGGAAGGCCTTTATTCGGGAAAAGAGGACTACACGATCAACTATGCCTATCTTCCCCAGTTCTCGCACCGCGTTTCCTTTGCGCGGCACAATCCTCTCGTGGGATATTTGAGTAGAGAAACCGGCCTGCCCCTCAAGCAGGTTTTCCCGGATACCTTTGATGAACACATCAAAATGGTGGGCCAGGGAAAAATCGACATCTCCTTTTCTAATCCTGCAGCCTACGTGAAAATGGCACATCGTTTCGGCGCATGGGCCTTTGCCAGGATCATCGAAGAGCATGGAAAACCCAGTTTCAGGGGGCACATCATTTGCCGCATCGACAACCCGTCGATCCACACCCTGGAAGATTGCAGGGGCAAACGGTGGATAGCGGTGGACCCGACCTCGGCGGGAGGATACATCTTCGGCCTGGGACACTTTTTCGATCACGGCATCGTGAAAGAAGATTTTGCTGAAATCGCCTTTGCACCGGGGCCGGGAGGCAAACAGGAGAAAGTCGTGCTAGCAGTATACGCCGGGAGATACGATATAGGGACGGTGAGGGAAGGCGCCCTGACCGTGGTGGCTGACAAGGTCGATGTTTCTGAAATCCGCATCATAGCCAGCACAGACTATTACCCTGGGTGGGTATACGCCGCAAGAAAGGATTTTGATCCGGCTTTGGTAGAAAAGATCAACGGCGCTCTTCTCCGGCTTGACCGGGAAAATCCGGCGCACCAACCCATCCTTCGTGCCGCTCACATCAGTGGAGCGGTCCGGTCCACGGATGAGGACTTCGACCCGGTTAGGGAGCTTTTCAGAAAGGTCCGATTCGATTTGGACGATTAGTAAGCTTGAGGGTCTCTTGAAAGGCCTGGAAACGATCTTTGATGTCATTCACGCAGAGACGGGAATCTAGTCCTATGAAGCGCTTCTTGTCTCCCGCCTACGGGGGAGGACGACCACGGAGATCTTTTGAGAATGTATCAAGCCTAGGGCGGCATTTTACCGTGAAAAGAATTTTACTCTTTCGCAGATTGGGTTTCCGCACCAAGATATCACTCAGCATCATATCGATTCTCCTGGTTCTCGGCGTGAGCCTCTCCTTCATCATCAGCAAGTATGTTTCCCAAGCTCTCCTGATGGAAAACAGGCTTCGAGGAGTTTCGAACGCCGTCAATCTCAGTGCCCGGGTCATTGAGCCCATTCTCTCCATAGATTTCCTTGAGCTTAGAAATTTGGTGGATGAAATCCTGAAGACCGATAGAGACGTCGCCTATGCGTTTGTGTTGGACAGAGCGGAAGAGCCTTTGGTACACACATTTGCGGGAGGCTTTCCTCTGGATTTGAAATCCGTCAACCGCGTAGAAGACTCGGAATTGTACCGCAGCCAACTTGTTTCCACGGGAAAAGATCTGATCGATGATTTCGCGGTGCCTGTTCTTATAACCGCTAACAGGATCGGAACGGTAAGAATCGGCATGTCCCGAAGCAGGGTGCAGGAGGTGGTGACCGGACTCCTGTGGTCTATTGTTCTTTCTATCGGAACCGGCATATTCGTAGTAGCTCTTGTAAGCACCACCCTGACCAGAGCGCTCACGCATAAACTCCAGACCCTGCACGGTGCGGCAAGGGAAATCATCAAGGGCAACCTTGAAGTCCAAACAGCTCAACCTCCCGGACGCCATTGTTGGCAGATCGTTGAATGCGACCGGGTAGACTGCCCCGCCTATGAAGATAGAAATCAGCGTTGCTGGTACCTGCCGGGCACCCTTTGTCCGACCTGCGCCGACCTTCCATACGAAATGAAGATAACCCATTGCCGCGATTGCGAGATCTACAAACGAAATGCAGGAGATGAGATTCAGGACCTGGCCGAGTTCTTTGACATCATGACTCTGACCCTGAAGGATCGGCTTGAAGCTCTTAAAAGGACGGAAATGGATCTCAGGCAGCAACAAAGCGTTTTTCAGACTATCCTGGACGTAACTCCCGACATCGTATCTCTCCAGGATCAAGCGCTCCGGTACCAAGCAGTTAACAAGGCGTTTTGCAGGGTTTCTGGAAAGGAGGAAAAGGACATCCTGGGCAAAACAGACGAAGATCTTTTCCCGGCAGACGAAGCGCAACAGAATCTCCAGGTGGACAGGGAAGTGCTCCAGAGGAAAAACACGATCAGCCTGGAGAAAAGAATCAGGAAGGGGAAGAGTGCCCGATGGCTTCATGTTGTCAAGAGTGCAGTTATGAATCCTGATGGCAGAGTCTCCGGGATACTGTCCACAAGCAGGGACATCACGGAACTTAAAGAACTTCAGGATCGCATCATCCGCTCCCAGCGAATGGAAACCATCGGCCAGCTCGCGGCCGGGGTTGCCCATGAAATCAACACTCCCCTCGGCATCATCCTCGGCTATGCCCAACTCACCAAAGAGGAAGTCTCAAAGGGGACGGAAGCTTTTGAAAACCTGGGCATCATCGAGAAATATGCCCGCATCTGCCGCACCATTGTCTCGGATCTCCTCCGCTTTTCCAAACAAATGGAAAGCGTCAAGAAGCCTCTTGACGTGAACCGCATATTGGATCAGATCGTGGCGGTTGTGGAACACTCGTTCAGCCTGGAGAGAGTCAGGGTCACGAGGAATTTCGAATCCCCTCTTCCGCTCGTTTTCGGTGACGAGGAGAAACTGGAACAGGCCTTTGTCAATCTTATCAACAACGCCTATGACGCCATAGGCAAGGAGGGGGAGATTACCCTGTCCACTTCCCATGACAGCGAAAAGGAAGAAGTGGTCATCAAGGTGAGAGATACCGGCAAGGGCATCCCTTCCGAAATCAGGGACCGGGTCTTCGATCCTTTTTTCACCACCAAGGCCGTCGGTAAAGGCACGGGTCTAGGGCTTTCCGTCACCTTCGGGATAGTGAAGGCCCACGGCGGAAGCATCGATTTTATTAGCACCTGCCTCGACCCTGCGAATGCGGACAGGGAGTCCAGTCCCGACATCAGGCAGGAAACGGGTACGACCTTCACCATCCGACTTCCTGTGCTTAAGACGGGCGAAACGCTTGTAAGAGAGGAATCCTGATCATGGCGAAAATACTGGTTCTTGACGATGTCGCGGATGCAGTCGTCCTCATACAGAAAATTCTAGGCCGCAAAGGCCACGAAGTGGCTGGTTTTACCGATGAAGAGGAGGCGATTGCCCATGCCCGATCGGAGGAGGTAGACCTCCTTATCCTGGACATCAAACTCAAGAAACTGAGCGGCATAGAAGTGCTGCAGGAAATCAAGAAAACGAACCCTGCCGTGAAGGCGATCATGTTGACCGGTTACCCCACTTTGGAAACGGCCCGAGAGGCAAGGGAACTTGGGGCACAGGAATACTGCATAAAACCCATTGAAAAAGAAGAACTGGAAGAAAAGGTGGCCCAGGTCCTGGCTGCGTGAACGATCAACGCGCCTCGGCACCCTGTTTCGTTACAGACTTCATGAGACGGACAATAAGACATTTTCTAACCCGGGCTTTTGCTCCGGCGAGGCACCTGAAAAGAACCTATGAGGCCTTCCGGGAGCTTCTGGAACTGGACCAGCGCAGCCATCAACTGATCGCCGCACTGGAAGGGTTTTACCACGGCGAAAAAAAAGGCGATTTCTGCGCAGTAAAAGAAACCTATGAGGCGCTTTATCGAGCTGTGGAGGGGATGGTCGATGGTTTGGACGCCATGGCTCCCCGCGAATACAGGGAATTGTTCACCCTGCTCCGCGACATTGATTCGGCCGTGAGATCCTCCGGACTGAAACCCGAGAACACCGATGCTTCACCCCCTTTTGTCCTGCCTGTTGAAGAGATTCCCTCCGGGGCGGAAAACCTCGTAGGCGGCAAGGCGTCACATCTTGCCGCGATCGCTTCGGAACTCGACCTTCCTGTCCCAAAGGGCTTCGTCATTACATCGAGGGCCTTCAATGCCTTTTGCGAGTCCAATCACTTGGGAACTGAAATCGAGAAAAGCCTGGCAAACCTCGACATCGATTCACCCCGGTCTCTGAGAGAGACCTCGGCACACCTCAGTTCCCTGGTTCTGAAGGGGTCGTTGCCTCCGGGTTTGGCAAAACAAATCCAGGATGTCTACTCCACGGTCTTCGGAGGTCGCCGCTGCGCCCTGAGAAGCAGTGCAGTGGGCGAAGACTCCGCCTTTTCGTTTGCAGGCCAGTTCAAGACTGTACTCAACCTGGATCCGTCTCGTCTTCTCGAAGCTTACAGGCAAGTCGTTGCCAGCAGGTATTCCCCAAACGCCCTTTTCTACCGTGTAAGAAACGGGTTTCTGGACCGGGAGACTCCCATGGCGGTCCTGGCCCTGGAAATGGTGGATGCCGTTGCCAGCGGCATCGTCTATTCCCGAAATCCTTTTTCTTCTTCGACGGACAGAACGGCCGTTTACGCGATTTGGGGACTCGGTGAACTATTGGTAAGAGGCGACACGGTTCCGGATGTGATCGAAATCTCCAGGGGAAGTGACCGTGCAGAAGTGATTCGCAAGGATGAAGGCGCAAGGAACCTTAAGGCTGTTCTTACACCACAAGGAAACGTTGAAACCGTTCCGTTGGATGCGCCAGAGAAAGACCGCTCCCCGATTGACGATCAAGAGGCGATTCAGCTTGCGGGGTGGGCTCTCCGGCTCGAGACTTTTTTCGGAAGCCCCCAGGATATCGAATGGTGTAAAGACCGGGAAGGCCGCCTCTTCATTCTCCAGTCCCGGCCCCTGGGCGTAGAGAGGCGGGCGGAGGATTCTTGTGAGATCGACCTGTCGGAGGTTACCAACACGGTTCTCCTCTCCGGAGGCGAGAGGGCGGTTTCCGGAGTCGGAACCGGGAAAGTCTTTGTCGTGACTTCCGGGGAAGACCTGCAGCACATCCCAAGGGACTCTGTTCTCGTGGCCCATTCCACGCCTCCCAAGTATGCGCAGGTGATGGATCGGTTGAGCGCAGTGGTGACCGACCTGGGCGCCGTTGCCGGGCATTTCGCCTCTGTTGCTCGTGAATGGGGCGTGCCTACCCTGGTCAACACCCGAAAGGCAACACGGATCCTGAAAACCGGGGACATCGTCACCGTAGTTGCCGATAAAGCAAAGGTCTACGGAGGCAAAGTGGAGGGACTTTCGGATGCTTCCTGCGAAAGAAACAGGCTCCTCGCTGACAGCCCGGTGATGAAGCGGCTCAACCTCATCATCGAGCATTGTTCCCCCCTTAACCTTCTTGACCCCCAGGATCCAGGCTTTGTCCCTGAACAGTGCAAGAGCCTTCACGATATTGTCCGCTATGTCCATGAAAAAGCGGTTCAGGAGATGTTCTCCCTAAGAGCAAAGGGGATCAGAAGAGCGAGGGGCGCCAGGAAACTCATCAGTGAAATCCCGGTAACGCTCTACGTCCTGGATCTCGAAAAGCGGCATCCGAGAGGTTTCGACGGCCGGGGAGGCATCCCCATTGAAAAAGTTGAAAACACCGGGCTCCGCGCCCTTTGGAACGGGCTCGGCAATCCCGAGATCGTCTGGTCTTCAGATGTGCTTCATTTCGACTGGCAGGAGTTTGACCGGCTCAGTGCGGGGATCATCAGCCTTGATTCCCAGATGCTCGCGAGTTTCGCGGTCATCTCAGAGGATTATTTGAACATTCACATACGGTTCGGGTATCATTTTGTCGTGATTGACTCTTTGTTCGGCCCCTTTCCCGAGCAGAATTACATCTTGTTGCGCTTCAAGGGCGGCGGCGCCCTCCCGGAGCGAAGACACCTGCGGGTTCTCTTCCTCGCTCAAGTGTTGAAAGCGCACGGCTTTGAAACCGAGTCTCAGGGCGACGGGGTCGATGCAAAGCGCCGAAGCATCTCTCTTTCTGAAACTGAAAAGAGTCTGGAAATGCTTGGGTTCCTGCTCGGGTTCACCCGGCTCATGGACCAGAAACTCGAAGATATGGATAGCGTGGAGGCTTTCGTAACTCGATTCATGACGAAATTTCCACCCACATGAATGATGTGAAAAGTTATGTCCGCTTATCCCCTAGCCTGGGTCACCAACCAACTGGCTGTAGGCCATGCGCCGATGTCCTATGATGAACTGAGAGCCATTCGCGACCAGGGCATCGACGGCATCGTCAATCTGTGCGGAGAGTACTGCGATCTTCACCAGATTCAGGAGGATTTCGGGTTCGAAGTCTATTATCTTCCTGTGCAGGACAATGAGGCTCCTTCCCTCGAGGAGGTGGAAAAGGCCCTGCAGTGGCTGGACGAAGCGATCTATCTGGGGAAAAAGGTCCTCGTTCACTGCAATCTCGGGATCGGAAGAACCGGGACATTCGTGACATCCTACTTGTTGCGCCGCGGGTTCACCATGAAGCTTGCAAAGAAGAAGCTCAAGAAGACGCGCGCCGAGACCACCAGCTTCAACCAGTGGTGGTTCCTGAGAAAGTTCGGCAAAAAGGAAGGCAGGCTGACGATCCGGGAGCCCTCTCTCGAAGGGAGCCGCCTGGTCGACCTGGCTCCCTACTTTGAGGCTTTTGATGCCCTTGTCGAAGAAGTGGAGAAAACATTCCGGTCTTCCGCCGGCCGCGATGAAGACCCGCCGAGGTGCGGCAGGGATACTGATACGTGCTGTCACCGGTTCATTACCCTCGAGCTCATCGAGGCGGCCTATCTGAGCCACCATCTGAACAGAAAACTCACGAGCGATGCCCGTCTGGAGGCCATAAAAAAGGCGATTGAAGTGCACAAGGTCGCGTGCCGAACTTCGCAGACGACGAAAAACGGAATTTGGGCTTTGAAGCAAGGGGAAGAGACAGGAGAAGTCTGCCCGGTCGAGACCACTGAGACTCCAGGCTACACATGTCCCCTTAGCGTCGATGGAAAATGCATCGCCTTTTCCTACAGGCCGATTGTTTGCCGAATTTATGATATGGTCGGAGCCGCCTTTTCGGTGGATCAACTGCAGGGGAAGCTTCACGATCTTTCGAAAAGGCTTTTCCTGGAATTGAACAGCACCTATTTGGAAGAGACCTTGATTTTCTCACTCACAAACGTCGTCTCAGGTCGTTTCGTACAGGAATATTTCGACTTCATCAGCAAAATTCCCGCCAAGGCCGATCGTTGAAGGTACTAAGGCCATGGAAAGCTTCTGTTTCAGGCTTTCTTTTTTCGGGTGACGTATCCGGTGACGGGTTCAATGCCCTCGATGTCCGGCGCAGTCCCGGCCATCACATCGGCCGGACACCAGGGGTATGGCAGCCGTGACAGCCAACCGAACATGGCTTTCGCACAAGATGGAGGCAAGACCTGCATAGCCTCGATGGTGATGATCAACCGTTCCACAAGGCACACGCCTTCGGGGGAAAACCCCCACTCGTAGCCACCGCAACCTACACGGACACTGCCTCCTTCTCTTTCCGACATCCCCACGAGCCAGTCGCACGAAAACCCTGTCTCGCGGGCAACCAGATCCGGCCGTTCCAGGCAAAAGGTGTAGACGTTTTCGTACTTCAAGGCGAAGCTTCGGACAAGGATGTCCGTAATGGGTTCGAGACCCTTTGTCCGGGGAGGAAAAGAAATCGTTGCAGGCTTAACAATGATTTCCAGTGAGGCTTCCTCGGCAAAAACATGCTCCATCAGGTGGGGCCGGTTTTCATCCTTTGCTCGGATGTAGGTGCGTATGAGACTTTCGGGTGTTCTATCCAAGTCTTTAGCGTTCATTTGCATCTGTGGAGTCTCCTTCGAAAATGTAACCCCCTGCCCACCCTCCCCTTGAATTCCATCGCCTTACCCCCTCCCCTCGCCCCTCCCACCGGTGGAGGGGAAGGAATAGGAAGCCTGAGAACGGGTTGGGGGGAGTTATTGTTGTCCCCGGTGTCTCCATAGTAATACTAACTTTTCGGGTAGCCCGGGGTCCAGGAACGCCGGTTGGAATAGTACGTCGGCTTTCCGGCCGGATAGCGTCTTCTGTAGTTCAGATAGCGGTTGAGCCAGTACCGGTACCGCTTCTCCCCCATTCTGAAGGGACGGTGGGGCATGCTGATCAGATAATTCTCCACCTTCCGGACGTTGCGCTCGGACAACCGCCAGTCATAGCTTCCAAGACCCGCCAGGTCGCACACTCCGAAGCCGATGATCCGGCCAGACGCGTCGACGTAGGGCTCGGCATAACTGTCCACCAAATCGCGGATGGTTCTGAAAAGGGGTTTCCTTCCATGCAGACCGGGATCGCGGGACCTTGCCACAGAGCCCCACTTGCCTTGCCTTCGGTAAGGGAACATGACGTGATCGAGGTTATCCGCAGACCTGAGATCGAGCAACAGCGGCCGGTATCCGTGCTGCTCCAGGATAACGGCCGCGGAGATGGCGGCTTCCAGGCAGTGCGCGGACCCTCTCCTCAAAACCTGTCTGAAGGAGCGGAGCGTCTTTTCTCTCCTCTCATGGTTGTAGGGCAGGGAGTTGAGAAACTGCTGCACCCGAAAGGGGGTCCTGTTAATGCAGATGATCTTCCACTCCTTCTGTGTAAAGGATTCCTTTGCGGGGGTCATCTCTTCCTTTGCTGTGCACGGTGATTAATTTGTAAACGCTCTTAGCAGGATTTCAGCCATCCTCGCGCATGAAATCCCCCTCGATTCCCCTTTCAAAAAGAGGGGGAGGGGGGCTTTTCACGATAAAAAAACCCGCAACCTGCTTGTTGCACAAAGCCCCGGGGCGTGTTAATGAAATAGCATTGACTTCAACCGGTTGTCAAACCGGGCATTTGTTCGGGAAGTCGGGAGTTACGAACGGGGCATATGGCAAACACATTACCGATCATAGCAATCACCATGGGAGATCCGGCCGGAGTCGGACCCGAGATTATAGTCAAGGCGCTCAACGACCCGGCCGTCTACGAAACCTGCCGTCCGCTCGTGCTCGGTGACCGAGGCGCCCTCTCGCTTTGCCTCAAATGGGCGCCGCCGTGCTCCATACGCGAGATTTCACACCCCTCCGAAGCAGGGGGAATACCCGGAAACATAGACTTAATACCGGTGTGTCGCCTTGAGAAGGAATGCCTTGCACCCGGCGTTCCTCAACTACCGGGAGGCTCAGCCATGGTGGACTGCATCGTCACCGCGGTTGAGATGGCAAAGCGAAACGACATAGCGGCCCTCGTCACCTGTCCCATAAGCAAAACACTGATGCGCCGGGCAGGCTACAATTACGAGGGGCACACCCAACTCATTGCCCACCTCACGAACACGCAGGACTTCGTGATGATGCTCGCCGGGGAACGAATTCGTGTCGCCCTTGCGACCATTCACTGTGCCTTGAGGGATGTGCCACGTCTTCTCAGCAGAGAGAAAATACTGACAACCATCATGGTCACGGCAAGGGCGCTTGCCGGGGATTTCGGCTTCGAAAGACCCCGCATCGCCGTGGCAGGCCTCAATCCTCACGCCGGCGAGGAGGGGCTCTTTGGGACCGACGAGACGGAAACGATCGCGCCTGCCGTTGCAATGGCTAGGGAAAGGGGCCTTCACGTCGAAGGCCCCTTTCCACCTGACACGATCTTCTACAAGGCGGCTTCCGGTCATTTCGATGCGGTCATTGCCATGTATCACGATCAGGGTTTGATTCCCCTGAAGCTCCTTCATTTCTCCGACGCCGTCAACGTCACCCTAGGACTTCCCATAATTCGGACCTCCGTGGACCACGGGACGGCTTACGACATAGCCGGTAAAGGATCGGCCGATCCTTCGAGCCTGAAAGCCGCCATCAGAACCGCTGCTTTCATGTCCAGGAACAGAGGCCTCGGCTATGGGAGATCGGAAGGCCTGTAGACTTCACATGTGTCCTCGGGACAGAAAAGGTTCAGGAAAAAGCCTTTCTTCTCCTTCTCAGGCGCCCCCTTGACCGGGATGTTCATATGGCCTTCTTCAGCCAGGCACGACGAGTCGGGGCACGGCAGATCGAGCCATACTCCCTCACTGTGGGCTTCTCTGGCTGCCATTCTCTTCTCCTCGGGCAACTGCGCAATCTCCTCTTCCGAAAGGCGCCGTGCTCCTGGAACAAACACTCTGACAAAAGATTCTTTGCCTGTTTCCATGTCTGGTCACCTCCTTTTCGGTGCTTCTTAAATAAAATTATGCCCGTCAGGCCCTAAGTCAATGAAGCCCTTTCCTGAAGGTGCCGGGGGAAATCGGCCACAAAGATTATCCTTGTTCGAAAAGGGATTATGAATAGTCCCATAATTGAATTGACACGATCGGTAAAATCTTCCCCGACGAACGCTCTCGGAGTGTCAATTCAATTATGGGACCGCTAATAAAGCCATATCTCTTCTTTGTGGCTTTGTGTCTCAGCGGCTGAATTGTTACAAATCAGTTGACAGCCCATTCTTCAAAATCGATATTGAATCGATGACCGCTGACAGCATCAGAATCCGCGGAGCGCGGCAGCACAACCTCAAGAACATCTCCCTGGACATTCCCAGAAACAGGCTCGTGGTCATTACCGGTCTATCGGGTTCAGGGAAATCCTCACTGGCTTTCGACACCATCTACGCGGAAGGACAGCGCCGCTACGTGGAGTCCCTCTCCGCCTATGCGCGCCAGTTCCTGGAGCAGATGGACAAGCCGGATGTGGAGAGCATCGAGGGCCTCTCACCCGCCATTGCCATTGAACAGAGATCCGCGAGCGGCAATCCCCGCTCCACCGTGGGCACAGCCACGGAGATATACGATTATCTCAGGCTGCTCTTTGCGAGAATCGGCAGACCTCACTGCCCCAAGTGCGGTAGGGAGATAGCGCCCCAGACCACCCAACAGATCGTGGACCGGATCCTCGCACTGCCTGAAGGAACCAGAGTTCAGATCCTTGCGCCTCTCGTGGAGGGGAAAAAGGGCGAACATGCCCAACTTCTGCACAGGCTCCGCAAAGACGGCTTCACGAGAGTCAAGATCGACGACGAAACCAGACTCCTCGAAGAAGACATACTTCTGGACAAGAACAGGAAACACACCATCGCTGTAGTCGTGGACCGGCTGATCATCCGTCCCGAAATCGGAAGAAGGCTGACGGATTCCGTGGAGATCACGCTGGGCCTCTCGGAAGGCCGTCTTCTATTGGAAGAAGCGGGAGGAGAAGATATCTTTTTCAGCCAGCACGCAGCCTGCCGGGCGTGCGGCATCAGTGTGCAGGAACTGACGCCCCAGATGTTTTCCTTCAACAACCCTCAGGGCGCCTGTCCGGAGTGCGGCGGCCTCGGAACAAAGAGATACTTTGACCCGGACCTTATCGTCCCCAACCCCCGGCTGCCGTTGCGCGAGGGGGCACTCGCCCCTTGGGCGAGCCGCAATTCCGTGTACTTCCAGCAGATGATAGACGCAATCTGCCGGCACTATCGGATCGACATCTACACTCCCTTCAAAGACCTCCCCAGGAAAGCGCAGGAAGTGCTCCTTTACGGCTCCGGAGCGGAAGAGATCAAGTTCTACTTCGAAAGGGACGACCGACGACACTATTTCAAGCGCCCTTTCGAAGGGCTCATACCGACCCTGGAGAGGCGTTACAGGGAGACAGACTCCTATCAGATCCGCGAAGAGATTGAGAAGTACATGAGCATTCAGCCCTGCCCGGCCTGCGAGGGAGCAAGACTCAAGCCTGTGGCCCGAGCGGTCACGGTGAACGGCATGGCCATTAACAGGATCACCGCTCTTTCCATGGACAAGGCTTTCCGCTTTTTCCGGGACCTTCGCCTCGATCCCAGGGAAGAGGCAGTTGCGGAAAGAATCCTCAAGGAGATCACGGAACGACTGGATTTCCTGCGAAACGTGGGCCTCGACTACCTCTCCCTTGACAGACCCTCCTCCACACTCTCCGGAGGCGAGGACCAGAGGATCAGGCTTGCTACGCAGATCGGTTCGGGGCTGGCCGGTGTCCTGTATGTCCTGGACGAACCAAGCATCGGGCTTCATCAGAAGGACAATCTGCTCCTTCTTCAGAACCTCCGCCGGCTGAGAGATCTTGGCAACACCGTTCTTGTTGTCGAGCACGATGCCGAAACCATTCTCTCCTCCGATCACATCATCGATATGGGCCCGGGCGCAGGAATGCACGGCGGTGAGATCATCTTTCAAGGCACGCCGCTGCAAATCGTCGCGAGCGATTCTTCACTTACGGGACGGTATCTTTCCGGAAAACTCGCGATACCGGTTCCGGCATCGAGGAGGACAGGAAGCGGACAGCGCATCGTCATCGAGGGCGCGGCCCACAACAATCTCAAAGATATCACCGTGGAGATACCCGTAGGAACATTCACCTGCGTTACCGGAGTCTCCGGTTCGGGGAAAAGCAGCCTGATCAACGAAATCCTTTACCCTGCGCTGGCCCAGAGGCTCTATCGCTCGAAGGCGAGTGTCGGTGCCGTCAAGGTCGTACGAGGAATTCATTCTATAGACAAGGTGATCAACATCGACCAAAGCCCCATCGGAAGAACCCCCCGGTCGAATCCCGCGACCTACACCGGCGTCTTCGCGTTTGTCCGCGACCTCTTCTCCATGCTTCCTGAATCAAAGATGAGGGGCTACAAGCCGGGACGGTTCAGCTTCAATGTCAAGGGAGGACGGTGCGAGGCTTGCAATGGAGACGGCATCATCAAGATCGAGATGCATTTTCTCCCGGACGTTTACGTGACCTGCGAAACCTGCAAAGGCCTCCGTTTCAACCGGGATACCCTGGAAATCAGATACAAGGGGTATCACATAGCGGACGTTTTGGGCATGACGGTAAATCAGGCCTTCGCATTTTTCGAAAACGTGCCCAACATCAGAAACAAGTTGAGAACGCTCATCGATGTGGGTCTCGGTTATGTCGCCCTCGGCCAATCCGCTACGACTCTCTCCGGCGGGGAAGCCCAGAGGATGAAGCTCTCAAGGGAGCTCAGCAAGCGTGACACCGGCCGAACCCTTTATCTTCTCGACGAACCCACAACGGGGCTTCATTTCGAAGACATCCGGAGGCTCCTGGAAGTGCTGAACCACCTTGTCGGCTTGAACAACACGGTCGTCGTGATCGAGCATAACCTGGACGTAATCAAGACGGCCGACTTCGTGATCGACCTCGGGCCGGACGGCGGAGACAGGGGGGGACACCTGGTAGGAGCGGGAACACCCGAAGAAATCGCGGGTGTAAGCGCCTCCTACACGGGGCGGTTTCTGAAAAAGGTTCTGGGACAAAAAAAGAGGGTGTGATTCCGGAACCGAAACAACACCCTCGCCTTACCCCGATGAACGCGCCTCAAGCGAGTTTGACGTTCACTGCCGCCGGGCCTTTCTTGCCCTGCTCGATGTCAAATGTGACCTTGTCCCCTTCCTTCAGCGTCTTGAAACCCGATGAATTGATGCCAGAGTAATGAACAAAAACATCCGGGCCGTCTTCCTGGGTGATGAAGCCGTATCCCTTTTGCTCATTGAACCACTTCACCGTGCCATTTGCCATAGTGACAACCTCCTTTCTCTATAATTTCTTGGTTTCTACTTTCAGGTTGCCACTCTTTACAAATGGACCGACCTTTTGAAGCGAAACCTCTCCAGCAACGGGTCCCCACCCTTGCTTCTAAAATTGAGTATTTTAAATAAAGAACCGCCAAAATCAAGCTTTTTCTTTGCGTACGGGGTGGGCCGGAGCCTGCCCCGTACGGTCAGGCAGCCGCTTCTCAGGCCCCGAAGCTTTTCACAATCGCGTCAAGCATCGGACCAAGATCAGGAATCTTGAAGACAAGGATGAAGCAAATGAGCAAGGCGTAGATACAGAGGGACTCGATAAGTGCCAGACCGATGATCATTGTCGTCATGATCTTTCCGCCCGCCTCCGGATTCCTCGCCGTCCCCTGCAGAGCGCCGTTGATGGCATGTCCCATGCCCAGGCCGGTTCCCATGGCCGCAACTCCAATTCCGAAGCCGCACGCGATGGCGATCCCGAAAAAGGACCACAAACCTGCCGCCTGGGCCGCACCTTCAGCCGCAAGGGCCGCCGAAGCCGTTCCCAAGAGCAACATTCCACACAAACCCGCAATAAACCTTTTTTTCGACATGTTAACCCCCTTCTTTAGTTATTTTGCCTTCTTCCAACCAAATTCCGCTCAGATTTTGGTCATTGTTGTTTTGATATTGTCTCGCATTTCGTGCTTCGAATTTACAGAATTCTCACCTCCACCGGCATAGCCGATTGTCTCCGACTTGGCCCAGAGGACCAGGGTTGCTAAACCTCACTCAATGTGCTTCTTCCATGGCGCCCGCGAAGTAGACGGTGGAAAGGAGCATGAACACTACAGCCTGTATGAAACTCACGAGGATGCCCAGAAACAGGATCGGAAGAGGGGCGAGGTAGAGGCCGGCAAGGCCGAAAAGGATGCCCAAGATTTTTTCCTTCCCGAAAATGTTCCCGAAAAGCCTTACGCTCAAGGACATGACTCTAGCCAGGTGACCGATCATTTCGATCACAAACATGAGCGGAGCCAGTGCCCAGACCGGCCCGAGAAAATGCTTGACGTATTTGACCCCGTGGAACTTGATTCCAATCGCGTGGGTGAGAACAAAGGTGCAAAGGGCCAGGGAAAGGGTTGTGTTGAGATTGGCGGTGGGTGAGAAAAAGCCGGGGATGAGACCCAGCAGGTTACATACGAAAATGTAAAGGAAAAGAGTCGCGATGAAAGGGAAAAACGCCCTGCCTTCCGGCCCGGTGACTTCCACGAAAAAATCTTCAAGACCCTGAACGATCATTTCGAGCAGGCTCTGCCCTTTTCCGGGTATCATCTTGACGCCTTTGGCAAGCAGGAGGGCCCCTACGATGAGGACGGCCATCGCAAGCCAGGAATAGAGCACGTGTGCGAACTTGTGGGCGAAATGCCCAAAACCCAAGCCGCTCAGGATCTCCACCAGAAAGTAATAATGATGCTCCATGGTCAAATCGCCTCCCCGGTCGATGTCCTTAAAGCCATTCTAATTCCGATGCATGTGATACTGAAAACTACGGTCGAAAGGCCGAGAGCCAGCCCCAGGGGATCGACCCATCCTCGTGTGATGAGCACGAAGAGGATTATCCCGAGAGCGAGCAGCCGAAAATAGTACTTCGCCACGATGGTCACCTTGGCTGTCTTGTCGATTTGAGGGGAAGAAAAAACGCCCCTGACGGTGTGCTGCAGGACACTCAGATTCGCGATGGTGATCAGGCCGCCGAGGATGACTCCCGTGGTCCATAAGGGACTCATAAAAAAGAAGCTGAAGACGGAAAGAACCAGGAGAATGATCCAGTTCGCCGTTTTCAACGTCCTGTATAGAATGGTCCAGTCCATGTCAAATAATCAGTCCTGGCTTTCCCTCTTGAGCCTCTTGTACATGAGCTGAAGATTTCTGAACGCCGCGGCAATGCCGAAACCGAGGAATAGGAAAAACAGCCAGGGTCCGGTGCCGAACTTCTCGTCAAGATAGTTTCCGATCAAAGCCCCTATGCCGATGGATAAGGCCATGGCCAGGCCCACTGTGCTCACGTAACCTAGGGTCCTGAATAACTTCTTGGTTTCCTTATCCATTATTGAAGATCTGGGCCGCATGCCTTCATGGAGGCGACGGGGCAATCGGGGTCTGGATGTATCACAGCTATTTTGTTCAAGTCAATGAATTTTTGTGCTTCACCAATCCGCTGAACGCCCTTGCGGCACAGACGATCGTTTTGTCGATGGTTCCTTCGTCATGGGCCAGTGAAAGAAACCACGCCTCGAAAGCTGAAGGGGCGAGGTAAATCCCCTGTTCAAGCATTCTTCCGTAGAACCTAGCGTAGAGACGGGAGTCGCTTTTCTTGGCGGATGAGAAATCCCTAACCGGTTCCCTGGAGAAAAAAAGCGTTCCTAGGGAACCCGCCCGGTTCACCGTCACGTCCAGACCCGCGGAATCAGCGGCCTCTTTCAACCCGGTAAAGAGTCGCCGGCCCTTTTCCTCCAGTTCCCTGTAAACCCTTCCCTTTCGAAGTTCCTTCAGCGTTGCGAGTCCCGCCGCCATGGCAAGCGGATTCCCTGAAAGGGTCCCGGCCTGGTAGATGTTGCCTTCCGGCGCCATGCTCGACATTATCTCCTTCCGTCCCCCATAGGCTCCGACCGGCAACCCTCCTCCGATGATTTTCCCCAGGCAGGTCAGATCCGGGCGGATGTCGTAAAGCTCTTGAGCCCCACCCGGGGCCACCCTGAAGCCGGTTATCACCTCATCGAAAATCAGCAGGGCTCCACTCTTGGTCGTGAGCGCCCTCAGTCCCTTGAGGAAATCCTCTTCAGGCAGAACAACTCCCATGTTACCCGCAACAGGCTCCACGATAACAGCCGCCACTTCCCTTCCATGACCGTCCATGGCTTCTCTGACCTGCGAGAGGTCGTTATAAGGAAGCGACAGAGTGTGACCCGCCAGAACTGTCGGGACGCCCGGACAACCTGGAATCCCCAGAGTGGCGACCCCCGAGCCTGCCGAAACCAGCAGGCTGTCGGCGTGGCCGTGATAGCAGCCTTCGAACTTGATGATCCTATCTCTCCCCGTGTAGCCCCTTGCCAGGCGGATGGCGCTCATGGTGGCCTCGGTCCCGGAGTTCACCATCCTCACCATTTCAATGGACGGCACCATCTCCGTAATCAGCTGCGCCATTTCCACTTCCAGGGGGGTCGGCGCCCCGTAACTGGTACCCTTGGCGACCCTTCTTTCCAGGGCTTTCACTACGTTGGGATGGGCATGCCCGAGTATCATGGGCCCCCACGAGCAGACGTAGTCGATGTATCGTCTTTGATCTACGTCCCAAAGGTGGCATCCCTTTGCCCGCGCAATGAAAGGAGGATCCACGCCTACCGCCTTGCCCGCCCTCACCGGGCTGTTCACTCCTCCGGGAATGAGCTTTTTCGCCCTCACAAACAGAGTTTTTGATTTTGTTCCCATATCCGGTCTCCAAACGGCAGTCCGTTCCCCGTTGTCGGTAGTGTGTTGTTGGTCGTGGATTGCGTGTTGTTCTCTTGGATTCTGACTTCTGTCTTCTTATATTCCGTCTTCTTCTCAGAAATATTTCATGCTCGTCTTCTTGAATTCCTTTTCGCTGAAAAGCAGGACGTAATTTGTCATTCCCGTTTCGGCCGACATTTTTTCAGCGATCCTGTAGCACTGCTCTTCACTTTCACCATGAATCATAGTGTACAGATTGTATTTCCAGCCCTTGTGGGATTGCCTCTGGTAACAATGGGTCACCTCTCGGAACGCGGCCATTGCCTCACCGACCTCTTCCATCTTTTTTTCCGGAACCATCCAGGCGACCATGGCGTTGGCGCTGAACCCGGCCTCCTGGTGGCGCAAGGTGGCGCCGAATCTCCTGATGATGCCCCGTTGCTTGAGGGACTTCACTCTCTCGATGAATTTGCCTTCCTCCATGCCGAGTTTTCGGGCCAGGACGGCAAACGGCCGGAGGTCCACCGGAAGATCACCCTGGATAAGCTGTATGATTCTCTTGTCGGTTTCGTCGATCATGCTTGATGGGTTCGCAAACGCTTGTGGCTTGCAGTGATCGCCCCTGCGCATGAAAATCCCCCTCGATCCCCCTTTAGTAAAGGGGGAGGCTCTATAACCTTCCCCCTTGAGAATCGGGGAAGCTTTACTACAACCTGCCCCCGTTTGAGAAGGGGGGGCAGGGGGGATTTTAATACGCCTCCGGCGCATCCTGGGTCAGAGTGTGAGAAATCCCCCCAAGGGGATATCGGATGGTCATTTTTGTGTCAAGGGGAAAACATTCTAAACAAGCTTGCAAATGCCCCGGGAATCCTTTATCTTTACTTTCCGCCCGTCCTTGGACAGAGACGTTCGGCTTCTTGGAGGGTGAATCCGTTGCTTCCCGGTTACATGAAGATCGTAGAGCAGAGAATCAAAGAATCGCTCGAAAAAGGCGAATTCGACAACCTTCCGGGCAAGGGAGAGCCCTTGGTACTCGATGACGACAGCCACATCCCCGAAGATCTCCGAATCGCTTACAAGATCCTCAAGAATGCCGATTGTCTTCCGCCGGAGATCCAGGAAAAAAAAGAAATCATGCAGATGGAAGACATGCTCGCTTCAATCCCGGATGACCTGGAGAGGTACAAACTGATCAAGAAGATCAATTACAGGATCATGAAATTGAACATGACCGGCAAGAAGTCGCCCCTTCTCGAGGAAAAGCAGCTTTACTTCAAGAAACTCGTTGACAAGTTCGCCCAAAAATAGTTATCTCAACCCCTTAAACAGGTTCCGGAGAGACCTCGCATGGACATGAAAAGGGACTACTACGAGGATGTTCAGCTCTTCTCGTCCGGAGTCAAGGTCTTCTGGTTCATCCTCCTCATGCTTTTCCTCGCCCTTTTCCCCTTCCTGTTCAAGAACTATTATGTTTATGTCGCCAATTACATCGCCATCAATATCATTGTCGCCATCGGCCTCAACCTCCTGGTCGGTTACACCGGCCAGATATCCCTGGGGCATTCCGGATTCTTCGCCATCGGCGCGTATGCCACCCTTGCGCTCATGTCCAAAGTGGGTTTGCCCTTTGTCTTCGCCCTTCCGGCTGCGGCCCTCGCCACCGCCCTTTTCGGCTTCCTGATCGGCCTGCCGGCCCTTCGCCTGGAGGGCCCTTACCTTTCAATAGCCACGCTGGGGTTCGGCCTCACCATCACCAGGGTGATCGGAAGGATAGAATTTTTCGGAGGCCGCCAGGGGCTTCACGCACCGGACTTGACCATCGGGTCTTGGCATCTCAACACGGACAGGGACTTCTACTACCTCCTTATTACCTTGACTGTCATCCTGACGCTCGCGGCACGGAACATCGTCAAGACCAAGGTCGGACGAGCCTTTATCGCGATCAGGGATGCCGACATTGCGGCCGAGACCATGGGAGTCAACCTGATGTATTACAAGACGCTCGCCTTTGCAGTGAGCGCTTTTTACACCGGACTCGCCGGGGGTTTGTATGCCTTCGTCCTCCGTTTCATAGAACCGGAGCTTTTCGGCCTCCTCATGTCGATACTGTTCCTGGCCATGGTGGTCGTGGGTGGGCTTGGCTCTATATTCGGCGCAATCGCCGGCGCAATACTTCTGTCCTGGCTGGATCTGGAACTGCGAAACATCCTTAGCATCCCCTATGTGGGACTGTGGCTTGAAGCTCTTTCCAAGAGCTATTTTTCCATCACCGGCGTCTCCAACATCCAGTTCATTCTTTACGGCCTGATCATGGTGCTGATCATGCTCTTCGAGCCTCTGGGTATTTTCGGCTTCTGGATCAGGACAAAGATCTACTGGAGGACGTGGCCGTTTTAAATTATGATTGACTTTCTTCAAATGGTTGCGAGCGGCATTGCTGTGGGCAGTTCCTATGCCTTGATGGGTCTTGCCATGGTCATCATCTACAAGACCTCCGAAGTGGTGAACTTCGCCCAGGGCGAGATGGCCCTTCTTTCGATTTTCCTCACCTACATGGTGCTCGAATTTCACGGTTTCCCCTTCTATATCGCCTTTCCCGGGGCGCTTGTCTTTGCTGTCCTGCTCGGCTTTCTCCTTGAATTCGCCGTCCTGCGGCGCGCCAAGGAACCGAACATTCTCGGAATGATCATCATAACAATAGGTCTCGAGATGATCCTCATGGGGCTCGTCTCCTGGAAATTCGGTGCAGATCCCAAAACAATGCCTTTTCCAATCGGCCCCTATGAAAGCGTGAGCCTGGGCCCCATCTTCATAAGTTCCCTTGAGGTTCTGACCTTCTTCGTCGCCCTCATCGTCATGATCGTTCTTTTCCTGTTCCTGAGGTACTCCAAGCTGGGAATCGCCATGAAAGCCACTCAGCAGAATCCCAATGCTGCGCGGCTCATGGGGATTCGAACCAATCGCATCCTTATGTTCACGTGGGGCATATCATCCCTGGTCGGCTGCATCGCAGGACTCCTCATCGCCCCGACCACCATGCAGCCGTACATGATGTGGGACCCAATGCTCAAAGGGTTTGCCGCAGCCGTCCTGGGCGGCATGACCTCTCTGCCGGGCTCGATCTTCGGAGCCTACACGGTCGGTGTTATTGAAAACCTTTTCGGCGGATATGTGTCGATTGAATTCAAGTCCGTCGTGGCCTTTGCCATTATCGTTTTTGTTCTTTGCTTTAAGCCGAGCGGACTCTTCGCCCGCCATTATGTAAAGAAGGTATGATGCTCAGGTAAGAATTCCCTGGGCCGTCACCCCGGCGGAAGCCGGGGTCCAGAAATGCTCTGTGTTCCTGGATTCCCCGGCTAAACCGGGGAATGACTGAAAACGGTCTTTTCCAAATTATTAGGAGCTGATCAAGGTTGAGGGTTGGGAGGAAGTCAAGTTTCATTAACCGTCAGAAAGGAGAGCGCCATGAAGAAAAAAGGGGGTCAGGTTTTGGCATGGGCATTGGTATTGCTTCTTGGCTTGTCTTTCACTGCTTCCGCAGAGGAAGGAGTGACGGACACCACGATCCACATCGGCCAGTGGGGTCCTCAGACGGGTCCTGCTGCTCCCTGGGGGGCTGTAGCCCGGGGAACAGGAGTGCTCTTTCAAATGATAAATGAAGAAGGGGGCATTCACGGCCGGAAAATCGAATACCACATGTTTGACGACGGCTACAATCCGGCAAAGACAAAAGCCGGAGTCAAAGAGCTCCAGGAGGGGAAAGGCATCTTCGGCTGGGCATCGGGCGTTGGCACCGCCTGCGGCCTGGCGGTCAAGGATTATCTCATGGAAAGGAATATTCCCTGGGTAGGACCGGCCGCCGGATCTCTGAACTGGATATCTCCCCCCCAGAAGTATCTCTTTGCCGTCTACCCTCTTTACTACACAGAGGCCCAAATCCTCACCCGCTATGCTGTGGAAAAGCTGGGTAAGAAGAAAATCGCCATAGCCTACCAGAACGACGATTACGGAAAAAACGGGGTTCAGGGCGCTGAGAAAGAGCTGGCCAAACACGGCATGAAGCTGGTCGCCCAGGTGCCCGTGGAGCAGGCCGATACGGATATGAAGCCCCATGTCATGGAACTCAAGAAAGTCGATGCCGATGTCGTGCTTCTGTGGGTGACTCCGACTCACGCGGTTCGAATTGTGGGTACGGGGGCTGCAATGCAGTTCAAGCCTCAGTGGATGAGCACCAGCACCTGCTCGGACTTTCCTCTGATGATGAACATCAGCAAGGGCCTGTGGAAAGATACCATTGTTGCTTATTTCGGCGATGTGCCTGAATCCACGGCTCCTCTGATGTTGAAATACAAGAAGGCTTTTGAAAAATTCGCAGCGAAGGATGAGCGGTGGGGAGTCTTCTTCTACGCTGGCATCGGCTTTGTGGAGCCCATGGTGGAAGGGCTCAAGAGGTGCGGCAGGGACCTCACCCGCGAGCGTTTCGTGAAGGAGATGGAAGGGATAAAGAATTTCAAAGGCATTTTCGGCCGCATCGATTACTCCCCCTTTGAGCCGAGCGATGTTTACTCCAGGCAGGGACAGAAAGAGGTTTTCCTGGCCCAGTGTCTCGAGGGCGGTAAGTCCAAGATCCTCACGGATTGGATGGAACCATAAGAAACAAGGAAGACCGGGAGGCGAGACCGGGAAGGCCCGTTGCCCTCCCGGTCTCGCGCGCGGGAAGGCATGAGCTTTTTCAAGGTTGAAAATCTGTCCATTTCCTTCGGCGGCATTAAGGCCCTGGCCGACATTTCTTTTGAAGTGAAGCAGGGCGAGATATACGCCATTATCGGTCCCAACGGTGCCGGCAAGACAACTCTGTTCAACTGCATAAACGGTATCTACCACCCGGGCAGGGGAACCATTGTTTTCAAGGACAGGGAAATCCAGGGCAAAAGACCCGACCAGGTCGCAAAACTCAGGATCGCCCGCACATTTCAGAACATCGAGCTCTTCTCCCACATGAGCACGATGGAAAACCTCATGCTGGGCCGTCACAACTTCATAAAAACGGGCCTCTTCCGGGGTGCTCTGATGTGGGGCAAGCGGTCCTTCGCAGGCAAGGAGGAAGTCCGCCACCGCCGCAAGGTCGAGGAAATAATCGACCTGCTCGAACTTCAGTCGGTCAGGAACAAAATGGTCGGAGGGCTGCCTTACGGCACGCAGAAGCAGGTGGAACTCGGAAGGGCGCTCGCCATGGAGCCCGAGATCCTTCTCCTCGACGAGCCTTGCGCGGGAATGAACTCGGAAGAGAAGCAGGACATGATCTTCTGGATCAAGGACATCCAGGACACGTTGGGGGTGACTGTGCTTCTCATCGAACACGACATGAAGATGGTCATGGACATTTCAGAGCGCATTCTGGTCATCAACTTTGGAAGCATGATCACTGAGGGCCCGCCGGAGGAAATACAAAGGAATCCGGACGTTCTCAAGGCGTACCTCGGGGAGGATGATGGAATCGGCGCCCTTGCTTGAAATAAAGAATATCGAGACTTACTACGGCCTGATCTACGCTATCCGCGGGGTCTCTCTCTCCGTGGACGTGGGCACGATTACGACTATACTGGGGAACAACGGAGCGGGCAAATCAACGATTCTGAAAACGGTGGTGGGCCTTATCGAAGACCAGCCGGACAAGGGAACCATCGAATTCATGGGAAGACGCATCGACGGCAAAGACACTGAAGACATCATCCGCATGGGGATATCTTATGTCCCTGAGGGAAGGGAGGTCTTCGAAGAGCTCAGCGTAAAGGAAAACCTCCTCATGGGAGCCTACCTGCGAAGGGACCGCATCGGCATCAGGAGTGATTTCGACACAATCTACAGGCACTTCCCGGTTTTGAAATCCAGAAAGGAGCAGTGGGCGGGAACCCTCTCGGGAGGCGAGCAGCAGATGCTGAGCATCGGCCGGGCCTTGATGAATCGACCGACCCTTCTTTTTCTGGATGAGCCGTCCCTGGGCCTGTCGCCCATTCTGGTGCGGGAAATTTTCAACATCGTCAAGAACATCAACGAGGAAGGGGTCACCATTCTCCTTGTTGAACAGAATGCGAGAATGGCGCTGACCATCGCGGACTACGGCCTGATCCTCGAAAACGGCCGCTTTGTCATGAAGGGCAACGCCAGGGATCTTATGGAAGACAAAGATGTGAAGGAGTTTTACATGGGCATCCGTTCCGAGGAATCCACCAAGGGATACCAGCGCTGGAAAAGAAAGAAGAGGTGGCGATAAGTGCCGCTCGTGAGGATCGCCTTGATGGTTGCAATGAACACCTTCTAAATCTGAAGCACGAAATCCGAAATTCGGAGCAATATCAAAACAGCAATACCAAAATCCGAAACAAGTCAGTGCATGAGCGTTGGTTCTACGGTTTCGGTCATTCGTGTTTAGGTAATTTGAAATTTGTTTCGGATTTCGTGCTTCGAATTTCGGATTTGCACATAGCTGCTTGAGGGGAGAACAATCCCTCTTAAATACCGGCTTGGGATGATCGATCAAGCGAGTTGGAGAAATCGGATGGAGACCGCACCGAAGCTTTTCAGAGGGACGGTCCGGAAGTATGGTGACCGGGTGGCCATGAGGAAGAAGGAATACGGCCTGTGGCACGACATTTCCTGGAAAGAGTATTACCGGATGGTCATGCATGCGGGCTCCGCGCTGATCTCCATGGGCCTTCAAAAGGGAGAATGCGTTTCCATCATCGGGGACAATTGCCCTGAATGGGTTGTCATCGACCTTGCCGCACAGTGCGCAGGCGGAGTCACCGTGGGGGTCTATGCTACCAATGCATGGCCCCAGGTGGAATATGTCATTCAAAACTCGGATTCGAAATTTTTTTTCGTGGAAAACGAAGAACAGCTCGACAAGTGGCTCAATTTCAGAGACAACGTGCCCCGGTTGAAGAGGGTCATCGTGTGGGATATGAAGGGCTTGAGGCATTTCCAGGACCCAATGGTGATGACCTACGAAGAGCTCATGGAAGCCGGCAAAAAAGCCTATGAGCAGGATCCCCTTAAGATTGAAGAGCGGATGAACGAGGTGACCCCTGAAGACACCTCGATGCTCATTTATACTTCGGGGACCACCGGCCCGCCCAAGGGAGCGATGCTCTCCCACCGAAACCTCACCTGGATGGGCCGGGCCATTACCACCGACAATCCGATGTACAAAACCGACGAAGTGATGTCCTTTCTGCCCCTATGCCACGTTTTCGAGCAACTCTTCTCGGTGCTGGGGCACATCACTCACGGCTTCACAGTGAATTTCATCGAAAGCCCGGACACGGTGACCGACAACATGATCGAAATCTCCCCGACCGTGGGTTACGCAGTGCCCAGGATCTGGGAGAAATACTACTCCGCCATCTACATCAAGATGTCGGACGCCACATGGTTGAAGAGAATCCTCTTCTTTCTCGCCTTGAAGGTAGGGCGGCGAAGAGCCACCTTGAAGATGAACTTCAAGCCCGTCCCTGGTTACCTTGAGGCCCTTTACCGACTGGTTTATTTCGCAGTTTTCAGGAAGCTCAAAGAGAGGCTGGGATTCGACAGGATGCGCATCGCCTATTCCGGCGCCGCACCCATATCACCCGACGTGCTCCACTTCTTCCAGTCAATCGGGGTGAACCTGGTTGAAGGTTACGGCCAGACGGAGGGAACAGGCGTCACATGTGTATCCAGGGTCGGCCGGGTCAAGTTCGGCACCGTCGGGCCGCCCCTGACCGGCACGGAAGTGAAGATCGCCGAAGACGGTGAAATCCTAGTCCGGTCGCCGAGCGTCTTCAAAGGCTATTTCAAGAATCCTGAGGCGACTGCCGAAACCCTGAAAGACGGCTGGCTCTATTCGGGAGATGTGGGCGAGATCGACGGGGACGGATACCTCCGGATCACGGACCGGAAAAAGGACATCATCGTTACCGCCGGCGGAAAAAACATAACTCCCCAGTTCATCGAGAACAAACTCAAGTTTAGTCCCTACATCAACGACGCGGTCGTAATCGGAGACAGGAGGAAGTTCCTCTCCTGCCTCATCATGATCGACGAAGACAACGTCGTAAAGTACGCTCAAGACAACAAAGTCCAGTTTTCGACATACAAGGACCTGACCGGGGCGCCCGAGATCGTCAAGCTGATCCAGGGTGAGGTGGACAAGGTCAACGAGACTCTATCAAGAGTTGAGCAGGTGAAAAAGTTCACCATATTGCCGAAAAAACTCTATGAAGAGGACGGCGAAGTTACGCCTACCATGAAAGTGAAGCGCAAGTACGTGAACGAAGCATTCAAAGATTTGATCGAGGGGATGTACAAAAGTCGGAGCGAATAGAAGAAGGCGCAAGGCACACTGCCCTCTTCACCTTTCTCTTTGAGCCCTTTGCCGTTACTGTCCCGTCATTCCTGTTTCCCTGGCCGTCAGCTCCTCTGTGCGTACGGAGCGCTTCTGGCTGCTTGCCGTGCTCCGTGCCCCCTGCGCCTCGCACCTTTCACGTTTTCAGACTTCCTACGATGTCCCCTATCCGCCCTATCCCATGATCGACGCAGTACCTGGTGAGACCGTCCAGGACGTCCAGGCTGGCCCTGGGGTTAACAAAATTGGCCGTGCCGATCTCCACTGCTCGGGCGCCGACAATGAAGAACTCGAGAGCGTCCCTCCAGTCCATGATCCCTCCCATGCCGATAACCGGGATCTTTACCGTTCGAGCGACCTGATAAACCATGTGTACGGCCACAGGCTTGATAGCCGGCCCTGAAAGGCCTCCCACCACGTTTGCCAGTTTGGGTGCGCGGGTTTCAACGTCGACGGCCATTCCGGTGATGGTGTTTATCAGTGAGACGATGTCCGCCCCTGCCCCTTCCACGGCCTTTGCCACGAGCTTGATGTCCGTCACATTAGGTGAAAGCTTCACGATGACCGGCTTGTCCGTGTTCCTGACCACCCTCTGCGTTACGCCTGCAGCAATGGCAGGATCGACGCCGAAGGACATGCCCCCGCACTCCACATTGGGGCATGAAACATTGACTTCCAGTGCATGCACCCCTTCAACACCCTTTAGTGCTCCCGCAAGTTCACCGTACTCGTCAATATGATGTCCGTAAATGTTGGCGATCACTTTTGCGCCTGTCTTGCGCAGCGCTGGAAGCTTGTCGCGGAGGAAAGACTCGATCCCCACGTTCGCTAGCCCTATGGCATTCAACATGCCGCACGCCGTCTCCACGATCCTGGGTGGAGGATTGCCTGCCATGGGCTTCAGCGACAGTCCTTTTACCACAACGGCTCCGAGAAGGTCGAGATTCATCAAAGACGAATACTCCAGTCCGTAGCCGAATGTGCCGGAAGCCGTCATGACCGGGTTCTTGAGCTCCAGCGGCCCCAACTTCGTCGTCATATCTGGGATACATGAGGACATCGGCGACCTCATACTACGAGAATTTGCTCCAATCGACGGCTTCCGCATCGAACACCGGCCCTTCCTGACAAACATACCGGTAAGTGTGCGGTCCTCCAGGAGAAGCCTTCACCACGCAACCCTGACACACACCAAAGCCGCAGGCCATGGCGGCCTCCAACGAAACCCTGCACGGGATCCCATGAAACAAGGCTGTTTCTGCCACTTTTCTCAGCATGGGCCGAGGCCCGCAGGCAAAAATCTTCAAGGGGAGTTTCTTGTGCTTTTCCAGGAAATGCTGAAGGAGGTCTGTGACAAAACCATGATGCCCCTCGCTCCCGTCATCCGTGGCAAGCGAAATGGTGTTCGGTCCCTGGAAATCGTCCGCACGAATGATCTCCCCGGCTGTGCGGAAGCCCATCATGAATTCCAGTCTTCTATTGGCCATGGACTGGGCCAGGAACAGAAGAGGCGCCACACCGATGCCTCCCCCCACAAGAACAGGCATCTCGCCTTCGGCCGGTTCGGCAAAATCGTTCCCCAGTGGACCAAGGACCGGGAGACTCACACCCGCCTGGATGGTCGTCATGATTTCGGTGCCTTTTCCTACGACACGGTACAGGATATTGATATGTTCTTCGTCCGCGCCGCAGACGGAGAAGGGGCGTCTCAAGAGGGGTTCTATCCCGGGTCGCACCTTGATCATCACGAATTGTCCCGGCTTTGTTGCGGAGGCCAGCTCAGGGGAACGAAACCCCATGATCCATGTATCGCGGCAGACAGGGCGATTGGACACAATCTCCAGACAGCGGTCCATCATCTCTCTCGTGTCCCCTCCTACGGGATAGACAAGCGAAGGTTCGAAGCGGGAATTTTCAGGACAATCTACCCCAGAACGGTTCTCAAAAAAAGGAAAAAACCGGGAGTTGAACTTTTAGGGGAGGAATGAGATGTTATGCCCCTGGGGGTAAGATATGAGTCTTGGACTTGATCTCGCGACCATCCTGTTGGGAATAGTGATTTTTCTGGCAAGAGTGGCCGATGTGACCATGGGCACGATGAGGACCATCAGCATTGTGCAGGGACGGACGAAAGTCGCTTTCCTGCTGGGGTTCATCGAGGTCAGCATGTGGCTGGTGGTCATTTCCGCCGTCATTCACAGGATCGCGGAAAAGCCGATCTTGGGCGTTTTCTATGCCCTCGGATTTTCCACGGGAAACGTGGTCGGCATTCTCCTGGAAAGGCGCATAGGCTTCGGCCACATGGTGTTGCGCATCATCACGCCCCGGGCAGGCAGGATGATGGCTGAAAAGGTCCGGGCCGCGGGCTTCGGGGTGACGACCTTTCAAGGAGAGGGCCTCTCCGGGCCGGTGACCATGCTTTATGTCGTCTGCCGGAGACGGGACCTTCCAAGGGTGATCCAGATGGCAAGATCCATTGAACCGGATGCTTTCTACATCACGGAACAGGCGGGCAGCGTAAGCAGGATCTATCGGCCGTTCATGTCGTCTCCGACAGGATGGCGTGCCATTTTTAAGAAAAAGTGATTCGAACGCCGGCCTGAAGAAGGGGAACTTGGCGACCAATGCCCCTGCCTGATTTCGCTCGGCTCACTTGCCCTTTCCAAGGGTTGTGATCTTTGAGGTGCCCAGCTTGTCCTCTATCGTCTTTATGACCGAAGGGGGGATTCTTGTGGGTTTCGACCTCGAGTTGATGCATCCGTGGACAGTGTAGCCGGACACTAGAAGGTTGCTTTTGTCGTCCACCACCTCATAATCGAAGCGCATGCGTGCGCCCCTGATCTCGGAGATGGTCGCCCTCACCGTCAAAATCGCATCGTATCCGACGTTCCCGTGATACCTGGCCAGGGCCTCGGTAACGACCAGGCTGTAGCCTTCCGCTTCGAGCTTGGAATAGGGAAGACCGAGATCGCGCATGAACTCGGCCCTGCCCACCTCGAAGAAGGTGAGATAGTTCCCGTAGTACACAACACCCAACCGGTCGGTGTCCTTGTACCTGACCCTGATCTTCGTTTCGTGCCATCCGTCCGAATCCATAATCACCCCTGAAAACCTGCCTCTGCAAATGCCTGGTTCTATGAGAAATAGTAAAATGTCGGCGCCCCGGCGGAAAGTCCCAACTGCCGGCGCGCGGTCAAAAACATTTTATTCCCGCCCGCTTCCCGTGAGCCTCGCACCTTGAACCATTTCCAGACTTTTCTGCGGGCAAGGTCCGGATGAAAATTCGGTTGGAGCAAAAGGAATTTCGGCCTGCGACGGGTAATTCTATTTTCGGAAGAGGTGAAGTCAAGGACATTCTTGTCCCTTTATCGACATTTGCCCGGGCTTCCCGCCCTCGTCGCCCCCACCTCTTGCCGATCAACTTTCACCGAATCACGCCTCGTGATAAACGGGTTTGCTCATCTCTGAAAATTTGAAGTTGTAGAAGACATTGTAGCCGTTGTAGTCGAGAATCCTGAGGTCATCCGTCTGTTTCAAATCGCCCATCACTACGTTGTAATGGTTTCCATATTTAGTTTTCACCTTGTCCAGGGGCAGTTCGGAGGCGATGTACTTGCTAATACCTTTGGTTGCCAGCTTCTCTGCGAGCTTGGGGTCATCGAAAGACTCATAGGTCGTCAAAATGAGAATAGGTCCTGTACCCGTGAAAATTATCCCCGCCTTCATGGCCAAACCTCCTTTCGATGTGTAACTGAAAAAGGTTCAATGCGTTGGGCACACCGGCAATAGTACGCAAAAATGTTAACCACTTTTTCTGGTTTCTCAACCCGTCGCCGTTTTGGCGCGGGCTCTCGACGTACCGGCGGGGTCACACTCCTTCGCGCCGATGCAGGCTGCCACAGGACGCCCTGGTCGGCTTGTCAAGGCTGCAACAAAACCTTCCCCCGTGACAGGCACCTGACGAGGGAGACAGGGTGGAGGTGAAAGAAAGGATTCTGATTCGAAGAATGAAGCAGGACGACAAGAGAAGCATTAGGCGACCACGGGTTTAACGGGGCTTGTATTTCTGGGCGAGTTCACATTCGAAGCGGTCCACGCAGATGCGGGAGCAGTAAAACTCCCTCATGATAAACCCGTATTTCTCGACAAAATCGAAGACGGCATACTCCTTGTTTTCGATTCCCTGAAACCACTTGTGCTGGTCCACATGTCGTTCGATGATGTCCCTCTGGGAGTCCAGGATGTCTCTAAGATGTTTGCATTCATTGAACATAGTTCATTCAGCCCGCTGCTGAAACCAACAAATTATACCATTTGGAGCAGGTTCTGGCAAGAGGCGAAAAGACCCTTGCCCCACCGGCTCCATTCTCTTAATATGCAGCAGGAAAGAGAAAAGATGAGCGATCTTCTGCCCAGGCGAGCCGATGTGACCGTCATCGGAGGAGGCGTTATCGGTTCCTCGGCGGCATACCATCTGGCTGTGAAAAAAATAGACGTCGTTCTTCTGGAAAAGGGCGACTTCGCTTCAGGCACATCCAGCGCCTGCGACGGCCTGATTTTCCTCCAGTCCAAGAAACCGGGACCGCATCTCGAACTGGCTATGGCCGGCAGATCTCGCTTCGACGATCTTCCTGAAGAACTGGAATCCGACATCGAGCTTCGCTGCAAGGGAGGAATGATAATCATCGAGAGAGACTCGGAGCTCCAGGCTATGGAACGCTTCGTGGAGGAGCAGAGAAAAATCGGGCTGGAGGTTTCGCTTCTTGAAGGGTATGAGGCGAGGGAACTGGAACCATGCCTCTCCGATGATGTCACGGCAGCCACATTCTGCCCCCTCGACGGACAGGTCAACCCTATCTCTCTCACCCTCGCTTTTCTCAAGGCGGCGAAAAGCCGGGGGGCGAAGGTGTTCTCGCACACCCCTGCAACCGGCATCGAGCTGAGAGGCGGCGCTATCGAAGGGGTGCGAACGCTCCGGGGCGTTATTCGGACCGAAACCGTTGTAAACGCGGGCGGAGTTTACGCTCCGCAAATCGGAAAGATGGTCGGACTGGATATTCCCATCGTGCCGAGGCGGGGACAGCTTCTTGTCACCGAGGCTCTTCCCCGTCTCTTGTCGAGATGCCTCATTTCGGCAAGGTATATCGCGGCAAAATATGATTCCGGCACCGTTTCAGGAGAAGACCGTGGTATCTCCCTGGAGCAGACCGAAAACGGGAACTTTCTCCTCGGCTCCACAAGGGAGTTCGTGGGGTTCGACAGGCGCACAACACAGTATGCAATTCAGAGAATCCTCTCCGATACGACACGCGTAATCCCCCGCCTGAAGGACGCTCACCTGATCAGGGCCTTTGCAGGATTGAGGCCCTACACGCCCGACGGGCTCCCCATCCTGGGCAAGGTCAGGAGCGTCGGGGGGTTCATCATGGCTGCCGGGCACGAGGGTGACGGAATCGCCCTCTCTTCTGTTACCGGGCAACTGGTCGCCGAAATCGTTGCAGACGGAAAGTCCGGTACTCCCTTGGAGCCCTTCGCCCTTGAGAGATTTTTCCCACCCAAGCAGTCAGAGGGTAGAAAGGCATATGAGAGGGGGAAAAAAGCATGAAAGACTTGAGAATTCCTTCCGTCGCGAGGGGCAAAAAAATCAAGATATTTGTAAACGGCCGCGAGGTGATCGCACATGAAGGCGAAAGCGTGCTGGCCGCCCTTGTCGCCGCAGGCCGGAGAACCCTGAGAAGAAGTCATCGCAACGGTGAGGGCCGGGGGGCTTTTTGCGGCATGGGCGTGTGCTACGAGTGTCTGGTTTCAATCGACGGCCGGCCCAACATGCGCGCCTGCATGAGCGAAGTTGAAGAGTTCATGGAGATAGGCATCGATGCACCGAAAGAAATGTGACGTCGCCGTCGTCGGGACCGGCCCGGCGGGTCTCGCGGCAGCCAACATACTGGCGGATCACGGACTCCTGGTCGTGATCCTCGATGAAAACGCCCGCATGGGCGGCCAGTTGCTGCGGTCTCTTCCATGGGGAGGAGCCCTGTCAAGGCCTGACAGGCTGAGACGCGTGGGGTTCGATCTGACGGACCGGGTAAAGGACAAAAAGATTGAAGTGATCACCCGGACCAAGGTCCTCGACATAGTAGAAGGGCGGCATCTCCTTGTCGAAGAGCGGCAGGGCCGGATCGCCGTCGTGGAGCCCCGGGTGCTGCTTCTCGCCACAGGAGCAAGGGAGAGGTTCATGCCCTTCAAAGGCTGGACCCTTCCCGGCGTGATTTCCACGGGAGCGGCTCAAATCCTCATGAAGAACTACGGAGTTCTTCCTTCATGGAACATGCTCATAGCCGGGATGGGGCCTCTTCTGCTTGTGTTGGCAGGCGAGTTTCTGAAAAACGGCGGCAAGCTCATTTCAGTCCTGGACATGGGCGGGGCTCGAGAAAAAGCCCTCATGCTGACACAAGGACTTCATCACTTTTCAAAGCTTTCGGAAGGATTCCTTCACCTGGCAGGAATCCTCACCTCCCGGGTTCCTCTTCGCCTCAGAACGACGGTGGTGGAAGCCAGAGGAGGAACGGAGCTTGAGGAGGTTGTCGCCGCCGGGATAGGGAAGGACGGCGCCGTCATCGAAGGAACGGAGATGATTTACCGGACGGAGTCTCTTGCCGTGGGCTACGGATTTACGCCGAACATCGAGCTTGCCCAGGTTGCAGGGTGCGCGATCGACCATGACAAGACAAGAGGCGGATGGGTGGTTCGGGTGGCGGATGATCTCGAAACCACCGTGGATCGTATCTTTGCTGCCGGAGAGATTACGGGCATTGCCGGTGCGTCCAAGTCTCTTCACGAGGGGGAAATGGCCGCTTTCGCGATTCTCCGGAAAATTGGAAGACATGTGCACTCAGACCGCATGGCCCGTCTCAAGCAGAAAAGGCACCGTCACCTTCGTTTCGCCGGATATTTCAATGCCCTTCACGGATTGCCGCCCCGGGCCGTCCTGTCCGTTCCAGATGAAGTCGCGATTTGCCGTTGTGAAGATGTGCGGATGGGTGCTATAAGAAGCGCTGTCATGGAGGGCCATGACACACCCGCTGCCCTGAAGAGAGCACTCAGGATCGGCATGGGCAATTGCCAGGGAAGAACATGTGCACCCATTGTTTACGACATCCTGTCCGCCCTGGCGAACAAACAGGAAAAAACCGTTTCCATTCTCACTGCAAGAGGTCCTGTGAAGCCTGTTGCCATCCGGTCTTTCTTGAGCTAAACAAAGAGAAAAGGAGTAACCGATGAGAACCGGTGCGGATACGGATACACAAGAAATTCTGGAGGACATGGCCGAAGACCTGGCAGAGGACAGAAAGAACGACCCTCTGTCCCGCCGCCAGAAGAATTCCTATGGTTCAACTCCTTCAGGGAAATTCATCCTCCTTCTCGGGGTAGGAGCGGCGATTCTGGTTTTGCTCCTCGTCCTGCTGCTTCGAGGAAGCGGCAAACAGGATCTCAATCCAATCCTCAGCAGGCTTGACCGGCTCGAAAACAGGACGGCGTCGCTCGACGAATTCGGGAAAAAAATAGAGTCCCTCGAGGACCAGTTGAAGTCCTTGCAGCAGAGTCAGGCCAGGCTTGAAGGCTCCGGCAAATCAATGGCTGAAAGGCTCGACAAGCTGTCCAGACCGATGGAAAAGCCGCAAGTTCAACCTTCCGCGGCAAAGGAACCGGTCAAGGCCAGGGCGCAGGTTCATGAGGTTCGGGCCGGAGACACGCTGTACGGCATAGCCGGGAAATACGGGATAACCTTGGATCAGCTTCTCCGTTTGAACAACTTGAAGAAAAACGCAGCCATTCAACCGGGACAGAAGCTCCTGGTTGCTCCCGAAAAACAATAGAGCTGCATGAAAGAACGAAAATGGTCCGGGCGCCTGCTCTTGCGATACGCCCTTTTGCAGTTGCCGGGGCTTGCCGCCGCAATAGGCGTAATTTTGCTGGTGAGGCGCTGGATCGTATTTGCGGATTACTGGGCATGGATCGCCGTCCTGCTCTGGATAGCAAAAGACGTGGTCCTCTTCCCCTGCGTGTGGCGAGCCTACGACTGGGACGACCCGCAGCGCTCGCGCCCTATGATCGGAAAGCGGGGCCGGGTAAGAGAAAAACTGGACCCGGAGGGCTATGTGGAGATAGGAGGCGAACTCTGGAGGGCGGAGGCCGAAGCCTCTTCACAGCCGATCGGCGAAGGGAAAGGGATTACGGTCGTAGGGATGGACGGACTCTTGCTCATCGTCAAACCTGATGACACACATGCTCCTTGATAAGATCCGCCACGGCGGATCCTATCGGGCAGCGACCAACGGGTTCCATCGGAGGGAATGGTTATGAAAAAATCGTTGCTTGTGCTTTTCCTCATCCTCTTTGCAGCGACTTCTGCGGATGGAAGGACAAAGCCGAGAAAGCAGGTCGCCGAGGCAAAAGTGGAGGAACCGGTGTGCCAGGGCTACATAGTTGTGGAAGCGAAGACGGGCAAGGTTCTGGAAGGTCGGCAGGAGCGCTTGAAATGGCCTCCGGCCAGCATCACGAAGCTTATGCCTGCTCTTCTGGTCATGGAGAGAATCTCCACCGCACAAGTGCGCCTCGATGACAAGGTGACCATATCCGGAAACGCCTCAAAGATGGGCGGCAGTCAGGTTTATCTCAGGGAAGGAGAGACCTTCACGCTGGAAGATCTGATGAAGGCAATGTTGGTGGCCTCGGCCAACGATGCCGCGTACGCTATAGCCGAGTTCATCGCCGGCAGCAAGGAGAGATTCGTCGAGATGATGAACGAGAAGGCCAAAGCCCTGAACATGTCGGATACGGTCTTTCAAAGTGTTCACGGCCTCCCTCCTTCCAAGGATGAGGAGGAAGATCTGACTTCCTGTCATGATATCGCTCTCCTGTCCCGGGCTGTTTTGCAGTATCCCAAGATTCTGGAATGGACCTCCATCAAGCAGGACTCGTTCAGAGACGGGGTGTTTGTCTTGAATAACCACAACAAACTCCTGATCAAAATGCCGGGGATGGACGGGTTAAAAACTGGTTATTACAGGAAGGCCGGGTACAATGTGGCTGCCACGGCGCAAAAGGAAAACCTGAGGCTGATCGCCGTGGTCCTCGGAAGCCCAACGGCAAAGGCCAGGGACACCTTCGTAATAGAAAAATTGAAGGAAAATTTTTCTCTTTACAAAATGGTGCAGGTCTTCAAGAAGGGCGATTCTATCGCTCGAGACATCCTTCTCCCCCATGGCGAGGTTCAGAATATCAGGGGAATCGCAGGAGATGCATTTTCATACCCCGTACCTTCCAAGAGCAGGAACCTTCTGACCACCGAGGTCCATTTGCCTGAAAAAATCGAAGGGGACGTCAAAGAGAACCAGAAACTGGGTGAAGTGTTGATCAGGTTCGACAATCAGGAGGTGGGGAGAGTGGACATAGTCGCGCCCAAAGCGGTGCCGAAGGCAGGATCCCTAACCATTCTTCGCAGAAAACTCGGCTTGGGCTCGTAAAAAGGGGCCTTACGCCTTTACGGCGGTCCCCCTTTTCTTGAGCCAAGAGTTTCCTTGACATCCACCCGAGCATGTCATATTACTCCCCCCTATGAATCGACCGCTCCTCAAAACCGTCGGTTTCTGCTTCCACCTGGCATTCGGTCTTGCGCTTGTCGCCCTGTCTTTTCATCATGCTTCCGCGAAGGAATCGACGGCAAAGAACTGTGCCCCCCCCCAAGGCAGTGGGGCTCTTCTCACGGAAGAGGAGATCCGCAAGGAATTGAAAAAGTATCTCGGGATACGCTACAAAAAGGCCGGGGCGTCGAAAAAGGGTTTCGACTGCTCCGGTTTCGTGAAAGTCGCCTATCGCCAGATCTTCGGCCTGGACCTTCCTCACCAGTCTTCGCAGCAATCCCGTTATCCTGACCTGGAAAGCGTATCCCTTGATTCCCTCAGGACAGGAGACCTCGTTTTTTTCTCATCCAACCCGAAAAGGAAAAACATCGATCATGTGGGGATTTACCTCTCCGACGGAAGATTCATTCATGCGGCGAGAAGCCGGGGGGTTATGATTTCAGGACTGGACGAACCTTACTGGCGATCGAAGATCGTTGTGGCCAAGACACCGGGAGGAAGAATTCCGGTTGAATTTGACAGGCGGGCACTTAACCTTGTTGCGTCCACCGGCCCCGGGAGCGCTTTTTCCTTTCAATATGAGAAAACGGACTTTTCCTCTTTTTCTCCCTCTCTGTTTGGAAAGGATCTGGGAGGCATCTTTGTCAGCGATCAATTGCACAGCATGAAACTCGGCTATGCGAAAACCATCCATCCCCTGCTGACCTCCCACTTCACGGTTTTTCGCGAATACTTCATTTCCACGGATGAGGGGAGGTTACCCCCTCAGCACCCCATTCTAGGCGGGGCGGAGCCTTTCGAAACCAGCCGGACCTACGTTCAGGGATTGAGAGTCGCAGGGGGGATCAAACCCGCTGATAATATTTACATAATTCCTTCCATCTCACTCTTTGATTATGGTCCCGTTCTGAACGAAACCGCCCTTCCCAAGCTGGCCTTGGGCCTGACTTTCGATCTCTTCTCGTCGTCCGAAGGCTGGTCCCTGTCAACGGATGTGCGGATGCCTCTCCGCCAGTACTCGCTGCCGGCTTTCGACGAAGGCGGGGATGATCTTTCCGTGAACCTTTCTCTCACCTATCGCCAACAAATCTCGGAACATGTCCACCTCTCCGTCTCCGGCGACAATTTCATCAAGTTTGCGCAAGGGCCGAGAACTCTCTCGTCTCGCTTCGACGCGGAAGACCAACGCTTCAGCCTTGTGCTTCATTTCTTCTATTGACAGCGCCGCCTCCTTTCTCTCATCGCTCTCCATCGGACATCCTGCATTCCCGCCTCACTGATCACTGACTGATTCCTGGGTTTCCACCGATTGCCGCCTCTTTCGTATCTTCAAATCACCTCATGTCTCTTTTTGTGTACGACTCCCGGCTCGCAGTCCGGATGGACTCAGTTGTAACATGACGGAATCTTGTCTGTATTCGTTTTACTCGCCCCCGGTACGGATCTTGCTCCCACAGGCGATATGAATTGTCCCAAAATTGAATTGACACGAACCGTAATATCTTCCCCCGACCCATCGGGAGGTCTCTTCAGAGCCTCAACCGGAAATGGGCTCATCTGTCTTAACCGCCCCCGAGGCACTGAACCATTTTTTCAACGGGAGACTCGAAATGAGCGCGTCAAACCCTCATCTTCAGATCGGACTCAGGTTCTGTGAGGTTTGCGGCATGTTCGTGGGGAACCTGAGCAAGAGAGACTGGGATCGAGCCGGTCATTTCTGCAAGGATTGCGATGAAGCCTACTCGCAACCGCTCATGTTGAGGGGATCTTCACCGATAAGGGAATGGAGCACCTACACCAACTGAGCTGAAGCTTCATTGTGCCTCGGAACCTATTGAGCAGGCTTGTTTTTCCTCGATTCACCGCCTCGGGACTTGACATGCCGCCGTCATTGCCCATATAAATTTCTCTCGAAAACGATGCCCCGTATTTCAGGGAGGCCGCTGAGGAGGGGAGTTTGACTCTCCTCCCCAGCGTTCCCCAAGCCCCGGGTCTTTCCAGGTAGGACGGCTAACCGGGGGGGAGGAGTAGTACACCTCATGTATAAAAAGATCCTCGTTCCCTTGGACGGTTCACCACATTCTTTCACGGCCGGACACTTGGCCCTTGCCGCTGCCCAGGATCAGGGAGCAGAAGTTCTGGCCTGTCACGTCTACGATGTTCGAATCCACAGCAAGCGCCTTACCGACATGGAGCCCATGCTGCCGGCGGAATACCAAAAGGGGGAAGTTCTTTCCCAGGTCCGGGCTGCTCACAAGGAGCTTATCGTGGAAGGCTTCGAGGCTCTTTCAAGGGGATACATGGACGCTTTTGTTAAGACGGCGCGGGATCGGGGCATCTCAATAAACCAGGTCCACCGCGAGGGTAGGAATTACGTAGAGATTCTGAAAATTGCCGAAGAAAATGAGGTGGACCTGGTGGTCCTCGGCTCTCTCGGACTCGGAGCCGGGCAAGGCGATTCCATGGGCAGCACTTCCGCCAGGGTGCTTTCCTCCGCCCGCTGTGACGTGCTCATCGCCCGCCGCAATCCGGGGGCCGGAAAAGTTATCGTCGGAATCGACGGAAGCAGGGACGCGATGAAGGCCATGCAGAAGGCCCTGACTTGGGCCCGCATACTCGGGAAACCCTTGGACCTCGTCTCCGTATACGATCCTTACTTTCACACGCAGGTCTTCAAGACTATGTCGGGGGCCCTGAGTCCGGAAAGACAGCAAGAAGTGGGGCTTGCCAAACAGGAAAAGCTTCACGAACAGATTGTCGATGAGGGGTTGGGCAGACTCTACCGCTCCTTTCTGGATCAAGCCCTCGAGCGATGTCACGCAATGGGAGTCGATGCCGGGTCCGTTCTGCTCAGAGGCAAGGCTTATCGGGCCTTGATCGACCGCAGCGGCGATGGCGGGGTCGACCTCATGGTGGTGGGGAGATTCGGGAATCACCGGGAAGAGATCAGCGCCATCGGTTCGAACAGCGAGGCAGCCTCCCGCATGTCCACGACCAACGTCCTCGTAGCAGCGGCTCCCGAAGCCTTCCGATCGACCGTGCAGGATGACTCGAAGGCCATGATGTGGGACAAAGAGGCTCTCTCCCGGCTCGACCGGATTCCGTCGATGGTAAGACAAATGGCGAGACGGAGCATCGAGGCCTGGGCCCGTTCCAGGGGAAAGACGGCAGTCACCGTCGGGGATATGAAAGAAGTGGCAAGCCGGCTCGGTATGACGGAAATTGCGGAGCGCAAGGATGAGTGAAATCCCCGAAGCCCGCGCCATAACCCTCTCCAAGTTGCGCTCCTTCGCTCCCTCTTTTCATGAGCATATTGCGCGAAGCAAGGTCAGGGGAACCATCTGCCGCCCGGGAGATCGTGTTGTCGTGTATGAAGTTGTTCGTACCGAACCCGACGGGCCCGTGATGGTGACCGAAAAAACCATCATCCAGTTCACATAGCTCCCATGAATGCCGTTGAAGCGCGAGGACTGGTTCGAGAATACAAACCCGGACGCGGCGTGTGCGGAGTGACCTTCTCGGTGAAGGAAGGAGAGTGTTTCGGCGTCCTGGGAAGAAACGGCTCCGGCAAGAGCACTCTTGCACGGCTGATCCTGGGCCTTGAAAAGCCCGACTCGGGTTCTCTCTTCGTCATGGGTTGCGGAATGAGCGGGAGAGGTTTGAGTCCCTGCCTTTCCCGGATCGGCGCGGCCCTGGACGATTGTGTCCACTGGGAGGACCTTTCAGGATGGCAGAACGCCTATTTTGTGGCTCGCATGTACGGCATGAAGCACGACCTGGTCGAGAAGCGGCTGAAGGAGCTCCTCGACATGGCTGATCTAGGTGCAAACGCCCGTGAACCGGTTCGTTCCTATTCCTTCGGCATGCGCCGCAAGCTGGGCATCGTACAGGCGCTGTGTCATGATCCCGATCTTCTGGTGCTGGATGAACCCACCATCGGCGTGGATGCCCATTTCCTCCTGGTTCTGACCGAAATCGTACGGGCCAGATCAGAGGCCGGCCGGGCCACCTGGATAGCGGGAACCGATGCAGAGTGGATTGGAGGATTGGCCCATCGCGCGGCACTCCTGGATTCCGGCAGCATAGCGGCCATGGGAACGGTGGAGGAACTGATCAGGGAAGTTTCCCCTTTTCAGATCGTGGAGACTCGATTGGCCAAGGCAGCCCTGATTCCGATGCCCGACGTGGCCGGCCTTCAGTCCTTTGAGCAATCGGGCGAGACAGTCCGGATCATCGTCAATCCTGAACCCATGCTTGTGCCTGAAGTCATGAACTGGATAGTGTCTCACGGGGGGGAGGTGGGGTCCGTGGAAGTCCGGAAAAGCACGCTGAAAGACGTTTTTCTTCTTAAGACAGGGCGGGCGCTGGAAAAATGAAACCGGCAAACCTGTTTCAGATGGAGACCGCGTCCCTCATTGCCTCAAGAAGGACCCTGTGCATCAAGCTGTCCTTTCCCCTGCTCTTGGGTCTGCCCTTCGTGTTTTTTTCGATGCCCTTAAAGGCGAGGCTTGCCGGACTAATGATCCTGATCGTCATGGTCGCCTTTTTCGGCTCATCGGTTGCCTTTGTTCGCCGAAGGAGAGAAGGACTGCTGGGCCGGTTGAAGATCTTGCCCGTGCCCATGGGTCGCATCATGGGAGACCTCCTGCTTTCCGGGACCGTTGTGGATATTCTCCAGGTCGGGAGCGTGACGTTTCTCTTCCTTCTCGTGCACGCAAGGTCCGTCACCCTGCAAGGCGCCGTGACGACCGCGGGTCTTCTCGTCGCCGCGCTGCTCCTCCTCAACGCCATGGGCATCCTCTTGGGATATGCAATGCGTGAGAACAGCGAGATTCATCTCACGGGAGGTCTTGTTTCGGGGGTAATTGTTTTCATTTCCGGTATCCTTCCTCTTCCCTCCGGAATTAAGAGTATGGTTGAACCTATTGAGAGGTGGAATCCCCTCTTCCTTCTTGCCGAGAGCATAAAAGCCCTGGTTGAGGGCCGGGCCATGGAAAGCGCAGCAGTCTTTATCTTGTCGAGCTTGCTCCTCTGCGTTCTGATCCCTGCGTGCATTTTGAGAGCCCTTGACTGGCAAAGGCTGGTTTGCAGAAGACCTGTCAAAACCTCTACCACCCATGAAAGGGAGGCGCCATGAACCCCATCACAAAAAGCTATGTGAGCCTGATACTGGTTTTCCTGGCGGTGTTTGAGTTCTGGGCCGCCATGAAACTCTTCGGAAAAAAGGGAGCTGCAGGCAAGCACGGACGTCTGATTCTCAGGCTCCACAGGATCGGCGGGTACGTATTTCTTGTGTTTTTCGCTTTCATATCCTGGGTTTGCGTGGACATGATGGATCGGCTTGCGGAGGCCGGAAAGCTGTTTGACTCCCGCGCGTTCATCCACGGGTTCTTCGCCATGTGCCTGTTTGCGGTGCTTCTGATCAAGATCAGCTTCATACGCGGCTATCGCAACTACCGGCCGTATGTGCCCATGCTGGGAATTGTCCTGTCCGCGGGAACCCTCGTGTTGTGGGGATTTGCAGGGTGGCTCTTCCTCGTCATCCTCTAGGCTTCTTCCAACCCTTGAAGAAAAAGAACATGTAAAACATGCCCGCCCATAACACGGCCGCGAATATCATGGCTCCTACCTGCCAGCCGTTGAGGCGGGGCACGTCATCGAGGGCCAGGAAAAAGGCATCCCTGGGAACCGGGGTGTCGAACATTTCCTTGTAGATGTCTCTGATGCGATAGTGAAAGGGCTGATAGCGGAAAGGGCGCAGCTTGCCAAGGAAACGGTCCAGATCCCGCCACTCGTCGGTCACCTTGTGATGGGTGCGAACCACGAGGCCCATGCCGTGGGGATCGATATTGAAGTATGTGTAGGAAAGCCCGTATCGCTTGTAGACAAATGCTTTTTGGAAGTCGGGCTTACCCTCCACTGCCACGAAGGTCGCTCTTGGGAATTTCTCGAAAGAGAGTTCCCGGGGGCCCGAAACCACAACTGGTTCTTTGGCTCCCAGGTCGTAGCGCATCTCGGGGATCTGGACCAGGAACATTGCGCCCACAAAGGAGAGAGCCAGTATTTTAAGGACCAGGAGCCAGAAGCGGCCGCGAAGAAAGAACAGGGACCTAGTCATAAATGGCGCCCAGGACAAGGAGGGTCAGGATGAAAACGATGGCGGCCAGAGCGAACCCTATCCAAATCCGCACTGTCCGTATCGCCCAGCGTGCATCTTCAGAGGGGTCCCTGAGCGGATAAACCGAGAGGTCATCTCCTCCCGGGGACTCTTCGGACTTCCCGGGTTTTTCCTCGGAGCTTCTTGTGTCTCCCGCCTCTTCCGGTTCAGAATCAGGGGAAGGGCCCGCCGGGGATTCTCCCTTCTTTTGAGGAGAACCCTCATCCGGCTGCGGATCAACCTTGTCGCCCTGTGGTTTATTCATCGCTTTTGCCCTTTTTTTTGATTCCTCCGCGACCCTCTCAGTAAGGTTCTCCGGCTTCCAGGTGCGCGATAATCGTTTCCCGCTGTTCGGGGGTCAGTTTAAGGCCGTAAGCGACCATTTGTTCCACGATGAGCCGCCAGTTGCCCGGTTCATATCTCTTGACCCTGTCAAGGGTGTGGCACCCGATGCATTTCATGCGGATAAGGGCCTGAGGTCCGGTCAACTCCGGCCGGACCGGGGCCGGAGGTATTTCGGCAGGGTCCACGGGCACCATGAGATAGGGCTGGCGTTCCTCGGGCACGAACACGTGGTCGTAATGAGCGATGCGGTCCACGAAGCGGGGCCGCGCTGCTTCACGGGCATATCCTCCGAGCATGACGGTAAGGAAGGACAAGATGCCGACGACGAGGAACACGGCCCGAGGCGACCCCTGGTGGTAGGACAGGAGATGGTGGCACAGGAGGGCCCCGCCGACACCGCAGGTGACCATGGCCCAGAAAAAGAACCATGTCATCACCATGCCCATGGCCACATAGAAGACCAGGTAGAACAGGACGATGCTGTAGACCATCACCGCGGGGATGGAAAATGGCATCTTTTCGTTCGAGATCCTTCGGAAATAGGTAAAGCACATGCCCAGCATCCCGGCCACGAGTACGTGCTTGACCCACCACCAGTCCACTCCCCCGGCCACCACGTCGTCGTGGCCCCACATGAGGTTCACGAATGCCTGGTGGGCGTGGCCCTGGAGCACATGGGCGTAAAAGTAGCCCACCACGGGAAGGGAGAGAAAGGAGGCAAAGCCCACCATGAAAGCCAGTCTTCCGCCCAACTCGTACATCCTCTTTCTCGTGTCGCTCCCGGTGAAATACAGGCCTATCCCGCAGATGGCCGCGGCGCCGAACCCTCCGTAGGCGAAGTTGGCGAGGGTTCGGTGAAGAGTGAGCATGAGGAACGACGGGTTGTAGAAACCCATCCGGTCCCACCCGAGGATGCCGATGCGAAGCGATGCCTCCGCTTCCCCGTAACCCGGGGTGAGCATGAAGCCGCCGACTCCGTTTATGATGTAGAACTGGAGAAAGAAGAGGGGGGTGAGGAGAGCGCCGAGGAAGATGTGAAGTTTCTTGTGCCCCCACACTCTGTCCCAGAAAAAATAGTGGAAGGTCAGGGTCGTGGCCAGGAGAAAAAACAGGAACTCCTCCACTATGAGGGACCAGTAGAACTGAACGAAGATCTGGCTCCAGAACTGGGGGAAAAGGCCTGACAGGGCAAAAACCAGGCCTATGGCATTGATCGTGCCAATGTTGTAAACGCAGACATGAACGAGCTGTATCCGGTTTGCCATGTAATCGTAGGCCCGGTCCCGGGTTCGGTATCCTGTGATTTCGAGCACGGTCACCACCAGGGCGAAACCTATGGCCAGGGAGGCCACGGAGGTGTGAAAAAGCGCAAGGGCGCCGATGGCCCATTTGGCCCCGAGAATGGGAAACTCGATGTTCATGGGTGATACTCCTTGAGGTAGCGGATTATCCGCTCCGCCTCCTCTTCGGAGATGTTCGCTCCCGGACGCATGCGTTCGATTTCAATCCTCCTGTCCCAATCTTCCACGGTGAAGCGGGTTATGTCGTTGAGGCTCCTGTGATGGCACCCGATGCATTTGTCGTACATGAGAAACCTGTCCGCCTCTCTTGGGAGCACTTCGACCTTCACCAATTGCTTATAGACGTTGTAAGGCTGCCGCGATCTCTCCCTTACAAAACCGCCCATGATAAAAGCAAAGGAGGCGGCCATGCCCGCGATGAACATGGCCCACTTCCACCTCTCCCTGATGGGGGCGGATCTCCTGGAAAAATACCAGAAACAGCCTATGACCGCGACCAGCACCACGGTGTAGAAGGCCCTCCACACGAAGTCTCCCCCCGGAAGCCAGTGCAGGGGCGGATGCATGTGCAGAACGATGTAAAGACTTGCCACTCCCACCGTCATGGCGGCGAGGATTGTCTTTGCCTTGTGCCGCGAAAAGAGGTATCCGCCCCCGAGCAGTACCATGAGGGCGACAAGGCCCATCTTTATGATGAAGTGAGGAGCGGTGTGGCCTCCCATGAGGGCATGAAATGCAACCGGTGCGTGCTGTTGCATGATTTTCGCGAAAAACCATCCCACAAAGGGCATGGCAAAGAAAGACAGGAAACCGATGGTGAACGTGAGGTCCGCGGCGAATCCGAAATAGGCTTTTTCAGCCTCGTCCTTCTGGCGCCAGTACTTGAGAGCGAAGACGCCGCCCATGAGTAGCATTGTGTAGCTGATGTTTCCGAAAAAGCGGTGGAAAAAAAGAGGGAAGAAACTCGGGTTGAAAAAGGCCGCAGCAGACCACCCAACCGGCTCGTTGACCATGGGAAATTCGACGCTCGGGGTGGTCATGTAACCGCCCAGGCTGTCCCAGACGGCCTGAATGGCCAGGCCGAACAAAGCGGTAAGCACCCCGAAAAAGATGTGGAGTCGCTTGCGGGTCTGCCATCGGTCCCACAGCAGGTAATAAAAGAAGAACAGGCAAATGACATCCATGATAAAAAGAGCAAATTGCACTATGAGGGGCCAGAAGAAGAGGTTCGACCATCGGCTCCAGAACTCGGGCCACAGGCCGATGATGAACATGGGTATTCCCGTGCCTAGGGCCGCGCCGGGCGAATAAAGAATCATCACGAAGAAGACCATGCTCTTGGCCAGACGGTCGTACCGAAGATCCTTCTTGCGGTAACCGATATACTCGTATATGGGCGCCAGGACGAGAAAGGCGGTGATGAGGGTGGCTATGGGGATATGGGAGTAGGTCATTTCCTCCATCCACACCCATCGTGGGAAAATAGGGGTTTCGATTACGGGCAAATCCATAGGAACCCGAAAAAATGTTCAAGTGCGCTCGGGAATCTTAGGGCAGGGGCGGCCGGTCTTCGCTGCTTCCTGCCAGGGCCAGCGGCCTTCTATTTCCATGTGTAAGGCAATGCCCAGTGTTATTCGTATCAGGACGATAATCCCCAGGGCCGATACGTTCCTCAGGGTGGGCGCAACCACCACCGTGCGAATTATGTCGCCGGCAATCAGAAATTCCAGGCCGAGTAGAATGGACCGGCCCAGATCCTGGCGGTAAGATGTGTAAGAAACCGAAGTCCTTCGAAACAGGAACCTCGAAGTGGCGATAACGGCCCCCACGAGTATGACCAGGACTCCGGCAGCGTCAATAACAAAGCCGATGATCTCCATCGTCTCGCTGAAATTATGCATTGTGCACACCTGGGGGCTTCAGGGACCGAAATTGGAGTGGATAATAGGTCTCTCGAAGAATAAAGTCAAGAGGCTGCACGAAGACTACGGCGACAGCCCGAGCGCCAACCGGTGGTCCCTGCGAGTCCTGCTGTGTTGGAGTCCACTAGTGGGAGAGCGTGCGGGCGGGGATTCTGCCACTCTTGGCAAAGTTGCCTCATGCCGTGAAAGTGTGGTCTGCGGGGTGCGCTTCCGGGGAGGAGGTTTAGAGTTTCAGGATACCTGCTCGCTTATTAAAGGTCCCATAATTGAATTGACACTCCAAGCGTTCGCTGGAACACGACCCAT
>Ga0068714_10000755_pt1 | contig 56002 bp, 43 predicted proteins | sample MTBNYHSulfiMetaG_FD_62988 | JGI IMG/M metagenome (GOLD analysis project Ga0068714, IMG submission 62988) | Enrichment culture microbial communities from rom New York Harbor, USA that are MTBE-degrading - MTBE-NYH (New York Harbor Sulfidogenic)... | ecosystem: Environmental > Aquatic > Marine >... | reverse complement strand
TATATGGTTTTGGTTTACCACTACAACCATCGGGCGGTTGGTATTTTTTTGTTCGGAAAACATCGAAATTAGTCGCCTAAAAAGTGCGAAAGTTCACTTATAATTTCTCTAATATAAAGAGGTGGAATAATGAAGAAGTTGTGTATCCACGTTGGAATCGGCATAGGAATCCTCGTTCTATCTTGCTTTGTGAGTCACATTTTTAATTTGGCGTTGGATTGGCTTGATAAACGTGGCATTGTTGGAGCATCATGGTTAGGTTTGGCAACTTGGGAACTTGCAATAGGCACAATAGTCATTTTTATTCTTTGGGTTATCAGCCTTTTGGGGTTGCTGTGCCGGTGGCATGGCCGTTTTCGCCAAGCTGCATTAATATATGCCATCGGTATTTTGGGACTATGGGGAGGTGTAGTAGGAGTCATAATTCCGGGTTTTATAAGTCTGTGGTTCTACAAAAATGGAATATGGCCCATTGGAATGATATTTCGACTTTTAGAAATTGGAGCGTGTATAACGTTATTGCTTGGCTTACTTGCATGGATACTTTATGTAATTTACGCCATGTTTATTCCAAGCGAAAGCGAAACTGTGTGCAACAAAACTCCTGAAGGGTAAGGTTTATGGCATCCACCTATTTAGGCTTTGATGAGAAAGATTGGTATAATCAAGAAACTGCTTCGGATGCGCTTCGCAAACAGAAATATGAATAGAATTTTACCATCGAGATCAAGGTGATTAATATATGATTTAATAGATTTATTTATACCACTATAACACGAAGAGCACAAGACAAGAAGAAAATGGTGCGAGATTTCACACCCTACATAAAAGAAAGAATAACTATTTTGAAAGGGGCTCTGCCCCTAAAACCCCGCCATTTAACCTCCCTCCTTTGTGCGAGGAGAAAGCAGCTAGACTATACGGTGGTTTAGCCTGAATTACGAAAACGGAGTTCGAAGCAAACGGTAATTTAAAGAAAATATGTTGCACTGCTTAGAATATTACTCTGCCATTCCTAAAGAGGAGCATATCTTCTTTTCTGTGGATGCATATATTTGCTATAAATGGACGGTAACGCTTTGGATACCGCCTCATGCTGTATGCCACTAACGAGGCGCTCAGATCGCTTCCCGACGTTGCCTTACCTTTCACGATAGCATAGATTTTATATCAGTGCCTGCTATTGCCTTAACACATTAAATCCAAATAACTTACAATACAATGATCTTTGCTATTCACCAACTTTTTGGATGATATCCAAAATCATTAACGTTATGGTCCGATAATAGCCGATATGATATTACTAAGGAACATGCATTGTACGCATTATTCTGCAACAATAATCTAAAATGATATTAAAAAGGGTACCGAGTATATATAGGAAAAAATACTAAATCAGAAAATAAAATCAAATTATTGTTAATATAATTCAGGTCGTTTATTAAAAGGAAGGTATTGAAAATGACTGAAAAATTTGAAGCAACAGCAACATATAATGATTTACTTGGTGATATCGCTATTGATGGGTACGAAGGTCCTTTTCTACTTGAATTGGCGCGAATGACAAATATGCCTTCAAGTTACTGGCCGATTGGTTTTTCTATTTATTCGCCAAAGATAGATAGCAATGGAAATATAAAAATCACGATTGTGGCTATAAGGCATGCCCAAGCGGGAAATAGTATGGATGAAGTAATCAAATATTTCAAAGAAAATGAATCAATAACTGTGCATCCTTATTATTGCAAAATCGGCCTCGCCGAATTATATAAGTTGATGAAGAGATTGAGTATTACCGTATTGGATCGGAAATTTCATGAATATAATATTCGGGTTGATCATGATGATCCAATTGAAAATTCAGAAGAAGATATCTGAAAATTTAGCGTTCATGGCTCAATGTGAAAAGAGATTGCCGTGTCGGCAGTTAAAGCGTTCAAGGTTTAAAGTTCAAGGTTGACAATCAAAAAACGACCCCCGGACACGCCCACCGCCTGCGGCGGAGAAAGTTGAACAGTAGAGCAGGTGACAGAAAAAGAAAAGCAAAAGAATGTCACAGGCTAAAGGCCATAACATAATATCTAAAATGTCACTGTAAGCGAAGCGAAGCAGTATCATTGTTACCAGAGGTTCATAAATCAAATATTTTGCCGGGGTTGAGGATGTTGTTGGGGTCGAGGGCCCGCTTAATCGCCCGCAGCAAATCAATATACTCGGCGGAAACGACGTAAGGCAGATACTTCTTACGCTTGTGGCCAATGCCGTGCTCGCCGGAGACCCGGCCGCCAACCTGACGGACCAAGCGATATAACTCTTCGAGGATCTGCGGCAAAACTTCCTGCCACTTTTCGTCCGGCCAATCGGGCGGCGGAGCAATGCGAGTATGCAAATTGCCGTCGGCGGCATGGCCATAACTGGGAATAACAACACCGTATTTGCGGGCCAGCACGTCAAATTGCTCGACGATCTGCGGGATGGAGGCAGGAGGAACGACGATGTCCTCGTTGCTCTGCCGCTCGGTAATGGCATTGTAGGCCTCGGCAATGTTGCGGCGGACCTTCCAAATCCGCTCGCTGGTACTGGGATTGTCGGCGACGTAAACCTCACTGGCACCACAGTCCAAGGCGAATTTACCCAGCGCCTCGTAATCCCGCTCCACCTGCTGAGCGTCGGCGCCATCCACGGTAATCAAGAGCATCGCACCGGCCTGCTCGTAAGGGATCGATTCGTTGAGGTATTCGCAGGAGGCACGGACCGATTTCTGGTCCATAAACTCGATAGCGGTGGGAATAATGCCGCTGCCGGTCATAATCCGGGGGACGGCGTTAATCGCCTGCTGGGCACTGGTAAACAAGGCTAAGAGGTCAACCTGGGACTTGGGCAGCGGGAGCAACTTAAGGGTAATGCGGGTAAAAATGCCCAGTGTGCCCTCCGAGCCGACCATCAGGCCGATGATATTATAACCGCTGACGTCCTTAATGAGCTTGCCGCCCAACTCGATAATCTGACCGGTAGGGGTGACCATCTCCAGGCCAAGGACGTATCGGCTGGTTACGCCGTACTTGACGGCCTTGCCGCCGCCGGCGTTCTCGGCAACGTTGCCGCCGATAAAGCAGGTCTCCATACTCATGGGATAGCCGGCATAAAATAAGCCGTACTCTTTGCAGTATTCATTGATGTCGTTGGCAATAACGCCCGGCTCAACGACAATCATCATGTTGGGGCAGTCCAGCTCCAAAATCTCATTCATACGGTCAACCAACAGAACCACGCCGCCGAAGATGGGGACCGCCCCGCCGGACAGGCCTGAGCCGGCGCCACGCGGGGTAATAGGTATCATGCGGCGGTTGGCTAATTGCATAATGCGGGAAATCTCGCCGGCAGTACGAGGTCGAACCACGGCCTCTGGCAGGTGGGCGTATTTGCGGTCGGGTACTTCGTCGTGGGAGTAGGCCTGGAGCTTATCCGCGTCGCCGTAGATGACGAACGATTTGCCCACTATCGCAGCCAGCTCCTCCACAATCTGAGGGGTGACCGGCTGGTAAGGATTGTTGTTATCTTGATGGGGCATGTAACCCCCTTTCCTGCAGGAGCTGGGCCAGGGCCGGCACTACGTTAAAGAGGTCGCCGACGATGCCGAAATCGGCTAACTTGAAGATCTGGGCGTTAGCGTCCGAATTGACCGCTACGATGGTTTCCGCAGTCTGCATGCCCGCGATGTGCTGAATCGAGCCGGACAGGCCTATCCCGATATAAAGCCTGGGACTGATGGTGGCACCGCTAAGACCCACCTGGTGGGGATAGCTCAGCCAGCCGCGGTCCACGACGTCGCGGGTAGCACCCACGGCGGCGTTCAATTGGCCGGCCAGGCGGTAAATCAAAGGTAGATTTTCCGCCTTCTTAATGCCCCGGCCCACCACCACCACGATATCGGCATCGGCTAAAGATTGGCCCTCTTCGTTGGGAACGAAGCCTTCGCGGGCCATGCGAGCTGCGGGCAGCTTCGGAACGGGATGATTGATAATTCGGCCGACTCTGCCCGGCACTTTCGCCGCCGGCTGAGTGCTGCGGGGCCGAACCGTGGCCATCTGCGGGCGATGCCGGGGCGTCTTGATCGTCGCCATGATATTGCCGCCAATCGCCGGACGAGTCTGTAAAAGCAAACCTGTTTCCGGCTCAATGTCCAGGCCGGTGCAGTCGGCGGTAAGGCCGGCGCCGGCCTTTATCGCGACGTAAGGCATAAGCGTCCGGCCCAGGGAAGTGGCGCCGGCGATGATTATCTCCGGATGATACTCTTTGATAATCTCCAACATGCAAAGAGCATAAGACTCTACCAAAAAATGCTCCAACTGCGGCGAGTCCACGACCACCACCAAATCCGCACCGCGCTCGATCAGCTCCGCTAGATCAGCAGGGTTGATTTGGCAGCCGAAGAGCATGGCGCCCAGCGGGGAATTCCGCTTATGGGCCAGCTCCAGGCCCCGCGAGAGTAACTCGTAGGAAATCCGCTCAACGGCACCATTTTGCTGCTGTGCCAGGATCCATACCCCGCAGTGTTCCATCCGAGCTACTCCTTTTATTTATCGATATAAGAATCTACAAAAGTTGTTTTTGGTCCAAAAAAGCAATCATATCAGCAGCGGCCTGTGCGGCAGTAGTCTCATCAGCGGCGGTGACTAAGCGGCAGGAGCGGGTAAGTTTGGGCTTGATTACCCGGACGACCCGCGTGGGCGAGCCTTGCAGGCCGACCTGGGCGGGGTCAAGCTGGAGCGTATCATTATTCCATACCGGGATTTGCATGGCCTTGGCCTTTAACTTGCCGCTCAAGGTAGGCAGTCGCGGCTGGCTTATCTCCTTTACCACGGTGAGCACGCAGGGCAATTGGCAGGTAAGCTGCTCGTAACCATCTTCCACTAAACGATTCAACCGGCAATGCCGATTATTTATCTCGCTGATCCTGCTGACGTAGGTCGCTACGGGCAGATCCAGCCAGGCAGCGAGGCCCGGCCCGACCTGGCCGGTATCGCCGTCGGTAGCCCTTTCCCCGCAAATCACGAGATTATAATCAGTTATACGCCTGATGGCCGCCGCGAGGATATGACTGGTCGCCCAGGTATCCGAGCCGGCAAAGCCGGCGTCACTTATCAGGATGGCAGTATCCACACCCATCGCAATGGCTTCTTTAAGCGCGGTAATCGCCTTCGGCGGACCCATAGAAATGCTGATAACCTCCCCGCCGTAACTATCGCGCAGCCGGATGGCCAGCTCGATCGCGTAAAGGTCCAAGGGATTGATGATCGCCTCCACCCCTTCACGGATGACCGTACCGGTGGCTTCGTCCATCTTGACCGATTTGGTTTCCGGCACCTGCTTGATGCAAACAATTATCCGCACGGGAGTTACCTTTTCGTTATAATTAATAATCACCCAACTATTGATTTATTCATTTTTTTGAGTTATTTATTATAACTTATTGCCCTGGTTGAGTTAAGTAATTTTTAGCATGATATATATCATACAATCCGTATAATTATGACAATCGGTATAATCAAATCTTTTGTCACCACCGGTATTAGATTCCACAAAATCATTTAAGGTTGCCGGTCGGCAGGTAAAACGTGTGACAATTTCCCCAAGGTTATTTGCTCGGGGCGAATTTATATTTTATGTTAATAGGGGTATAAATGTGCCCCGGTGAGACTATCCTTAAAAGACGCGGGAAAAGCGCGCTTTAAGGATATAAAGGTTACAGGGACCGCCGGGACGGGAAAAAAAGAAATAATAGAGCCTTAGGAGGCACTTTGGTCATTGTCCGCCAATGACCGGGGTGCCTCTTTTTTAATGCGCTGCATTAAAGAAGGCTTGCAGCCCACCCCAGGCCGAGGGAGCGGTCCGGGGAGGCAGGACGCCCCGCGCGGGCGGCGGCACGGTTGCGCCGCCGCGGGAGAAGCGATCGGCGCCAGCGGGCTGGTCGGAAGCTATATAGGAGGAAAATGATATGTTAAGTATATTTAATACGAATATGACGAGCATTTTAAATAATCTGGCCAAGATTACGGCGCAGCTAGCGGTTTCGAATGAACGGTTAACCACGGGCAAGCGGCTGAACCACGCGGTGGATGACCCGTCCGGAGTGATAGCGGCGAGCAACTTCGAGGCGCAGATCGCCCAGATCGACGCCTCGGTACGTAATGGCGAGCGGATCAACAGCATTATCGACACCGCCGACGGGGCGGCGGCGCAGATTTCCAGTTTGCTGGGGACCATCCAGAGCAAGGCGTTAGCGGCGGCGGGGAGTTCCGTAACCGCGGAGGAGCGGGCCGCCTACCAGGCGGAAATCGATAGCGCTATCGACGCCATTGACGATTTGGTAGATACCACCACTTTCAACAGCATCCGGCTGCTCGACGGGGGCATTGGCTATAGCACCAGCGGCATCGACAATACCAAACTGGGGGACGTGCGTATTAATTCGGCAGACACCAGCGGCGGTAATATCGAGCTGGAGGTGGATGTGGTTTCCGCGGCGGAGAAGGCGGTTATCTCCTACAACAGCGGTGATCTGGTTGACGATGTTACTTTCTCTCTTACCGGCAATAACGGCACCCAGGAATTATCCTTCTCCACGGGGGCGACTATTTCCGATATTGAAACCGCGGTCAACGCCTATACCGATACGACCGGGGTAGTCGCAGAAGTGGACGGTGGGACATTATACTTTCGTTCACAGAACTACGGTTCCGATGAAACGGTGAGCATTAATGTTACCGACGGCACGTTCACCATGGTCGGCTCGGATACCAGCGACAGCGGGGTCGATGCCACCGTGACCGTCAACAATCAAATCGCGACGGCGGACGGGATGCAGGTATATTTCAGCAGCGGCGCGACCTCGGTGCGTTTTACGCTCAAGGAGAGCTTTGGCAACGTAGGCGGAGGCAATACGACTTTGAGCATCACCGGGGGCGGGGCTGATTGGGGGCTAAGCGCCGGTAATCAGATTAACTTCGGTCTGTCGTCGCTGAACTCAGCTTATCTGGGTAACGATTCACTCGGCCATTTGAGATCCCTCAAGAGCGGGGGCGTCAACGCCTTAGCCTCGGGCAACTACTATCAGGCGGCAAATATCGCGGCGGCGGCCTCGGGGCAGGTGGCTACCGACCGAGCCCGCCTGGGAGCGGTGCAATCCTATTCGGTAAACGCGACGATCAACTCGCTTACGTCAACTAAAACCGCGGTGAGCAAGGCTTACAGCAGTATCGTTGATCTGGATTACGCCGAAGAAGCGGCGAACAATAATCGGCTGCAGCTTCTTCAACAGGCGGGTGTGGCGATTATTGCCGCTATGAATCAAAATGCCAGCTCAATTCTTTCGCTTTTAAATTTGTAGCGGCGGATTATAAATGGAGGGCAAGTGCTTGATTTAACCGGCGTAGGCAGGAAGGGAATAGTAATGGTTCTGCCGGGTTCGGGCGTTATCCTTTATTGAGCAGGACGAGAATCACCACCACCGCGATAACCAGGGCCCCAGTAAGGGCGATAATCGCTACCTTCAATCCCAGATCCGATGGATTGACGGCGATGGTAGTTTCCAGTTCGGTGTCGGTTTTGGGGCTGGTTTTCTCCAGTTGAGCTAAAACGCTGACGTCAAACTTCTGATGGGCATGCAAGGGGAGCTTGCCGTTTTGTACCGCGTGCAGATCTTCCAGCAATAATTTGACATCGCTATAGCGGTTATCCCGGTCCTTGGCCATCATTACCTCAACAATTTCCGCCACTCCGACACTAAGCGATTTGTTGATGTGATCCGGAGGAATAAGAGGTTCTTTTAAATGTTTGTGCATCACGGCTGAGGGAGTGGGCGCTTCAAAGGGGACGCGGCCAGTGACCATGTGATAAAACATGGCGCCGAGCGAATAAATATCGGCACGATAATCAATATTCAATTCTCCCCGTATTTGTTCCGGTGAGATGTAATAGGGAGTGCCGTAAGCCCGGCCGGCTTCCATGGCGGCGGCGGCTTCATCCGCGGCCTCCCGTGCTAAACCCATATCCGCCAGTTTGGCCACGCCGTCAGGGGTGAGCATGACATTTTTGGGTTTGACATCACGGTGGATCAAGCCACGTTCGTGGGCATGCTGCAGGGCATCGGCTATCTGGATGATAATATCCAAGGCATCAGCTTCAGAATATACAGAACCCTTGCTCAGGTCGTCGTAAACGGTCTTGCCCTCCACATATTCCATGACAAAATAATGATAACCGCCGGCCTCACCGACATCGATAGCCTGAACGATATTATTGTGGTTTAGTTTGGCGGCGGCGCGGCCTTCCTTATAAAACCGCTCAACGTACTCCGGATTTTCACTGAGCCGCTTGGGCAGTATCTTGATGGCTACGATGCGATCCAGAGACAGTTGTTTGGCTTTAAAGACGGTGGCCATGGCCCCGGAACCCAGCTTCTCCAAGATTTGAAAACCCGGAATCCGGTGTGAAGGCCTGGCTTCATCAATGGTGGACTTGATGCGGGATAATTGAGTGCTGGTAATGTAACCCTGAGCAATCAGGGCATCCGCTAAACTGGCGGGCTTGCCCTGACGGGCAAGGTTGGACATTACATCACGACATTGCTGCACCTCTTCCTCAGTGCATAAATGCTTCTCAACTATGAGATGAGCAAAAAATGAATCTATATTGGTATCTGGCATTTGATCTTCAAACAAAAAATATTATGACAGGTCTTTAAGATATTAGATAAGGCGATCGTAGCCATCGATATCCCTACTTTCCCTAATTTTAAATCTTAAAATTAAAACCGTCAAGGGCCGTTTTAGGAAAATTTCCACTATCTTTTGCCAAAATCCACCATCCCATAACAATTTCCCGGCCCCAGATAACCCTTAAATTCTCCTTTTTTATATAAAAATTGACGTAAATCATAGCATAAATGGCACTTGTCAACATATCCCGTACGGCGTTGATAACCCAAAGGTTCAGCTAAGGCCAATAGCCCCATTGGACCCTGCCGGCCCAGGATCGACCATACAGGGTGCAGACGGTAGTCAAATGAACGCCAAAATTCGACTAATTCATCATCTTGTGGGCCAACCAGCTTGCCCAGAATAATTCCCATACAGGTCCCGGAAAACACATGTCCCGCCCCATCAATATGTACATGTTTCGCCGCCAGGATTTCCTTGAAGCAGGATTTATCGACAAAATCATCACAATTCCTTGAATATAATAGAGTTGACAATTCCTCGGCTGCCCGGCCCAGAAGCCTTTCGGGCCGGTTTTTCAGGGTCTCGGCTATTGCGGAAGCCCGCGTTTCGGGACTCATTGGGCCGACCAATACAGGATTATCGAGGAAATCTTGCCAGCGAATCTGAATCCGATCGCGGCCCAGCACTTCCAGGCCAATCCGCAAGGCTCGTTGGACATTCTCTATAGGGATATATTCCTGATGGTAGATATCACAACTGACCTGTAGTTTGGTCAGGCCAAGCTCCTTGAGTTGTGATAAACGCTGGTAAACCAGCTCATCTGAGGTGCACCAGTAGGCATTGGTCTCAATTTTTTCCAAACCTTCCATTCCTTTGTGGCGGGCAAGTTGCAAAATGTGTTTTAGACGTTCAAAATCGCCAAAAGGCTCGCCTCCGGTTATATGGACGTTGCCCCTTGGGCCAGCCAACTGGACAATGCCGGCCCAGTAGGCCACCGCCTGCCGGGCGGTCATCTCGGAGGCGCTGCCGGCGGCATCCGGGCCGGCAAATACATAACAACAACGGCACCGGCTGGGACACCAATAGGAGAGCATCAGACCCGCGGAGGCCCAAATCTTGAACTTTGGCTGATGAGGGGCCTGAGCTCGATTAAAAATATTTTCTTCCAGGCGAACCGGCGACATGAAAAAACCTTTCTACATATTTTGTTAAGGTTTAGCCGCAAATATCCGTATTATTATGGTTCTCATCCCAAAAAGCATCAGGGAAAAAGATTTTTATCGGACAATTTAACCTGGTATTAAAAGGTGCAAAACCACTAAAGAAAATTCCGTCTTTCAGACGATAAATTCAGCACCAGGGAAGCGGCAAATTTGTTCGAGCTCCGCATTGCCTACGCCCTGTTATGAAATTTGAGCGATAAAATAGCAGAATAAACCGTTTTATTATGGAGCTCTCATCCATGAAGATGAACAAGTCTGAACTTATCGATGCCATCCGCGAAATGAATCATACCGCTTCCGTGGAATTTCTTTCCCAATTTGATGAAAGGGAGCTGGAGGAGTACGTGGACCATCTTTTAGAAATTGAGCCTGATGAAGCACCCGTTCCTGAGGAAAGTATGGTTTTTTAAAAACCAGATTAGATAAACAACGAGATTAATATTAATCAGATACTCCGGTCAAGGCAGTTTGGCTGATTTATCGGGCGTTAAAAGTGCGAACCAAAAAAAGTCCTGATCCATTTTGGCGGGGCTTTTTTTATGGCCGAGTAACCAAACCTTTTTATATCGAGCTGCGAGTATAGGCCCGCCGGCGCGGCAGCCCCAGTTGGCGATGGAATCTCATTACTATCCATTGGCCATAAGGCGCCAAAGCCCCCGTAAACAACGCCGAGAAAAATATCGAAAGCGTCAATCCCCCATATTCAATAACCGCCGGCTCACCCCGCAGCAGAGAGATAGCCAACACCATCTGCTCTACCAGGAAACTGCCCAAAAAGGTCAGGCTTATTATCAACAAGGGATGTTCACCGTAAAGCAGATTGCGGAGGGCCATAATCAGCATGGCCACCATCCCGAAACTAAGGGCGTAACCGCCTAAAGGCGCCTGGCTAAAAAGATCTTTCAGCAGGCCCAGTATCCAGCAGGCAATCAGGACCTGGCTGTTTGCTCCACGAAAGGCCAGCACAACAGCCAGCAGAATCAGCAGATCAGGCATGATGTTATGGGGCCCTAAACCCAAAAAACGGGCCACGCTCACCTGGATTACCAGGGTAATAAAGGTCAAAATTCCAAAATTGAACCAGCGCATCTAAACAATCCTTGGCGGCAAAAGGTATTCAGGGTGTATTAAAATCCTTTTTTGATATTTTCCCGCGTCCTAAATTTTAGTTCAGGCAGTATTTTTGTGGTATTCTTCGTTATTCCTGTTTTTTTTCCGTGTTGGTGACCCACACGCGCCTTATTTTCTCCAGATCCGCGGCCGGGGAGACGACGATCTTCAACATCACCGGATTTTGGTCGTCACGGTTGCAGCTTTGAACATATCCGAGCAGAATATCCACAGGCAAATTAGTCTGATCCGCCGGCGCCAGGACCACATCTCCAACCTGGACGGAATATTCGCAGGAAACCAGTTTGACCGTGATGGATTGGCCCGCCCCGGCCGAGAGCATACCCTGGACCCGCCAACCGGCTTTATCCTTCGACCGCCAGCGCGGCTCAATCACCGCCGCCATACTGAAAGCCGAATCGTTGATTAACTGCAGATGGGAACTACCCACTCCCGCTTTGCTGATCCTGCCGACCACGCACATCTGGTAATCATATTTGTCCCGATTTGCCTCATTGACGGGAACGGCGGGGCAGAGGACCATTTGCCCGGCGTGCACCTGCTGCAAAGCACCTTGATCGAGGCGCAATATCTGTCTTTGGTTGCTGGCGTCACTGCCGATAACTTCCGCTTCAATAAGAGCGACCCTCTCCATTCCCAACAATTGCCCCGAGCGAAGAGCAGACAATTGGGCCGTTAATTCCCGCAGGTAACGATTTTCACCCCGGGAATTAATTCGCTCCGCCTCACTGCGGCGGAGCAAGTTCGCTACATGCCGATATTGTTGCAGCGAGACCTCGCTTTGCGGTGGTTGAGCAAGTTTATCGGTTACCGCCAGGGAAACATATCGCCCGCCTTTGCTGAAAGGACTGACCAGCCAGCCTAAAGCATAGTCCAGTTTATCAGTCAGGCTGCGCGGCAGGAACAGACACCCCGCGGAGAAAATCATCAGACAGGTAAAAACCTGCCTGCTCAAGATATGACGTGGTTGCCTGGCGTCCATGCTCGCTCAATATTTAAACTCTATGCCTACAAATTGGTTTCGTCGGATTCGAGCGTATCTTTCCACAATTCCAGATTTTCCAGATATACGCTGGTCCCCCGTGCGACGCAGGTCAAAGGGTCATCCGCGACTTTTACTTTCAGTCCGGTAGCGTTTCCCAGAACGGTATCGATTCGCCGCAGCAGTGCCCCGCCGCCCGCCAGCCAGATGCCGTTATCGATAAGGTCAGCGGCCAGTTCCGGCTCGGCTTTTTCCAGGGTCCGCATTACCGTCTCAATGATAGCCGAGATGGGTTCTTTCAGTGCCTCGCGGATTTCTTCGCTGGTGATGACGATTTTGCGGGGTAGGCCGGAGATCGTATCCCGTCCGGCGATCTCCATGGTCATCTCCTGTTCCAGAGGAGCGGCGGAACCGATTTCAATCTTGATTTTTTCCGCCCGGGCCTCGCCAACCAGCAGGTTGTAGGTGCGTTTGAGATGGTTGATAATCGCATCGTCCATGTCGTCACCCGCTACCCGGACAGACTCCCGCACACTGATATCCGCCAGACTCATAATCGCTACTTCCGTAGTGCCCCCGCCGATATCCACGATCATCGAGGCCGTCGGCTCGGTAATGGGCAGTCCGGCCCCGATCCCCGCCGCCATAGGTTCCTGCACCAGATAAACTTTCCGTCCGCCGGCCCGCAGGGCGGAATCCAGCACCGCCCGTTTTTCTACCGCGGTTATCCCGGAAGGTACAGAAATTACTACTCGCGGTCGGATTAAGCCTCTTCTTCCGTGAACTTTACGGATGAAATAGCTCAGCATCGCCTCGGTGATTTCAAAATCGCTGATAACCCCGTCTTTTAAAGGCCGAATGGCCGTGATGGAGCCGGGCGTCTTGCCCAGCATCTCCTTGGCCACCATCCCCACAGCGTTACCATTCTGAAGAACTCGATTGGTTCCCTTCTTCACTGCCACTACCGAAGGTTCATTCAAAACGATGCCATCTCCCCGGACGCATACCAGGGTATTGCACGTACCCAGATCGATGCCCATATCCAGGGAAAACCAACCTAATATTGTATCTAAGATCACCAGATGTTTCCTCACGCCCTCAAAGTGATGGGCACCAGTCTATCCCATTTTCCCGGTAAACTGCAACATTTAAATGACAAACGTGCGGTGGATATATCTATACGGCAGTCCCACAATTTATGGTTGTAAAGTCTGATCTTGCTTATGGAAAACTACTTAAGGGGAATTTTACCGCTAAAGAAATGATATAGCAAGAAACTCTTTTGGCAAAGAAATAATTGGGGGAAACCGGTCGATTGGTAAATGGCTATGCCCGAGGGAACGGTTCGGCTGGGGTATCACCAGACACCGGCCATAGAGGAATATGAGGTATAAGGGAGTAATTCTAAAGCGGCAGGATAACCGGCTTCAGACCGACCAGAATTGAACATATCTACCTGTATAAAAGGGAGTTACACAAATAAGCCCGCAAAAATCATCTTGAGAAGTAAAAGACGGCGGGGACTGGCAGCGGTTGGTTAAAACAATCCAAAGAGTGGTCGGTTTTGGCAAAACGGGTTGTGAGATGGCGCAAAATGGGCTACAATGTGGCCTATCGGATTCCAGATAGAAGCTTATCTAAGTAAAATGGTTCGATTTAAGAGCAATTTACATATTATTCTGGGAAAAATTCAATAAAAAGAAGGAAAATTCTAATCGAATAATCGAAGGAGTAGAGGATCGATGAAGACGAAAATTTTCCTGAGCATCGTATTTTTCTTTCTGATTTATGGCAGCGCCGATATATGGGGGTCGCTGCCCGAGTCTGCTTATATCGAGGGGATTACGACGGCTTGTTATCCGGGCGGGATCTGTTACCTGGCGAGCCTGGGGCAGTTGCTGCAGTTGTATGACCCGAACATTCAGCCGGTGGACGTGCTGGTACGATCGGGAATGTGCAGCCAGGCGTACTGGGCCAAAGGGCCGACAGGATATACCCTGACGATCCATCCGCGGATGTACAACAGCCGGGAGAAGCTGTATAGCGGCCCCACGGTAGATGCGGCCCAATTATGCGGGGCGGGGTACATAGTAGGCTACGGCCAAGGGGGCGGCGGAGGTGAAGGATGGGTAAAAAACGCCGATCAGGTGCTGGTATTCGAGTCGCAGGACGAGGCGGTAGATACTCTCCAACAGCTTATCGCCGACGGGATAGCGGTGCAGGTGCATATTGATCCTTATTACGTCAAAGATGAATTGTCGATATACAACCCATTCTGGGCTGGCGCGACCGAACTTGGCAGTCACTTCGTCGTGGTCCATGGCTATGACCAGCAATACGTATATTATACCGACAACTGTCCGACGGACGTTACCGGAGGGAGCGATGGGGTGGGCTTGCCGCTAAGCTGGGGGGGATTTCTGGCGGCCTGGCAGGCGACGGGAGATCTGCCGGCGGATAAACATACCCGGACCGGACCCTATTTTTTAAGCTATCTGGACAGCGGACCTAATCCGATCGACGACGAGTGGGTATTGGCGTTTCTGGTGGAAGACGCATGGGACGGGCCGGTGATGATCCGATCGGCTGCGGAGCTGCTGCGCGGCGGGGCAGACGGCGAAACCACCCTGGGCCAATTTACCAGGGATCGTTTCGCGGAAATAAGGCCTTACATGGCGGATTACCTGGAGGAGCTGGGCTACAGCGAGGCGGCGGGGCTCTACGAGGAGTCGGCGGGTCTGTGGTGGACCATCAAGGATAATCCCAACTGGAGCGAGGCGGCGGAGGTACTGGAGGCGATTGCCGACGCGGAAGAGCAGGCACTGGAGTTGCTGGCAGAGGTAATTGATACGGCGGAAACCTTCCGGTTGATTCGGCCAAGCGATGGACAGAACCTGGGGGAACTCGACGCGGTTTTTCAATGGCGGGCACTGCCGGAAGTAACCGATAAGCTGGTTCTGCAACTGGCGATGGGAGAAAATTTCGACGACCGCGGCGGGGTTCTCAGTTTGAAGGTACCGGCTGGGGTATCGGTGATGAGTTTGACTACCAAAGACTGGCTCAAGGCTTTAGCGAAAGATAATGGCAACGGGCAGCTAGTCTGGCGATTGAGCGGGTTAGGGAAATTCGCGGATCAACAATCCCCACCGCGAGTGCTGAGCTGGAATCAACCGCAGATAACGGCCCTAGCCCCTGCGGATGGGTACGCATGCAGCGAAGATGAGCTGGTCAATTTCAGTTTCACGGCGCCGGCAGTGTGCCTGAAGCCCATGGTGGTAATCAGCACCACCGGCGATTTTGGCGACAGGAAAAGCCTGGTTAAATTGAAGGTTACTAAAGGGGCCAGCGAAGCTTCTTTTGGCAAAAACACCCTGGCCCAATTGCGAAAGAAGGACAACGGAGATAACATCGTTTACTGGCAGGTGCAGGACGGGGCGGCGGTCAAGACTACCGTCGAGGCATCGGATGTGAGAGCGCTGGATTTGCCGTGATAAAGAAGGTGTGAAGGTAAGAAAGTGAGAAGGTAAGAAGGTGAGAAGGTATCATGAGGGGCGCGATTCGATAAAAAATCTGCGAAAGTGAACTTCCGGTTAAGCGAGGAAGAAGGGAGTGTAGCTATGAAACGAAATAGCTTAAATTTTTGGATTGACCTGATCTCATTAATCTTACTGTTAGGATTGGCGTGGACGGGTTTGCTCATGTATTATGTAATGCCGCCGGGGACCGGCGGGGGCGGGGGCAGCCATGGCGAACATCTGTGGGGGATAGGTCGACACGATTTCGGCACCATTCATTTTTATTGTGCCATAGCGATGGTCGTCCTGATGATAATACATCTAGCCTTGCATTGGAGCTGGGTGTGCGCCACGCTAAAGGGCCTGCTGGGTATCACCAGCGGAACGCCCACCGGCAAACGCTTTATAATATATGGGCTGATCTTTTTGGCCATAATCGCTCTTACAATGTATATCAGCCTAAGCTGGGCAAAAAGCCAGGTCCAGGCGGGACCCGGCGGCAGAGGTGGTCCGCCTTTCAGCAGCGAACACGAACTCCAACAGATTAACGGCAGAATTTCTCTGGCCGAGGCGGCAAAGACGGCAAATGTATCGGTGGAAGAATTGATTCGGCAATTAAACTTGCCCGTTGATGTGGATGTTGACGAAACTCTGGGCCGATTGGGGCGCAGGTACGGTTTTGAAGTATCAGATGTCCGGCGGATTCTCGAGAAATATGAGCAATCCGGCAATAGTCCAGAACAATCATCCAACTGTGCCACCAGTTGCGGCGGGTGTCTCTGAAAATGAAACGAGAAAAAATATCGGTAATAATGTGGAGCGATTAGCCAAGAAGGGGTGAATTTTTCAAGAACCGAATGATAGGATAATCTCTCGGGTTTTCGGATTTTTTAGGCATCCATCTCCAGGTTTTCATCAATTGCGTCTTTAATTTTGCGCATCATTTCGACGAAATCGACCTGCCTGCGGGTAAGCTCCCGCAATTTTTCGTTGGTACTTATCTGCTGTTCAATATCCCGGAGCATGTGCTTGTCCTGGGGCTCGATGGGCTTTTGGTGTCTCTCAAGCTGGGAGATTTTTCCCGCCTGGGTATGGTATTCCTCAATGAGTTTGGTCGCCGGAGCGTCTTCGTTGACAGCTTTTTGCGCCTTTTTTAATAATAAGGTACGCGGATGGGCGGCAATTTGGCTGCCCAACTGATGAGCTAATTCTATTAAATGTTCCATAACAACCCTCTTTCGGTAAAAATCGACTTTAAAAACAAGGTAATACCTTATACCCTTTTCCCCCAGGATTGTCTCGTTTAAAGCGGAATAATTTTCCCAGATATCCATAAGTTATTGAAGATAACCCGGATAGGCAAAAATAGGGGCTTGACTAACCCTAAAATATCTTGTACAATAAAGTTAGAATCATAGTTCACCTCGCTTGCGGAGAGTTGGAATCATCTGCCGTCATGAAGGAGCGTTTCAGTCATGAGGCTTCTAATCAAACGTGGTACGTCGCTAATCAATGATTTACGTTTTTCCAAGGGGCCTATCTTTATCGGACGCGAGCCGAATTGTAGTGTTTTTCTGCCTGATCGAGCTGTCTCGCGGAAACACGCGGTAATATATTCTACTGCGAATGCCAACTGGATGGTGAAGGACCTTGAATCAGCCAATAAAACCACGCTGAACGGCCGGGGAATCACCAAAATGCCGCTACGTGAAGGTGATATTGTCGGCATCGCCGATTTTACCATTGAAGTGCATTTCGAGAACGTCGCTACCGTACATCCCACTGCTGACCCGCTCGCCATGGAGGACACGCTGTTAAGCATGCCCAGCAATATTCCCTCCATCTATCAGACCAACCGTCAAGTGCAGCAAGCTCTTTACTTAACTCCGGAACGTATCCGCGATTTTTATACCTTCAACATAGATCTGATACCCCATGACGACCAGGCATCACTCATCAAAAAGATGATCGAAATTCTTATGAAACAGTTCGATGCCTATCACGTTTGGGCAGGTCTGCGGGAGACAACCGGCGGCCCCATGACCTGCCACGAGGGCAGCCAGCGGGGCGGAGGAGCTATCGAACTCGAGGGATTGCTAGGTCGAAAAATAGCCCAGCAGGCGATCAATAACGAAAGTTATATTCTAATTCCCAATCTAACCGATATTACCAGCTCCAGCAAAACCAGTCTGGTGGGAATGGAACAATTGCGCTCGGCAATGGCGGCCCCCATCGCCTCACCCAGCGGGGTCTATGGCGTCATCTACCTTGACAACAGCATCGATCAAAATCCCTATACCCGCCAGGATCTTGATTATCTAACTCTGGTGAGCATTCAGGTGGCAGCTATCACTGAACATATTGGCTGATTTGTCAGCGGTTGTTTAAAAACGGCGATGAAGGTCATTATCAGTCAGAAGTTAAACCGGTCTGGTTTATTTCTCTGGCGTCCAATTATGTAAAAAATGCTTATAAGCAATAAAAGCTTTCTCTAATTGATCAATTTCCAGGTATTCATCCTGGGTATGAGCCTGGTCGGGATTGCCAGGTCCCACAATCGGGGTGGCAATTTGCCAGGGGACAAAGGCACTGGCGTCCGTAGCGTAAGGGGCTACGGTAGTCTGGGGTTTAAAGCCAGCTTTTTGCACCGATTTGAGCAAAGACGCAACTACTGGATCAGAGGGGTCTATCTCCATCGGTGCGTGCCGGCCGAGCAGTTCGACGTTAACCGGTTCATCAAGCTGATGCTGGAGAAAAGCGGTCAATTCTTCACAACAGTGCTGCGGGTCATGGTGGGGCAGGATTCGCCAGTCGATCTGAGCTGTACATCGATCGGGAATAACGTTAATCTGCTGACCGCCTTTTATGATGGTTAGCGAAAGGGTCTCCTGCTGCAAGGCAGGATGGCTGGTGGCGCGGCTGAGCCGGCGGGCGTATTCTTCCACCGCTGTTACTGCCCGAGCCATGGAGTAAATAGCGTTTTTGCCCAGAACGGGGGTGGCGCTGTGGGCACTTTTACCGGCGCTGGTCAGCCGCAAACGTACTACTCCCTTATGGGCAACTATGACCTTCATTTCCGTAGGCTCAGCAAATACCGCCGCCGAAGGTTTATTTATTCCCTGGGCAAAATAATATTCGGAGCCGGTCATGTTATATTCTTCCCCGCAAGTAGCTAAAAAAATCAGGTTGCAGCCCAAAGCACCAGCCTGAACCCGATCGCGAAAGGCTAACAACATCGCCGCTAAAGGCCCTTTATCATCACAGGCGCCCCGGCCGTAAATTCTCCCGTCGCGGACCTGCGGATCAAAGGGTTCGATGGTCATATCTTTCACATCGACGGTGTCCATGTGGCCGCTGACCAGCAGGGTTTTGTCGCCGGCTGTTTTTTCCGCCAGGGCGATAATATTTGTTCGGCCCGGCATCACTTGCTGTTTTTGCACGTCCAGCTTGGCGCGGCGCAGCCAATCAAAGATGTATTGGGCGATGCGGCTTTCCCCATACGGCTCGGTCAGACAATCTCCATCCTGAGGATTAACACTGGGCAGCGCCACCAGGGCCCGCGTTAGTTCAACAACTTCACTCATCGTATTGCATCCAAGTATAATAAAATATTCGGTAATTTATGACTTTCCCGGTTTACTATTATACTTTGTTTTGGGGGAAAGAGGGAATTTTTTCTAACAAGTCAAGGCAGCGAGGGATTTTCACCATTTGCCAGGCAGTGTAACCTGCATAAGGCTAGATTGCTGCCGCTTGATTCCTGGGCGTGAGCCTTTTGATCTTGCGCCAGGCGGCCTGGATTACGCTATGGCATAATCCCGCCAGATTAAGGGCATGTTCACAACGGCCACACAAATAACTATGCGGCAGTGCCCGGCCCGTGTACAACCGCTGAATCGCTTGTTGTCGAACGGGACCGTTCCATACGCCTAGAATTCCCTCCCGACTTACATCGCCCCAAACAATTTCCCGGCCCATATCCTGGCAGCACATCACCGCCCGACCGTCAAAAAGGATTACCATCTCGAAAAGAGGAAGATTGTAGCGACAACCATATAATCGGCTGGTCTTTTTTTCCTGCAGATTGTCAGGAAGCAGCCGTCTTACCGAACCGCATCGGCTGATCGGGCTTTGATAGTCGAGGTGCGCCCCATAAGGTTGCCAGAAATCGAACCAGCGTTTCTTTTCACCCACCGGCCAGCGATCATTCACCCCGCGAATCCAAATCCGCTGCGGGTCATAATGTTCCAGAAGGTATAAGAGATTTTTCTTTGCCGTTTGATAATCCAGTCCCATTATCCGCTGATAAACTTCGGGAGTAATGCCGTGAAAGCTTACATGTATTTTACCTTTGAAACCCGCGGCCAGCAGGGCATTGATCTTTTCAGGGGTCATAACAGCGCCGTTGGTGTTCAGATCAACTTCGATATCACGTGCCAAGGCAAAACCGACATATCGAACCAGATCCTCCGCCAAAAACGGCTCAGCCATATAACAATAGGTCAAGGCGGGGCGAAATTGATTCTCCCGGCCGATGCGTGCTAATTCGTCCACCAGTGCACAATACAAGCCCCAGTCCATATACCCATTACTTTGTTGGCGGGAGTATTTCGGATAGGGACACATCGTGCAGCGGGCATTGCAATAGGTATGAATATCAACGATTAGTTTTAAGGGGTAAGTGCGGGCTCTATATAAAAAAGGGCTTATCATATACGCAGTTATCGGCACTCTTTCTCCAGTTGCTGTAAAAAAAGGATAGGGCAGGCAAAGGCGGCAAATCGTTATTTATCGGGATTTGAGAGGTGAAAACAGGTGATAAAAATCTACCCGGCTAATGACGCGTTCGGCCTGATAGTACTATAAATATCAGGCTTTTAGCAACTCCTGGGCATATTCTTCTTTGCGAGAAGAGGAGACGTGACGCATATTCTCGCGGATTTGCTTGAGCAGCCACTCGATACTGCGTTCGTCGTGGAGCATCTGTTCCGCAGATTCGAGGCGTAGGGTGGCTACTCGCGGCTGCTCGCCATCCAGAGCGAAACGCTTGGTCCAGCGGCTCGCCAGCAGGTCCGTCATGAGCTTTTCGCTGCGGACCCATTGATAAGTCTGATAACTGCTTTGGCCGTTAGGGCTGACGCCCTCCAAGGTCAGAATAACTCGGTCTAACTGCATCTGCTCAAATAACGGCTTCATTCGTTCCCAAAGTATTTCCAACTGGGCCATTCCGCCGGCACTGCTGCTGGTATATTCGGCTCTGGCCCAGCGATAGCCGCCGCTGATACGGGTCCACAACCGGCTCAGATCTAAACAACCCAATCGAATACCTAAATACAATTCCACCATCACGAAAAGTAAGGCCCCAATGCCTGTCGCCGCCCCCTGAGCAAATCGGCAGATAATACCCATAAAACTCGTCAGCAAAACGGCTGTCCATAAGGTTATGGTCGCTTGATTGACACTAAAACCAAAATGACGCAGACGATGATGAATATGTTTATGATCGCCGCATGCCAAGCTTTTGCTCAGGCTGTAACGCCTGAGAATCGATAGCAGCGCATCGATGATTGGCACACTTAAAATCAAACCCGCCGACGGCAGAGCAAATACGCCCTCCACGGTAGATATTTTTATCGAGATCGCCCCTAAAATCAGCCCCAGCATCTGCGAGCCACTGTCTCCGAGGAAAATAAATGCCGGCCGAACATTAAACATCAGCAGCCCCAGTAACCCACCTGCCAGGGCTAAGGCGATTATGGCACAATCATATACCCCCACGATATAGCTTACTATGGCCAATACCAGCGATATCACCACCCCGATCCCGCTGGCCAGCCCATCCATCCCATCGATGAAGTTGAAGGCATTGCAACTGCCTATCAGCCAGAAGAGGGTAAAAGGTACCGCTAATAAACCACACGAGATTTCAAAGACGCCAAAAAAATCACACCTGTTTATAACTAAACCGGAGCTGATAAGCACGGTTCCCGCCAGCATCTGAAAAAGCAATTTGGTCCGCGGCATCACATGGCGCAGATCGTCGCTGATCCCTAGTGACAATACGATAAGAACCGCAACCAGCAAGGCCCCGTATGACAGATGGCCTTTCAGGCTGTTATTGACAAGATTATCCCACCCCACCATCAGAAAAACCACCAGACCAGCGGTAATAATAGCGCAGGCCAGCGGTATTCCACCCAGGGTTGCCGTGGGTCGGCTGTGACACTTGAGAAATCCGTCCGGTTTGTCCATCGCCTTCCAGCGCCAGCTCAGACGGTACATTGCAGAGGTAAATATTGTCCCGCAGGCCCATGCTGTCAAAAACGATGATCCGCCTGCTATCAGGACTATCTGTTGTAAAGAGCTCAAACCAACAAAATATTCTTCCACTTCTCTAATCCTATGACTATCAGGCCGCTATTTATTTAGTGTGTTTAAAATATTTACCTTTGCCTGAAGGTCTTTCCCGGTGAATCGGGTCAACAATTTCTAAGCCTTCGTAGATGATTTATCTGAGACCCTATCCACCGCAGGACAGGAATTCTCTATACAACCCAGACTTACAGCGCCACTTTGCTCGATTCGTTTAACAGCGGTTGTCGCATCAAGAGCATACACGTCGTTTACTACCAGCGCAGCCTTGCCCACCGCCTGCAGCAAATCACCCGTAAATACCCGTTCCAGGCAGTCGGCATCGTAAATAATCCAATCGAATCGCTGGGCTAATACCTTATCCAGTTGGGCGATTTCCGCGGCGCCTTTGGCGCTTTGATTTTTTTCATCGGTATTTTGCGCTAGAACCGTAAGATCAGGTATGTCAGTTTTCTGCAAAGCCTGATCTAATAAATTCATATTTCTGAGAACCGCAGCGAATGATGGTTTGCTGTTATCCAATTTGAAAATTTTACTTAAGATGCCTCGTTGCAGGTTAGCATCGACTAATAGAACGTTACGCCCGGTTCCCGCCAGAATCAGGGCCATATTGCAGGCACAGGTACTGGTGCCGCTGCGAGGATTCATGGCGGTTAACACCACACTTTGTCTTGTCCGTCCGAAACGGCTGAGTAATTTTCCGACAATTTCTCTAAAAGTCTGGGCTGCGGGGCTGCTTTGATCGGCGTGAGCTATGCGGCAGCGGGCGGAGAGGGCTAAAGGACTGTGACTTTCTCCCGCCAGATTGATATTACCGATTCTGCCCAGACTCATCGCCGCCCCCGCGTTTGCTACTCCGTCGGGACCTGAGATTTTATCCTCGCCCCCGCCTTGACGGCTCATATTAACGGGCATGGGCCAAGGCATCGGCCAGTTGGGCGGATACCCCGGCATAGTAAGAAACTCGGACGTCGGTGCTTGAGCGGCCGTCCTGAAGCGATCCACAACTAAAACGAAGAACACACTAAACAACAGTCCCAGCAAAAGGATCGAAGCGGCGCGGTGGGGCTTGCTTAGTCCCATCGGGTATGCCGGTATGTTAGCGATATCAATCACCATCACCGGTGATTCACTCATCCCTTCCTCCAGCATAAATTCCCGCACTCTACCGATGCATTCATCCCGAAATTTACGCGTTATCTCCAATTCTTTTGCCAGACTTTCATACTTCTGCTGCCGTTCGGTCAACTTAACCCCGATTTCTTTCTGTTGATTAAGCAGACTTAAAAGAGACTCCTCCTGCTTAATTGTGCCGTCGTATCGAACCGCGGCATCTTCATGATAGGCATGTAAAAGGTTTTGTTTGCGGTCAAGCAGCTCGGCTTGCAGGTCCGCCATTTGCTGGCGAACTCCCTGCAGCTTTTGATGGCCCGGCAGATACACTCTTACCAGTTGGGCCTCCTCTTGTTGCAGGTTATTAATCTTTTCGGTAAGCTGGCGTACCTTGGAATCGTTGGTTATCTCCGGGAAAGATATCTCTTCGTCAGAGGAGCCCTGCTCGTTAGTCAACATTTTTTTAGTCTTATCTCGTTTGGCTTCCAACTCCAGCCTTTGCAATTGCACCCGGGTCAATTCTGCTTCAATAGTACCCATTCGCGTTAACGCCGCCGAGAGGGCACTGCCGGAGCCGGTGATGAGGTTCTCCTGGCGAAACCGGCGGATATTCTCTTCCAGCGTTTGGATTTCATTTTCATTTTTCGCAATTTGCTCATGGACCCGCTTGACTATCTGCTCATTAGCGGCTCGGCGGGACTCAATCGAGGTTTCAATGAATGCCGCCGTGGTCTGATTGGCAATCGCCGCGGCCAAGGGTCCGTTCTCCGCGATCCCGATGATATCGATTAACCGAGAGCCGGCAACCGGCCTAATTTTCAATTTTTCGCGCAGGGCCATGATCCCCTCATCACTATAAGACCATGTGCCGCCGGCCAAATTGAGTTTTTCCGCTGTGCGGGCCAGAACATGGCGGGAAACCAGTAACTGGCATTGGGTGCTGAAGTAGTCGCCGCTGCCGGCCAGTCCCGCTATCCCCCCAATCTTGGGCTGATCCATTACCACCTGCACCCGGGCAATGGCTTCGTACCTATCCTTACGAAAGAACGTCGCGGCCAAGGCGATCCCGCAGACCACTAACAAGCACGCCAGAAATTGCCAGCGGTGTCGCACCAACGTTCTTAAGGGTTGAAACGGTTGCGGCGATCCTGCCGGTATGGGACAATCCGTTTTTGAATTCGTTGTTTTTGTTGTCGCCTTCATAATCGCGCCTGTGTATTTAGCTAATTTCGATAAAAATCACACTTTTCGCAGCCCATGCTGTATTTAAAAACCGAATATCTCGGTCTTTTTAGTACCCTCCAACATTACCGCCGCTAGGCATGCCCATTTCAGCTCCCGCATCATAGGTAACCCGCACACCCGTATCGACGCCGCGGCGGATCAGCTTATTCAACCCGTCAAAGAATTTTTTAACCGGATCACCAGGTATTATAATGGTGTCATTACGCGCCACCTGGATATTTTGCTGTTTTCCGTCTCGCACTTTGGTCAGATCCACCATAATCTCTCTTTCCGAACCGTCCGGATTACGGCGAAGAATTTTGCATTTCTTTTCTTGGGCAACATTGTTTGTTCCCCCCGCACTGGTCAGGGCCTGTAAAATGGTCAACGGCTGATTGAAGGCCTTCACCCCCGGCTGCTGCACCTCCCCGGATACATAAATATAACCATCATTAGCAGCAGGAACCTTAATCACATCCCCCGGGTGTATCGTCGGATTCATCCGCGGGGCACCTGCTTCTGCGAATAGGTAGCCGATCGGAACAATTTCTTTTTGACTATCGAGCCCTTTACTATTTTTGTATGGTTCCAAAGCGATCGTTGAGGTCCCGATCAAATTATAGGCCCCGCGCCAGATCTCGATGTTCAGTGCCGCTCCCGGGATAATTCCCCCGGCATCGGTAATTACATCCAACAAGGTTGCATTATCGGCGCGTAAAGATATTTGGCCGGGGCTGCGAACCTGCCCCAGCACCATGACTGCCTTGCTGGTATATTTTTTGATGCGAACATCCACTTTGGGATCACGAATGTATTCCTGGGATAATCTTTGCAGCAGTTCCCGACGAATTTGTTCACAAGTCATGCCGGCAACCTGAACATGATTCAGAACCGGCAGATAGATCTTACCCTGAGGATCGACTTCAACTTCTTCCACACTGTCGCGTTGCGGCTCCAGAAGCTGATAAATCTTTATGTTAAGCACATCGCCAGCACCTATGTGATATTCCCGGCTAACTTCCTGGGATATATCAGTATTCTGGGAAATAGGGCCGACCTGCCTCGAATTTATCAAATTGACATTTTTTTGCTGGTCTGGCAAAAGAGGCCGGTTATACGGACCCTGATAATCTTCCACACTCTCCATACGATGCGAAGAATTGGGGGCCAGATACGCGACCTTATATACCCTAGGCGTCACACGCTGGCAGCCAAAAAGGACAAAAAACAAACTTAGTATAGCAGTCAGCAATTGTATAACATCTTTTTTAGCAAATACTTGTGTACTCATAGGTCCAAGCCTTCCCTTTAATTATCTCGCCAGGAATAGTACACCCATAATATTAGCGAATTTACCCAATTTACCATATTTGACATCTCTGCCCTAATAATCGGTTGAAGTAACATCACTTATAAGGAAATAAATGGTTAACCGGGATATCTGAGCAAAATGGATTGATCTGCTAATAACGCCTGGCGCGTTTTTACTACGAATAAACAAAATTGCGTTGAATCACATAAATGAGGATAAGTCCGTAATGATGCTGGAAAAAGTCCTATAATTCTCTCCCATCCCTATCTTAATAGGTAGTAGATAAACTAAAGCTGCTCATCAACAATCCGGGCTAAAGTAAAGATAGAATAAATGGTTAAAAGTCAGATGATTAGAGATGTACTTTCGTACTTTTTTCTTGCGCAACATCATCCCTGATGAACCAACAGACTTCGGCGAGCTCAGTCGAGCCGAGCCGAAGGCAGTCGAGCCGGGCCTTTTGGCTGGTTTGATAGTTTTTTAGCAAAGTTCGAGAGTTTTACCGAAGTTATAATTTATTACCATTGGATATTAAGGCCCTGTCCGCCGCGGGAGCGCCCGTCGCGGCAGGTTTAAGTGCAAATTATGATAAAATAATCTGCGAAAGTTAACTTGAGTTTAAGAAGTGATTTTTCTGCTAATAGCCGCCAGATTTTAAAGGCAGAAAAAATTAGGCTGTCTTTATTCACGCCAATGGGCCTTACGTACGACCGCAGGCGGCAGGACAAAGCTACCTTCATTATCACGGACCAGGCCGATTAGCCGGTTATGGGGCGGAAACCAGGATAATCTGTCGTGCACCTGCCATCTGGGCCAGGTTGCTCTCTGCTGTGCCGAAAAGCGTTTTGAGCCCTTTGCTGGCTCTATTTTGTGCCGAGTGTTTCGGTGGCGTTTGTGCAGGTGTAACATTCTATTCTTGATCTTTCCCTGATTTTGCTCGTAGTAACATTACCATGGTACATTCTAGTACTGTTTTTCATCTTGAAGCTGATTATCCTATCGGTTTTGGAAAGGTAGTACTTTGCTTGTTCATCAGCTATCTGAAGAATTTTCTCTCTCCGGTTTTTATTATGAAGGTATTATTGCATGATTATAATGTTATTACCTTCTGTAACGATTTATCCTGTCGTACTATGGCTCAGAACGGTTTTGGTGATAATGCTTTTATAATTCCTGGAAGTGCAGGTCCGTCTTGCTTTGCGTAACTATAAGACACAGGTCAATTTCCTGGCCGCTTAATTATCCACCTTGTCGGAAGGCATACTTTTCTTAAACTGCAGCGTCTTGGAAAGATTCTCTTGTGCGAGGGAGTATCCCGGTCTTATCTGCAGAGCCTCTCGATAACACCGAATCGCCTCGTCCCATTGGCCTTGAAATACCAGCGTGTTAGCCAGATTATTATATACCTTGGCCCAGTCCAGTATGCCCTCATCGCGCTTAAGCTGCAAAAGCTGATAATATTGACTTATCGCCTCGTCCCGCCGGCCCTGAAACGCCAAAGCGTTGGCTAAATTATAACGAACCTCGATATGCTTGGTATTGATCTGCAGCGCATGTTTAAAGTGGATTATCGCCTCCTCCAACCGGTCTTGCGATTTCAAAGCGATGCCCCAATTATTGTGGGCGTCGGCATAGTTGGGATAAATCTCCAGGGCGATGCGGCAATGATTGATCGCGTCTTCATAACGGCCTTGCAATAAAAGGCTGCCGGCGTAATTACCGTGCATAACGTAATTATTTTTCGTTACTGCCAGGGCGTGGTGATATAAAACCTCACTATTTTTCCAGTAATCAAGCTGTTTGTACGTCCCCGCCATCAAGGCCGCTATAATTAACCCCGACGCCGCGGACAAAAAAATAGCACGATAGCGCCAACGGCCCAGAACCTCGGCCACCCCCCACGCGACCATTATAAAGACTCCGATTGACGGGATGTAGGTATAACGATCCACCATCGCCTGCACTCCCACCTGCACCAGCCCGATTACCGGCACCAAGGTACCCAGATACCAAAACCACCCGACCATCAGGTATCTGCGGCGGCGTGCGAGTTGAATTACCCCTATGGAAATCGCCAGCAGGACTATCGCCGCTACCAACGCCTGCCAAATAGGTAAATTTTCTCTCGGGTGGGGATATAATACAGCCAGCCCGCTAGGCCAAAACATCTTGCCCATGTACTTTAAATAAGTAACCACGGCGTTGGCCAGGCGGATCTTCAGCGATATCACTTCCAGGCTGGAACCTGCACTCTTTGCCTCAACTAGCATGGTAACCGTCGCAGACAGCCCCGAAAGGACAAATAAAGGAATCTTTTCCCCTATCAGCCGCCATGCCGTATGAGGTTGCACCTGAACGCTTGCCGGTTTGCGGGTCGGTTCTGTATCATTTTTAACCTCCCCGCCCAGCTTTAATCTGCCCAGCGGCCACCAGTCAAGCAGCAGCAGCACAAACGGCAGAGTCACCAACATCGGCTTGGCCATCAGACCCAGAGCAAAGACCAGTAGGGTTACCAGATACCAAATTATCCCCGGCCGTCTTACATAATAAAGATAAGCTGTCATCGTCAGCAGCCAGAACATTCCGCTCAGCACGTCTTTACGTTCCGCTATCCAGGCTACCGACTCCACGTGCAGTGGGTGCAGGGCAAACACCGCCGCCACAAACCCGCTGGGCCATAGTGCCCCGGTCATTCGATTCAATACCCAAAACAGCAGCAACGTGTTGATGATATGAAAAAATACATTGATAAGATGATGCCCTCCCGCTTTGACGCCGAATAACTGACAATCCAGCATTAGACTCAACCAGGTCAGCGGATGCCAGTTACTGGCGAAATTAGTGGTAAATGCCCAAGCGACGCTCTCCGTCGTTAACCCCGCCTGAACATGTTTGTTATCGCTGACATAATAAGGATCATCATAAGAAACAAAATCAAACCTGGCGGTGCGAAGATATAATCCCAAAGTCACCAGAATAAGAAATAAGCTGATGAGAATCTTGTACCCCCGATTTTTGAGAAATACCTTATTCATAAAGAATTAGGCTCGCATATAAAGACCACTGTTAATAACCATAACTTAATGGTCCAGATTATATTGGTCATACGTTTCTTTTAATTGAAGCGTTTTCGCCAAATTATGCTGTGCCGGGGTAAATTTCGGATTTATTCGCAGAGCCTGACGATAGAAGTCAATCGCTTCGTCCAGTTTGCCCTGTTTCTCCAGCGTCATAGCCAAATTATTATATACCAGGGACAAATCCAGCATAGTATCGTCCGGTTTGAGCGGTAAAAGTTGGCGATAATGATCGATTGCTTCTTCCCACTGGCCTTTTGATACCAAGGCATTTCCCAGGTTATAGTGCACTTCAATAAAGCCGGGGTTTATCCGGAGCGCCTTTTGAAAGTGATCAATCGCTTCGTCATATTTACCTTGCGCGGTAAGAACGGTACCCAAATTATTGTGGGCATAATAGTGACGGGGAAATATCTGCAAAGCCTTATGATAATGGCTGACTGCTTCAGCTTGCCGGCCCTGGGAAAATAGGACCTGCGCATAATTACAATGGATAATATAATTTTTTTCGGTTATTTCAAGGCTGCGCTCATATAAAGCATTACTGTTTCTCCAATAACCGATCTGTTGATACGTAACCGCCGCCAATGCCGCTACTAACAATCCCATCGCTCCTGTAAGAATGATAGAACGATAACGACGCTTTCCGAGAAATTCGACCATACCCCAGGAAATCATAATAAAGATTCCGATCGACGGTATGTAAGTATAGCGATCCGCCATAGCCTGGCTGCCTACCTGGAGCAATCCAATCACGGGTATCAGTGTTCCCAGGTACCACAGCCATCCGACGAGCAAATATTTGCTTTTTCGGGCGGCGCGGATTATCCCGATAGATAATATCAGCAGTACCAATGCCGCCACTGCCGTTTGCCGAATTGAAAAAGCATCCGGATAGGGGTATAAGACAGCTAATCGATGGGGCCAAATTATCTTGCTGATATAGTTTATATATGAACCAAGGGCGTTAGCAATTCGGCTCTCCAGCGGAATCGAATAAATTTTCACCACTGTTCCCCCACTTTGCTGCACCAGAAAGGTGATGATGCAAGAAACGAGCGAGAGAACAAAAAAAGGAATTTTCTCCAGGACCAGGCGACAAAATGCTTGCCCTTGAGAAGGTGAAGCAGGCATTTTATCCTTTATCTGATTAGTAATATCCGCCGTCTTGTCTGGCTGCAGCCGCCCCAGAGGCCACCAGTCCAAAAGCAGCAGGACAAACGGCAAGGTCACCAGCATCGGCTTGGCCATCAGACCCAGAGCAAAAATCAGCAGGGTTACCAGATACCAAATTATCCCCGGCCGTCTTACATAATAAAGATAAGCTGTCATCGTCAGCAGCCAGAACATGCCGCTCAGCATGTCTTTGCGTTCCGCTATCCAGGCTACCGACTCCACATGCAGTGGATGCAGAGCAAACACCGCCGCCACAAACCCGCTGCGCCACAGTGCCCCGGTCATTCGATTCAATACCCAAAACAGCAGCAACGTGTTGATGATATGAAAAAATACATTGATAAGATGATGCCCTCCCGCTTTGACGCCGAATAATTGACAATCCAACATTAGACTCAACCAGGTCAGCGGATGCCAATTACTGGCAGAACGGGTGGTAAAGGCCCAGGTAATGCTCTTGGCGGTTAATCCCGCCTGAACATGTTTGTTATCGCTGACATAATAAGGATCATCATAAGAAACAAAATCAAACCTGGCGGTGCGGAGATATACCCCCAAAGTCACCAGAATAAGAAATAAGCTGATGAGTATCTTGTACCCCTGTTTTTGGTAAAACACCTTATCCATAAAGAACTAGGCCCGCATATAAAGTCCGCCGTTCACCGCCAGGTATTCACCGGTAATAAAACCCGACGCGTCACTGGCCAGAAACAATATGGCCCGCGCCACATCTTCCGCTGTGCCGTTCCTGCCCAGCGGGGTCTCCTGAGCTATCGCCTGCCGCCGCTGCGGGGTGCTGAACTGCTCATGAAAGCGGGTTTCAATCAGCCCAGGCAGCACGGAATTCACCCGTATTTTATACGGGGCATACTCCCGGGCCATCGCTATCGTTAAAGTAGCTACCGCCGCCTTGGCTGCGGCATAAAGACCGGCGCCTTCTCCGCCGCCATGATGACCGGCAACCGAACCAATATTAACTATCGCTCCTCCCTGCCGTTTAAGATAAACCAGACTCGCCCGACTGGTCAAAAACACACTTCGCGTGTTAGTGGCGAAAACATCTTCAAAATAAGACAGCGGTGCGTTCTCCAGCCGGTGCCGTGCGATCAGGGTTCCCGCGTTATTGACCAAAATATCCATCCCGCCCACTTGCCGGGCGAACTGCTCCACCATCGCGGTTACCTGCCGCTCGTCCCGCACATCCGCGGCCAGCAGACAGCCGTCGCCTACCTTTTTAACTTGCTCCAGCGTCTTTTCGCCGCCTTCCGGGGTGTGACAATAATGTACGCCGACGAAACCACCCTGCTGGGCGAACATCACCGCTGTCGCCGCACCAATACCACTGCTCGACCCCGTAACCAATACGCGTTTGCCTTTAAGATCTTCATAAATCATTTTTTCGGCCTCTAACCATTGGAGATAAGATGTGCCGGGCGAATTTAATTATAGTCTAATCTGCGAAATGAATGAAATTAATTTTTCTCTCCTGTTATTTGCCCTCCATGTCATATCGAACTCGGAGTATCTTCCGGCAGTGGCTGCGGACCTGGCGCAGCAACCGCCTTATATCAGGGTCTGTTTGTTCTAAATGCAGTAAAGTTGCCCTCTGCCGGGCGGTCTCCACTATATCCCTGAACTCTCCCAGCATTTCATCCTGGGTGTTGCCGATATAGCGTATCCTGCTGCACACCTGGCCGCATTTGGGTATCTTCTGCGGATCGGGATATTCCGCCAGTCGAATAATCTCTTCTATGAGGTTGCCCACCGGTTCCAGCGGGATAATATCCTGGGAAAATCTCCATGGTATGCGGTCGGTAATTCTCTCCAGATTTCTCACTATAGCGGTTGTTGCCTGGCTGGGTGGGCCGGCTTCCGCGTAAATAGCTTCCAACTGCCGCTGCCAATCAACATATTCCTGCAAGCGCCGCCGGGTATTTACCACAAACAAATTTATCAGCGAGAGAATCGACCTTATCTGCTGGATTTGCTGCATCTCCTGACGGTTGAGAAAAATCCTCTCACAATATTGGGTAGCGGGACAGGTCGGACAATAGCGATCCTCCGGGGCTCGCCGGCTCAACTCCGTTAAATCCAGTATCGCAAGATAATTTTCCCCCAGGCCTTGTCGCCAAACATCCTCCACTGTTTCCAGCTCTTTTGTTTTTTCCTTCACGCTCAGCAGGGGGTAAATAACAACCTCCCCAAAATAATTAAACGCCAGCGACCGCCGGCTGTCAAAACGGGGCAGCTTCGCATAAGCGTTTAATCCCTGAATATAAAACGACTGTAAAAACCACCCGCGGTGCGTCCACCAGCCGCAGCCGGTATAAGGATTTATTACGGACCGCCGGGCCAAATGGCGATAATCCTCCGGCTCGCTTAGAATAAATTGTCCGTCCTGTATTTCCATCTCCAGAAGGCTGGGCATCATCTTAAAACTGTCGTCAGCGTTCTTTTCTGCATTCCAGAAGGAATCCGTATGACCGAATGCGTTTCTATCGCTGCGGCGGTAGTTGATCCGCCAATAAGCGGGGAAGGGCACTATCCAGTTCAGCCGACTGTAATCATTTACCGTCAAATCCGCTGCGCTCGCTCCGTGCCATATTCCCCGCTGAGCCGGTATCGCCACTTGTATCTTACCTTTGCCGGTAAGATTTATTATGCTATGGGTGATGGGCTGACTGCTTTTATTCCTGATTATATCAAACTCCACCTCAGCCTCCGGCTCCGCCCAGTCGCAGACGATAATGGCGCTACCGTTATCAATCATATGCAGCAGGGAAAGACTGTCCGCGGGAAGATACAACCTTGGTCCCGCCGCCTGGGCGACATCGACCACCACGTCATCCCCGAATAGATCCGGTATAATCGCGTAACTTGACTGGCTTTGCAGGCATATCTTCTCCAGACCTGCCGCCGGCGTGATTTCTACAATTGGCTGATCGGCACTGATGATAAACGCCACCGCCATGTCCCGCCCCGACCCGGTGCGGAAAGTTACTTTTAAAACCAGATGGTTTTTCCCCGATTTCGTCAAATCGAAAGATGCTATTTCGGTTATGCTGGAATTATCCCCGGTTACCGGAATCAGCGTTGCCGCCCCGATAATATTATCTGCTATTTTATAATAAAGCTCCGGCCCCAGCCCTTTCATCCGCAGCATTACCGCCATCCGGCTGTTTTCCAGGCAAAGATCACCCGCGCATTTCTCGGCCTTCTCGTAGGCCCACGGCCGCCATCGGCTTTTCTCTTGCATCTGGAAGCTCGACAGGGGACTGTCGTAATTGCTTTGGCAGTCGAATACCTTCAGGTCCGCCGCCCCTGCCCTCGGCTCGTCCGCCCGGATGAAACCTGCCGGACCAATCAAGGCCAAAACCAAAATCAGCCATTTCTTTATCTTCATGGAACCTTCTTAACGCACCTGAACCCATAAACCGGATAGCCCAGGCACGCATCCGCGCTTACCGGATCATCATGGAAACGACTGGCACTGCGGCAGGAACTCGCCTCGCTGGCCCAGCTTCCTCCCCGCAGCGTCTTCTCTTTACCGTCATTCGGTCCTGCGGGATCACTCAGCGGGCCCTTTTGGTAATACTGTCCGTCGTAATAATCATTGCACCATTCATACACGTTACCTGCCATGTCGTACAATCCCCATTTATTGGGTGGTTTTTGCCCTACAGCGTGGCTGTGCCCGCTGGAGTTTGCCTTATACCAGCCGAAGCGATCTAGCTTTTCCTCGCCGCGCCCGAAATAATATAGCCCATCGCCCCCCGCCCGGCAGGCGTATTCCCACTCGGCCTCGGTAGCCAATCGATAGCCGTCAGCGGCAAAATTGCACTGCCAGGTAGTTTCATTATAGCAAGGCGCAAGCCCTTCCCGCCGGCTCCGCTCATTACAATATGCCGCCGCCTGCCGCCACGTAATCCTGTCCACAGGATAGCTTTGCCAATCACCTCCGCCGAATTTGGAGGGATTGACGCCGGTAATCCGCTGATAATCCCCCTGGGTAACTTCATACTGATCCATGTAAAAAGAGCTGACCAGAACCCGCCGCACCGGCTGCTCGTCCGCCTGGCCGTCCGCCTGACCCATGACAAACTCACCCGCCGGAATTAACACCATCTTCACTCCGCCGGCGGTGGTAATTGTTGGCGGAGCCTCGGCCTGCTCACCGGGTCCGCAGCCGATCAGGCATAACAAAAGTAAAAATATGATTTTCTCGCCCTGCATCGTTTACATTAATTAATAACAACCCATTGCTGTCAGCGGCAGGATCGGCTCTATCCAAACAACTTTACCGCTAGCTGGGCCACCATTCTGCCGAGTTTGCCGCATTCGTTTTGGGCCCGCGCATCAGGCTTGCCAATCGAAACGGATCCGTAATGGTCGCCTTCTGCGCTACCGGGTATTATCATCCCGTGAATCAGCCACACCTTAAGGATATCCATCACGGTTGTCTCGTTGCCGCCGCCCACGTTGGCGCTGCTGGCAAAGGCCCCACCGACCTTGCCGGCCAGCTTGCCGTGGAAGGCCACGCTTTCATCGATGAGTTTCTTTAAATCCGCCGCCATGGTCCCATAGTAAACCGGCGAGCCCATGATTATCCCGTCATAATTGAGCAGGTCCTTCGGTGCGACCTTATCAACCGAGCGCGTCTCCACCACCGCCCCATCGACCTCTTTCGCCCCCTTTTCCACGTATTGAGCCATTCCCCTAGTATTGCCGCTGCGACTGTAATAAATAATCAGTATCTTCGCCATCTGCTCTCTCCTTTAAAATAAGTGCTGCTTATTAAATAATTACTACTTGCTCAGCAAATGATCTATTATCATCATCTCCAGTTCTTCATAATCCCGCTGACGAATCAATTCGTCCATCTTTTTCTCATCCAGGCTTCGCACCAAATCCACCATCTGCAGAAAAATTCTTCGGCTGTGGGCCAGATGTTTGGTGGAAACCTCTTTTTTCTGCGTTCGCATCACCTTTATGTCCAGACCCACGTATTCGCCCCTCGTGCCGTAATTATACCTCTCCAGTATCCGCACCTGATTAAACGCCCGCCGCAAGTCCACCGCGCCGAAGGTCTTGTCCTCATCAAACTTCAATCCATTCTGATCGTTAAGATGCACCGTCCACAGCTTGTCGTGGGCCAGAGCGTAGCCCATTTCATCCGACGGGTCCAGCCCCGCTAGAATCGTATGGGCGCTTTCGATATTCACCCCCACCCGCTTCGGGTCACGACACAGATACGCCAGCCCGATCGCGTGTCCGACCGTCGGGATAAACGCATGATCCATCGGCTCATTGGGCTTAGGCTCAATCGCCAGGCGGATCTTATTATCATAATCCAGCATCGTGTTTATCGCTTCCACCAGGTGGTCCACCGCCTTCCTGGAATCCTTAGCCTCACGAATATACGTTCCCTCCCGCGCCAGCCACAGCACGATCAGGTCTATCCCTAGTGCCTGCGCGATATCGATCGCCCTCTTGCTCCGCTCGATAGCGTATTTCCGGCAAGCCGGATCGTTCGCCGTATAACCGCCGTCGATCGTCCGGGGGTCTTCCCACAAGCGCGGCGCCACAAACTCCGCCTTTAAACCATGCTCATCCAACTGTTTTTTTATCGCTTTCGCCTTGTCCACTATTTGTGCCGGGCTTAACTTCTCCATTTCCGGTACCGCGTCATCATCATGAAACTGCACCCCGTCGAAGCCCAGCTTTTTATAAAACCCCAGCTTATCCGCGAAGGAAAACTCTCCCCGCACCGCCGGCCCAAAGGCATCCGCTCCCGCATGAATATTCCACGGCCCAAAGGAAAATCGATATTCGCCTGCCATCTGTTTTGCTCCTAAAAATGTCTTTTGAATAAAATTGAATCCACATCTTTAACCACCAAACTAAACCCAGCCCTAGCCGACGTAAAATTATATTTTTCGCATAATACTGCAATTTTACCTGCTGCCCGCCCATCAAACAACTTTTAAACATTAAAAATGTAAACCCGCTCTGATATCCCATAATTTACTGATTTCCAGCCCCTTAACTGCCCCCGCAAGTTCAATCCCTGTTCGCGCTTATATATTTACCCCCTGTGATTATGTTTTTCAACCTTGCGAACGGAGTTTTTATCCTTTACAATTGTTTGCTGGTTAACAGCTTATTATTTCCTTTGGGAAGCTTAATTCCATTAGCCTGACAAAACAAATAGATAGCCATTTGGAACTCCAAAACCAGTCCGGCAGTCTGATAGCCGGGCCGAGCAAGACAAAGCCGGAAAGACTATTGTCTCTTGATGTCTTGCGCGGCTTCGATATGTTCTGGATCATCGGCGGGACTCCCCTGGCCGCTGGTATTGTCCATTTAAGCAACAACCCCCGCATCACCTCGCTGGACGAGCATTTTTCCCATGCCGATTGGCACGGCTTTACCGGTCATGATTTCATCTTCCCCTTATTTATCTTTCTTTCCGGCGTGGCGATGAGCTTTTCCCTGTTAGATCGATTATCATATCAGGGCCGCAAAATGGTTTACCTTCACGTCCTCCGCCGGGTAGTATTATTGGTTTTTCTCGGCCTGGTATATAACAATTTTTTTCAATTCGACTTTAAAAACCTGCGTTACCCCAGTGTGCTGGGTATGATTGGTCTGGCCTACTTCTGGGCCGCTATGGTCGTCCTGCACTTCCGGAAAAAGGGGCAGATTGCCTGGGTGCTGGCGGTGCTGTCGGGCTATTATCTGGCCTTGACGTTTATTCCCGTACCAGGATTCGGCCCGGGAGTAATTACCCCGCAGGGCAACCTCGCTTCTTATATTGACCGGCTGGTACTGCCCGGCAGGCTTTTAAGCACCGTGCACGATCCGGAAGGATTATTGATGACCTTACCTGCCTCGGTGCTGGCGGTGCTGGGAGTGTGGGCGGGACAGTTGCTTCGCTTGGACCGTCTTGGCGGCTATCGTAAAGTTTTCCTGCTGGCCGCTGCCGGACTTATTTTGCTTATTCTGGGGTATAGGTGGGACCAGTGGTTTCCGATAATTAAGAAACTGTGGACCAGTTCATTTATCCTGGTCGCCTCCGGCTGGAGTTTTTTGCTCCTGGCCGGCTTCTATCTGGTTATTGATGTATGGAGGATACGCAGGATATTCTTTCCCTTTATGCTTATTGGCATGAATCCCATAACCATCTATATAGTAGCTCACCGTCTGATCGATTTTAATAAGATCTCCGTCTTCTTTTTTGGCGGTCTGGCTAGTCTGGCCGCCGAACCATACCGACCCATCATCACTACTCTTGGCGTGCTGGTTATCGAAGTTTTATTGTTGTACTTCCTCTACCGCAAAAAAATCTTCCTGCGGGTCTAAACCCGCCAAGAATCGACCACGCTCATTGATGATACCCCATAGGCATAATTTTTGTCCTTTATAACTATTTGTCAGCTAACAGTTTACTAACTATAACTGACCGATTTGGTGCCCAGGAGTGCTCAAATTGGTATCCAAAAATAGGGTTTTGGGCTGACTCTCGTATAAAAAACACGCAGTTTTTGATTGGTCGCCACAAGCATTTTTCCCCTATTTCCGTAATTTTCAATTTTTTCAAAAAAAGTGCAATAGATCCCCTCGTAAATCCGTTCTAATACTGACTGGTCAGTTTCACAAGTGACCGACCGGAAATACTTTCGGTGTATTTATTCAGAAAAGCGAATTATTGGTGGATTTATTTCTCAATGGAGTTTGCCCAACCAATGCTGGATTCTCTCCCTCTTTTCCAGTAAACTTATGGGGTTGTGAAAAATAGTGTGGTATTAGTCAAGGAAAACCAAGATGAAGTTATCAGAGTATCCTATACTCTTTGTTTTGTTTTTTATGATAATTTGCTTCCCTGCGGGATGTCAAACTCCTGCTAATCATCGGCTTAAAGCGGATAAAGTAGCCGAAGATATAATCCAGGATAAAACCAAACAAGTCCTGGGGCAGGAGCAGGAAATTAACATCGAAAAACCCAGTGACACCCTTCGGCGCAGGCTCTTGCTGGAACAGGATCTGGCCTATACCGGTGAATCGCTGGGAAGCGACCGGTTGCCTCCTGTCAAACATTGGCCGGAAAAGAATTACCCCGCGTCCAACTCATCACCTGATCCGAATTTTCCGGTGGAGAAAGATACGCCCTTAAAATTGTCCCTTATTCAGGCTTTGGAGGTAGGGGCACGCAACAGTTTCGATTATCAATCGCAGAAAGAAGACGTCTTCCGGGAGGCACTGGCTCTGGACCTGGAACGGAACGAATTCCGCCATATTTTCGTGGGACAGGTCCAAAGCCTTATCACCAGCGATACCACCGGTGATCGAGCCAGCAGCGGAACGCAATACAGCGGAAACCTCGGCGTTAACCGACTTCTGGAGAATGGAGCCGAATTGAGCTCCGCCTTGGCAATTGATTTAGCCAACCTGATGACGGGCGGCGACACTTCATCGCTGGGCCTTGCCGGTGATGCCTCGATTTCCATACCCTTGTTAAGAGGTTCTGGTAAGCATATTGTTACCGAGCCGTTAACCCAGGCGGAGAGAAACGTTGTCTATGCTATATACGACTTCGAGCAGTTTAAGAAGAATTTTGCCGTGGATATTGCCGACGGATATTTAGCGGTCCTCCGGCAATTGGACGAGGTAAAAAATAGCGCTGAGAATTACCGCAGTTTAATCGCCTCCACCCGTCGCAGCCGCCGGTTGGCTGACGCCGGCAGGATAAAAGAAATTGAAGTTGACCAAACATATCAAAACGAATTGCGGGCCAGAGAGCGATGGATACGTGCTAGCGAAACTTATAAGAGCCGCTTGGATTCCTTTAAGAGCCGGTTAGGGCTGCCCCCGGATGCCGACATTGAACTGGATCGAGCAGACCTTGATAAGCTGCTGGAACCAACCGCACAAATTATGAACGAAATCGTTCGGCAGGAAACATCCCAGGTCAGCCGACAAACCCCGCCCGCCGATGCCCCGATCGAATTAGCTGAACCGAATCGCGCCAACGCCGGCCCGCTGGAGATAAAGGAATCCCTGGCCATACGATTAGCGATGGATAATCGGCCGGACTTTCGGGTGGTACAGGGAATGGTTTATGATGCCCAGAGGAAGGTAGTTGTAGCCGCCGACGCTCTGGGGGCGGAATTAACCTTATTTGGTTCCGCCCAATTCGGCGAAGGAAGATCCATTAATTCCGCCGGTTTGGATGATGCCCGATTTCGGCTGGACAAGGCCTATTTAACCGGCCTGTTAACTCTCGATCTCCCTCTGGAAAGAACCCGGGAGCGAAACAACTATCGAAACAGCTTTATCACGCTGGAACGGGCGGTGCGGGACGTACAAATATTGGAGGACAAAATTAAACTATCCGTTATCAATGAACTGCGCGATTTGCTTCAGACGCGTGAAAGCCTTTATATTCAGGCAAAATCCGTATATGTCGCCCAAAAGCGGGTCAAAAGTGTCAATCTGTTTCTGGAGGCCGGCCGGGCTCAGATGCGTGATTTACTCGAAGCCCAGGAGTCCCTGCTTTCCGCCCAAAATGGATTAACCAGCGCCGTTGTTGATTACCGAATCGCGGAACTGCAGTTGCAGCGCGATATGGGATTAATCAAAATTGATGAAAAAGGATTATGGCAGGAGTATAAGCCAGAGGGAATCTAACATGACAGAGAACAATATAAAAATTGGATTTATCAAAACCAAGTCTTTTAAAATAGCCCTGGCGGCGATATTGATAGTCTTTTCCGGCATTATCGTCCTGGGGTTCGGTAAATACAAAACCAATAACGAATCAACCAGCCAGTTCGCTGTCTTTTCGGCCAAGCGGGGGCCGCTGACCATCAGCCTGACCGAATCCGGTACGATTAAACCCAGAGATCAGATTATCTTAAAAAACGAAGTTGAAGGCCGAACTTCCATTATTACCCTGATACCGGAGGGCACCAGAGTAAAAAAAGGTGATCTGCTGGTAGAATTGGATGTCAGCGAGCTGCTGGATAGCAAAATTGACCAGGAAATCCGGGTGCAAAATGCCGAGGCGTCTTACATCAGCGCCAACGAAAATCTTGCCGTGGTGGAAAACCAGGCCAAAAGTGATATTGACAAAGCCACCTTAACTCTCGAATTTGCCCGGCAGGACCTAAAAAAATACCTCGAAGGCGAGTATCCCAATTATCTCAAGGAGGCAGATGCCAAGATCACCCTCGCCCAGGAGGAGCTTACCCGGGCTCAGGAAACCTTGAAATGGTCCAGGACCCTTTACGCGGAAAAATACATCTCCCAGACCGAACTACAGGCGGACGAATTAGCCGAAAAGAAAAAGGCCCTGGATCTGGAATTGGCACGAAATAATCGAAATCTGCTCATTGATTTCACTTACCAGAGAAACCTCGCCCAACTGGAAAGTGACGTCAGTCAGGCGGATATGGCCTTGGAAAGGACAACCCGCAAAGCGAAAGCAAACGTCGTACAGGCCCAGGCTGATCTGAAAGCGAAAGAGTCGGAATACCAGCGCCAAAAAGACAAGCTCCAGAAAATAGTGGAACAAGTTGCAAAAGCCAAAATATATGCCCCTGTAGATGGCCTGGTGATTTACGCGACCAGTGCCCAGAGAGGCGGTTTCCGCGGTAGCGAGCAACCGCTGGATGAAGGTCAGGAAGTTCGTGAACGACAGGAATTGATCTATCTTCCTACCGCTGAATCCGCCAAGGCTGAGGTTAATATTCACGAGTCAAATCTGGAAAAAGTTCGACTCGGCCTGCCCACGATTATAACCGTTGACGCACTGCCGGGAAAGAAATTCTATGGCTCCGTTACTCGCATCGCGCCTTTACCTGACGCTCAAAGTATGTGGATGAATCCGGATCTTAAGGTTTATAATACCGATATCTACCTGGATGGCAGTGACAGCGGTCTGCGTACCGGAATGAGTTGCCAGGCGGAAATAATCATAGAACGATACGACGACGTCATATATGTACCTGTTCAAGCGGTCCTTCGAGTCAGGGGGGCAACCACCGTTTATGTCTTAAAGGGGCAGGATTTTGAACCCCGCGAAGTGGAAATCGGCCTGGACAACAACCGAATGATACGCATCATCAATGGACTTAAAGAGGGCGAAGTGGTCTCGCTGACTCCACCGCTGCAATCCGCCGCGGTGGAACATTCCACCGATGTTGTGGGTACGGAAAAGATTCCCAGCGAAGAAAAAATAACCGAAGATAAAGCTGTCATACCAGAGGATGAAGCTATGAAACCGGAAGGCGAAGCTGTAAAACCGGCTTCGTTGCCGCAGCCCCAGCCGGAAATTCCCCCCGCCGAAAATAGAGACATAAACCGCGAGAGATCGAAAAACATGACGCCCGAAGAAAAACAAAAGATGCGCGAAAGGTTCATGAATATGCCCGAAGCGGAAAGAAAAAAGATGGCAAGACCCAGACGAAGAATTGATCCCAACCAGGTACAAAATCAATGAGCAATCAACCGCCGCCTTCTCGTAATGCGAATATCATCCAATTGGAAGACGCCCGTAAGGTCTATCAAATGGGAAAGGAGCAAGTCAATGCCCTGGCGGGAGTAACGTTATCTTTCAAGCGGGGCAGCTTTTGGGCCATTATGGGCCCCAGCGGCTCGGGAAAAAGTACTATGATGAATGTCCTGGGCTGCCTGGACCGTTTAACCTCGGGACATTACATCCTGGAAGGACATGACGTGAGCACCCTTGACGATGATTCTCTCAGCGAGCTTAGACTAAAACATCTTGGCTTTATTTTTCAAAGTTTTAACCTCATCCCGCAATTGACCGTCCAGAGAAACATCGAATTACCTTTATACTATCTGGGATGGGATACCGTTCGCAGCGCCCAGCGGGCCACGGAACTGGCCCTCCAGGTAGGTCTGGAAGGCCGACTGCATCATCGGCCCGCGGAACTGTCCGGAGGCCAAATGCAGCGTGTGGCTATCGCCCGGTCGCTGGCTAATGACCCACAAATCCTCTTTGCCGACGAGCCTACGGGAAATCTGGACACCTCCACCGGCGAGCAAATCCTGGATTTGATATGCCAGCTCAATAACCAGGGTAAAACCATTATCATGGTAACCCACGAACCTAATATCGCCGCCTATGCCAAACAGCGACTTCATATGCTTGACGGTTTGATTGATAGAATTGATGGAGAAAGCCATGAAGCGGAGTAAGTTTGTGCGCAACATTTTGCTGGGCGTTGAGAACCTGCTGCTCCATAAATTACGCTCGTTTTTAACCATGCTGGGAGTGGTTTTTGGGGTGGGCAGCGTGGTGGCCATGCTCTCCGTTGGTGAAGGGGCCAGCAAGGAAGCTCTCGAGCAGATTCGCAAACTCGGCAGCAACAATATAATCATCTCGTCCATCAAATCCGCGGAAGAAGAAGCGATGAGTCAAACTCATTCCCACATGAGTATCTACGGATTGACCTATGAGGATCATCTAAGAATTGCGGAATCCTTTAATACCATAAAAAAAACCGCTCCGGCTAAACTTATTCGCAAAGAAGGACGTCTGATAACCAGAGCCCTGGAACTGCGGGTAGTTGGAACCACCCCGGAATGGTTCGAGTTGGTAATAAGACCTGTCATCGCCGGAAGAGTGCTGCTTGATGCTGATGTAATAGACCGGGCGCCGGTAGCGATTCTTACTGAGTTTGGCGCTCGAAAACTTTTAGCCACGGAAAATACCATCGGCCAATCCCTTCGTATCGGGGGCAACTATTTTAAAATTATCGGAATAATCAAGAGCGAAAGCGGCCTGGCGGGAAACATCCAAATACCCGACCAGCAAGTTGATGCCTATATACCAATAGAGGTTGCTAGTTCCTATTTTGGCGATATAGTTACCCGAATCACTACTGGCTCAAGAGAACGTGAAATGGTCGAGTTACACCAGATTATTGTTCAGGTCGGCGACCGGGAGAATGTTGAGTCAACCGCCAAAGGCATTGAAGAACTGATCAAGCGTTTTCACAAAAAGAAAGACTATTTAATCAGCGTGCCCTTAGCACTGCTAAAACAAGCGGAGGAGACCAAAAGAATTTTCAACATTGTGCTCGGTTCAATTGCCTGCATTAGTCTGCTGGTGGGTGGAATCGGGATTATGAATATCATGTTGGCCTCGGTAACTGAACGAACCCGTGAAATTGGCATTCGCCGGGCTATCGGTGCTAAGAGGAAACAAATTATCATCCAATTCCTGATTGAAACCATAGTGCTCTCCACTATTGGCGGATTTATTGGCATTGGTTTAGGAATGCTCATACCGGCATTGATAACCTATTTTGCCGGCATGCCCACGGTTATTACACCCAATAGTATTGTGCTGCCTTTGGTCATCAGCTTTGGCGTTGGTATTATTTTCGGGTTATATCCCGCCATTCGCGCCGCCAATGTTGACCCGATAGTCGCTCTACGCCATGAATAACCCGACCACCCCGCCTGAATATTATCTTACTTTACTGCCAGCCCTGCCGGCTTAAAACACGCTTAACAAAGGGAATTTATATTATCATTGCAGATAACCTATAGTGGGGAGATCGAAAAATAGTATCATATGTAACCGATTGCTATTAAATAAGTTAATAAATGTTTCCCGTAAGAATTTATCAACTGGGCCCAGAAGGACTCGAACCTTCGACCAATGGATTATGAGTCCACTGCTCTACCAACTGAGCTATGGGCCCTAAGCTGCTGCCAGAAAATAAGATATACAATTTCGCGCCCGTTTTATAGCCAAAAATATGATAGCCGGCGGCGGTATATTTTGCAAGGATTTTGGTGAAAAACGCCGAGTTTTTCCCGGATTTTATCAAAAATTTACGCCCGATCCGGCAAGGTGATCGAACAGATGAGGTCACTATAGCGAAACGCTGGGCGGGCGCAAAGAAAAGATGAACGAAAATGAAATCGGAAAAATTTGAGATATAAGAAATTGGTCTTGTCTCTAATAAATAAAGTTGAATGTCGCGAATGATACTTCCGGTTTTCATTGATAAATCAGTCTAGACCATCTAAAATTCTCCCCCAGAGTCGGTCAAGAAAAGGATTACATCGTCCAGGTAAAAAGGGAAGCGGATGTTCGGATGGTTTAAGAGGCGGAGGCGGAGGCGACTGGCTGGTCAGGGTTTCCCTGGGCAATGGCAGGAGATTCTGGAAAGGAATGTGCCATACTATAAGATATTGCCGGCGGCGGATCAAAAGGAGCTGCAGGGTGATATACTTATTTTCATGGGGGAAAAACACTTCGAAGGCTGCGGGGGGCTGAAACTCTCCGAGGAGATCAAGGTAACCATCGCGGGGCAGGCATGCATCCTGCTGCTGCACCGCCGGACCGACTACTACCCGGGCCTGGTTTCCATTCTGGTTTATCCTCACAGCTACGTGGCCCATCATAGCGAAAGTTTGGGGCCCGGCCTGGTCTGCGAGGGGCCGGAGGTGCTGCGGGGAGAATCCTGGCGTCGTGGAACGATAGTTTTGTCATGGGATGACGTCCGGCGGGGAGCAGCGGATATTCACGATCACCACAATGTTGTGTATCATGAATTCGCTCACCAGTTGGACAGCAGCGGCGGTAAGGGTGACAGCTCACCCGTTCTGCAGCGGCGGTCGAACTATATCGCCTGGGCCCGGGTACTGGAGAAAGATTATCAGCAGCTCCGGCGCGACGCAGAGCGAAATCGGCCCAATATTTTAGATGAGTATGGCGCGGTCAATCCGGCTGAGTTCTTCGCCGTAGTCACCGAATGCTTTTTCCAGCAGCCGAAACAATTGCAAAAGCAGCACCCCCAGCTATATCGGGAGATGAAAGACTTTTACCAGCAAGATCCCGCCCAGCTATAAGCAAGGGAAAACCGGCACACTGATGATGGCAGGAGGGAAGTACCCCATATTAAATCGATTGGGCTGAACGGGAGGTTGGGGCTGGGGGTTAAACCGCAAACTCTTCCTGGGCGACGACGCGTACGTGAATAGGCTCGACGACGCCTACCCCGCCTACCGAGAAATTCCGCAAGCGTTCCAGTACGGTGAATGTTATCTCGTGGCCCTTGGGCACCAGCAAAACCCCCTTGGCACTTTTGACATGCTCATTGGCGACCATGCCAATTTCCAGCTCCCGGACGGTGACCTGTTTGACCTCCACCGCTACCGTGTCTTCCCGGAAATCCTCCAGGGTATTGAGGATTTTGGTATTGTACTCGCCTTTGCGTTTGCGGAGGGCGGAAAGTGCCCCTTTGGGGGATACCGCCCGGGCTACCAATTGATCAAAATCCAGGGCGATTCGGAGCATCTGGGCGCCTGACTGAATGATTTGCTCATCCGGAGTCAAATCGTCAAAAGATGGCTGATCTTTAAAAGAATGCTGCTGGCCCTCGATCATCCGCGCGATCAACTCCAGGCGGGGGATATTGGCCAATAGTTTGCAACCCACGCCGGGATGCGCGGTAAACATCTTTCTCTCGCGAAAGGTAAGCTCCCGCCGGCCGTAAATCTTGTTAAGCACTATCGGCGGCAGGGTGACGCAGCCGATCTGGGAGAGCATGGCCGCCATCTCGAACTGCCACAGCCGAGGCAGCTTCAGTTGCTGTGCCATATACCGGACATATTGTTTTATGCGGGAAGAGCGGCTAAAAGCAGTTGGATTGATCAGACTGAGGATTTCCGTTAAAACCTTAACACTGCTGCTGAGGGTTTTTTCGAGCAATTCATGTTCCGCCTGGATCAGGCGGTATTGTTCGATTCCGGCCTGGAGAGATTTGACGATGGTCGCCGACGGACAGGGTTTGGTGAGAAAACGAAAAATACTGCCTTCGTTGACCGCATCGATAGATGTCTGTAAATCGGCGTTGCCCGTGAGCATGATGCGGACCGTATTGGGCGTGCGGTTTTTTACCTCAGCCAGAAACTGAATACCATCCATGCCGGGCATCCGCATATCAGAGACGATTACCGCGAAAGGGCCGCTCTTATCGATCAGTTCCAGGGCCTCCTGCCCGCCCTGGGCGGTGGAGATAGGGAACTGCCGCATAAGCTGACGCCGGTAAGAGTCCAGCAAGTTGTTGTCATCATCGACAAAGAGAATTTTTTCCGCCATGCTTGAATACCTTTACACGGTCACGGGTAATTTACCTTGTAGAAACGTTTCCGAATTTTTTATTTCAGCGTCGATTTTTTCAATCAGAGTATTCAAATCGCCCTGGGGCTCATCCGCTATAACGGCCCCAATATCGTTTCTTTCCACTTTGGTTATTCCGGGGTGTTCTTTCTCCAATAGGCGAAGCAGCATCGATTGTTGGGCAGCGGCTTTTAACAGAGAGTGCGCCTTATCGAGAAGCTGCTTGAATTCCAGGGCTCGGCGGATGGTAATGGCCAAATCCAGCCCGTTGCAGGGCTTGAGCAGGAAGCGATAAATACCGTTTTCGTTAATAGCCCGGACAGCGGTCTCCAGATTGGCATGGCCGGTCAAAATTATCCGCACAGTATCGGGATATTCCTGGCGGACGCGGGCTAAAAACTCCGTACCCGGCAGGCCGGGCATCCGTTCGTCGGATACGACCACATCCACGGACTGGTTCCGCAGAAGCTGCAGTGCCTCATCAGCACAGTGCGCGGTTAATATCTCGTACGCTTCTTTGCGCAGAACATGTTTACATGCCTGGGTCACGTTGAGTTCATCATCTACAAAAAGCACCTTAGCTGACATATTATTTATCTCCACTTTCTAACTGGTAAGAGCGGTTTTTCCCCGGCAAAGCTCTCTCCAGGATGCCAGGCGCGCTGCTAAATCTCCTTCATTCAAATAAGCCAGACTTTCAGTTACGTTTTCCTGTAAGTTATTATCGGTCGGGAATGCCTCATGGCTTAGAACATTTGCCGCGTAAACCGCGGTTAATGCGGTAAATCCTTTTTCCGCCGCCTCTGTCGGGCGATGATGGAGAGATACCGCTTCGATTATCGCATGGGAAAAGCCCCATAATCCCAGCAGATAAGCGCCCACTTCCGCATGGGTTACGCCGAGAAGCTCTTTTTCCGCCCGGTGGAGGGCGAGATTTTTTTCGCTCGCCCGCGTCAATACCGATTGGTATTCCTGGGGCATTTTGGCGGCTAGCACCAGTTTGCCCACATCATGCAGCATGCCGGCGATCATCGCATAATCAGTAAGTATAGGGCTTAAATTTTCCGCCCTGCTAATCAATTTGGCCCAGTGACCCACGGTTAGGCTATGCTCCCAGAGGGCGCTAAGAGAAAAACTGGCCAGTTTAATCTGGTCAAATTGGGAAAATATTTTTATCGAAAGAACTAATGCTCGAATAATATCCAGTCCGAGAAGCGTCACCGCCTGACCAATACTGGAGACACGCTGAGGGACGCCAAAGAAGGCGGAATTCACTAATTGCAAAATCTTGACACTCATCCCCACATCACGAGAGATAATCTCTCCTATTTTATTGATGGAGGCATCGTCCGAGTTGATTTCTTCCATCAACTGAGCGTAAAGAGAGGAGATGCAGGGCAGAGATTCCAGTTGCGATATTAGTCCCTGCATTTTTTCATTGGTCAGCAGCGAGCGCAGCGAACATACCCGCGTAATAGTGTTTTTCAAGTTTTCGGCGTCACAGGGCTTGGGTAGATACTGGTGAATAGGCCCTACCGAGCGGAGGATAGTTTCTTTGGAGGCTTGGCCGGAAAGGGCGATGCGTACCGTTTGGGGATATTGCTGTTTGACGGCGTTAAGTAGCTGTGCCCCGTTAATACCCGGCATGCGTATGTCACTGACAATCACATCGAAGGTATTGCCGGCCAGGATATCCAATGCTTCCTGTCCGCTGGCGGCAAAGGACATTTCCCATTCATTACGCATGGAGCGTAACATCCGCCGCAGACCATCCAGAATTCTTGTTTCATCATCGACAAATAATATTTTCTTTTTTTCGCTCATCCGATTACCCTCCCTCTTTCGTTTTTGCCTCTTGAGAATTGATAGGCAAACGAATAATAAAAGTGGTACCTTTACTCATTTCGGTCTCAAAAGAAATGCTTCCGCCGTGTTTCTTTACGGTGGCATAAGATGTGGTTAAACCTTGGCCGGTCCCTTTCCCTACCTCTTTGGTAGTAAAAAAGGGGTCGAATACCCTATCCCGAATATTTTCGGGGATGCCGCTGCCGGTGTCGGATACCCGGATTTCGATCCCCTGGTCGTCATGGCGGGTGCGAATGCTAATGTTGCCTTTGCCCTTGGCGCCGTCGCCCACCACGTCGGCAATGGCATCAGCGGCGTTGAGAATAAGATTCAAAATCACCTGGTTGAATTCCGCGGGCAAGCAGAGCGTTAAGGGCAGGGCCGGATCGAAGTCGGTGACCATATCGGCAACGTACTTCCATTTATTACAGGAGACGGTGATGGTGCTGGCAATGGCCTGGTTGATATCAATGCACTTTTTGTCCCCCAGTCCTTGACTGGCAAAATCCCTCATGGCATTGATAATACCGGATATATGGTTGATCCCCTCGATAGACTGGCCCAGGGCCTGGGGAATTTCCTGGGCCAGGTAATGGATGTCGGTTTTTTCGAGGAGGGCATCGATTTGGACGATTAACTCCGGGCTGACGGTCTGGGTTCGGTTGGCTTCCAAAAGTTGGGAATATTTCTCGAGGATTCTGTGAAGATCGGCAAATACACTCTGGAGGAACTGGGCGTTATCACCAATATATTGAATGGGGGTATTGATCTCGTGGGCAATCCCCGAGGCTAATTGCCCGATCGAATCGAGTTTTTCCATCTGGGTCAACTGCGTCTGCAGCATGATGGTCCGCTGACCCACCTTCAGTTTAGCCAGTAATTCTTCCTTGACAAATGGTTTGGTGATATAGTCATTTGCTCCCGCCTGCAAAGCCTCGATGATATTCTTCGTACCTTCTTTGGCCGTCAGCAGGATAACGTAAACGAGTCCCGCCCGGTGCTCCTGCTGGAGTCGGCGGCAGACTTCCACGCCGTCCATGCCGGGCATCATCCAGTCCAAAATCGCCATATATATATCGTGTTGACGATGAAGAATTTCCCATGCCTGTTGGCCATTTCCGGTTACCACCACCTCATATTTCGCTGCTGCTAGTATGTGCTGGAGCAGTTTTTGAGAAATGATGTCATCATCAGCAATCAGGACTTTACTCAATTTCTTACTCCCTCAGGATTTTCGGAAGAATAATCATTTTTTCGCCAAGCTTTCATCACTAATTTCAGTTACACACGGGCGACATCGTTACAGGGCAAATTCAGGCCGACATCCGCCTTGGTTTCCAAGTCCCGCAGGTCATCGGAAAACTGATTATTGATGAAATCGAATTTCCCGATTATCTTTTCGAAAGCGTTAAACACCATCGGGTCGAAATGGCCCGCCTCTTTTCCCATAATATCCAAAGTTTGTTCCGGCGAATACGCCGGCTTATAGGGTCGCGAGCAGCGCAGGGCGTCATAGACATCAGCTAAAGCGGCGATTCGTCCTGATAAAGGAATATCTTCGGCTCGTAACCCCTTGGGGTAGCCGCTGCCATCCCATTTTTCATGATGGCTCAGGGCAATCTGAGCTGCCATCTCCAGGAGGGAATTATCGATTTCTCCCAACGTAAAGTGATAGTCCCGGAAGTTAAGAAATACCTTCACGTTTTTAGGCTCTTCCAGCAGTATTTCGCCGCCGATAATACAATGGCTTTGCATGGTTTTTCTTTCCGCCTCTAAGAGCCTGCCCTTTTTCAAGAGGATGCCGTCCGGAATACCGATTTTTCCGATATCGTGCATGGGACTGGCCAGAAATATCATCTCGGCAAATTCCGGCGTCATCCGCAGTTCTTCGGCAAGAACCTGGCAATAACACCCTACCCGCAGGATATGATTGCCGGTCTCTTCGTCGCGGTACTCTGCTGCCTTGCCCAGACGCAGGATTATATCCAGCCGCGATTTATCCAGTTGGGCGGTTCTTTCCCTGACTTTTTGTTCCAGAAGGACCTTTTGGGCCTTTAGTTCATCCTGATACGTTTTCAAGCGTAATACGCTGCGGACGCGGGCAAGCAGATCTTCCGCATGGACGGGCTTGCTCAGCAGGTCCGTCGCTCCTTGTTCCAGGGCGCGTCGTTTGAGATCGAGATCACTTCTGCCCGTCAGGATGATCACGGGAATATCCGCGGTCTGCTCGGATTCCTGCAGCTTGCTGAGCAAGTCAAAACCATTCCTGCCCGGCATGGATACGTCCGATATTATGGTGTCGTACGGGATTTTCCCTATCTCCTCCAGGGCCTGGCCAACATTATTTGCGAAGTGTATCTCCCACTTATCCCGCTCACCATGCAGCATCCGGGACAGACCTTCCAAAAAGTTTGGCTCATCATCGACAAATAAAATATGCTTTTTCACTTTCCCTGCCCTTTATTTGTCCGCATTAACGGGCAAACAGACAATGAATGTGGTTCCCTTACCCATTTCGGTCTCGAAAGCGATGGTCCCATGGTGTTTTTCCACTATCACGTTATGACATACCGACAGGCCATAACCTGTACTCCTGCCCACACTTTTGGTGGTAAAAAACGGATCAAATATCCGGTTGTGGATCTCCTGCGGTATGCCCGTACCGGTGTCGCTGATGCGAATCTCCGCCCAATCACCCTGACGGCGGGTGCTGACGGTGATGGTTCCTTTGGTTTGCTCCGTATTGACGAGCTTTTGCAAAATTGCCTGCGCCGCGTTGATAATCAGGTTTAAAATTACCTGGTTGAATTCTCCCGGCAGGCAGGGTACCAGCGGCATTTCCGTATCAAAATCCGTTTTCATTTCGGCCACATATTTCCATTCATTACGGGTGACCGTAATCGTGCTGGCCAGGGCCTTATTTATATCTATGCAGGTCTTGCCTTTTACCCCGGGATGGGAGAATTCCTTCATAGCCTGCACAATTTCCGCGACCCGACTGATGCCGTCGAGATTTTGCTGCATCGCTTTGGGAATTTCTTCCCGCAAATAGTCAATATCTATCTTTTGGATTATTTCTTCCACCTCAGCTATGTGCTCGGGTTGGATATTTCCCTGCTGGGCTGCCTTTAACAAACGGGTATATTTTTCGATAATCCGGCAAAGCTCAGCGAAAGACTCCTGCAGGAAACGGCTGTTATCACCGAGGTATTGTATCGGAGTATTTATCTCGTGTGCAATGCCGGATGCCAGCTGCCCGATGGATTCCAGCTTCTGAGCCTGTAACAACTGCCGCTCTAATTGTCGGCGTTGGGTTATATCTTCTGCTGTTCCCACGATGCTGACAATTTTTCCCTTTTCAAAAAGAGGCGCAAGATTCAGACTGACAAAAACCTTCCTGCCGTCTTGGCGAACCATTTCCGTTTCATAATGAGAGACCGTACCGCCCAGAACCTCGACTTTGACGAATTGTTTGTTTATTTCCTCAAAAATATTCGGCGTGAAAAGCTTCGCTAAAGGCTGATCAATCAGCTCCTCCACGGGATAGCCGGTAATTTTCGAACCGGCGGAACTTACCAGATTGAATTTTCCCTCCAGATCAATCACATAGATAGCGTTAGAGACGCTTTCCATAATGCTTTCGAGAAAATCGTTGGTAGCTTGTAGGATTTCATCCGCGTTTTGGCGGATGAGGCAGGTCGCCAGCCTTTCGATAATATCGTTAAGCAGCGCTCTTTCTTCCTCCAGAAAAGGGGGCTCATCGCCGGTAGGCGCCTGTCCCAGATAATATACTTCCACCGCCCCGATTTTTCTGCCCTGGCATTTAATTTCGCCGACTAGTTTATCATGGTTTTCTCGGAAGTTTTCTGTTTGGTAGCGGCGCCCATTATAAATGATGCGGGCGCAGGTGCTTTCCGGATGTTGCATGCTGCCAGGAATAAGCTCTACTGCTCCCTGCAATATATCTTCCAGTGGGATGCCCGGTTTTTTGATAAGATTCGCCACCGCGTAAAGGCAATTTAATTGCCGTTTGCTTTGGGCTAACTCCCGCGTCTGCTGCCGCAAGAGCTTTTGGACCTTCCGGTCCCCGTTGATATCCTGCTCTAAAGTGTTCTTCAATCGGAATATCCTTTATTAAGAAAGCTTTTTTTATCCAATATATGCCGGCTCTTTGACGGCAGTTTCAGACACAATCGGCAGTCGGATAATGAAAGTGGTCCCTTGGCCCATTTCGGTCTCAAAATCGATGGTTCCGCCGTGTTTGTCCACGATTACGCCATGTGATATCGCCAGTCCCTGACCGCTTCCCTTGCCCACCTTTTTAGTGGTAAAGAAAACGTCAAATATTCTGGGCCGGATATTTTCGGGTATCCCCGTCCCGGTATCGCTGATCCATATTTCCGCCCAATCGCCCACCTGGCGGGTTCTGATGGTGATGGTACCCTTGCCCTGGCCCCCGTCACCCACCACATCCCGGATGGTGTCGGCGGCATTTATAACCATATTCAAAATAACCTGGTTAAATTCCCCGGGAAGACATGACACCAGCGGAAGGCTGGGATCAAAATCGGTTTTCATCTCTGCGACATATTTCCATTCATTCCGGGCTATCGTTATGGTGCTGGCGATTGACTTGTTGATATCAATGGGTGTTTTCTCTTCGACACCCGGATGAGCGAATTCCTTCATCGCTTTGACGATGCTGGTAACCCGCTCGATACCCTCTAAGGACTGCTGAATAGCCCGTGGGATTTCACTGATTAAATATTCCATGTCAATCTCATCAATTGTGGTTTTGATTTCGGATATTAACTGCGGGCTGATTTGGCCCTCTTCCGCCGCTGATAGTAATTGGCCGTACTTTTCCAGCAGCACCATAAAATCAGCAAAACTTTCTTGCAGAAAATAGTTATTATCCCCGACGTATTGGGTGGGGGTGTTGATCTCATGGGCGATTCCCGAAGCCAGTTGCCCGATAGCCTCTAGTTTCTGGGATCGGCTTAACTGGGCCTGCATTATTTTACGCTCAGTGATATCCGCCCCAAATAAAAGCAGTTGTGCCGGCTGCTCTTTCTCTTTGTTTACCGGGTTTATGGTCAATCCGAGAAATCCTTCGCTGCCGTCCGGCCGGGTATATCGCACATCGTCCACCCGCATCTGCCGGTTTTCCCTTCGGCAATCTTCAATCGCCTGGTTTATCCTCTCCCATTCCCACTGAATACCGCATTTATCGAATGGCTGCCCTAACGTTTTCGCGTTGGATATGCCAAAAGCCGTCTGGGCCACTCCATTGCAATGGATTATTTGGTTATCCTGATCAATAGTGATTAGAATTGAGGTTATTGCCTCCAAAAGCTGCTGATTTTCCGCGTGGGCTTTGCGTAGTTCCGCGGTGCTTTGTTCCATCCGAATGACTAACTCTTCGTGGGCTCGGTGAAATGCTTCGTCTGCCATCTTTATTTCTTTGGGCTGCTCGTTGATTTGATTATCCATAATTTTATTATTTTTTGCCACAATATCCCTCTTATTTAAGATAATATCTCGAAAAAGTTGTCGGTCACTGATATGCATTAACCCTTTCAAGGGGACTTATGTTGATATAAGCAATAAAAACGATCCGCAGATTTAACATCGTCAAATTAAACTGAGCTGACAACTTTAATGCCGTGATTGCGGGAATTTTGTTATTAACGCAGCCTTTTGCGGTCCTGCCAGTATTATTATCCGTATTTGATAAATGGTAAGGCCTTCTGATCTGGCCGGAAGGTATTAATTATAGGACAATAACGCGGTGCTTAAACAGGAAACCAAAACGGTTGAATTGACCTTTCGCCAGGTATTGAAACCCTGTCTTGGGGGGCATTTAGACGGCAGGAATGGACAAAAAGAAATATTAAGGATATACCAGGTCTAATGCTTCTTCATACTCCTGAACTAAATTTTCAAGAGGATCCGCTGAAACAGTTTCCTGGGACAGGACATTGATAAAGGTGATATCTTCATCCTCGAAAGTGGCGACTTTGATGTCCTCACGTTCGTCAAGGAAAAAGGGACCTTCGAATTTATCTTCCGGCAGGGAATTACCCTGCTCGTCAAAGGCGATGATAATTTCCGGCTTAAAAGGATTCTTGCTATTATGCCTGGTCACCACGGCGATTCGGCCGGATTCCAACCTAAGCTTGGCCCCGATGGGGAAGGGCTGAATTATCCCGCTGAAGACTCTTAGCACCACGGGATCATAATAGCGCTTATAATTGCCGTGCAGCATTTCATTAAGGGCCTGCGCCTGACTCTTGCCTTTCTTGTAAATCGTTTTGGAGACCGCGGCGCTGTAAGCATCCGCCACCCGCACGATTCGGGCAAATATGGTGATTTTCTCCCCTTCTAGCCCGTCCGGGTAACCGCTGCCGTTTTGATTCTCATGATGGCAGCGAACCACCAGCCGGGTCATTGCTTCTATTTTTTCCGGCAGCATTTCCGACCCGCTTTTGGGATGTGCCTTGATCTGTTCGATATCATCTTTGCTTAACGGCTCTTTTTTGTGATACAGCCGTTCGAGCGGCACCATACCGATGTCATGCAGCAGCGCCGCGGTGGCCAGCGGCGTCAGGCTCATGGCGTCGTGAATACTTTTGGCGGCGCTGAGGCGCTCTCGTTCCTGCTTAATATAATTGCGGATGGTATTGCCGATAATCAAACTCAGGTAAAAAACATTGGCGCTGTGCTCCTGCAAGTAGTCATCCCAGCCGCCGCTCTGCTCGATTACCGCCATGGTCACCGGATTATCCTGCAGATATTGCATCATCTCCTCGATGGTCCTTTGCATCCCCGCAATGTTATCGGGCTTTAATGCGGTTCCGGCCCGGATAACACTGCTTACCTTCTGGGATACCGCCGCCACGTTCCGACGGATCTCCAGCGAAACTTTATGGTCCTGACTGTCGTCATCAAACTTCACAGTCCGATCCAGCAGCGGATCGATTATCTGGACCATTTTATCAGGGAATCGGCGCTCGAGGGCTGTGATATCACTTTCGGATAAGGTATGTCCATACGGCAGCAGTACGCTGAAACGATTGACGATATTACTCGCCAAACACATCCCCGGCTCCAATTGTCTAACTGGCACCACTATCGGCATCAGATCTTCCCCTTCTTCCCCAAGACCGGTATTTAAAAACACTATTTACCGGACGTTATTGTAGGTATTTCCATTTATTGGCACATCGGTAATTTCTCTCGATGACTCCATCTAAACTGGTTTTTTCTTAACCGGTAATCCTTCCCGTGTGCGTAATCGCGCCGCGGTGTATCGTTTGATCACCTCGTCAGCTATCACCCCCAAAAGCAGGACTATACCGATTACGGTGTATTCCAATTGGGTGGCGATACCGAGTATATTTATCGAGTTATATAACACCCGCACAATCGCGGTGCCTATGATAACTCCGAGAATACTGCCGCTGCCTCCCCGCAGGCTGCACCCGCCCAGAACCGCGCCGGCAATGGCGTACAGCTCAAAAAAACTGCCCATTGATGACGGCTGCACCGAATTCAAATCCAGAGCAAAAAGCATCCCCGCCACCCCTGCCAGGATGGCGGAAATAATATAGGCGGCAATGGTCATCCGCGTGGTATTTATGCCGCTGTAGCGGGCAGCCTGCTCGTTATTGCCCAAAGCCCGCAGGTATAGCCCGTAGATCGAGCGATTCAGAAATATCGCCGACAGTACGGCGATTATTATCAACAATATAAAAGGTACGGGTATGGATAATATGCTCCCGCTGGCGAGATAGCGCAGTCCTTGATATCCGTTGCCAAAACCCTGGGTAGCATCTCCCGATACATATCGGGCCAGACCCCGGTAGGCGAAAAGGCCGCAAAGCGTTACGACAAAGGGTTGTAATTTCAGCCGGGTTATCAGCAGTCCATGCGCCAGACCGATAACCGCTGATATAGCCAGCAAAATAACAATCGCCGCCCCCACCGGCAGCGGTGGATTGCTCCGCGTCAAAAACATCGGCAGCAGCGTTCCGGTCAGACCCACGATCGCCCCCACCGAAAGATCAATCCCGCCGGTGATAATCACAAAGGTAACTCCGATGGTTATGATGCCATACATACCCGTCCAGCGGGCAATATTG
>Ga0068714_10000752_pt1 | contig 56240 bp, 70 predicted proteins | sample MTBNYHSulfiMetaG_FD_62988 | JGI IMG/M metagenome (GOLD analysis project Ga0068714, IMG submission 62988) | Enrichment culture microbial communities from rom New York Harbor, USA that are MTBE-degrading - MTBE-NYH (New York Harbor Sulfidogenic)... | ecosystem: Environmental > Aquatic > Marine >... | reverse complement strand
CACTATCGCTGCAAGCAGAAAACTCCTCACCTGCATCTGGCATATGCTCATGAAGAATGAAACGTTTAAGTACAGCAACGACGATTAGGATTGAGAAGTATTTTCATAGGTTTTTTTTATTTAATTTATTAATACATAGCTCGGACTATTTTTCCACGATTTCATTGAAAATATCGACAATAAGTGATTTTAAATTGGAAAATATATATAAACCTAATTTCTTATCATTTTATGAGGATGAAAGATATGGAGAACAAAAAAATCATACCAATAATAATCGTAGGGCTGCTCATTAGTATATCATTTTTCTCTGGATGTATACGACCATTTGTTATTGATACACTTAAATGGGATCATATCAATGAAGAAGGAACAGCGGTAAGACTATGGGGACAACTTGATATTATTATTGAAAGCCCAGATAACTGGAATGAAGGATTCGTCTGGGACATTGAATTCCATAAGGACTGGCAAGATTATCTTTATAGGGATTGGGCTGATAACCATTATGGGCTTGGATTGTTTTCGATTGATATCCAAAATCTAAGTCGAACCACGACATATCATTATCGTGCTATCGGAGAAAATATTAAAGTAGTGAATCAATTTGGTGTTGGAAATGATTTTACGTTTATCCCTGGTGGTCCACGTGTTGCTACCGATAATGCTTCAAACATTGGACTTACTGAGACGACGCTTAAGGGAAATCTATGGCATATGGGAGGCGCGTCGTCTTGCCTTGTGTACTTCTTGTATGGAACTGATGTAAATTCATTAAATAAACAAACTCCTCCTCAGAACATGACTGATACCGGGGTTTTCAATGTTACTCTCTCAGGTCTCACTATGAATACTACCTATTACTTCAAGGCTGTTGCTGAAAATGATGCAGATACTTGGGCAGGAATCATCCGGGAGGTCACACCAGGACGGCCAGTGGTGATAACCAGACAACCTGCTGAAATCGGTAAAAATCATGCGATATTGAAAGGGGAGCTGTGGCATATGGGAGGGACCACAGAATGCGATGTCTGGTTTGTCTATAGTGATAAAGGTCCGAATATCTTTGATCAATCAACCTTTCCACAAACCATGAACACTACCGGGGGGTTTCAGATATATGTTGGAAATCTAAGTCCGATTACAAAATATTGGTATAGAGCCATTGCAGATAATGGATATGCGCAAGATGCAGGTGATATCTATGAGTTCACCACCACTCCGACAGCACAGATCAAAAACACAGGGGTTCTTGCACAACCATATCGACCCAGCTCATCTATCTCTTATGAGGATATCCTCTCACATCTCCCCTTACGCTATGCCAAACTTCTTGAAAAGCATCCAGTGCTGCTGAAAGTATTATTACAGCAACCATGGTTTCGAGCAGTGCTTATGAAAATCGGATGAAAGTAAATTTTTTCTCTCTTTTTTTAGATTATCTAGCATTGTCATCTAATGAAGAATGTAGAAAAAAATTACTTCTGTAGATAAATGCTCCCTTCTATGATATTATAATAGATTAGGGAAAAATAAAGAAATAATTTGAGCAAGTATCAATTCGTTCAATTTTGAGCAAAAAACTCTTTTATATTCAGAAGAAAATTCTTTTTTTATAGTGGAAGATATGAAGGGGATTTGCCTGAGGAAAATCATGATAAAATGTAACTCAGCCAGTGAACTATGGTTTCATATAAACGCATGGTTCTTGCTAATCCTCTTTAGAAATTTGAAACATATCGAATGGAGGAAATACGTATGAAAAACAAAAGAAGAAAAATTTGGGCTGTTGTTTTCTGTGCATTTGTACTTGGAACGACGTTTTTTGTCCCTGCAAGCTCTTTACAGGACCCCTCATCGCCTATTCCACATCAGCAAAACCAAGGTCTTCATTCTTATGATGATGCAGAAAAAGATCTCGGGCCGCTGGTTCCCGATCGAAAATATATCCTCTACGATGAGCCTGCACCAATGACAAAAAGCACTGAGAACCCAGATGCTGGCACAAAAAAAGATGCAGGGAATGAGTTTAATTATGCTACACCGGTCTATCCTGGTGAATGCATTGATAATACCCCTGGTCGGGGAAGAACAGGCACCGTGACATATACTGATATGGCGGATTGGTACGTCTTTTCGATAAGCCACGGTCAGGATGTCACCATCACCCTTGTACCGCAATCAGGGTTCGACATCGACCTTTTCTTGTTTGATACGAATCAAATCGAGATTTCTTCATCGACCAACCCAGCAAGTGACCCTGAAGCAATAACCCATACTGCAGCATACACCGGATACCATTACATCAAAGTACTCTACATAAGCGGAACAGGAATCGGTGGGTATACGTTTACAATAAGCATAACAACGCAGAATGACGCAGCCAGCGGAAATGACGCATCAGATGTGTTCGCCACAGCTCTTTCTATCTCCCCGGGGACCTACACCGGCTATCTAGACATGAACGATCCTTATGATTTCTATAAATGTACTGTGCAAGCTGGCAAAGGCATTCATTTCACTTTGGAAATGAAAGATACCGCCTTGCTCTCTGATTTTGATATTACGTTGTTTTCGCCAAACGGAACACTGGTCTATGAAGAGAACGCCTATTATAATGACGAGCTTTTGTATCCCGCCTCAGAAACAGGGGAATGGAGGGTCTGTATCGACATATTCCCCGGATGGGTTGATGTCCCTCATCCGACAGAATGGGACTACTACTCCTACGGCTCAGGAGCATATGTCTTGACCTTTGATATCGAAGAGAGCGCGTCAGTCCCACCATCAATACCACAACCGCAGATAGTCCCTGTTGCACGCACCTTCAAAGTTACAAATGATCCCCTTAGCACCAAGGATGAATTTGGATATTTAGCAGCAATCCCGGCTTCGAACTACCTTAAAGGAGGAATGCGACATGCTGCCCCTATCATATATGAGGGAGATGACACACCAACAAGCTACTATGGAACTGAAGAAGATTGTGGAACAGTAGATGATACAACCCAGTACCTCATCGATGATTGGAATACCTATCTATCAAATCAAGGGATGGATTCATATCTCTATGATGTCCCAACAGACCCTGTTATCGCAGCAGCAGACATCGCACAGAAGTTCTGGACTGCTTCAGATCTTGCTGTTGTCGCAGTGGATGGAAGCGGCTATACGGATGATGTGAAAACTATTTTAAAACGAACAAAAACCATCACCAGGATTGTCGAAGTCGACGAGATACAGAACGATGACCCAAAGATTTCAAGTGATCTGGGGTATATGATGCTCCTTGGACCAAAATGGGGCGCCCTCGGTGTCAATGTTACAGGGATTACCATAACAAGTGGCGGTCAGACTGGTGCCTTACTCACCCAGGTGTACCCGAAATACATTGATATGAGCTCTGACGATTGGCCTACACCGTATGATGGCATTGGGAATGCAGGTGACATTTATCATCCTGTATCACGCATTGGACTATGGTCCGCAAGCACAGGGGTAGCAACGAACCAGTTCGATATGCTCCGTGTGACAAAATATGCAGGGGATCGCTATCATGTTCGCGTGAGAAACGCTGATTCTACACTTACCGCCAAGATTACAACTGCCGAACCTTCTGATCTTCTTGTGTACCTTGTTGATCCTCATGGTTATGTCCGTGCTCCTGATATGCCGATATGGAACGGGCCGGTAAATCCGATTCATGTCTGGAATGGTCTTGAAAACCCTACAAATAACCCCTGGAGATGCTGGAACCCAGAGTCGCATACAGAATTTTCTGCGGAGGTATTACATCCTGAGGAAGGCTGGTGGACTGTCATCGTCGTCCCACGGTATGCTGTCGGGGTAGAGAAAATCAGATACACGGTGACCGTTGACCAACGAACCGTGAATGCAAAACGAGCAGACGCTGAAGTGTCGGCAGCAAATGCTGCGGTGATCGCTTCCTTACATCATGCGCCTCTTTTATATGTCTCTGAGGATGCGATACCCTCGGTGACGGCAACCGCTTTTACTGCACTTGGGGTCAATACGGTTATCTTCGTTGAACGAGGGGATATCGGCAAAGTAAGTTTCCCTGCAGGTATTACTGTTCAGGCTGATTTGACTGATATGCAAGACATCATTGATCACATAAAAACGTATGACGGCTCGGAGAACTTCATCACTGTTACCTCGCTAAAAACAGGCAAAGGTTTCTTCGCGCCGGCTACGTATCTAGCTGCCTATCATGGATCGCCAGTCCTTCGCATTGAGGATGCAAAAGGCAACCCAGCGGCAATGGCTGATCGTATCGAAACCTGGCGACTTGGGGATGGAGATTATTATCATGGCGCCCGTGCTCCCGCGCATTTGCCTGATGCAGACGAACCTGTCGATCAAAACCCCATTCGATTACTGACCGCCATGCTTCAGTTCTTACGATCAAAGGACCCCTCGGTGCTTCCTCCGCTGGGGATGGATGCTGACCGATACTGGCGTGCCGAGATGCACAATGAAACCAAACAATGGATTGCGAGTTATAATCTTGATCTTAAGGGACAGGAGGCATACTGTTTCGTTGCACCGAGAACCGATATCTATCTGCCATTACATTCGGTCATGATTGGAAACAACTCTTATGCAGGTCATATACCTGGTGACACCCCTGCGTATTCCTCCGCTATCATCGTTCGTAGCGTGCTTTACCCAGCACTTATTTTTGCAAACCCCAACCGAAATACCACGACATCTCAATTGATGAATTTCCCGGATGGTGATTCTTGGACATACAACAATGGACAAACCGAAATAACCTATTCAAGTCGTACGGTGAAACAGTGTTTCAGCTCGCATTTCAGAACCTTCGAAGGACATTGCCTCTGGGATGCACATCTCCAGACGATGAATAACGGTGTCAGCGCGTTCTACTATAGTGGTCATGGCACCGGGGGCAGTGGTATCTCTGCACAGTATTATCAGACTGAGCATTGTAACTATCCTGAACAGATTTGGTGGGATGCCTGGCGTGGCTACAGCGGGTTTGACAATTGGCGAATCGTGAGAAACAATGGAAAAAGCTGGTATAACCCCGAACCACCATCCCTATACGATATCATCCAATATGACCATGTCGATCGACTGCTTGGGAATCTGAAAAGCTGCGCTGTCTTCTATCAATCTTGCTCGACAGGCGATGGGTATGGTCCGATGGTGTATCTTGACCATGGAGCGGTACTCTGGTATGGAAACGCGGGATCAGGGCTCTGCCCCGAGGCTGATTTGATGGATGACAAGTTCTTCGAAAGCACGATGGTACATGGCGAAACAGTCGGTCAAGCCTATTCGAAAGAGGTCTGGCTCCATTATCGTGACTTCACCACCCTTGACCCTGTTTCGATGTATGGTTCCTCTACAAGACGCATCACCACCCTCCAATGCATCTATGGAGATCCAACCTTGGTAGTGTTCAGCCCTGAATGGATATCACCGGTACCGATAGTTGGCTAAACCTCCCCTTTTTTTTTTTGTTGTGTGTATATAGTTAAGGAGTCCCTGGTTTCTTATTCTGTCGTGAACGGTGTACAACCTCGCTGATTCGTTTCGCTCGTGTTTCTTTTGTTTTCGCGCTCTTCACCCATCCACAGTACATGTTTCTATAGCTGTTTGCGAAGCGTTGAAAATTATCCCATGCTGTGCGATCTGCAAGAAGTGCTTGTTTCAGATCTGAGGGGATTCGCTCCTTGACCTTGTTTGTATACGCAGCATCCCATAATCCCTGTCTTTTTGCTTCTTTGATTTTTTTTAAACCTGCTTTGGTCATTTTTCCAGAGGCAATCATCGCTTCAGCGTTTTGTTTGTTTATTTTCGACCAGATGCTTTTTGCTTTCCTTGGCGAGTATTTCAGGATGAATCGATCGTCATCGATTTTTTTCAGTTTGCTATCAATCCAGCCAAAACAGAGTGCCTCTTGAACAGCATCGATATGGTTCAAGTAATGTTTGCCAGAATGTTTCTTATAATGCAGAAGCCAGACTTCTTTGATGATTGCATGGTTCTTCTCAAGCCATGTGCGCCATTCATTTCTAGTGGAAAACAATAAGGCTTCTTCAAGACTCATGCACCTGTCTCCTTATTAAAGATATGAAAACAAGGATTTATTTTTTTTTATGTGGGATGGTCTGATGATACTTACGAACGGTTGCTGATGGAAATGACGCTATTTGTCTTTTTCTCAAGGGATAGTATTTAATAATTGTTGTTATGCATTATACACTACTTGCAAGACCTTCCTATTTCGCGGTGTTACAAATGAAAAAACACTTTACTGGCGAACTTATCGCACCCTGCGGGATGAACTGTACCGTATGCAGTGGGTACCTTGCTTTGAACCATCAATTGAAAGATACGGGCATACATATACCGTACTGCAAAGGATGTCGACCAAGAGACAAACAATGTGCGTTTCTTAAAAAAAGATGCAAACGACTTCAAAATAGGACCGTTCACTTCTGTTATGAATGTTCAGAATACCCTTGTGAGAACCTTAAACAAATCGATTTGAGATATCGGACGTTTTTCCGGATGAGCTTTCTTGAAAACCTCAGGGATATCAAGGAAAACGGTATGGAAACATTCCTAAGGATACAGGAGAAGAAATGGCGCTGTCCAACCTGTGGGGGCGTCATATGCTGTCATAATGGACTGTGTTTTTCCTGCGATACAGAAACATTAAAAACAAAGAAAAAAATGTATCGATGGGAAGATGAGTAAAAAACAGGTTGCGTTCTGTGGGTACAGATGCGATATATGCCCTGCTTTTGTGAAAAATAAAGACAAACTCATCGATAGAACAGCCATACGAAAGGGATGGAACACTTTTTTTGGTTTTGATGTCCCTGAAGAACGTATCATCTGTATGGGTTGTGGTGAGGTGGGAGATTGTTTGGATACCGGGTGTCCTGTTCGCCCCTGTGCTCTGAGCAAACATCTACAGAATTGCTCGTTCTGTGATCTCTTTGGATCCTGCGAAATGCTCAAATCGCGTGCAGACATCCTTGATGAGATTAAAAGGAAATATCCTAGGCATATTTCATCAGAGGAGTATGCCATATTCTTTCGTCCCTATGAAGGAAGAAGGGAATTGAAGAAACAACGGAAGGAGCGGTGATTTCATGGGGTACAAACGGAAGACCTGGCGGGAGAAACTTGCTGATAAACCAGGGTTGCCGAAGGTCTTAAAGCTACAGAAAAGTTTCCCATGTTACAACGCAGTTCATAGGATGGGTGCTGATGTTGGCGACGATGTTGTTTTGGTAAACCCACATGAAATCGTTGCCCTCATGAAACAAGTTCCGAAAGGCAAGCTTATTACGCTTATCAATATTTGTAAGACGATAGCGAAAAACCATCATGTTCAAGCATGCTGTTCACTGACAACTGGGATTTTTATCATGACTGCAGCAAATGCAGAGGAAGAAGCGAAAAACCAGGGAACCTCCCTACATATTCCGTATTGGCGTACGGTAAAGGCAGACGGCTCCTTAAACGAAAAATACCCTGGTGGTGCGCTTGCTCAGAAAACCAAACTAAAAGAAGAAGGATTTACCATACGGAAAAAAGGAAAGAATTTTTTCGTAAAAAATTATACGAGATATATCATAGAGGTGTAACAATGAACGAAAATGAATGTTGCCCGAAATTTGATCCCACACCTTGGGATGGCAGGCTGTTTGAATGGAACCAGAAGAGATTCATAAAGGGCACCGTTGCCACGTTTCTTCATATACCTTTGAATTTTGGAACGGTTATAAGAAGACTTGATGAAAAAGTACGGAATGCTTCTGCCACGACCACGGACCAGGTCTGCTTATCAGAACATACATCGAAGTGGAATATGAATGTGTATCTTGCGGTTGATAAGCAAATTCCTGAAGTAGAGAATATAACGCTAAGCGGGAAGTTCCTTATGAAAGTCTACGAAGGTCCGTTTCAAGATACTGGAAAATGGTGCAAGGATTTTGAACTGTTTGCGTCAAGCAAGGGTGTACAGATTTCGAAATGGTATATGTGGTATACGTCATGTCCGAAATGTACGAAGAAATATGGGAAAAACTACGTGGTGATTGTCGCGTTGGTAACGTAATCTTTCATTTTGGTGTTGCCCCATGATGCCAAAACTAATCCTGCATAATTCGATAAGCATCGATGGTTCACTTACTTCTTTTGAGCCCAACATGGAACTGCATTATCGGATCGCTGGATGGTATAAGCCGGACATCCATTTGATTGGTTCAAACACCATAACAGCGGGTGTAGCGTTGTATGGAGATGGTGTTCCTCAGGAGGAACTTTCTGATTTTCAGAAACCAAAGCGGAATAAGCATCTCCCCGCATGGGTGATTATCGACACAAAGGGGAAATTGGAAGGAATATTACATACCTGTAGGCGCTTTGAGCTATGCCGAGATATAATCGTACTGACTTCAAAAAAGACGCCACAGCGATATCTTCGTTATTTGGACAAACGGCAATATACATATCATTGCGTCGGACACGATCACGTAGATCTACGACAAGCACTTCCGCTGGTATCCAAGGTATATCACGTGAAGACCGTTTTAACTGATACTGGGAGGATTCTTGGGAATCTTCTGCTTGAGCAAGACTTGGTTGATGAGATAAGCTTGCTTGTTCATCCGGTCATCGTTGGCAAGAACGCCTATCATATGGTTAGCGACATCCAGAAAAATCATAAGCTGACCTTAGTGAAATGTCAGCGGATGGAACAACAGTATGTCTGGTTCGTCTACAAAGTGATAAAAAAAAGAGAGTCTCCTATTCATTGAACCTGAATCGTGATCAGCAACATGTGTCGTTGTTAGTATTGTTTTTGTTCTTTTAATTTAATAAACTCTTACTCCACTCATTGCTCATTTGCTCCGGTAAAGACGCTGACAAAATGTGCGACAATCCCGATACCCCAATCGAACAACGGGCCAAGCATGATTGCTATGATACTATCTCCTGGTTTAGCGCTCATCCAAAAAAAGATGAACAACCCGATGTTCACCACCACATAGCAGGAAAAATGGATATGGAAGCCCGCCTTGTCTTTCGCTTGTTTTTTCTTTTGCCGTATTCTCTCTTGAGCCCTCTCCAATAGCATCAGAAGAACTCTATGATATTCTTCTGTTTGTTATCTCCATAAGCAATACGCGAGATACCAGAACAATTGTATGGAACAATGTTTCGGAAACCTCTAATGATTCGCGTGATATACATATTACTGGTGATAAAAAATGGAAATGGATTTGGAGTTAACCAATACAGAAAAAAAAATAAAAAAAGAAATGAAGCACTTCATGGCTCTCAACGTGCTGAGCATTGCCTTTGGTGGTATCGCACTGGCGTTTGCGATTTCCTCCCTTACGGTAAACGTATTGGCTTTGAAGTCGACTGATTCAGTAAGCCTGCTGAATGTATTTTCAAACATCGGCATCAGTCTGGTTGTTGCATGTCTAGCACTGTGGTTTATCGTTTCTACTGCTGAAGTGCTCAGCAAATTCGATGATATTCAGGGAGAAAAAAATGGTGAAAATTTTTTTTCTCGCGAGACGCTTACTGAACGAATCGTGAAACTTATAGGGTTATACCGAGAAGAAAAGCCCCAGATAAAAAGAATGATCCTTGTAAGTAAAATAGCAGGTATTTGCTTTTTAGTAAACGCGCTCGTTCAAACGATTTTGCTTGCTTTTAATCTCAGCACAGGAGATGTTTCAGTAGCCCCTGCAATTGGGGGAATACTTGTCAGCCTTGTCATGGGAATAGTTGGGTTTTTCCTCCCCTCTTCTTTTCGTAAATATTCGGTATGCTGGGAAGAACGACTGTTCAGAAGCAACGAAGTTGAAAAGCAGATTGCATCCTTCATGGAGGAACCAAAGTGAATAACAGACGGACACAGTACGAGATCTATTGGGAGATACTTACCTATTGCAAAACCGCTCGGTCGATCACACAGGTTATCCAGCGTTGTAACCTTAACTCGAAAATTGGGCAAGAGTATGTTGATTTCCTGACCATGAAAGGGTACCTTATAAAGACAACGGCGGGGAATAAATCCCTGTATACCACGACAGACGCGGCGAAGGGATATGTGGAAATCTTCATGAAACTGTATCTTGAGCTGTTCAAGAACAGCCCAGAATTCAGGCTTTGAGTTGCCCATTACCAATCCTAAAGGATGGCTTATACATCTGGTTTTATGGGCATAAGAAGGTTTGAATCTGGAGGTTTATTAATTAAATGGAAATTTATATAAGCAACGATTCGTTTTTTAGTTCAAAACTAAAATGTAGGTGGTGAGAAAGAAATATGATAGAATGGTTAAATATTATAGCTGGGTTGATACTCTGTGTGAGTTTTTTAGATGCAGTGCCAAGCTTACAAAAATTTGCAAAATGGTTAGGCAGTTTTGACACGATAATCGGTATTATCATCATAATCTATGTTCTGTGGGTTGGTGCGTGGGGTTCACTACAAGGCATTTTCGCGCTTATTGCCGGGTTGATCATGATTATAGGAATTCTACCTGCTATTCCTGCTGTAGGAAAATATTTAGAAAAATTAGCCAAGTGGCTTGGTGGATTCCAGGGAATAATTGGAATTATCGTCCTTATATTAGGGATACTTGGTGTACTTGAAATATTGGTCTAATTCAAAATCCAATATTTTTTTTTTTAAAAAAAAAGAAATCACCTTCATCTAAAGCCTACCAGATATCGATGATGGTGGATGAGAATGAAGAGGTATTTCGCTGAGGGTATCGACACGTTTATATTGGTTTTTTATAAGCTATGGTAGTGCGGTCATCGCAGGATCGTATATCGAAATTCTTGGAATCGCATTTGCGTTTGGGTTGTCGTTGCTTGCCTTGGTTTATGCGATTGGTGGCATCTCTGGTTGTCATGTCAATTCTGCAGTGACCCTTGCGATGCTTGTTCGCTGGAAAGATTAAGTCAAAGGAGGCTGTTGTATATATTGTGATGCAGTGTATCGGAGCGGTTGTTGCCCCCGGGAGTTCTTTGGGTGGTAGCACAAGGCTAGGGTGGATATTTTTTGGTCGCTGATGGATTAGGGGAGAATGATTATGGAGTGCTTTCCCCCGCTGAGTATTCTCTTCTTGCTTGTTTTATCGCTGAGTTGGTGCTTACCGGGCTGTTTGTCTTTATCATCTTTGCATCCACAAGCACCTCTATACCCAAGGGGTTTGCGGGTATTGCTATCGGTTTTACGCTCGCATTTGTTCATATCGTAGGGATTCCTATCACTGGCACCTCTGTGAATCCCGCACGAAGCCTTGGTCCAGCGGTGTTTGTTGGAGGTGAGACGTTGATGCAGCTGTGGCTCTTTTGGCTGGCCCTTATCCTTGGGGGTGTTCTTGCTGCGCTGCTTTGGAGTTATCTTTTTGAAAAACCCCGACCGAATACATAACAGTAATAAGAAAAAGTTTCCTATAAGATTCGTTCGAGTTTCCCAGCAAGCGGTGTAAGCAACAAAATATGCTTCTCTTCCTCTTTTTTCAAGAACTCAAGGTGTTTAAAAAACTGGTCAGAGGAACTTCCTTTCCATATCTTTTGTAGGAATTCTTTATCTGTATACGTATGCAGTTTCGTATAGATATCCAGGACGAGGTGCTCGTTTTTTAGCAGTTCTGTGATGATTTCTTCATCCCATTTGCCTTTGAAGTCCATGTCTTTTTCCTTAAGGCTAGCATAGTCTTCGATGGTGTTAACCGTAACATCTTTGAAATTTTTGATTAGTTGTGTAAGAATTGTTCTATGTTTCTCAGAGTCATGGGAAATTTGAAACAAGGCGTTTCGGTAACTATCGTTTTTAATCGTCATATATGCCTGCCATTGCATGATGTTCTCAAACTGTGTTTCCAACCAGTAAGCTTTGCCAAGAAGGGATAAGAATTCATCCTTCGTCGTAATTTTAAAATCAGTATCGCTCATGGACAATGTTATCTCATTTGCGGTATAAAACCCCTCTGTTTCTTCTTTTCAAAAAAGACGGTACCTGTATATGCTTTTTTCTCTTTAGAATTTTTTGTTAAACAGGTAGAAGAGCAACACCAGGAAGATGAGATGGACGGAAAATCCAACTCCAAGGTAGACCCCATCATGGCTGCCGGTCGTCAGTAATGTATTTAGTGCATTAAATGTCCAGAAGTTTGGGATGACGCCAAGGACGTATTTCCAATCCTCAGCGATAAAAAAGGAAAATAAGGGGAGGAAAAAGACGCTGCCCAGCATCTTGAAAATCGCGAATGCTTGGATTTTGTTGTTTGCAAGGTTATTGACGATGAGTGCGAGAACCGGAGCAAACAGGGTGAACAGGAGAGCGATTGGGAGAAAGTCGAAAAGGGAGATGTCAATTAAGCCGGAGAGCAGAGGGAAGAAGAAAACAAAAACAAAGCAGAGGCACATGATAAAGAGGATGCGGTAGAGAAGATAACTAGTTCGTGATATCGGCATGACTCGGAGTACCGTAAGGAGGTTTTCGTCTCGTTCGTCCATGATGAGGAATGCGATGATGAACCCGAAAATCATCGGGAAGAAAATAGCAAACATCATGAAAAGAAGTGAATAGTACCTGGTGAGATCATACACGGTGTCAGATATCCAGGGGATGATGAGTCGGCAGAGAATAACTAAAACAATGGGAAATACGAAGGCGGAGTAGAGTAAGATACGGTCTCTGATGATGTTACGGATGTCGTTGACCATGAGCTGTGCGATGGATACCATGGTCAGGTTCCTCCCTGGATGATGTGCTTGTAGAATGCTTTATGTGCGAGATAGTAACATATCCCTATCCAGATGATGAGGTATACTACCGCGTAGACGGTATCAATAACCTCAATCTCAGTGAATGTCCCTTTCAGCAGAAGGAACGATGCCTGGGTCGGCCACAGATAAAATACGGTATTTTCATAAATATGGCTGGTATGCAGCAGTGGTGGGAGGAAAAGGACGATGAATGCCAGCATGATCATAAGCAGATATTCATTTAGGCTGCGGCATCGGGAGACAAAAATGAACCCTATAAGGATCAGAAGTACAGAGGTAAGGATAAGGCCGGTGAGAAAGTAGAAGATGTTGAAATCAAAACCTTGGGTCAGAAAAAGAAAAAGGGTCCCTGTGACAAGAGATAAAAGAGTAAGCGAAATGATTTTTGAGAGGAAATAGGTATTGATTTTTATAGGGGTGACAATGAGCGCTTGGAGAGTGTTTTCTGTTTTTTCAAATAGGACTAACGCACCTACAAACATGATGCCGATAAGCATGGGGTCAAAAAAAAGAAATGTCGTACGCATTTCCAACGAGTTCATCAGCGGCACTGCTTCGATCATGAGGTAGTAGAGTATAACGCTTGCAAAGGCGATATAGATGATTTTATATCGTGATTGAAGAACGATTTCCCATCTAAGCATGGTGAGGAGTTGGTTCATTTCAGCTGCCTTCCTGTAACTTTTATAAATACGTCATCAAGGGTCGCTTCCTGTGTGTGAATGGTTTGAACCAGCCCACTGTTAAGGAGTTTAATAAATGTGGTATCCGAGCCAAGGTTTGCTAAGGTGAACTCCTGGTAAGTGATCTCTCCGTTGTTGATGTATTCTACTCGCACGATTTTTTTCCCATGTTTCAGTTTCAGGTCTTTTGGGTTTTCGACAAGAGTTAATCTGCCATCGACCATAAAACCAACACGGTCGCAGAGCTCGTCAGCATCGTTCATATTATGGGTGGTAAGAAAGATTGTGGTGCCCTCTTTCTTTTTTTCATGGATGATGTTTTTTATCTGACGGGCGCTGACTGGGTCTAGACCGGTGGTTGGTTCGTCAAGGAAGAGCATCTTTGGGTTGTTGAGGAGTGCTCGTATGAAGTTCAGCTTGGTTTTCATGCCTTTTGAAAATGAGCTGACGCGTTGGTTTGCTTCTTTGTCAAGGCCAACCATTGCCAAGAGTTCATGTGGGTCAACCGTTGTATTTGGATAGAATGAGGAGAAGAGTTTGAGGTTTTCAAGGGCAGTGAGTTTTTGGTAATGGTTGGGGAATTCGAAGCAGACACCGATGTGTTCGTAGAGATTGTTTTTCCATTTTTTTAGGTTTTTTCCAAGAAGTTCTATGCTTCCATCATATCCTCTGAGCAATCCGATGATGACTTTCTGGGTGGTGCTTTTTCCAGCACCATTTGGCCCAAGGAACCCAAAGATTTCCCCTTTTTTTATGTGGAACGTGACCTCATCAACTGCTTTTCTCTCTGCTTTTGGGTAGGTAAATGACAGGTTTTGTATGGCAAGAACGTTTTCTTCTTTTATTGATGGTTCGAGGGGTGTTTCCGCTGGCAGTCGAAAAACGCCCTTTGTTTTGCAGGCGGGACAGGTGACGTCGATTCTTTCACCGGGGTTCCCTTGGATTATAAAATTTTTTTTGCAAAGGGGGCATGCGATGGTGGTTGCAGTCATGTTTTTTTCACATCCTCATCCTTTCGTGGTCCTAGGTATATGTGTGAAACCTATAATTTTTTATGTCATACATGTATGGTAGTTTATATATGATGTGGTCGTTTTCCCTATATGCGAAAACTCATAGTGGAAATCGAGCCAAACCAGAATATCAAACGTCTGTTCAGCTATTTTCTTGATAAAATCGAGTCAATTGAACTACTTGAATTAATCAAGGTGGATTTCAGGGAAGAGACAAAACTTGCGCTATCAGCGATAACCCTCAAGGAAGGTCATAGCATCGAAGAATTTCGCACCAATGAGTTCATCGAAATGCTCTCCGTATTAAAACAAGATGGAAACAAGTATATTTGTTTATCGAAAGCGCGGTTTCTGAGGAAATTTTCCTTGGTCCATAATCTTGATTATGAAAAGTTGACAAAGGACTTTTCTTTCGACATCATCTGGGATACGCCAACCCGTTTTTCACATGATACATTGGTCTGTAGTGTCATTGGCTCTGAGGAGAATTTGAAGCGATTCCTTGACACGATCACCTTTGCCGGTGCAATCAAGCAAGTGAGTTTTAAAAAAGCGACGTACTCTGAACATTCGCTTCTTTCGTGTCTGACAGATAAGCAGAAAGAGGTCCTTTTTGCAGCAAACAAGTATGGATATTACTCATATCCTCGGAGGATCACTAGTGCGCAATTAGCAAAAAAGGTTGGACTGAGCAAACCGACGGTGGTGCAGCATCTACGAAAAGCAGAGGTGCGATTGATCGCAAATCTTCTTGCTGGATATTGAAAATTTTACCCAAAAAAAAGGATTGAAGATGAAGTATCCTTCTTTGAGTTCTTTTGAAAAATCCTCTTGCATATTGGAGAAATACCAGATGAAATTTTTAGAAGAGGTTTTTTTTTCATAACTGGTTTAACCTCCTGTCTTTTTTCGATTGCCTTACCCGAAACAGATGATAAAAACCAATAAAGTCCTCGAAGAAGCGGTTTTTACATCGAAGTCACGGTTGTCGATTCTGTCGGGTTCCTCTGTGTCCTCTGAATCAGCATCTCGATGGCAAAGCCCATAATAAGAACAAAAATAATTGTCAGTGTCAACCGCGTTATCATGAATTCAAAACCTAAGAATTGCAGTTCAGCTAACTCCTGCGGAAGTTTAATGCACGCCCACGAGGACAAAAAGAGAATGATATTTGAAATTTTCGCTCCTTTTTTCATAAGCGATGATGCAATGGGAAACGCTACGTAAAGCGGACCGGTGGGCAACATTCCGAGGAACACTGATACGATAACGCCTTTTACTCCGGAACTCTTTCCTAGATATTTAACGACCATTTCATTTGAAATAAAAACAGAAAAGATACCCATGATGATCATTACTGCTGGTAAGATAAGTATCATTTCAAGAAAATAATTTCCTGCTGTGTTGATCACTGGTTCAGTTTTCTCTGGGAAGATCATGAGAAGTACCCCGGTGAGAAGGACAACTATGATAAGAACCAGTGTGTCTCGAACAAGCCCTGGTTTTCTCTTCTTTGTCTGTTGTCTCATAATACCATCCCCATCAGAAAGGCAATCGCTAATGCGATCATAAAGCTAAACCCATTTCGTAACAACGCCATTTTTTTCCCAAGTTCTTTTATCTCCAACGGAAGGGTAATTACTCCAATCATAGTCACGGTGGTAAGAAACGCAGCAACAGCTGTTATGGATGCCCCGTTTTCAAGCAGAGACGCACCTAAAGGAAAGGCAAGTAACGCTGGGATATGCAGGATGGCTCCAGCGATGCCAATGAGAAAGACACCAGCTGGTCCTGATTGGGTTCCGATGAATTGTGATATTTGTTCAGAGGTGATAAAACCTAAGAGCAACCCAATGATAACGATAATGATTAGGGTCATTGGTAGAATACCCACGAATGCTTTCCCCGCGGTCTTTAACGAGTGTATTGCTTTTGGTTTATCCTTTACAAACGCAAGGATGATGCCTATGAGCGCGATTACATTAATTATCAGTACTGTACTATTCATGAGATGTCACCACGATGTTCCATGGAACCTGCGAGAAGCTTTACGATCGAATCATAATAAGAATCATTTTCATTTGTGTTACCGCATAAACAGCGTGTGGTTCGTTTGCCGGCATACGGATGATATCATCCTTTCTTACCGTGGATGATTTCCCAGAGATTGTAATAGTTGCCTCTCCGTCAATGATAAGCACTAAAGCATCATACGGTGCAGTATGTTCGCTTAAGCCCTGATTCTTATCAAATGCAAACACGGTTACGCTGCCTGTTTTCTTGTCTATTAGTGTTTTACTAACGATAGTTTCGTTCTGGTATTCCACCAGATGTGCAGCCTTGTTTGCTTGATGATGTGTTGTCATATTGTTTATCACCGTTTGGAAAGGTTAATTAGTATCTTTTTGATACAGAGTATAGAATGTATACTATGTTTAAATACTTGATAGTTTCCAGATAGATACCATGAACGAAACATGCACAGTCTATACAACAATGAATCTCATCTCAAAAAAATGGTCCTTAGTCATCCTCCTGGAGATATATAAAGGAACAAACGGAAAAAAACGATTCTCAGAATTAAAAAATAGCTTACCTGATATCACCGCAAAGATATTGTCTACCCGGTTAAAAGAGTTAGAAAAACAAGGGTTGATTTATAAAAAAATCCATACCGCCCACGTTCCAGTAAAATGTGAATATTCTCTTACGAAACGAGGAAAAGAGTTCGTCGAGATTATTAAACAAATTAAAAAATGGGCGTTAAAATGGTACATCGACAATCCGGTATGCGAACACTTGAATTGCACAAACTGTGAATAATAAAAAAACATACTCCACTGCGATGAACCGTCACGTATTTTATCAAGAATTTTTCGAATTGGTGCTCCATACCTCCTTCGAAAAGACATACTACCTAGGAAACGTATTACCATTTAGGGTCTCCTTTCTTTGTGGCTTTGAGTATTCATGTCTACGCCGCAGGGGTTACTCGCGTTGCTCTCTACTCCATTTAAGAGTAGGAACGTCAGTTTTTATTTTTGTTTGTTGCTCATACCAATTCGATTTCTCGAAAGGTAACTGTCTCTACAATAAAATTTTTCTTAAAACAAAACATCATGGATTACAACATCAACAGACTCGCAGCCATGATAAACATACCAAATATTAGACCAAGTATCGCACAGTGCCCATGCCCATATTCGTGCGCCGCCGGCAACAGCTCATCTGCTGAAATATACACCATAATCCCTGCAACAAAAGCCAAAATGAACGATAACACCCACTCTGATAAAAACGGCAATAATATCAGAAATCCAAACACCGCACCAAGCGGCTCGGAGAACCCTGATAGGAAAGAATACAAAAACGCTTTCTTTTTATCACCTGTCGCGTAAAAAATCGGCATAGAAACAGAGATGCCCTCAGGGATATTATGAATAGCAATTGCAAACGCAATCAGCACGCCTAATTCAACATTAACAATCGTTGAACCGAAGATTGCAATCCCTTCAGGAAAATTATGGATGGCGATGGCCAGTGCAGTTAAAATACCAACTCGCATAAGCTTTTCATCAACTTTTTTTTCCTTCTTGTTTATCTGTGTGCAGTGATGCGGGTTTTCGAATTCAGGGATGAATACATCAATTATCCCTATCGTTATCAAACCTGCAAAAAAAGCATAGATCCCCCATAACTCCCCGATCCCGTCAAAAGCCTCAGGAATGAGCTCTACGAAAGAGACGTACAGCATTATCCCTGCGGAGAGCCCGAGACTGAAGCTAAGATATTTCATTTTTGGTTTCTTTATAAAATACGCAATTGCACTTCCGATGCCTGTTGACAATCCCGCGATTGTGGTAAGCAAAAAAGCCATGAAAAGATTTTCAGGCATCATATCGGGCAATTACTCCTGGTATCGTAATATATTAAGATAATTTATATAATTTCTCTTTTATTTCAAAATAGACAAAAAAAAACGCTAATCTGCCACGAGAAACGTACCTTATCGAGAAGGTCGTTCCCCAAGGAAACATGAATGTGTCAGTACACTACGGTCCAAATGGATTAACTTGTATCAATCGATGACTTCGTCAGAACGTACACAAACAAAGGATGCGCCACAGGAGATTTTATCTTTAGACAATAGTTACTACGGAGGGCTTTGCATGCAAGGGTTGCATCCTTGCAGAAGGAAACTTCCCTGTCATTGTGGCGAATGGATTTTTGATTCCTTTACCTTCGAAGCAAGTTGCCTTGCATACTCTTCTGCTTTCTTGATTTCGCCTTCGACGAGCGGTCCCTTCATACCATGCACAGCAGCTTTGAGAACAGGCAGGAGTTGGTTCATCTTTCTTTGTTTAAGCCGTTCCGCTATCTTCTCAGCCGCGCTCCATTCATTCTTCTCCATGTTCTCAGGATTCTCTGTGTCAAATGCTGCAAACGGCTTGCCGGTCCATTCCTCGCTTTTTACCTTCCCTAAAAATAATTTTACCGCAAAGCTCATTGTACCAAATTTTGTTGGAGATCCAAGAACAAAGAAGCTATAGTCGGCTGGATGCAGCTTCTTTATGTCTTTTACATACAAAAGATCGATTTCTATTCCAGAATCTCTTAACGTCCGGGTAATGGTTTCGGCGATTTTCTTGGTGTTCCCATATGAAGTATCATACACAAGTATTCCCTTCATTTCCAAACCTCATCAATTTCCTTACTGACAAACGTTGGAATGCAGTAAAGGAATTTAACCCTGCTTATCATATCCTCTAGAAGCAGACCTACGAAATAGGCAAAACACGGGGTCGTACAATAAAAGAACAATTGTGAATTTGGTCAGATTCAGCTCGTATGAAATGAAATATTGACGGGGAAGATTGGATAAATCCTTCCTTTCTTACAAAAACTCTATAAAATCCAGTAATGACTTCTGTTTGATACTTGCCTGTATGATCTGTCATAGCCTCATATTTGGAAAAAAACCAACCTAACGGTATCATCCTTATTACAAGGACCTTTGCCCCCTCAAGAGGTGTTGGTATGCAAGTAATTGCAGCTTTTACTTCCCCGATTATTGTAGCTCTCCCAGACAATTGATTATCTGTCGCGTCAGCTGTTTTCTGCTGAAATTTTTTTGTTTCTTCTGCCCTAAAAGATGAATTATCGAAAGCTATTGCACTTGTAAAAAACGTAGGTACTAAACAAAAAATAAAAAAAGCTACAGGTAAAATTTTATGTTTCATATACTTTGAATGATTAATAACCTTATAAAATTAACGATTGTTAATTATATCCAACAACACACCTCTTTTTCTTTTGTTTTTTTGAAAAAAAAGTATCAAGTGCTACAAGTTACACTTCCCAAAGGCGTGAGGAATTACTCGCATTCGCTTGTAACGCTGCTTTTTAAGACTCCTGGGGAAAACAATTTTTTTACATTTTTTTCTCTAGGGGCGATAGTAACCAGATGCTTCCGCCGGGATTACGTACCAATACTTCAGTGTCCCCAGGAGCGAGGAAGTGCAGATCTCGCATAAAATCCCCCACGAGGATTCATTACCGAAGATACAATACTCCATTAATGCTCCTGTCGGGATTTAGCATCTACAGGTATACGTCCCTTGATGTTGATGATTTTTATTAAATCAGATTTTACTAGTAAATTAATTATGATTGATAATGCAGGGGAAGGGATTTGAATCCCTGGACCAATTCGTACCATAACATGAATTAAAACCGTGTCAATGCATTAGTTCTTAAGATAATTTTTAAAAAAAAATGAAAAATACAACAAATATATGACTATTTATTCGTCAGGATTAGAATATTGCATATGATATTCTCTTTTTTGTTTAGGTGTTTGATATACTTTAGTTTCCTTAGGATTGTCAAATTCCTTTCCGCAATATTGACATCTATATTTTGGTATCTTTCTTTTTCTCACAGAAATATGAATGCTATTACAGCTTGGACATACTTCATCAAAATCTCTCGCTATCTGAAGAAATTTATTATCGGATTGTTCAATAAATCTATTTTTCTTTCTTTTCAAAAATTAATCTCCAATTTTAGTATTGTCACTAACCTTATAAGGAAATCTGTATGGGATGTAATCAGTAATTGAAAAAGTAAATATGAAGGTACTTCATCAAAAATTTCCATATCAATTAAAGATTATCTGCTGATAACTTATGTTGTTTTTTGAGGATTTTATTTGTCTGATAAATCATCAACAAAAAAACCAGCTCCTTTTAATTGAGATTGTTTATAGATTAATTTTGGATTCTTTCTTAATTTTGTTAATTGTTGAAGTTTCTGAGTTATTGATTCCATTATGTCTCACCGCTAATTAAAATGATTTTTTTCACTTTGTTATCGTTGCATGAAATACTATGATTCTAATTTATTCCAAAGTTTATGAAACCAATGTTGTAACAGAGGATCGTTGGATATTTTTTCATTCCATGCCTCTTGAACATCACTCTTTGATGATTCTGCGTTGAATGAATTGGAAAGATAAAACTTTCTCCATCGTTCCATATCTTCATCTATTTTACAATAACATTTCCTGCATACCAAAAATCTTTTGCCCAATGCAGGGTGACGATACCCGTGTAGAATACCCAATTTCTTGTCACATTCTTCACAATTTACCATTCATTCCACCAACTCAAACAAAAGAATTTAAATAAAAATCTCAAAAAATCTGTAAAAACGAAGTTATGAAACTTTCATCCTATGTTCTTTCTAAGACCTATAACTCCCCTTACCTTAAATAGCTATCTAAAGATGAGAATTATCGTTGATATACTATTACAAAACCCATGTGTGAAAACCGTGTCTATGATTCTGTTCTAAAGATATGTTTTTAAGGAAAGAACAGAACGAAAACAGTCAAAGAACTATAAAAATTAAGAAAAAAGTAAGATTTGTTTTTTAGTCTTTCTCGTTTTTTCGTTGTAGTTTGTTCTTGCGAAGTTTCTGCTTCTTTCGGTATTCATCAGTCACCATGTATCTAACACCTCCTCAAACAATCTCTGATTTTATCTCTTTTGTTTTCTCTAGATATTTTTCTAAACACAATGGACAAAAACCAACAATTTCTAAACCATTGTCACTTGTCGTATAATGAATAGTTACGTCATCTCCCTGAAAAATTTTATTACATCTATTAAAAATATATTTCATGTATTTCACCTCATTCTCCCTCTAAGTGTATTATTTTCTACGTAGAAAATCGTCATATACACAATTTGTCTGCTATATGGCCGCTCTTCTTCCTTCGCAAGTTTTTTGATAAGTAGGTTTTCTGGCTTGGTTAACGAGATGTTCATTTGAACCCTTTTTTCCATATTTTACACAAACATGTAATAATTTTACATACTTATATGCCTTTCTACACAATGATATATACTCCCGACTGCATATCACTAGTATCCGACTAATTTTAGTAAGGATTGGTGAAACGAATGATCAAGGATAGAGAATTTTCAAACATTGAGAACCTAAGTAACAGAAAGTTACGAAAACGACATCACACATTTGACGAAGATTATTACAAAGCAAGATTCGAAAAGTGAATTGCTACCTTCGAATAAGGAACAACAAGAGAGTGATCAGGGACATGAAAGTAGCAATGATTGGCTGGGAATACCCACCGTTTACAGTAGGCGGTTTAGGTACCCATTGTTATGGACTTACCCGAAGTCTGTGTAATAAGGGTGTGAACGTAGATTTCTATATGCCTCAAACGAAACATGGTGCGACGAGCGATAATCGTAATTTGGTTATAAAAGAGGTGGGGGAGACCACAGTTTTTCCTTACGATCGTCCTGAAAGTAATGAAATTGTTGGAGAGTTTTTTGAAGCGGTTGCTCGGTATAATACCTTGGTTGCCACAAAAGTCAAGGGAACATACGATGTTATTCATTGTCATGATTGGCTGACGATACAAGCAAGTGTCGCGTTGAAGGATCTATTGGGTGTTCCTCTTGTTCTTACGGTTCATTCAACGGAGTATGATCGAAGTGGGTGGCTTCATCCCAATCAATGGTTCATTGATATTGAACGAGAAGGAATGGAAAAAGCAGATAAAATCATCGCGGTGAGCCAATTTACAAAAAGAACGATCATTGAAAGATACGGGATAGATCCTGATAAGGTTACTGTTATTTATAATGCAGTATATCCAATTTCAGAGGGGGAGAAACAGAAACTTGTATTGTTTTTAGGTCGTCTGACTGTTCAAAAGGGCGCTGATGTTTTTCTCCGAGCTGCAAAGAAAGTGACAGAATTTGAACCAGGTGTTCGGTTTGTGGTAGCTGGTGCTGGTGATTTGCTTCCAGATCTAATCAATCAAGCAGTTGAGCTTGGCATCTCGAATCGGATTATTTTTACGGATCATCTTACTGATGAAGAAATGAAATATATGTATGGTATCGCAAGCGTGTATGTGATGCCCTCGATAAGTGAGCCTTTTGGCATCACTGCTTTGGAGGCGATATCAGCTGGTACTCCTACGATTGCTTCGAAAACCGCAGGCGTTTGCGAGACGTTCAATAACTGTTTAAAGGTTGATTTTTGGGATAGTGACGAGATAGCAAACAAAATCATTTCAATATTACGATATGAATCGTTACGTAAAATACTCACCGAAAACGGAAAACAGGAAATTGACCTTTTTACGTGGGATAACGTTGCTGAAAAGACACTCGATGTGTATAATAACCTCAATGTAGCGAGATTGAAAAAACAGCTTGAGGAGCGAGAAAGGATATACAAGTTGAATACAAAGCCTACTGAACATAAAAAGAAACAACAAAAGTATTTATTATAAACATTTTAAAGGTATTTTTCTTCATATTTTATTTGATGGAAAAAGAGTATTTTTCAGATTATTTTTTTACACAAAAATGTAATAACTTTACATACTTATATGACTTTGTACACAATGATATATACTACCTACTGCATACTAGTATTATCCGACAATATTTGGAAAGGACAGGTGAAATCAATGAAGACCAACGAATCAGTAAAAAGACCATTGGAAACACAAACGACTTCAAACTTTGCAATTAGGTCCTTATTCCCAAGGCCAAATACTTGACGTCCACTCTGAAAAACTAAGAAAATGAGATAAACCAAATATCAAGGACGATTATATCGTCCAAATCTCTTTTTTAGAAAAAATAGGGTAAAAAAACTTGTTGATGTAATTTGTAATTGCTATGAACAGAAATTTAGTAAGAAATAATGACCCCGAAGGTCAAGGAATAGTAGTGTATAAGAAGGTTATATAATGCCATCAATTTGCCTCTATTTTCAGGTTCATCAGCCAATGAGATTAAATCGTTTTACGGTTTTCAATATAGGCGCAAACCAGGCTCGATCTTCTGAGTATTTTAATCGTAAACTAAACCAAGAAATTTTTGAAAAAGTCGCAAAAAAATGTTATCTCCCAACAAATAAAATACTGCTTGATTTAATCAATAAATATGAAGGTAAATTTCGAGTTTCATTTAGTTTAACGGGTATATTTATTGAATATTGCGAACGGTACATGCCTTTAGTTCTTGATAGTTTTAAAGATCTGTTTGCCACCGGTGCTGTCGACCTCATCGAGGAGACCTATTTTCATTCATTATCAAGCTTGTATGATGATCTGGATGAATTTGAAAAACAAGTACACATGCATCGGCAGATGATCAAAAAAATATTTAACTATGAACCAAAGATCTTCAGAAACACAGAAACAATCTATGATAACCGAATAGCCATAAAAATCGCCGAGTTGGGATACAAAGGAATTATTACTGAAGGAGCAGATAAGATTTTAGGATGGCGTTCTCCAAACTTTGTCTATAAACCAGTGAACGCAAATATCAAAGTACTCATGAGAAATTACAAGCTCAGCGACGATGTCGGATTCCGGTTCTCTTCACGAAACTGGCCAGAGTTCCCACTGACCGCAGATAAATACGCGAACTGGATGTCCAACTCCTTTGGCGATGTTATTAACCTGTTCATGGATTATGAAACCTTCGGAGAACACCAATGGACAGAAACCGGCATCTTTGAATTCCTTAAAAATCTCCCTCAGGAAGTCTTCAAACACGACAACCTTGATTTTGCTACCGTAAGCGAGGCAGTTGAGCTATACAACCCGGTCGGTGATATCGATGTCCCCAATGCAATCTCTTGGGCAGATGAAGATCGGAACGTCTCAACATGGCTTGGAAATGATATGCAAATAGCTTGTTTTACTGAATTAGAAAATATCGGCAGAAAACTTAAAGAAACGGGTGATGAGCGGTTACTTAAAACTTGGCGGCGACTCCAAACATCAGATCATTTGTATTACTGCTCAACAAAAGGTCTTGCTGATGGAGCGGTCCATGCCTATTTTAGCCCATATGATAATCCTTACGAAGGTTTTATGAACTATATGAACATATTACAAGATTTAAAACAAAGAGTGGTGTTGTAAAGTTAGAGGAGGTAACAGATGATGCCAAAATGTGAACATTGTGGTAAATCCTTTAAAACAAAAAAGGCGCTCCATATACACTATACGAAAGTACACAATAAAGGATACGCCTAAAAGATTCGATTCAGAACGATAAAAAAAGTAATTGAGTTATGTGCAATAAGATTGATTGATGATTAAAAAAGATTAAATTTTATAGTGAAGATCATAAGCTATATTGTAAGCATATGGGGAATATAAGCGACTGAGAAAATGGATAATGTTGGATATTCGGCAATAGATGAAATTATTAATGACATCGTACAAGTTCTGTCACCAGAATACCAAGAAACAATAAAAGAAATATCAAACGATGAGTTTCGTGATATAGAACATTTCAACTTTGGACAATGGATTAGAAACAAATACTTTCATCAGAATCCCGCACAAGAAAAGGTACCAAAAATCTTAACGATCCAAAAGATACATGTTTCTTGATAATGGCGAATTCAGTCATATGATTCTGGAAAAGTTATACGAGAAAATAACAACTTGAAAGAAATAACGTGTGAACTGATAATATAGGGGTGAAAAAGATAGGAAAGATTGAATTCTCTACACTGGACGAAATCATCGATCATATTTTGAAAACATTACCATCGGATTTCCAGGAAAAAGTAAAAAAAATGACTGTTGATGATTTCCTTATCAAACAGCATTTCGCCCTTGGTATATGGATTCGAAATAAATACTTTCATCAGAATCCCATGAAAGAACAACTGATCGCGAATCTTGGATATCAGAAAGATTCTATATTTCTCGATGGTGATAGGTTCAGTCATATCATCCTTAGAAAACTATACGAGAAAATCACAACCATAAAATGAAATGCGGAGTCCAATCTGGGATCAAAGATGGAAGAAGATAATCCACTAATGATATGACCCAGCAATTTCTTTTTTGACTCTTTCAAAAAATCAGATATTCCTACATTACTCGTTCGACCTAGAAATACGGCCATTCCAAAATTTATTGATTGATGATCATAAGTAATTTCTATCGCTTTCCTCCTGGACCGTAGACCTTCGCAGATGAAAAACTCGCTTTGGTTATCCTAGCAACGGGATATGTGTAAGTTGTTCTGAACCTAAGACGTGATGGGGAAGAAATATCAATCGTTGATTAGACCGCAGAACAACTCCTTGATTTTGCTTCGCCAATTTTTGTGAGAATTTGCTTATGTTACTCTTCAATTCGATTGTTTCCCTATTTAATAATTTTAGATATTTTTTAAGTTCTTTTCTACTGAGAAATTACTTTTTACTTCGTCGATAATACTATCATTTTGTAGAATCATTTCAATCTCCTTTGTTAAATTGAAGTAATACTATAAAAGTATTATAGCTTATATTGTTATCTTAAAAATTACTCAAAATTTTTCTCAATCTTTTAACAGAGATGCGTCTTTTTTTTTGAAGAGAAAAAGCAAATGAAAAGGAAGTTTTCTGATGTTGCAAAGAGGCTTACAGCTGACATCCATCTCATCGATTCTTCTAAGTTTGAACCGATATATTATTTGTTTATCTGAATTGTATAAAATTGAAGGGATGGGAAGGGATAAGGGGAGAGAGAAACTTTTTCCGGAGAGGAGAATTAATTCATGGGATGCATTTTCTAAAAGAGAATCCCTCATCCCTTAGTTATTTATGTAAGTGCTAACGAATGTAGGCTTGAATTATGTTCAAGTCCCTAAACAATCAACGATATACGTATTGCATAATGGTATTTAAATGTATGTATAAACTAATAATAATATGTAACAATGATTCATTGTAATTCATTTTTATTTAGAAATATTTAAAAGTGAATAGAGAATATGCCTAAAATGATACCAATGGTCAAAAGAACAACTATAAGCCTTACAGAAATAGAAATCAGACAACTAAAAGAATTAGCTAAAGAGGAACATCGACCGATTAGTCGTCAGATCGTTCACATGATGGAAATTTATAAAAAACAACACAAAGAAAAATAATTCCACTTTATACTTTTTTTTATAATAAATACAGTATTTTTTAGGAAAAAATTATTAGAGACATGAAGGTTTGGAAGTTATTGTTGATAGATATATTCAAAAGAAACCTTCCTTCTGTAATGTTATTTACTTTTTCTCGATTGCTCATTTGTTGTGTTTCCATAACACTTTTATAATCAGGAATTAAAATATCACATAATAGTATTTATAGTTATGTACAAATGTATATAAATTATATGTATATTAATTAACTTTGCATAATATTCCTTTGTTTGAAAACCAAATGATATCTGGGGGAGTAACCAATGATAAAAAGAACAACCATAAGTCTTCGTGTAGAGGATATCGGACAATTGAAAAAATTAGCGAAAAAGGAACACAGACCTATAAGTAGTCAGATTGTCCATATGATGGAATTTTATAAGAAAAATGTAAAAAAATAGGAGAAGAAACTCCAACCTGAAGTTCAAATCTTATTCTTACTTGGAGGTTACTCTCCAAAATGTCGTTACTATCTCTGTTATAAAATAACAACGTTAATAAATAGCATGCTCCCGTCGGGATTTGAACCCGAGTCGAAGCCTCGAGAGGGCTTCATGATTGGCCGCTACACTACGGGAGCAAAGAATTTTTTTATCCACCTGACGCCACTTGAAGGATACGCAACTCCTGATTGTCCTCTAAGATATCATCCTCAGGAATCGGGCGAGAGTCCCGTACCACAATTACAGCGTCGGAGCGAAGATGTAATCGTTTCAGCAGGTTCTGAACGGTTTCTCCTTTCTTGATTTCAATAACTGTTGTGGTGTCTTTAGGTACCTGGGTGATTTTTATCTTCATAGGACCGATACTCATATAAAAAACCCTTAAATTAACCTTTTGACCGATTCTCCTTACTTTCCTGCTGGGGTAGCCAAGCTCGGTCCACGGCGGCGGTCTCGAAAACCGCTGGTGACAACACCTCAGGAGTTCAAATCTCCTCCCCAGCGCTATTTGTGTTAATTCAAATATTAACACATTAGAGGATTAATGTTTAGCGAGTGCGCTTAGAGTTTTTTTATGACCTTGAGCAATTTTAACGATTTCTCGAAATTCTTCCTCAGCAATTTTTTTCCTTGTTTTTTCCGAGATGTTATCTTCTAAATGCTTTGATTTTACCATGTTTGACCCACTCTTTAATTTCCTTTAGAGTATAATAATTCTCTCGTATGCCGATCATAATCTTCACATTACTTTCTTTATCGGGAATTCTGAATTGTCCTCCATTCGTAATAACAAATTTTTTTGTCGTAAGGAAAGCAGTTCTTTTATTTCCACTCTCAAAAGCATGTATTCGAGTCAATTCAAGAAGCATAAGGGCAGCTTTCTCATATAAATCCCTGGAATTTGATGTTACTGCATCAATTACTTTTTGTATAAATGAAACATGAATTGTTTTTGCTTGATCGTGTTTGCTTCTTCGAAACATTTCAATGGCAATCGTATTATTATACTGAATTTCTTCAACAGTAGGATAAATGAATTCCACCATTCAATAATTGAAAGAAAAAGAAGACTATAATCTTTGTGTTTTTTTATTAGGTTTATAATATTAGATAAGTTTTTTTACTTGTACTATGGCCTGTCACATCTCCCCCAGCGTCCATTTATTTACCAAGCATAAATAGAATTTCGAATTCGTAGAAAATCATAAATACTATAATCATTATAATAATTATTGATATTATGAAAAATACGACAATTTCAATTACCCCGGAAACAAAACAGGCTTTACAACAGCTCGGGACAAAAGGGGAAACATACGATATTATTATAAAAAAATTAATACGAAGATTTGCATGGAAAAAGCTAGATGATGAATGGAATAAAATCCTTGCTTCGGTTGAATTTATTCCACTTGATGAGCTGTGACGACATGCCATATCTTGTTCTCGTTTCACGGACATTTCAGCACAAATATCAACAACTGCCAAACGCTTTGCGCAATCAAATAAAAAAGTCGTTAGGAGAACTCAAAGAAAATCCGTTCACCTCTCGATTAAAGTGTGATATTAAATTACTCAAAGATACACATCCGAAAAAATATCGTGTACGAGTCGGTGATTATCGAATTATTTGCAGTATCATTAAAAAAGAAGTAAGGATTATTGATTTACTAAAAAGAGAACTTGGATATGGAAGGATAGAATAACATGTTCTTTGCAGAATTCTTCTTGTTTTTTTAAAGTAACTTTATTGAATAGTTCATTCCTATTTTTACCGGTAAAATAGGCTGTCAAATCTTCTTCCTAGCGCTATTTTCTAAACAAAATACATGAGTGACTCTTTTTTCACCAGGAAAAATAAGAGAAGGAACATATTAAAACAACAGATCTCTATTCCATTGTCTTTCACAAGGATGGTCAATCATGAAGGAAGGATATATGCAAATGAAAATTGCTGAATTTACTGATAAATGCAATCAGATTGAACAAATGCTGGCGATGGAGGATTCAAAGATTCGTCTGTTACAGGAGAAAGTCGGCGAGTACAAAGAAATCATAAAAAAACTCCAAGACGTCCAAGAATTCAAAAATCAGACCATCACCGAGATTCGAAAGGAAAACGAGGTAGTACTGAAAAAACAAATCGAACAGGTGTCACAGCGACTCTCAGAGGTACTCAAAGAGATAACGACAAACAAAACAGAGAAGATCAACCAAACGTTAGATTTTCTTCAGAAGCGAGAAGAAGAGATCACCAAACAAGCAGAGCGATTAGAGCAGCATACAAAAAAGATTATCTTTCTTTTGGAACACAATGAGATTCTTATGATGAAGCTCGTCAATCGGAACGTGTTAAAGGAACATGATGTCACTGAGATGCAGCGCCGATCAAAAAAGAAGGCAGAAGAGACAGAGTAGACGCCCAATCCTATCAAAGCAGGAAAAATCAAAGGAAAATATCATTTTTTTGTAAATTATAAATTGGAATACCGTACATCACATGCTATACATCGCGCCATCCTCGCAGAAATCGTATCTCTTAAAATTGTAATGTTTATTTCTTCTTAAAAAATAGGTGAGATGACGATATTGAATTTTGTACTGTTACTTTTCCGGTATCTTTAAAAAAGAACGCCGTATTCGCACTTCAAGAGGAAGTTACACATGAAAGTAAGAAATGCAGTAGCAATAGGCCTATGTATACTGATGTGTTTTTGTTTTATCGCATCAGCAGAAAAAATCGCCGATGGGGCTGATGACGTCTATCATTGGTCCCAAACAGGAACTGTATGGTCATGGAGGGCAAATATCGCGGATAAACCAAATATTGATATTAAAGAAATCTCCTATGCGATAAACGATGATAAAATAACGCTATCTATGAAAGTCTATGGTTCTATTCAGACATCTGAAAAAATTGGTTACTATATATGGTACAACAGCACTGATACTGTATATATGTTGTCGTATATGAACGGAGAAGGTGCCGGTTTTGGTATGAAAGGAATGAATTTTACTTCAGAACAAAACGTCACCGTTTCTGGTGATACCCTTAGTGTTGTTCTGGATGTCCTTGGTGATACATCCAAGGTAGAACTCTGGGGGTATGCTGTTGAATACACCACGACATTCGGAGATCAAATGAACGAATGGTGGGGAGACTGGGCTCCAAACGATAAATTCGTTGGCGAGGTTGTTGATGATGGAACCGGTGATGATGGAACCGATGAAACTGATGATGGAGACGAACCACAACCAAGCACTCCCGGATTCGAAGTGTTAGCAGTTCTTGTGGCTAGTGGTGTTGCATTACTACTGCTAAGAAAACGTCGCTAATCCTCTTTTTTCTCTTTTTTTTCGATTCACCTTTAAAGAATGTTTTTTTAACCATTGATTGGTTTGGGGAAGTCTATGGCACAATCCATTCCGTTCATCGATGAAATCTTTCGGTTACTAAAACAACAGATGCGTCCGTATGAACAACCAGTCGTCTCACGGAAAAAACACCAGATACCAGATACTGCATTTGTTACGCTTATTTCCTGTCTTCTCAGCCTTCGAACCAAAGATGAGGTAACCGAACAAGCCTCACGGCGATTGCTTACCAAGTATAATACTCCTGCGAGGATCCTTCTGCTTCCAAATCAACAGCTAGAAACCTTGATTTACCCTGTCGGTTTCTATAAAACCAAAGCAAAAAGAATCAAGGAGATCTCCCAAACACTTCTTGAGAAGTACAACGGGGAAGTACCAGATTCCCTTGAGGAGCTACTCGGGCTCAAAGGCGTCGGAAGAAAAACCGCAAACATCGTCATGGTCTATGGCCATAAAAAGCATGGGTATCTCCCAATCGATACCCACTGTCATCGGATCCCAAACCGACTTGGGTGGATCAAAACCAAGACCCCGGAAGAAACAGAACACGCTCTTAAAAAAATTCTGCCACAAAACTATTGGGATGATTTCAATGATCTGTTTGTGAGATTCGGACAAACGATCTGCATGCCGGTCTCACCGTTCTGCAGTCGCTGTCTCATCCAGCAGTATTGTAAAAAAATAAATGTGAAAACCAGTCGATGAGTGGTTAGTATTTCTTTTCTTGGATGAATTTCTCTATTTCAGGTACAGTGATTTGGCTGTTCGTTGTCATCAAATCCACAAGTTTGTCTTTTTCAGCCCAGTTCTGATAGTATTTTTTTTGGACGTTGTTGAGTTTAAAGGTGATACCTTTGGCTTCTGCGAGTTGTTTGAGCTGTTGTTCCGTTAATTCATTTAGGAGTTCTTTCTTGATCGACATGCGTATCCCATCTTACTACCCGGTAAACAAAAACAAGCATTTATCTGTTTCGTTTCATTCGACGTAGATGTTCCTGTACAGGGAACCATGAACCGATTAGTTTATTAATGGGAAACGCAATTCCAATCCCGCTACGTGGAATGGGATGCTGGATGGAGAGAAAGCAGTTATTTCTCCAGAGATGTTAAAACCTCTTATTATCAGGTCGCTTCGGAGAAGTAGCGTGCGGAAGAAAATCGCAGATTACCTGTTTGAGATAAGCCCAAGCGGCAGTTACACATCTGAGATTGCATACAATGTCAAGACCACGCCGACGAATGTGATTGGGGCGATTCGCGGGATGAATTCACGCTATCGGGACGACGAATCCTTGATGAGTCTGAATCTTGTCGAGCAGATTGAGGGAGGCAAACACAAGGACATTAAGTTGTATCGTCTCACTGATTTTGGCAAAGAAATCGTCGAAGGTCTACGGGATACGAAAAAACGGTTCTAACGGCCATCGTGGCTTTGCATTCTTTTTTCATCGAAACTGATAAAACAAGGCGCTGCGTTATCCTCATCAAGGGAGTCAGATGAGATATGACTGAAGTAAACATCAAAGAACTACTGTCCACATATGATACAAAAAACCTCACCGTTGCGACCGTCTGTTCACATTCGAGTCTTCAGATATTTCATGGCGCTAGAAAAGAAGGGTTTAAGACACTGGGAATCTCAGTTGGTGAGATAAAGAAATTCTATGATGCGTTTCCCCTGGGAAGGCCCGATGAGTTTTTTATCGTTGAGAACTACAAGGATATCGCAAAATATGCAGAGGAGCTACGACAAAAAAATGTGCTTGTGATCCCCCATGGGTCATTTGTCGAGTATCTTGGTCCGAAGAATTTCCTTAACCTGCAGATACCAACCTTTGGCAACCGGCATGTGCTGATGTGGGAGTCGGACCGTGAGAAGGAGCGGGTCTGGCTTGAGGGTGCAGGCATTACGATGCCAAAGGAGATAAAAGACCCAAGGAACATCGAGAAACCTGTGATCGTAAAATATCATGGTGCAAAAGGAGGAAAAGGATTCTTTATCGCAAAAACATTCGCGGAGTTCTCCAAACGAGTGAAACATGATAAGCCATACACCATCCAAGAGTTCGTGATGGGTACCCGGTATTATCTGCATTATTTCTACTCCCCGATTCAAGACAATGCATATAAACTGACCAAAGGAAGTCTGCAGTTGCTTTCCATGGACCGCCGTGATGAAACCACGATTGATGAGGTGCAACGACTTGGGTCTATCGCGGAGCTTGAGGAGCTGGGGATTCATCCGACGTTTGTCGTCACAGGAAACATCCCAATCGTCATGCGGGAATCACTGCTGCCGCAGGTCTTTAAGATGGGGGAAGCAGTCGTGGAAAAATCCCTTGAGCTTTTCGGTGGCATCATCGGTCCATTCTGCCTTGAGACCGTGGTGACGGAGGACCTGGAGTTTAAAGTCTTTGAGATTTCTGCTCGCATCGTCGCAGGCACCAACCCATATATCGCAGGCTCTGCCTATTCAGAGTTGATAGAACCTAACCTTTCCACTGGTCGGCGGATCGCTCAAGAGATACGCTACGCAATAAAGAAGAATCAGCTGGAAGAAATCCTTAGTTGAGGCATGGGTATGTTGACGCTGATGCTGGCTGAATCTGAGCTTGAACTGATGCCAGCTGAGCTGTGTCGTCATCCCGCCGTGATCGCGCATGCTAGGCAGCGGGGAAAGCCACCAAACCAGATTCTTCTTGATTCGAACTATGACCATGCTGCCATGACACACCTTCTGGAAGGGCGTCGTCGGGGACGCCCAGATATCACCCATCTCTTTTTACTGACTGCCCTTGAGTCCGTCGTCAATAAACACGGTCAGTTACAGGTTCTGATTCATACCAGAAACAATGTGGTTATTACTGTTAGTCCGCAGACGCGGATTATGAGAAACTACGAACGGTTCCTTGGTCTTATGGAACAGCTATTTCAGAACCATGTCGTCCCTGACCACTCTCATCCGCTCCTCTCTTTAACAGAAAACATCTCCCTTTCTCAGATCATCAAGCACCATCAGGCAGACACAGTCATCGCGTTCTCAAAGGAAGGGACATCGGTGAGACTTGATACATATTTCAGTGGGATAATGCAGCAGAAAACACACGATCTTCTCTGTATCATCGGTGGGTTTCCTTCAGGTTCGTTTCATACCGATATGAAAACAATAGCCACTGCGGTCTTCTCGTTGTACTCGGAGATGCTGCCTGCCTGGACCGTGGCAAGCGAAATTCTGGTCAACTATGGGAACATGTGCCGATAAAGCGTAACCATAATACCGATCTGTGCCCACATCCTGTTCTCCGCCTCATCGAAAATCACGGATTGCGGTCCATGTGCGACTTCCTTTGCCACCTCATAGCCATAGTATGCGGGCAGACAGTGAAGGAAGATAGCATCTGGTTTTGCTGCACCCATCAGTGTCTTGTCAACCGTGTATCCTTTGAACTCTTTGATGCGTTTTTCTTTTTCCGCTTCATCGCCCATGGACACCCAGGTGTCTGTTGCGATGACATCAGCACCAGTCGTTGAACCTTTTAGGTTATCAGTGATTTCCACGGTACCCCCCAATTTTTCTGCCTCATCCACATAGGTGCTCTGCGGCCAATATTGCTTTGGTGACACAATGCGGATGTTCATCCCAGCGATGCCACAGCCAAGCAGATAGGAATGTGCCATGTTGTTGTTCCCGTCACCGAGGTACACGAACTGCAGTCCCGCAAGCGTTCTTTTGTGTTCTTGGATGGTCATCAGGTCGGTGATCACCTGACAGGGGTGTTCTTTGTTATCAAGCCCGTTGATCACAGGTACGGTCGCATGTTTGGCAAGCTCTTTCATCGCGTCGTTGCTTTTCGCACGGTACATGATCATGTCAACGTAGCGGGAGAGCACCTGTGCGGTGTCCTGAATGCTTTCCCCGCGTCCAAGCTGGATGTCACTTGTGGAAAGGAAGATCGCATGACCACCAAGCAAGGTCATACCCGTCTCAAAAGAAACCCGCGTCCTGGTGCTGGGTTTCTCAAAGATCATCCCGAGGGTTTTTTCTTTCAGATGTTCGATCCGTTTCCCTTTCTTGGCCTGTCGTTTGAGGTTCATGCTTAGTCTGATGATATCGTGGAGGTCGCCTTGCACATCTACCATGGAGATAAGGTCTCGTTTCATCGAACAAGGGAATCTGCCTTCGTTGTTTAAACGTATCGGGTGGTCAGAAAGGCATTTATCCCTTGAAATGATGTGTATGTTTCATGGGCGTCGATCTCGGAGAGTTATTCACCAAGGAGCCATGTGCGTTTGAGGATTTCAGAGACCGCATCATCGTTCTTGATGCACATAACATCCTCCATCAGTTTCTCTCCAGTATCCGTCAACGGGATGGGACCCCGTTGAAGGATTCACAAGGAAGGATTACCTCGCATCTCTCTGGACTGCTGTATCGGACCGCACATATGGTACAGGCAAAGATCCGTCCAGTGTACGTGTTCGATGGACAGCCGCATCCATTAAAGGCTCGAACGATCCAGCAGCGACGGCAGCGAAAAGAACAGGCGGAGCGCGAATGGAAGGAAGCATTAGAAAGAGGCGATCTGGAAACAGCAAAAACAAAGGCGCAACAAACATCTCGAGTGACACGCGATATTATCGAACAAAGCAAACAGTTACTTGCAGCGCTTGGAATCCCTTTTATTCAAGCACCATCAGAAGGTGAAGCGCAGGCAAGCTACATGGTTCAGAAGGGCGATGCATACGCAGTCGGGTCGCAGGATTTCGACTGTCTTTTGTTTGGTGCGCCTCTCTTGGTGCGAAATTTAACCTCTTCGGAAAAACGAAAACTGCCAAACAAACAGGCATATACCAGCGTTCATCCTGAGCGAATCCGTCTGGAACCTGGTCTTCAGAAGCTTGGTATCTCTCGAGAGCAACTTATTGATATCGCACTGCTTATTGGGACTGATTTCAACGATGGCATCAAAGGATTTGGCCCGAAAAAAAGCCTCAAACTCCTTAAGGAAAAAGGACGCCTTGAAAATGCGCTAGACGATCTCCCTGCACCGCGTCCGTCTTCGGATGAAATCGCGACCCTTAGAAGACTATTCCTTGAACCTCCTGTCTCCTCAGCCTACTTCCTGCAATGGGAACCAATGGATTCTGACGTGGTGATTCACCTGCTTTGCGATGAGTTCCAATTCTCCAAAGATCGTGTGAAATCAGTTCTTGAACATTTTTCGTCGTTTCATCAACTGACAAAACAAAAAAACCTTTTTGATTTTTGATAGAACTGTCGCATGCATCTCTTCTCCATAGAAATTCATCCATACCGGATGTTTGTATCATTCATGTTTCAAATAAATGATATTTTCTTAGATGTTATATAAAAATTCATTCATATTTAAATGACAATATACGTTCTTTCTTATTTTTTTGACTGGTTTAGTCAGATTTTTTGTAAAAGAAAAGTATATATAGATATTACAGAGTTAAGTATAAATTGAAAACACCAATATATCTATCTTATACAAAATAGGGGAATACTATGAAAAAGAAGACCATGAGGAAGTTATTAATACTTATTGTAGGCCTTTTTATTACAACAACCAGCGTTCTTCCAAGCATCGGCAGCACACCACTGCAGACAAATGGTGCTCCGGATCAGAGCATAACAAAAACACCAGACGGCGTCAGTATCTCGGTTCATAGCACAGACGACGCCATCACTATTGACTATACATTAGATACGTTTGCAATGAAACCCGTGATGATCGATGATATCGAATACACTCTCATCACCCTTGGAAAGGAAGCAAACAGTCTGGTCGCAGGTGCACCAGACCTCCCATACATCGCTCGCAGCATCATCATCCCAGATGCAGGGACTATGGACATCCAGGTCATCGCAATGCAGTATACTGACTATGAAGACATCCTTGTTGCCCCCTCGAAAGGCAATCTGCCACGAACGGTGAACCCTGATGATGTTCCCTATACGTTCGGAGCAATGTACAGCCAGAATCTCTGGTATCCGACGCACATCGCACAGCTTCAGGAACCATACATCCTTCGTGATTTTCGTGGGCAAGTCATCACCATCTCTCCCTTCCAATATAACCCCGTGACAGCAACCCTTCGGTTCTACACCGATATCACCATTCAGGTCACCTTAAAAGAACATGACCTTGTCCCAAGTCTAGCTGCAATAAAACAGCTGGATCGTGTCGATAGTGATTTTTGCTCTATTTACGAGCGGCATTTCATCAACTATGATACGTCCCGATATACCCCGGTATCAGAACAGGGCAACATGTTGGTCGTCACCTATGACGCGTTTTACTATGACATGCTGCCGTTCGTTGAATGGAAAAACTTTAAAGGCATACCAACTGAGATGATAAACGTCTCATCGGTTGGGAATAATGCCAATGCCATTAAAACCTATATCACCAACTACTATAACACCAACGGCTTGACATTTGTATTATTGGTCGGCGACGCTGCGCAGGTCGCACCTGGAACAAGCGGGTCAATAGCATCTGACCCATGGTACTCATTTATTGTTGGCTCAGATTATTACGCTGAACTCTTCGTCGGTCGGTTCTCCGCTGAGAACACCCAGCATGTGATCACCCAGGTCAACAGAACCATCATGTACGAACGCTATCCAATGGTTGATGGCGAGTGGTATCACAAAGGAGTAGGTGTTGCGTCAAGCCAGGGTGCCGGCATCGGCGATATGGGGGAAGCTGATAATGTCCATATGGATATCATCCGTGGAAAACTTCTTAATTACACCTATACCTATGTTGATCGGATTTACGATCCGACAGGAACTGCAGCACAGGTCAGCAGCGCCATAAACGAGGGACGCAGCATCCTTAACTATTGTGGTCATGGGTCTACTACCTCCTGGGGAACAACCGGTTTTAGCAACACCCATGTGAACGCGCTGACAAACTATTATATGGTGCCATTCATCAACTCGGTCGCCTGTGTGAACGGCGCGTTTGTGTCAACCACCTGTTTTGCGGAGGCGTGGCTGCGTGCAACACAAAATGGACAGCCGACCGGTGCTATCGGTATGTTCGCGTCCACGATTAGTCAAAGCTGGGCACCCCCGATGAGAGCGCAAGATGAATCCGTTGACATTCTTGTTGAATCCTATGAGGATAACAAAAAGACCACCTTTGGAGCCTTGATGTTCCATGGTTGCATGAACATGAACGATGTCTATGGGTCGGCGGGATACACCGAAACCGCAGCATGGACCGTGTTTGGTGACCCCTCTGTGCAAGTCCGGACAAAGACCCCTGTTGAGATGACTGTAGAACACGATACTTTTGTCATCAACGGCGTCACAAGCTTTGAAGTTGACGTGCCAGGTTTCCCTGGAGCGTTATGTGCGATTTCAAAGGACTCGGTATTACTTGGAAATGGATACGCGGATGCATCGGGACATGCAGTGATCGAGTTACTTGAGCCACTTGCCGAAGAAAACTTTGTTGACTTTGTCGTAACTGCGTACAATGCCCTTCCGTACATCACTACCTTGTCGATTGGTGAACCAAATAACCCTCCACTCACCCCACAAAAACCAGAAGGTCCTTCGTCCGGGAAACCTGGTTCTTCCTACCTCTATCGCACCTCAACAACCGACGCGGATGAAGACCCCGTCTATTATCTTTGGGATTGGGGTGATGGCAGCTTCAGTGAATGGATAGGACCGTTTAACTCTGGTGAAACAGCGACAGTGCTCCATACCTGGTTAGAAGAAGGCACCTACGCAGTTCGTGTGAAAGCAAAAGACGCGCTTGGCGCAGAGACCGACTGGTCAGAGCCTCTCGATATCACGATGCCAGTATCCAGCCGCCTCTTTGTGTTCCTACAAAATCATTTCCCATATCTTTCACGCATCCTTGAGATGATCCGGCAGATGATCATCTAAGTTCTTTCCTTTTTTCTTTTTTATCTTCTAAAAAGAAAATAGTGCAAAGGCACCATACCATCGGGGGATAGTATGATAGATACGAAAAAAAAAGCGGCACTCTGCGGTATACTTCTTATAGTGGTACTGCTATGTATACCGGTCACATCCTTTAGTGTAATATCATGGAGCCAGACAAGCGTTTTTGAACACACTGGCATTGTGTTTGCTCCGCCCTTTCCAGTCCGTCAGCCCGCTGAGTTTGAGCCGATGGAAGGCGTTCTTATTCGCTACCCGTTTGGGATATCGTACCAGTTAATCAAGGAGATGGCAGAAGACGTCACGGTCGTCACTATCGTTGGAAGTATCGCTCAACAAAACACGGTCATCTCACAGTATCAGAGCTATGGCATAGATCTTGCTCATTGTAATTTTCTTATCGCTCCTACAGACAGTTACTGGACGAGGGACTATGGCCCCTGGTTTGTCTTCACAGGCGCCAGTGAACAGGGGGTCATTGATTTTACGTATAATCGACCGCGTCCGAACGATAATCAAATCCCATTAGCGTATGCGAACAATCAAAGCATATCGTATTATTTTATGTCTCTTACGCACACAGGTGGGAACTACATGACCGATGGCCAAGGCATATCAATCTCCACGAATCTCGTCTGGTCTGAAAACCTTGGTCTTAGCCATGCGCAAATCGATCAACTGATGAGCGACAATCTCGGCATCCACACGTATCACGTTGTCCCTGACGTGAATGGGGATTACATCAAACATATTGACTGTTGGGCGAAATATCTTGCACCAGACGTCATCCTCATCAGGGAGGTTCCTTCCAGTCATTCTCAGTACACTCTCATAGAAGCAGCGGTTGATTATTTTGAGTCGCAGATCAGCTGCTATGGGACGCCCTATGAGGTTGTCCGTGTGTACACACCAAGCAATGAGCCGTATACAAATTCACTTATCTTGAATAATAAGGTGTTTGTGCCGATGATGGGGACCTCATGGGATACTGCTGCAATTCAGTCGTATCAAAACGCGATGCCAGGGTATGAAATCCTAGGGTTTACGGGCTCTTGGGTGTCTTCTGATGCCATACATTGCAGGGCAATGGGCATCACTGATCGTCATATGCTCTACATCGAGCATATCCCGCTGCGGGGGAATCAATCCAGTCAAAATGGATATGAGATCCAAGCGAAGATCTATTCATACAGCGGGCAGCCTCTGGTCAGCACATCTACAGGGGCGTATTGGAGGGCGGATTTGGGGAGTTGGAACTTTATCCAAATGGACCCCCTGGGGGATGACTTGTATCATGCGATGATTCCCGTGCAGGAAAACGGCACCGTTGTGTCATATTACATCCACGCAGAAGACGCGTCAGAAAGAACGGAGAATCATCCCTATATCGGTGCACCCGATGCACATGTGTTTACTGCGTATAGCGATGTCCAACCAAACACACCTCCAGAAATACCACAGCGACCGTCTGGTCAAACGTCCGGAAAGGTTGGTGCAGTCTACCTCTATTCGACGGTAACGTCTGATGTCGATGGTGATTCGGTGTTTTACCTATGGGATTGGGATGATGGGAATTTCAGTGACTGGATTGGACCATTTTCGTCAGATGAGACCGCGACTGTTCAACACTCCTGGTCTGTCAAGGGCACGTATTCCATACGGGTCAAGGCAAAAGACATCTACGGTGAGGAGACCGACTGGTCAGAGCCTCTTGCGGTGACGATGCCACGGAATACTTTCAGCAGGGTGTTGTTTTTTGAGCGGTTGGAGCGCTTGTTCCCGAATATCTTTTTACTCTTTTTAGAAATTTTTCACAGGATCAACACTGTATAACGAGCCCCTTTCTCTTTATTTTTTTACGACTTTATACTTGTCGATGGGATCAAGCAGTGCGAGATGCTCACCGTTGTCCCATTGAACCCAGACCAGGGTTTCATCTGTCTCGCGTTCTATTTTGGTAACTATTCCTTGAGAACCTGGCTTTAGTCTTGTCATCGAATCGTTGATGAAGACAAGCTCGACTCGGTCACCGATTCCTATTTTTTTTTTCATGTGGTATCCCCCTTATTTTTGATGCGGGTAACGGGATTCGAACCCGTGTGAATGGCTTGGGAAGCCACTATCATAACCACTAGATCATACCCGCGTGCCCAAATTTCTCATATATTTACTTTTATTATAACTTTATTACTACTAAATTATTATTTTCTTATTTATTTAATCAATTTTTTTTATTTTTATGAAATCGCACCGATTGAGTCATTTCTCTGTTCTGTAAAACCATGAAATCATCATGGGGTTAAAAGGATTTTTCATACCAATCTTTTCAACTCATAATCAACTGAGATGAATTTTCATAAAACTAGGAATCATTATTTTAGTTAATCTGAGTTTCAAGTCATCCCTTGTACCTTTTTCTTTTTTTACAAAAATAAAATATTATTTTATTAACAACTAATAAACGGTCAACTATGATAAAAAATTAAAATTAAAACATTATTACGTTGTAAATTGAGGATCGAATAACATCATAAATTGTATTATGTTTTTTTTCCTCTGATCGATAAAAATGCTATAAAAAATAGTGCCATTACCATCAAAATCGCCCCTATAATAGTGATATACCTACCGGAAAATTCACTTCCTAGTAGAAAGCCAAGTCCAATGCCACCAATAATGCCTATTGTCACTCCAGTTTTATCCATTTTTTTCCCCATCTCAATTATTATTAATATTATATTATTTTATAAACATATCCGCTGATATCTATCCTTATCATACTTCTCTGCATAGTTCTCCGGGTATCCAGTTCCATTTGAATAATCCAGTTTTATAAATGTACTCATAATTTTTAATAACAAAAGGAAATGCATTTGAAACATTCTGCATAATCTCATGAACGTCCTCAACATTTTTCACACAAAATAATAACTGTAAATCAACGGTACTAATGGATGTAAACATCTCAAGTAGACAAGGAATTGATTGTACATATGTCAATACTTTTTTCTTTTGCTCGACATCGCCAAGAAACACATCAACATTCACATATTTACACCCAATCTTGGTTTCATCTATTCCAACCCGAAACGCCTGGATTACCCCCTCTTTCATTAAAGTACTCATTCGATTTCTCACAGTTCGAATATTACATTTAACTCTCTTAGCAATATCAGTTAATGAAATACGGGCATCAACTGCTAAAATCTGCATAATCCTAATATCGGTTTTATCGTATTCAACCCTTTTCCCTGAGCCAATCCTAGCGATTTTATTACGCTCTTTTCTTGAGTATTCTTCTCCTAGTAAGTAGGAAGATGAGTAGTGTTCTGCTTGAAAAAAACATCTGAAATCCATTCGTTTAATAAATTTTCCATATTTTTGTAGGAACTGATTATAAAACGCAAAGAATCTATCATACTCTTGCACCCAAACAGTTACTATGGCATCATAATGACCCTCAGCTGAACTCACATACCATGAATTTTCGTAAGTGACAAAAAAATCGATTATTTTCTGTTTTACCGATAAATTAGCATATTGAAATTTTAAGCAAATCGCTACGGCCGAAAAACCTAGTATATAGGGGTTAAATACTGTATAAAAATTTTGGATGATACCTTCTTCCTTTAGTTTCTCAATGCGTGAAAATACTGCATTTTTTGATACACCAACTTTTTTTGAAATTTGCTTAAGCGATTGTCGAGCGTTTGTATCCAATTCAAATAAAATACGCCTATCCTTCAAATCTATTGAACACATTCTATTATAAAATACATAGTTGTGTATAAAAGGATTACTACGATTTCATGAAAAATTGTGGTAAAATTTTTTTTAAAAATACCAATTTATCCCAAATTTTGTTAAAAACTTTTTAATGCTATTAGTAAGATATGACGAAGCATACTTAAGTAAAAAATGACTATAAAAAAATGAGGGAAAATTATGAAAAAAATATGTCTGTTGTTTGGAGCTGTTATACTTTTGATAATACCATCTTGTGCATCGCTATATGCTGATGAAATAATAGATCAATCAACACCATTAGGCGGCGACGGTTTTCATTGTGGTGTATATGCTCCTTATGTGGCAATGGGATTCCGGCCAACACTAAATTCATTAACAAAAGTTGAAATTGGTCTTTTTAGAAATGAAAACAGCTATGGGACTATCACCGTATCAATTAGGGAAAAATTATACGGAGATGATCTAACCTCAAAAACTATATCCGTGGATGATCTTCCACCAAGTGGTGTATATGATTGGGTTGAATTTGATTTCCCAGATATTCAATTGAACGCCGGTAAAAGAAATTATATTATTTTTACTCAGAACAATGGAACACAACCTACAGAAGATGATGCTACAGTTCATTGGATAATGTCACCATGGAATCCTTACATGAAAGCAAGACCATGGCTTCAAGGGATAATTCTACCAAATCTATGGGTGCCTCAATTAGTAAGACCTCTGATAATGAATCCTGATTTAAGTTTTAGAACCTATGGGTATTCACCGGGAGAGATGATGCTACTATGAATATGAAGAATATTTTTATCGCATGGTTACTTCTGATACTACTATCAAATAGTCTAATTTCTTCAGCATTATTAATTAAAAATAAAGCTGAACAAAGTGAAATAGAGGGGTATGAAACTGAATATTGGGCGTTACTCGTTGGTGTAACAGAAATAGCCAATAGTCCATCAATGGATATTCCATACAACAAGCTGGTCATTGAAAATTTCAGAGATATGCTTCTTGTTTCTGATTTTTGGCAGCACGATCATATACAAACCTTGATTGGAAGGGAAGCCACGTATCTGAATATCATTCGTGGTTTCAAATGGCTTGATCGAAATGCTGATGAAAATGATGTGTGTGTAGTTTATATTACTACACATGGAGGATTAAATGGATTAATAGTTGATCTTCCACCCTTTGACGAAACTGATGGTGATGGTGATGAAGTACTATACACATGGACATCTGGGGTTGGTCTTGGGAATCTTTTTAATCGTTTTCCTGCCCTCCCTAGAGGTATCCCTATTTTTGGATCTCTACCGTATATACACGATATCAGTGATGATCAGTTAAAAAGATTATTAAACAAATTAGATGCAAAAGGTGTCTGTGTAATTATTGACGCGTGTTTTAGTGGTGGATTTAATGATTATAATTCATCCATAAAAAAAGGTGCAAGATCATTAAACGAATATACTGAAAAAACGTATCTAAATTGGGGCAGATCATTTGCACAGGAACTTCATGGTCCGGGGAGAGTAATACTTATGTCTTGTGGGGTTTCTGAAAAATCGCAAGGTGCTTGTTTTACCTATTTCACGATTGAGGGGTTTCAGGGATATGCTGATGCGGATTATGATGGTTTGTGTTCTGCTGAAGAGGTTTTTCAATATGCTGCTCCGTTAACTGAATCATGGTTAAAGGAGTATAAACACTGGGATCAACATCCAGAGATTTATGATGATTATCCTGGTGAATTGCTTATAACTCAAGGAGAGAAACCTCCGTTAACTCCGATTCCACTCTCAGAAACACACGTCGGAGAGGTAAATACTGAACAATATTTTTTATTTCAATGTTCTGATCCAGAACAACATAAAATTCGATTATGTGTTGATTGGGATGATTCTACAAATGAATCCACGGGTTTTTTTGAATCAGGAGGAATCATTAATATATCGCATACGTGGGTACATGAAGGAACGTATAACCTGTGGGTTATTGCAGAAGATGAGCATGGCGCGCAACAATATAGTTTTGGTTTTCCCATGTGTTTTCCTATTTCAATTGTCAATGATGAATCCCATCATGTTGATCAATCTCAGATGATGATTTGTCAACCAGAAGGTTTTTATGAATGTGAAGTTACACGAAATATTCATCAGGCTCAATCCTTCATCCCCACTACCACTAGTATAGATCAGGTTAACATTTGGGCACTTTCTCTCACTGGCTCCGAAGTTTCTCTTACGATCTCATTACGCGATAATCTCATGGGTGATGATCTTGTGTCAATCTCGAAAATAATACCTGCTCTAGATATGAGTAAAAAAATTCCAGAGGGATGGACCTCCTTTGATTTTGGAGGTGTCGATGTGATACCAAGTGAAACGTATTATATTGTCTGTAGTCATGAGGATGAGACATCGAGTTCTGTATGGTTTTATGCTGACCCTGATTATCCGGGGTATCCTAATCCAGATGACGATCCCTATCCTGATGGTCAAGCATATATTTCAAAAAATGGAGGAGCTTCTTGGGTTCCGCATACGTTCTATGCAGATGATTTCTGTTTTGTTACGTATGGATATTGAGAATGAGGCAGATCTGTTTGAAAAGGAGAATACATGGAAAAAACAAATAGCTGCATAATAATCATTGTTTTCCTAATCATATGTTCAATTATGCAATTAATAGGTACTAGCAGGTATTTTTTATTTTGTAGAAACTATAGTGAGGATGCTAATACTATGAGGAACATAATTCAGAATGCCCTGAATATGTATTTAGATACGTATCCACCTTTTGAAGATAAGACGAGTGATAAACAAGCTCAGATTTTGACTCTTTTTGGTGACCCAAGCATAAAAATCGTAGGATATTCATAGGGACAAAATTTTATGAAAAAATCAACTGACTGGCTATCTTCATCGGTGGTTTTCATCATTTGCTTTACACAATTAAAAAAAGATGATCAGAAAATATATTTACTTAATCAACTAAAAGAAAACAAAGGCATGGTTTCTTCTGCATTGGGAAAAAAACTCGCAAAAGAATTCTTATCGGGTAAAACAGAAATTCTTGATGAAGCACTGGAATTGATACATTTTGATGATAAAAACGTAAGAAGCGGAGCAGCTAAAATAATTGAAACAATTGCAGAGGAAAAACCAGAATTAATATCAAAATTCCTCTCGGGTTTAATTCAATGTCTGAAATATCCCGAAGCACAAACAAGGTGGATGATTCTCCATATTGCTGGTTTATGTGCTCAATACCAACCAGAGATATCAAGAAAAATATTTCAAGAAGCAGTAAAATATTTACATAAAAAACATGGGACGGTACTAAATGATCGAGCAATACTATATTTCGGATACATGGGATCTGTCTCAAAAGAGGATTGCGATCACTGTTTTCCCTATTTAATTGATTGTTTTTCCATTCATCCAAACAGAATCACCCGAATATTCGAATCACTAGAACGACTATCACATCATATGGATGCTAATCAAAAACAGATCTACAATACATATATCAAAAAATATTTAACAAGTGATAAACCAAGTGTAAGAAGGTGGGCTAACAAAGCTCGTAAATTTCTGATTATTTAACAAAAAGGGAAGGAAAAATAATGAAGTTACCAATTTTTTTAATTTTTATCATACAAATAATGCTAAGTATTACTGCCTCTAATGCAGTATCAGGTTGTACTGGATTCACTGCAGTTGAAAATGATTTAGTTTTAGTTGGAAATAATGAAGACAATTGGTATACAGATACAATCATACAGATTTATCCACCCGGAGAAGGAAAATTTGGTAGAATTTATTTTGAAGGAAAATATCCTTTACCATGGAATATAGAATATTCACCCCCTGCAGGAGGCATAAATGATCAAGGTCTCTTTTTTGATTGTTTTTCAACTCCAGAATTGAAAGTATCCTTTGAAGTATTTAAACAACCACTTTTTCAAAATCCGATGTCATATATTCTAGAGAAGTTTTCCACCGTCTCAGAGGCTGTCAAATTTATTGAGTCGAAAAACCTCTATTTTCTCGGATATTTAGTGAATAACAATCAGGTTTTCATTGCTGATAAAACAGGTGCCTCTGCAATAATTGAAGGTGATGATATCATCTATAAAAATGGTGATTATCAAGTTGTAACTAATTTCCTTCATAGCCGTCCCGATCTTGGATGTTATCCTTGTGAACGATATGAGACAGCAGTAACAATGCTCAATAACATGTCAGCATTAACTGTTGAATGTTTCAGAAATATCCTTAATGCGACACATAGTGAAACATATTCGTGGCCTACTCAATATTCATACATTGGCGATCTGAAAAATGGAATACTTTACGTTTATCATTTTTTTAACTACTCCAAAGTGCGAATTTTTAATATGACCGAAGAATTCAAACTAGGAATACATTCATATCATTTATCCTCTCTTTTTGAACCATTTGATAATCAACCACCATCTATTATTCGGATTGATGGACCGAATTCAATAATAGAAGATGAAGAGAAAAATTATTTTGTGAGAGCAAATGATCCAAATAATGACCGAACTTATTATTTATTTGATTGGGGAGATGGATCAAGTAGTGCTTGGATAGGTGAAAATAGATATGGTACTGGTCATGGTGCGCATACATGGAAACGAGAGGGGACGTATAAGATACGAGTAAAAATAAAAGATATTTATAGCGCTGAAAGCGAATGGTCAGATCCTATATCAATATCTGTAACAAAAAAAAATATTGGTAATTCCAATCAATTCATGACTATATTATTCTCGTTATTATTTTCGTTTTTAACATTACTTGTTGGTGTAGTTTTTTTTAAAAAATATTTTCGAAATAATAGAGGTAAGTAATTAGAAAAAATTGTATTTATTATAGGTATTACAAATTAAAATTATTGATATTTCAACTTGAATATTGTAAAAATATGAAAAGAAAAGAGAAGGGTTTAAGTAAGTCCGTGGAAAAATATCGTTGAATTTTTCGTAGAATTATTCGTCGAAAAATTTGACGAAAAGGAGTATCTCATAACACTAGATCATACCCGCGTTTTTTCGTTTCCCGTCCGTCGTATCGTTGTTCTCAGATAGTACACTTCTTCTTATTTCTTTTGCTTGGAAAAAGACATTCCTTATGGAGTTATCACTTTATCTGATTTCATTAAGATAGAGACGACCTCTTGCATGTCAATAATGCGACCTATGGCTAGTTTCTTTTCGATTTCATAAAAACCGATACAGGTCTGGCATGCGACAAGATCAACCCCTGATTTGGAAAGACCAGTTAACGCGTCAAGTACAGATGATTGAGTGGTAAGCAGATGCACTGCTGAGTTATAAAAAATGATGGTATCTGGTTTCTTGGCTGAGGCCCACAATTTGCGAAGAAACGACCCGGTCATCGTTTTTCCCAGCTCATCGTTTCCGTTTCCTAGCGCCTCACTGTGTAAGATAATGGTCGTGTTCGTCATAGTGACACCTTTCGATATCACCAGTAAAACATATCCTGTTCTAAAAACTTACGTGTTCCATAAACTTTTAGTCCTCTCTCCTGTTATCGTCCCTAGCACCCTATGAAAAAAATGCCCTCCGTTGGAATTGTCCTACTTCTTTTCTTCTTTATTTCGTGCTTTGTTATCCTAGACGTGCGTGGTCAGCACACTACCCCATCAACCCTTTATGTCGGCGGTGATGGACCAGGCAACTATTCCAGCATTCAGACTGCCGTAAACCAGGCAGCCGCAGGTGACATTGTTTTTGTGTATGCGGGTACCTATGTTGAGAATCTGGTTATTGAAAAAACCCTCTGTCTTACTGGTGAACATAAGAATACGACAATCATCGATGGCGGTGAAAACACGTTTGTCGTACTGCTTACAGCAGATCATATCGCGGTTTCTGGTTTTACAATCACCAATAGCGAGAAGAAATTCCCGTACGCCGGTATCTATGTGAACTCAGATGCAAACACGATTTCGGGCAATATCCTCACAAATAATTATTATGGGATGCAATTAGGGTATTCTGCAAGCGGTAATCTTATTGTCAACAACACGATTTTTCATAATCGACAGTGTGGGATTTACTTTAACCATGCATCGAATAACAGTCTTATCGGTAATATCGTATCCGATCATCGTGTCAACGGGTTTGGATTGTATGAGTTTTCAAATGAAAATCGTATTATGAATAATACCTTTTCATTGAACAGACATACGGGTGTGAACATCCGTGAATCATACCAAAACCAGGTCATTGGCAACACCTTCATCCAGGATGAGGTCGGGCTGCATAAGCCCTCCCCTGAGTATCAGACCGTCGTACGTGATAATACGTTCATAGATACACCGCTGTCTATAGAGGAAGAACGTGACCCGATTGTATTTACCGTCGTCATCGTCGATATCCTGGTGTTCTGTGCATTTCTTGTTTTTAGAAAGATCTCTCTCTAATCAGTTTGGTTTTTTATGATTTTTTACGGAACAAAAACGCAATCCCTGTCAACACAAAAACAAGCAGGACAAGCAACATCACCACATAGATAAGTGTATAGGCGATGTATCGGTCGATGAGAAGGACAAACAGGGAATATGTGATGAGAAGCCCGATGCCAACAAAACCAAACAGACGAGCTGACTGCCTTTTCTGTACAAGTCTGACACAGGCAAGGATAAGAAGGACGCCAGAGAGAAACAGGACAAAGGCCAATGTTAGGGAATTGACGATGTATCGTTCTGAGTAGCTCCAAATCCATCCTTGGTAGGCAGTGTTTAAGGCAACCAACGAGGCAAATACCGCAACGCTCCCGATTGCAAGATAGGCTGAATAGAGAAGCAAGGTATATGTATCACATTGCACTAGTGCTTCTGTTTTATTTTTTTTGGATAGCGGCATCATTTTCCTCTACCAGTATTGCGTTGTCCTGTAAGTATTTTATCGTCTGAGAGGATTGAAAGGAGGTGCGTCTATTTCGTTTGATGAGGGTTTTTAAATCTGCTATGGTATCGACGTCACTCCAGACTGGTAAAAGACTCAGACGATGCTTGGTTTGTTCTATTTTCTTTAGGGTTTCTGAAAGGACAGAGGCCGTACCCCAATGTATATCATCAAAGACTGATGGTTCAAAACTGGTGTCTCGAAAGCCGATGAGATAGTATCCCCCATCAGTTGAAGGTCCAAGTATGATCTCATGGGTTTGAAGCATTGCAAATGCGTCTTTAAGAAAGCGAGCAGGCAGGTCCGGACTGTCGCTTCCTATGACAATGGCTCGTCGGAACCCTTTCTGAAATGCAGAGAGAAAACAATTCTTCATCCGTTCCCCTAAGTCTGGTCCTTCCTGGGGGACAAACTGCCGGTTCTGCCCCAGCCATGTTTGAAATTTGTCCTCTGCATCAGCTGGTGAAAAACATACGAAGAGCTGCGCATCAACCGTTTGAACTGTGGAGAGCGTATCATGTACAAAGCATCGATAGAGTTCTTGCACGATCTCTTCGCTGAGGTCTGCGGAAAGCCGAAGCTTTACCTTGCCTTTCTGTGGGTATTTTACAAATAACAGGATGCAGGAGTCTGTGTTTTGCGTCATTTTTTCTTCTCCTTTGATTGCAGAGCCTCAAGTGCTTCGTCGAAGAGTTGTAGCACGTCGATGATTTCGACATCACAATGAATTTTCTTTAATTCTTCATAGCAGGTCAGACAGGTGCACGCCACGGTTGGCGCAGTCTTTTTTACATCTGCGAGATACGCGCGACGGCGTGGTCCGTTGAAGGGGTCCTGTCCATGGTTCCATTGGAAACAACACGATGATTCCTGTGCGGGTGTTTGGTCCACAAGCGTACCAAACATCGATACTGTCGTACGGGCTGCTACGCCCTGAGGAGAGTTTTTTTTGAATCGACAGGAGTCATGGAGTGTTATGTTTCCCCGTATTGTACCAGTTGGAAACTTTTCTTTGTATCGTAAAAGAAATTCGACAACGCTTAGGGTTTCAAATTGTTCGTTGTATATGTTTCTTATCTCTTCGACAGCCTCAAAACATTCGGCGCAGGAGGTAAGAATTATTTTCGGCGTAACTTTTTTGATGTTCTCGTGTAAGACGCGTAGACAGTGGTCTGCCTCATCAAACTCGCCTTGCAGCAGATGAGGTTGACCGCAACAAACAGTCACCCCACCAAGAACACTGTAGGAACAACCAAGGAAATCGAGTAATCGAAGAGTCTGCCGCACCGTCTTTTCTGAATACAGATAACAGCCAGGGTAGAAGAGCACGTCCGCTTTTGTCGTTGGTGATGTCTCCATAAAGCGGGCGAGGTCCCTTGTCGTTATTTTTTTCCATGTGATATACAGCCTCTGTATGACTCGTTTTATGCCTGTGAGATCCGACCCTTTGACAAGGAGATATCGTCGGTAACTCCAGGGTTTCTCGTTTCGTATCTTGGATTTAAGAAAGCGGACCATGTAGTCCCTGCGGATGTTCACTGGGCAGACCGGGACGCATTTTGCGCATTGAGTGCAGTGGAACGTAAACGTTTTTATCACCGATGGAACCGGTTGGACCTCTTGGGTCGCCTGATTTAGGTCATGGATGGAAAACTGACCTTTGGTCACTGGACAGACGTCCATGCAACGATGGCAGCGTATACATGTATTAAGATAGTCGGAGACAGCATCTCGTATGATTTTTTTTGTATTCGGTATCTTTTTTGTGTGCTGGTTTTTATCAGACATGATCGCCTCACAACTCTTCCTGGGTATCACCTACTGTATCTCCAATGGTTCTTCCACCCTGTTTTTTCTTTTTTTCTTTGAATTGTCGTCGTGCGTACCAGACAAGCACCCCAAGAACAAACGCGGTTACGACAAGGACTCCGATCAGCTCCCAAGGAATATTCCCGTGTGTAAGCCCCTGCGTGAGAGCATCGGTACCAACAACAACAATAATCGTTCCAGGGAGCATGCAGAGCCATGACCAGAACACATAGGTCTTAAAGGAGACCTTCGTCAGGCCAAACCCGTAATTCAGTAAGGTAAACGGGAACAGGGGGATTAGTCTGGTAAGCCCAACGAGGATCATCCCTTGCTCTTCGGTGAGTCGGTCAAGCTTTTGCATGGTCTTGTTTTTCGATAACCATCGTGCTACGGCATCACGCGCGAGATAACGGGCGATAAGAAACGTGATGCTTGCACCGACGGTTGAGGAGATGCTGATGAGGGTTACTCCAACTGCTGAACCAAACAATGCGCCAGCGATAACCCCAAAGATCGTCCCCGGGATTGTCGCAATCACTGCTCCAAGGTAGATAACAAAAAAAGCGATTGGTCCCCAGAGGCCCAAGGAGGCAATCCAGTCTTGTAGACCCTGGATGTTCTCTCCAAAACCAATGCCGTTCATGACGAGAAAGAGTAGTACAATAATCAGGATGAAGACAACTGGTTTTACCCAGTCTTTTGGTGTATCATTTTTATTGAGGTTTTCGTTCATAGCTACATGGATGTTTTTTTGTTTTTTTTAAATAAGTGTTCATAGACAGGGAGAGGAAGAGCCGTGGTGCATCCAAAGCAATGACCCACGGGTGTCCTCTCTTGGATAACCATCATGAACTTCTTACATTGTTATATGAGGTACTGTTCCATTGTATATTGTTCTGCTTGGAATTCCCTTTCACTATTTATCCATTTGGATATAGAGATATTTCTTGTCTATGGTTGTTGCCAGGGGTAGAATCTCGCAAGTTTTTCTGCAGGCATCCCACACCAGTATAAAAAGATAATAAGTGAATCTCTCAGTGCAGTATAAAAATATCCTTCCTGGTTCCATCGACGATCAGAGGTGAGGACCATATCGGGAAGGATGATGATCTGCCCTTTCTGTTTTTTTATACGCCGCATCAGTTCAACATCCTCCATCAGCGGAAGATCCTGATACCCCCCGATAAATTCAAAATAGGATTTCCGTATAAAGATCACCTGATCGCCGTACGGGGCGCGGGTCATTTGGGATCGAAGCGTAGAAAACACCGCTATCATTCGAAGCAGAACTCTCTGTGAATCTATCTGTAACGTAAACGCGCCCCCGACAAGATGGCGGTTCTCAAGTGCGTCTTGGATTAGGTTCAGGGCGTTTGCTGGAAGGGAGGTATCCGCATGCAGAAACAGCAGAATCTCTCCTGTCGCATGTGCTGCTCCTAGGTTCATTTGTCGTCCCCTCCCCTGCTGACAGGAATATTTCTTGACGGTTGTGTCAAGGATAGCACGAAGCGTGTCCTGTGTGGGGCTGCCGTCGACCACGATGACCTCAAAAGACTCCTCTGTGACAAGGTGGTGCAATGAATCTAGGAGGCCATTGATTATGGATGATTCATGCAGTACAGGGATGATGATTGAAAACCGACAGTTGTCTGGCACAGATTCCCCTTAGACCGCCTCAAGGACTTTGAGCAGAAAGTTGTAGAATTTACCAACGGTGCTGATGTGAAGCTGCTCTTCGGGTGAATGTGGGTTTTTCAGGGTTGGTCCGATGGAGATCATGTCCATCCCTGGGAATTTTTCTCCGATGATACCACACTCAAGTCCTGCGTGGATTGCCTCTATCTTTGGTTCTTGTTTGAACATGTCCTTGAAGATTTTCTTTGAAAGCGCAAGGATCTTTGATTGCAGGTCAGGTTTCCAGCCAGGGTACGGTGTCCCTTCTGACACCGTGGCGCCTGAGAGAGACGCGATTGCCCTGATGCGGTCCCGCATGTCCTGGAGCGCTGATTTCATCGGGCTTCGGGAGCTCATCCCGATGACAACCGTGTTTTCTTTCATGGAGATTGTGGCAAGGTTTGTTGAGGTGTTGACCAGCGTCTTGATATCGTAGTTCATCTGATGGACCCCATGGGGAAGTCCATGGACGAGGTTTAACAGTTTTGTCTGCGAGGGTTTGTCCACTGTTGTTTTTGCCGACTCGCACGACTGGACATCGACTTTGAACCCTGGGTCTATTGGTTTAATCTCCTCGTAGATGTCTTTTTCCTCTGCTTTTAGTTCTGTGACAAAGCTGTTTTTATTTTTCGTTTCTATGGCTAGTTTTGCGTACGCCTCACGAGGAATAGCGTTATGCTTATCCCCTCCTTTGACATCAAAGATAAAAAAGTCGCATTTCTGGGATGCCTTCCAAAGCAGACGTGTCAGGATTTTTATCGCGTTTCCCCGCTGTTCATGGATATCAACACCGGAATGACCACCGCGAAGACCAAAGACCTTGACGACGATATGTTCTGATCCACCTAGGACCGGTTGCATGTGTACGGGAAGTTCTAGTGTTGAGTCTCCCCCACCAGCGCATCCGACCGTGATGACCCCAAAGTCCTCGCTATCAAGATTTAGCATGATTTTTCCGGTAAGCATGTCTGGTTTCATGGCAAACGCACCGGTAAGGCCGGTTTCCTCGTCGATGGTGTATAATGATTCAATTGGTCCATGTCGCACTGTTTTATCCTCAAGGAGGGCAAGGCTGATGGCAAGGCCAATGCCGTTGTCTGCACCAAGGGTGGTTCCGTTCGCGGTAAGCAGGTCCCCTGTGATTTTCAGCTGGATGGGGTCTTTGGAGAAATCAAAGGTCACATCACTGTTCTTCTCGCAGACCATGTCCATATGGCCTTGGAGAACAACTGTGGGTTTGTTTTCCATTCCTGGGGTTGCTGGTTTTAGTATCACGACGTTTCCAACATGGTCTACTTTTGTTTTCAGTCCTTGGTTCTGTGCAAAATTCACGATGTATTCTCTGATTTTTTCCTCATGTTTTGAGCAGCGTGGGATTTTCCTAATCTCATCAAAATGTTTCCATACTAGTTTTGGTTCTAAATTCTCAATACCAGGCATACGACGCCTCCCTAATGACTATAGACAGGTAATACCGCAACGCATAAAAAAGGTTCGCCAAAGCAACGTTGAGACTGTTTTTCGAAGAAAGTATATTACTGTGGATGAAAATATCATAGAATGGTAGAACGTTCTTGTTTCTTTTTCAAATAAGGCAATCCTGACCTGTTGCTTACCTCCACGTCGAATCCTTCTGGGAGTGCGGTAGGGGTACCACTTTTCGGCTTCCTCTTACTGAAAAAATAGATGATCTGGTTGTTTCCGTTTTTTAGTCGAACCAGTTTTGAATATAAGGTGTAGAGCCCGTAGGTGTATTCCTTTAGTATTTCGTAGGGAACGATGGCCATGGGTTTTTTTTCAAAGTATCGTTTCACTGGTGACATGAGAAGGTACATGATGGATACAACACAAAGAACAAGCAACAGAAATCCAATGATTTTTTCACCGGTCATTGAAATGGTAGCAATAACCATAAAAATGGACCACAGAAGAAACACCAACGCGAAGAGTCGTGCCCCATTTTTTCGTTTACTAAACCCATATGGAATTATTACCAAAGTAAGCATCGCAAGTAAGACAGTAACCCACATCAGTATTGAAAGAATGGAATATGAGAGAAACACCGTGAAAAACTCGTCAACGAACATGAAGAGATATCCAAGGTAGATGAAGAAAGCAATATCAAGGGCAATGATACAGGCGATAAACACGAAGATGCCGATTGGGAATTCTTTCCGCTCCATCGTTCTCAAAAATACATACGGGAGCACTGCTTATATTTTTCCATGTCTGATGACAAGTAATAGTTTATATAATCCTGCAGTATTTCCTAGAGAAATGGAGGCAAGATCCTATGGATTGGGGTATGAAAAACCGGCTTTCAAGAATCATCAAACCAAAAGACGGCCGCACCGTGATGCTTGCGGTTGACCATGGATATTTCATGGGCCCGACTTCAGGGCTTGAACAACTTGACCATATGGTAAACCCGTTGCTACCGTATACAGATACGTTAATGCTGACACGAGGCGCGCTGCGTGATTACATCAGTCCGACCATTGACGTTCCGATAGTCCTTCGCGTATCAGGAGGGACTAGCATCATCGGCCCAGAACTCTTACGCGAAGGCACCGTCGTCTCCATCGAGGATGCGATTCGATTAAACGCCTCAGGCGTTGCGTACTCCATTCTGGTTGGCGCGGCATTCGAACGTGACACGATCCTTGGGATGACCCAGTATATCGACGAAGCAGAACGATACGGCATCCCTGTACTCGCAGTCACCGCGGTGGGAAAAGAGATGAAGCGAGACGCTCGGTACATGAGCCTTGCTTCTCGAATTGCTGCGGAGCTTGGCGCACACGTCGTTAAAACCTATTATGTCAGTGAGTTTGAGAAAGTCATTGAATCCTGTCCGGTCCCTGTGGTCATTGCTGGTGGGAAAAAACAGCCGGAAGATGAAGCGTTACAGATGGCATATGATGCCATACAAGCAGGAGCCATCGGGGTGGACATGGGGAGAAACATCTTCCAAAGCTCAAATCCCGTACGGATGATCCAAGCAGTCAACGCAATCGTCCATGACAACGCGACACCAACGGAAGCCTTTGAGATTTTTAACGCAAAAGAATAAAGGACATGACCAGGGGTCTGTCTAACGAGCGGTTCTAATATTTAAACATGGGTGATCAAGAAGGAAACAATGAAAAAATTATATCATCCCATGCCTTTCTTTAAAAACAGCACAAAAGAAAGGATGGGACGAT